>Ga0116229_10002709_pt1 | contig 28806 bp, 14 predicted proteins | sample S1TSphgellanicum_3_FD_87313 | JGI IMG/M metagenome (GOLD analysis project Ga0116229, IMG submission 87313) | Host-associated microbial communities from peat moss isolated from Minnesota, USA - S1T2_Fc - Sphagnum magellanicum MG | ecosystem: Host-associated > Plants > Peat moss > Unclassified...
AGCCCTTGCATCATCAACCTTTTTTTCCTTACAATCCCTCCGTCTTACTTAAAAGGTATGTTATTCCTCTCCCTCCCCCCCCCCCCTCTCTCTCTCTCTCATGTTTTTGCCATTTGATACCTTTTAAGTTCTTAGTGTGCTAAATGATTCCCTGAACTCAAGAGTATATGGTTTTGCATTGTGCACAAGATGTGGGTTATAAGAGGGAATGATTGGCTGTCTCAGAACCAAAACAAATTGTGACAAAGAGTTTGCTTGCAGGTTATGTGTGCTGGAGGAACTTCTTCAAAAGGAGTTATTGTGAACTACTTGTGTTCTAACCCTGCAAAAGTGGAAGGGGGAATTTGTCAGGAATCTGGAATTCATGAGAATTCCTGGATAGCCTTGAGAGTTGAAGGTTAAAAGGTGGGAAAATGGTTTAGACTTAAATTATTGTCCGAGAGTATCAACTAAACAGATTACTGTAAATTATGCTTGTGTCAGGTTGTGTGAATGTACTCTATTAGATGATATGTCAAATGATATTTCCATTCCTGTGACTCATGTTCGGTAGCAAATAATTCTCAAGAGCGTGAGTTGGAAAGAAGCAAAAAAATTGACCTCACCTTGCAATTGAACCTTGTGTTCACAGAGTACATGGAGAAATCCACTCCACTGGGTTACCACCTTAAATTCATAATGAGCATGAAAACTTACTAGCATGAAAAAGGCTATAATGTATACTAGAAATCATAAACCCACAAAATATATTCAAAGTGTAAGCAACAAATGTTGAATGGGTCTCATTTTTTTGGCTAATTTTCAAGCATTTGCATTACTGGTTTCTTAAACCTGTAATTCTAATTTCAGTTATTGAAATTTTTGTAACTGTTCATTAATTCTTGTTATTTTCCAACTTTGATATTGTCCAATTAAGGATAGAATTTTCACTCACATGCATCTAGTAATATGAATAAGGGATACCAATAATATCAAAGGGTGGTTTCCTGAACATTCATCAATGTGTGTACCAACAAGTTACAATTGGAGAATGGTAATCTATTATTAATATTCTTAACAACTGCATAAGGTTCAAATTTGGAACATGGTTCACAAAACATGATATTTTGATTGCCAAAACAAATAAAATGTTATTCATGAAATATCTCATATTGATACTTGCAATCTATGCTGTAACCCACTTTCCATAGGGGTGTGGTTTTAGCTTCGTAAACAATGTAATTTGGTTTGTTTAATACATAATGTTCTCATCCCATGCTTGAAGCAACTAAGAATTCTATTGGGAAATTTCTCAAATTGATAAGGGAAATGTAAAAAAATCATCTTTTGAAGAATGAACTCTAGTATCTTAAAATCAAGGTTAAGAATGCTTTTAAAAAATCACCTTGTGAACATGTATTGTAATTTATTTTTAAAAATATATATCATTTAAAATATAATAAAATTTTAACTAGTTATGGATTTTAGAAGTATTGACAAAGAAGGGACTACCATAGGGTTTTCGTTTTTTTTTTTTTTCAATTTTGTGATTTTGAAAATTTGACAGATTTCTCCCAAAATAAAGTGTTTAATTTCTATTTTGAATTTTTTGGGGAAAATCTCCAATTATTCTCTCAAAAAAAGACAAATTTTATCCCAAAAAATCATTAAATATCATGAAAGCAGATTGATTTGACATTGACAAAAGCAATGTCAAATTCCAACACTAATCAACCAATCTCGATGTTTTCCTATTCCAAAACCCAATGTACCGACACTTTATTGATGATTATTTAAGTTGAGAGGTCCATCAATGTTTCTACTTATTTCAACTAATTATTAATTTGAACTCTGTGTTGTTGCACATTACCAGTGATGATCAACTTCTTTTTTCTTATGTTTTCATATGGTTTTCAATAATTCATCATTATTTATTTCTATGTCAAATTTAATTTGAATTAATATAAATATGATGATGGACATGAAAAGACATATATTAATTTATCTTTTCATATCCATATTGGTGAGTATGGAAAATATATATATATTTATAAAGATGAAGGTAATTATTAGGAAAAAAGTGAGATAGTTGTCTAAAATTATCTTTGGAAATGTCCAACCACAACCATAGAATAAGAAATGTCTCTGAAATTGTGCAAGGAAATTTCAAAAAATCACCCATATACCAGTTCCTCAAAAACAAATTGACTCTGGAATTATAATCTCGTGTGCTAAACTACTAATTCTCAAAGGTCCATATCCCATCACATGTTTTTTTTCAATTTTGTGACATAGGTGGACTGGCAATCATCCACAAGAGTCTTATGTAAGAGAGATAAGTAGAATTGTTTTCAAACCTCACTATATACTAGGGACATATAAAATCCTATGGTTAAATATGAAGAATTCAACTTCATTTTTCCCTCAAAATATGGCAACTTTGGACCCTTCTTTCTAACACAAATCCTTTGTTTAGGGCAACACCCCTTTTTTGGTCACCAAGTGGCAAAGGTTTGTCACAAAGGATAACTTTTATCCTACCTCAACATATAAAAATATTAAATCATTTATTTAGTCCATTTAACATCAACTACCACAAAAGTAAAAAAGCTGTACTTTCATGGAATAAAGTTCATCCATGAATGAGGGTTGGTAAAAGGGCAATCCCCTGGCTAGGACCGTCCGAGGGGTGTCATATAAGGAATAAAGTTCATCTATTTTTGAAGTGAGTATTGGCTAGGCATATCCTTGAGCATCATGGCCCTCAATAAGGAGCCAGATATCCCTTTACATATACCTTGAAACAAAACAAGGATTGTGCTAGGGAGGTTATGCACATATCAATTATATTCAGCAACCTGTAAATAGACACCACATTTAAATTCAGATTGCCAAACTTGATGCATGTATGCTAAAACCTCCCTAGCACAATCTCTGTTTTTAATTCAACTAGTAGTATATAAAGGAGTTTTGGGTTAATTATTGAAGGCCATGATGCCCATAGATGTCATTGGGATTTCCTTGGCCAACCCTTCTAGCAACCCTGATTTCATAGATGAACTTTATTGCATGAAAGTGCAACTTTTCATCATCAAAGATTCATCCATCCATAATGTAAGTGTGTTTTTGGTTTTCTAGTAGCCAGATTTCGAATTTTTTTTCTGGAGAAAAATTGCCAGATTTCTCTATTGGGTCTAGCAATAGTCAAGAATGTGAAGAATTCTTAAAAGTTTTTCCTTTCATACTTGGTCTATGGATATATTTGGCTAAATCTTCTTGTGGATGATTGCCAGTTTGGCTACAACACAAAATTGAAAAACAAGGGCTGTGTTGCACTGTGGCCTTGCCATTTACACTAAAGAGTATCTAAAGGCAAAAGAAGAATTATGGAATCTCAAATAATTCACCACACAAAACCATAATCTTCAAAACATCCTCTAAAAGAAACCAAAATCCTTCAAGATATTACAACTCTATAAGTAATCTTTCAAAAATCCTCATATAAAAATAGACCTATTATTATTACCTAGGGGCCAAAATCCATTAAGCTACTTTATATACTCCATAATGAATCTAAACACAATATCCTTGCCTTGGTAGGCAAGCCCAACAAAACCCTGATGATGATGATGTGAAAGAAGAAGTCGTCCTTGTCCCCTACTAATGCGGGATTATTACTATCTCTGTGCTAGTTGCAGCAACCTCTTTTCTCACTTTGGTGATGTATTCTCATGTAGCACGCACTAGTGGCCATCATCCCAGAAAGGATATAGCATTGATGGCAACAAGTATTATTGTCTGAAGAAAATCCTGTCCTGACATTAGAAAGCTGTCTAAACCTGGCAAACTCTTTTTTTGGGGTGTGATCAGAATTGTGGGGGAAACAAATATCGGTGGCACTTTTGCACAAGTTCCCCATAAAAGAGAACAAACAGAACTGCTGCTGCTTCTACTTGGCAGTGAATTTTTGCATGGTTGGGTTTCTTTCCATTTTGCATGGGGCTTGTGGCAGAGGATGTCCTTTTAGCATTACGTCTTCCACTTCATTACTACTGTGATGAATTGTCTTGGTTTTCCTTTCGTGTGTTTTACATTTGTTTAGACATGCCTTGTACTTTTTGTGGATGGATTTTCATGCTTGTTTATATAAGTGTACCGGGTCATCCCTTTTAGCCCCTTGCTCTTGTTCTTTTCAGCTTAGGATAAAGCACACCAGTGAGTGAACGCCCAGACAGTTCAGACCATGGCAGGTTAACAAAAGATGGCCCAGCTGGTAACCATTCAATGGGACCTTAAAACCAAATGTCTGGTTCCCAAAACTTGTGATTGGGTATTTAAATTTTCCATTCAGAGATGGGTCAAAACACTGAAGTGCTTCATTTGGCTCTTTGTGTTCGGTAATGGGTAATCATTTGGAGCAGTTAATTCTTTTATAAAAAGTGAAAATCTCACCCTTACAGTTTGGTCATGGTTGGCGTTTGTCCCCAAAAAAGAAGAAGAAGAAGTGAACACAGGTGTCCCTAGTCCTTAGGTAATGGGTGGGGATTTATAAAAAGATTAAAAATAAAGTTGTACAGAGGGACTTCCAACATCTTTGAGTGTCATGTTTTAAAAATATAGTATTAAATTTAGTGTTTAAATTTGTTGCAAACTTTCATCATTGTGTGTGTTTTTATATAATTTGTTAGAGTAACTTGTATCTTTTGAAAAGAAATGTAATTTTTTCTAGAATATAATGGGTGGTGATCTTTCTTTCCCTGCACAATTTTTCATTCCAAAGTCTCCATATCCACATAGAACATCCTCCACACATGGGGAAAATGAAGATAATGAGTAATCAACAAATACAGATAGAATCATTTTGACTCATGAAGAAGGAAAGATGGAACATGGGGCAACACATAATAAAGGGTACAAGGAACCCAATTCATCATTGATGCAAAATGCTCAAGAAAAAGAGGAGCTTGCAAGCTAGGAAGAATTATGAGAGTAGCTACAATCAACAGCTTGTGTTGTACTATGTGATGTCACCAATGAACCTACCCATACACCTTTATTTTGCAACAACTCATAGTCCTGTTATGGGTCAAAAGGTACTCAACCTCAACAGCTTCCTAATGTACTTGAACCTAACAAAAGAAAAATGAATGGAAATTGGAATGATCAAAGCTTGAGGAAAGCAATAAGGGCAGTAGATAATGATGCAAAAATACTTGTTGCAACCCATATGTTTGTCTTCCTTGACAAACCAACTTGATGGAAGGATCAAATCTCATAGGCGTGGGAAAGAAGGAACTTTATTTGTAGAGGAAGACAAACAACTTGTGAATAAAGGTGTTGGACATGTAGAACATGGGCCTATCAATATCACTTCAACAATTAAAACATAAGAAAAGGTTACACCATTTGTAAATGGCATTCTTGGGAGAAGCTGGTGGAGGTGTTTCAAAGCAAGACATCTTGAATTAAGTTTGAAAGTGGCTCAAGGGTTGGAGGTGACTAGGTCTACAGGATTATTCAATGAAAATGTCACTAGTTTCTATGACAAATTGGAGAAGTTGTACAAATTACATAATTATGACTCGTCATACATTTGGAATTGCGATGAATTAGGGGTTCAAGGTGGAAGAGGTGGACAAGGAAATTATTGGCCAAAAATGGATCTCACAATGTTCATACAATTACACTGAAAGAATGGGAAGGGTTACTATTCTCGCATGCATCAATGCCAAGGGAGCAAGTATTCCCAACTTTTACATTTTCAAGGGCAAAAGGATGTCAAGAAATTACATTGTGCATTGGGAGAGTGGTGCCACAAGGCCATGCAACCCAAGGCCTAGATGACTAATAAGTTATTTTAAAGTTGGATTACACATTCTGTGAAATATGTGAGTTCTAGCATGGATGGAATTCAACCTACAAATCAACATCTTTTGATCCTCAATGGACATGGTTCCCATGTGACCATTGATGTTGGGCAACATCAAAAAATGTGGGGTTGGATTTATTTACCTTACTAACTTATACATTTCATGCACTGCAACTGTTGGATGTATCTTTCTTCAAGCCATTCAAGATGTCACAAGAATTTAGCCTTTGAACAAGAGGTTAATGGAGGGCAAAATGGGACCTACTATGGCATTTCCACCAACATGCATTTCAAATTTAAAAAGTTACACATCTAATGAAGACATTGGTGTTGATGATGATTTCAATCATAGATCCTTAATTCAAGTTCAAGAATTGAAAAATGTTTTGGGTGAAAGCATGAAATAAGGAGCCACATAGTGTGTGGATAGTCCTTAAAAATTATTTTTCAAATTTTTGAAAAATCACTATGGGAGCATTCTATATTTAAAAAATCATTTAATTTCTTATTTCTTATACTTTCAAAGTTGCAACCACAAAATTTTCATGAAAATTCACCGTGTTTCAAAAGTCCTTTTATATATTTAAAGCATTTAAGAAAAGCATGTGGACAAGTGGTTTTTTTGTTTCAAAAATATTTTTTCCTTATCAACTGTTCACCAAAAGGTAAAAACACAATAAAAGGAACCATGGTGACCAAGGTTGGAATTCTTACCAAGGACTACATTTTACATTTGTCCTACATGTATTGGTTTATTGAATATCAAAACTGTATTTTAAATGTAATTTTTAGGACTAGATATTAATATTGAAACCAAACATGACTCATATTATAATAATTTTTTTTTTTTTTGCATGAGGACCTAGATTATAGTGAAATGTATAATTTTTCTTTTAACCATGATGACAAATTTTGAACTTTTTTGACCATTAAGAATGTTTAGAATCAAAATCAACAACATCCATTAAAAGGATTTAATACACGTGCATTTAAAAATATAAATACATGTGGCCTTTCTTATGAAATATATTAAAGCCCATAATAAATTTGAGAACATTTGATGAAGGTTTGAATAACAAAAAACATGTTCAAATTTTAGAGTCTTTAAAAGGACCTTGTCAACAAGTGTTTTGTGTATGACAAAGGATTTTAATAACATAGTGAAATGATTCCAGATTCATAGGAGCCTAATGAGCACCAAAACACAATTACAAATTATGGATAAATAATTCATTAAATACAATTAATGGTGATTTTCCAAAATAATGTAAGTGCAATTTTAAGCATGGTCAACAATTTCGTTGGCTCCTTTTGCTATGAATGTACCCCAAACCATTTCAATTTTTTTGTAAACTTTAATATATTCCACAACAAGGGATCCATATGTTCAAAACATTCAAAAAATAAATATACATATACATTTTTAAATTTTGATACTCAAACATCCTTAAACACTATTATAAATTTGAATTTGTAATCATGGTCCAAAGTAAAGTTATAAATTTGACTATAATCTAAAGTTTGATGCAAAAAAAATTTTGAGTTTTTATCATGTCATATGTCATATTTGGCCTCAAATTTGATATTTTGTTTGAAAAATTATGTGAAAAATGCAATATAAACCAATAGAAAACTACCATGTGAAAAATGCAATCCTTGGAAAGGATTTTAACCTTGGTGCGACTAGTTCCTTATTTCATGTTTTTTCGTTTTTGTACTAAAAACACAAGACCTTCCTTGCCATAACTATGTGGAAGAGGTGGAACATTTTTGGATCTAATGAAGTTAATTTATACAACATGGTAGTAACGACTCTTGCCATAATCTTGGAACAAGGTCAACAACAAGGTGTTCTTGCAAATAGTTGTCAAGGAGGTTAGTAGCAAAACATGTCTAACCTCCTATCTTTGCCACAATTACGAGGGCCCAAAAGGAAAAGTTGAAGGCAACCAATTATTGACTACAACAAGTTTTGATGGGTCAATGCATGGTATAGTGGTTCAATATTGACAAAAAATACACTCCTTATAAGTCCATACAAGATTCTTTAAAATGATTCAAATGGACATGGTTGTTACTTTCAAAAATATTATTATTTTAATATTTAAATAATACATGTTCAATCACCTACAAACCTTCCCAAATCTATGTGAAACCTTGTATTTAATGTAGCTGTTGTCATTTTTAAATTTGGAAGTCTTAAAAGGAAAACCCACAAAATCCATATGAATAATGCCCCATGTAAAACTTTCAAAAAATATGCTTTTGATAGAGAAATGGAAAAAAAAACAAAAATTATAACTCATATGGACTTATGAAAATGTGGTCAAATTTTAACCATTCAAAAGTTCTTAATTATTAAACAATTAAGGTTTTCAAAGAAAAGATTCCTCATATGAGTTTATCATCTTTTATTACATTATATATTGAGTCTCAACAACAAATTTGAAATGTGAATCAATATAAAGTTTTCCATTTTGTGATGTTTTAGTCAAACAACTAATCCATATTTTTTCACTTCAAAAGTCCATTACTACTAAAAAAATGATTTTTTTTACCAATGAATAACCACATAGTTGTCTTCATAATGAAGTTGTTAGTTTAAATTCAAGTCCTAATTAATAGATCTAAGACTATATGAATCACCATATGCATTTGAATAAAGGGTACCTAGGGAAAAGACATTGTTTTGTCACAAAAGTGAACCATTGTAGCTTGCATCTATCTTGATAATGACATGTGAAGATTATGTCAAAACATTAGAAGAGAAGGCCAAGAAGAAGAAACAAACAAATAACGAAAATAGAAAAGACAAGAGATGATGGAAAATAAGAACACAAGAGCACAATAACACAAGAGAAAATAGTAAAAGAAGTGGCAAAATAAGAATGAGATACATAAAAAGTTGTGGAAAAGACATTCAAATAATTGCAAGGCTATTGGTCAAAAATTACATGAAACTATTAGGTCACATGTGCCACTTATACCTGGAATATATGTAGCACCACACTACGGAATAACACCATGATACTACAAGTACAACATGGCCATGGCTATAAAATGGCACAAATTGAAACAACAAGGACAAGACAGATCAGGATTACCACCATTGATCAAACCCCCATATATCTTCCAACCAACAACATTCCATGCATGATGTTTATTTGGAGTTTACAAAGTTCAAATCAAGCAAGATGTGAACAAATGTATATACAAAAAAAATGTATTTATGAAACAAATGTATTTTGTTCATAGATTATGTGCTAATGATATGTGCACATTCATTGTTACACACTTAGTTATTTGTAGTTTTGTTGTGTTACATTGACATATTGAAACATTACAAGTAATAGTTATCATGTGGATTTGGAATGTGCAAAAACATCATGGGTTTTTGGAATGTGTGGAAACATCATGGTGAGTTACATCTTTCACATTTTGGGTTTACATTTAAGAGCTCATGCATTTTTTATATGCATTAAACTTTTATTATATGGCACGGACCAATGAACCTTGAAGATTTTTTTTTTCTTTATATCATCATTGCATAAAACAAAGCTGGAAAATAATAAGAAAAACTTACCACATGTTTGTAGCACATGAACATTTTGATATCTATTTTCATTTTAAGTTATGGAGTTGATAGGAAGATTGGATTTGTTCCATTATGAATGGATTTAATCCATGTGTTCCATTCCCTCCATTTGCTCCATTTTGAATGGAACAAATACAAGAGTTGATATGTTAATACCATGGCATGATAAATACAATTTTTTGCTAAATATGTTGACAAGCAAGCATAGTCCATCAAAAGCAAAATTAGTATGGTTATTGTGTTTCTTTCATTACTTCATGCAATCAATCAATTGTGTCTATCCCAACAACCTCATTTCTTGAATACTAAAATAAACTTGCATATAAAGCTTTAATTTAAAAATTTCACTACTATAGAATAATTGTAAGCCACCTTTGCATAATAGACTAGAAAAAACGAGCATGTAGGACAAAAGCTCAAAATTCATAATACTTACACAAGGGTACCTTTAAAGATATTTGTGCTATTCTAACAAATTGTGTCACAATCTCATGGTCTTGAATTGCTCCTTGTGGACGTCATGTATGAAAACCAACATGTTGTGTTCATGATCATTTCAAATTGGATATCACTTCACTCAAAACTTCCCTTGCAATAAACCCATTTATACATGCTACTGATTTAATCCAAGCAACATAAATATTGAAGATATAATTGAATATTGAAATTGATAAGGAAGAAGACTCTTTTGAGACAAAACCATTGTGTGTGGGCCTTAATTTCTTTGATTGTTTCCATCTAAGCGTAGCATGAGCAAAATCACATGGAGGAACACCTGCAAGCTTCTTAATGTTCTACTATCCAATAAAACAATGTCACCTAGAAGCTGCCATGTATTTCTAACATTATTGACAACCTTTGGAATTCTTTGCTTGTAACAAAAACCAATTGATGTCTTATTCAAATATATGTGGTGCCATATGTTCACATAAAGAATTGGCACCAAATATTTTCCTAGTTTGACAACATTTCCTTTCCTTTATTCATGTGCTCCATGTTTTATCTTGAACCATAAATGCCACCAAAAAATGTTAATTAGTCTTTTGTCTAAAAAGGATCCATATGTTGGCATGTTCATTTACTAGTTATGAACTTGAGCAACATGGAAGTAAACTTGGCTTGCATATTAACCTTTTTTTGCCTTGGTTTTGAGGTCAAGATTTTTTCATATATAAACCTTGCCTTAGTTTCCAAGTCATAAATCATGTTTATTTTTGGAATAATATCAAGCAAAAACACAAGAAAAGGATTGAAAACCACATGAAGATAAACAAGGAAAGTATTGTCCAAAATGTGGCTATTGGAGTGCAATTCCTATTGACATATTTTTAAATTGGCCAATTTTGAAAAGCCAACATCCCACAAAATGCAACAACCCAAACATACCACTACATGTTATTCTAAGAGCACAAAGAGGTTGGAGGAAGAACACATATAATGCTAAAATGGAATAAACTACTTGTCCTAGAAAGGAAATAAAGAGACAACCAAACAAAACAAAAAGAGATGCATTTTGAGACAATTTAATCAAATATGAAAACCATAGTGTTTATTGCAAATATAAAAATGAGCATAGAAACAAGTCAAAAGCAAAAGTGAAGAGACAAAATGCTTGTCCTTTCTTGGACATTTTTCACAATCAACTATTCACTTCTACTTGTTGTGGCCTTAACATTTTTTTGTTTGAACATCAATTTGTTACCTACCATAGATCATGAAACCCTTTCAAGTCTCCTTCCCCACCAAACATCAACAACAAGGTGTGGATGAGCTCAAACAAACCAAAATTGATGTCAAACCATCAACTTTTTTGCAATTCTTGTTACAATTGTCTATGTGGTGCCACTTTAATGGGATGTGAATCATGGAAAGTTGTGCTTATTGAATAATATGGATATTGAAAAATCTAAAATGAATAAAAAAAATCCAATATCAAAGTTTGGTTTGAATAAAGGATGTTTAATAGTTTCATTCAATGACACTACTTTCATAAAGGGCCCTTTAATTTTCATAATACATTTAATATCATCCTCAATTTCTTTTATAGTAATAGGGTACTATTAGACACATCTAAAAAGTATTCAAATTTTCATATTTTTTTGATTTTGTGTTTATCAAAAATTAAGGTTTAAAAAAAGTTCATGAGTCTTTTTTGACATGGAAATGTGATGCAATGTATATGTTGCTTAAAGAAAACTTGTAATTTATAACATAAAAAATTAAACTTGAAAGTGTTAACATGTTTTGGTATGATTTGAAATTATGACAAATTTTCAAGATGAAATACAAAATTTAGCAAAATTTGTGCACTTTCAAAATTTTGTATTTCTCCAAATTTAATTGTAAAAAAAATATGACATATTGGGGCAACTATAAATACAATTATAAAAAGTTTCAAAGCATTTCATTTTGAAATTCCTCTTTAGGAAAACATGTTTTTGGGGAAAAAAACCCCAAAAAGGACAATAATCTTAAATGCAAAGTAAACACATTGGTTCGTTATATGTTGTTTGAATCAATCAACCAATTTAAACAAGTGTTTCAAAGCTTAAGAAAAAAAAAACCATTTCACAAAAAAGTAAATTAAACAAAGGGAGGAGTTCTTGCTGTGAAGAGAGTTGATGACCCAAGTTAAATAAGATACCTTAAATTAGTTACATAGGGGGAGAACTGTTTGTGAAAAAAGAAACTCAATATTTCAATCAAGGGTGAACATTTTTTCTGCTAAAAAAATTTCGCCAAAAAATGAAATAAAATTTTTAATACAAAAAAAAATGAAGTGGTTTTGGAGGTTGCCAATCACCAAAAATTAGAAAATTATTAATAATAATTCTTATGTTTCTATAGTTGGATTTTATTTTGTAACCAAAAATATAAAAAGATTGATAACATTTTATATATGATCTAGCCAAATTTGGCTACATCTTTGTAAGGATGATTGCCACTTTTTCTACATCCATAGGTGATAGCCACTTTGGTTTCAAAAATAAATTCCTTCAAAAAACCATGGGGTGTTCAAGAGGGGTGGTTGACTTTTTTGAAACGTCTTAATTCCAAAGCCATTCACTCATTTTGTGTTAGTAATAATTTAAACATCTTAAGTCATTCATGCACTTTTGTGTTCAAAACATAGCAATTTTATGTGTGGAACATAATTTTTTTGATTTATGTAAGCTATTTCAAGCATGTGTGCTCCCAACTTATGGTTTTTCCCTCCTCAAATTAACATCCATGCATTATTCATTTAAAGAACATTTACTATTTTGTTTTGATATCATTCATTTTTATTTAATGAAGCTTTAAATTCAAGTTTTGGCACATGCAAACTTGTTGTTAGGATCTCATGTTGGTCATATGAAGGGTTCAATATGAAGATTTAACAATCTTGAATCATGTTTCATAATGTGGCTTATTGGTAATAATGGGTACTTTATTCTAAATGTTAAAAAATTCATAACTAAATTTTTTTAAATCCAAAAAAGTGATTCCACTAGGATGCAGTTATGAAGCAAGTTGTATTTTAAGAAAAAAATAAGTGCATAATGAAACCAAACACTATTTGAGTCACAACACTTATTTGCACAATTTATGGTGTTTTTAATTACCTTACTCTATTTGGTGATGGGAAGTTCAACAACAAAAAGGCACCTCCTATCATATTTCCTTATATATGGTCTCCAACTTAAATCATATCACCCCATTAATTAGAATCTTACATTGAACCTCATAATCTTATAAAGGATCTAAATACACACCTTAGTATGGATTTGGGTATGTTGAAGACAAAGCTCTCAAAACCTAAAATAAAGGAAATGAAAAAAGCTCATTTTGATTTTTCCATTTGCTACTAAAAATGACAATCATGTAATACAGAGTTGAGGATCACCCATTTTCATTCATTTAGTCATATCCCATCACCTCCCTTCCTCTTTTCATTGTGTCAAAGCATGAACTTTCTACCAACAAGTGTGTTAGAATAGGTTTAGAATTTTTCTAAGTTCCTAGTTCTTAGTGCAAGTATGTTGAGAGAAAAAGTAAATCAATCTAAAGTAAAATGCTAGTTTGGTCCTAATGTAATTTTGTCGAGAGCATAAATAAAATAGTTAAAAGTGAAAGAAGAACCTAGTGTTAGTATAATCACATTTGTAAAAAAACTACATGTAGATAAAAGTTGTTCAAAATCCCATCAATGTCAGGCTCTTGCACCATGTCAAAGATTCCATCAATGTCAAACTTTTGCATTACACTACACTAGTTAATTCACCTCAATAAACTACACAAACAACCACAAATGTAAACTTAGTGTGGAAGGATTTTAAAAAATTTCCTTACTTTGTTCTTTTGTATATATGAACTAAAAACACATTCATTGACCCACTACCTTGACCTAATGGGGTTCTTGTTTTCTTAGGATATATACAAGAGGGAAAAATAAAACTTTTCATGGGGCTTGAGTGCACACCAACTTTTTTGAGGTTGGAATCAAGAGTTCAAAACCACTTCGCTTATAAATATGGTGTGATTTTAAAATCACCACAATTGCCTTCAATATGAAACTGCATTAAAAATTTTCTATTTTCACATTTTGAATATCACCCAAAAAATTCAAAAATGTATTTGAACAACACCACAAAATTGAAAAAAAAATCCACTAAATTGCTTTAAAACAAAATGTCATTAGTACATGGCTTTGGTTTACATTGATAACTTAAAATGAACTTTAAGTAAATACGTGTTATCATGTAAATGGGGCATGTGTAATTTAGCATATACAAAATGTTTTTAACAAAGAATGATGAGAACTTCCCCAAAGAAATATGAATGTGAATAACTGAAACAAGGACAAAATATTCATTTTTTAAGAAGATAATGTTGAAGTTGAAGGATAACTTGAAGGATGAAAATTACTTTCATGATTGAGTTACAAATTAACATGATATTACAGCATCCCCCACTCATATTAGGGATTCACATCACAAACTTAACATCTCACAATTTAAAAATGGAAACCGTGTGACATTAGTTCATCTATAATTCGTACAGATTATGCATTGATATTGTGTGTTAAAAACACATTTGACAAATGAATTTATTGGAAGTTGCAAAATTCATGTGACATTCATTCATTCATAGGTTCGTACTTCATTCATCAACACATTTATCCATGTGTCAAATGTGTTTTCAATCCATGATATTCTGGTGTAAAATGTATGAAGCTATGAATGAGCAAACTATTTTCATTAATAATTCATCACATGCTAAATTTGTGATGTAGGCCTACATCTATATTTCTCACATCCATTATTGTTTATTTACATATCCCGAGCCCCACCCATAAACTTGAAATTGGGACTTTAAAAAGTGAAAGACCATTGATAGCAAAGCAAGTGGACCAATAAGATAATCTAGCCAATCCACATCAAGATTTAAACGATGTTGTGGCCTTTGCCAACCACTACATCCTATACACATATGTTGTTTCAAAACCATTTTTAAAAACCAAACTAGCAAATTTTTATTGTTCTACATCAAAAGCATGCTTTTATAGTGCATGGGTGGGGATGCTTTTAGGCAATAGAAAAAATATTTAGCATTACAATTGATGCCATTTTGGAACTAACACACATATTTATATGAGTAAATTTGTGAAATAATTCATTGAAACAACATTTTGAATTAAAAAATCTCCAAAAATATTTCTTTTGTTCACGTGTTATTTTTCTACATCCACATGAAGGTGGACATGAAAACCCCCATATTCAAGAGTTCATCCATTAGACAACAATGAAAGTTTTGACAACATTGTAATGCTTTCACAAAAGGATATTCTATTACAATGTCCCTAAAGTACAAAGACCAATGTGGACTTTGATGGCTTATTAATAGAACATGTGTTTTCTCTTATTTAAAAGAGAAAAGTTTTTGATTTAATGTAGAACAAAGGCACATCTGATTGGTGTAATATATTTCCATGATAGGGATTGGGGAAGGTGTATTTAATTTCAAGGAGGGTTTTTACTTCATACATTATGTCAAGTTCATACTATTTGTGAAGCAAATTCATAAAGTCATAAAGGTTTATGTCGTTTATTGATTCAACATTTATTTTATTTGATATCATCTTTTGGCCTTTTTCTTTAAGATGGGTACTTCGATTCTTAAATCAACATACTACCATAATCAGGTTTGCACTCAAATATTAGCTCATGTAGGCCTTTACTTTGGCAGTACCCTCATCCTAAACCCTTATTCTACACTTTGGGACCCCAATATTTCAAAAGGTAGTCATATAATCGTCTAAGGTGTTCATGTGCAATCTAACAATTCAAACAACCTAGTTCATTTGAAATTAGAGGTGAGAATTGAAAAAGATACACATACCTTTGGAAAAAATAATGTGTGGGCCCATCATTTTTGGTCTCTACAAATAGATACAAAAGCGAAGGATGTATTATATACATGTTGGCATGTGGATCGCACAAAGTTCCTTGAATTGAAGAAAATATCTTCCTTGCAAGGAGGTGCTTTCATATAGAAAGAAAAAACCCTTGAAAAACCCTTAGTTTACTTGTATTTTGTGTACAATTGGTTTTGTTGTTTTCATCAATGCAAGTGAAAAATTAAATTTTTGAGGGGAGAAAATGAACCAGGTAATATGTATAGTTTTTGGAATTAATTTTGATAGAAACCATTAGGATTATTAAAAAAAAAGTTAGGATCTAATACCTTACACTACACAAGGTTGCACTTAACATATTCAATTACATTGTGCTCATCGTCCACCTTAAAAAAAGTTTGAACTATGCAAAATGGCAAAGACCATCAAAAGGCCAACTTTAATTGGTTGGCACAAATAAATTGACTTTGGGGTGGAGCATGCAAATGATGTAGATCATATGGGGATATTCCATAATAGTGGTAAAAATAGGTGCATGGAATAAGAAAATGATGTAAACTTATTAAAATTTCTTAAAAAAGACATCAATCCAAAGGTCAATGTTGTTTTTACATGTGCTTCTATTTTGATTTTTGGATGCCCCAAGAAACTCCAAGTTTGTAGGATGTTCTTGTTTGAAAAACTTTGATTTTGGGACATGTAAAAAATATACAGTTGGTATACAAATAATATTAGAAACATGATAAATCTCAAGTAGTTGTGGACCAACAGTATAATTGGTACCAACATCATTTTTTTAGCTAATTGGGATAAACTTTGCTTTTAATAAGGGAGTTGCAAAGAGGCAAAGAAAAGAGCCTCACCTTGTTTCACCACATACGGTCTTGGATGAGGTGGTAGGTTGTTAAACCAAATCTAAACTATCCATCCTCTTCACCATGATGAATGTAATTACAATGGACAATGGACTTTTCCCATTGTCTCATTATTCCTCAAGCCCTAGCTACCATTGATATTGACAACTCTAGAAAATCTTCTTAGCACCATTTTTTACTCATGATTGATTGTTGATCTTCATCAATATCATTGATTATTGCTCCACCAAGTGCTTGTCTTTCACCAAATTATAGTTCAACAATGTATTGTAAATCACCAAAATCTAATTCTTTGTTGCTAATTATTGCCTATAGGTTTGTAACATTTGCAAGTTCATCATCCCATTTGTAGTTCTTGAAAGTTAAAATGGCTATTCCCAAGTCCCATTGATTCAAGCTTTACTTATTGGATTTTTGACAAGACTTTTTCCCATAAAGTTTTAACTATGAAATAGAATATTGTATTATATATATGTATATATATTTGTGCAAATTTATTAGAGTAGCTATTTTAGATTTGAAGAGATGCAAAAGGGAGATGCCACATTGTGGATGCAATTTGTTTTCAATTGTGAAGGCGATTTGAAAATTGGGAAGTAATAACATTTGCACGATATAAAGACAATATGTGGTTTACCTTGTTTGTTCATTTATTTTCAATGAAGTTTTGAACTCTAAAGTTGTTGAATGTTGCTTGCAAAATTAGAACTTTGGACTAGGAAACATTAGAGAACTTTATTAAACTTGTGTATCAAATTTTAGAGTCATAAAGTTTGATTGTGTTTGAAGCAATTTTTGTTAGCTTTTGGTTTGTTTTTTAAAACAAGGTTATCAACATCAACCATATCATATCACATCATTCATGTTAGTTTTGATGTTGACATAGCCTAGAATCATGTCCATTTAGGATCAAAGTAGGTCAAATTTGTCACATTTTTGCAAGGGTAAATTTTTTACATTAATGACAATCAAAATTAAATGGCAATTGAATTTAAATGACAAGGATGAATGCTTAATTTTGGTTTTTAGTCCATATGGCAACTGAAATTCAATCATGAAGTAAAGAAAAATCCAATCGTCAAGATGTGGTGATTTAGTTTTATTCACCATCTTGATGGTCTTTTAAAACAACATGGGTTTTGCATTACCACTGACAATTAATAAATCGATAGACTAAAAGAACTAGATTTTGTGGAAATTAATTTCCTTTCAAATGAACATATTAAATGACATTGCATGCACCTTGAATTGAATTTCAATTCAATTCCATTGACACAAGAAGGAAACATGGGTTTTGCAACTACCCAAATTCATTAAGTTTTGAATGAAATAAGACAAAATTTTGCTAAGATGCAAGTTGTATGGTTTTGGTAAAAAAGTGATTAGTTGATTAAAATGTTGTTAATGAATTTTTTTAGTCATTTTGGACAATCACATGTTGCATTAAAGTAATTTTTAATTAAATTTTTTTGACATGGATATTTTGACATCCCAAGTTAATCATGGATTAAAGTGCCATATCATCATACAATGTTTTTTTTGGAGGTCATCAAATCATAGAATATTTTTTAATGGCATGTGATGATGAAAATACATGTCATGAAAAATAAGATTTTTCCCCCAAGTTTTGCCAACAAAAAGTTTTGACACCATTCACTAGGTCCACCATATGTACATGTTTTTATATTACATTTGTACATGATACATCAATGTATATACACATTATATACATTAATGCACACATCCATCAAAGTTTGAACCCAAGACTTCATGGAGATACACCAAGGTTTTGATCACAAAATCATTTCAAGACTTTAATAACATAGAAGAAAAAGTTTAAATTTACTACATGTTTAGTATGAAATTATTTAGGAAATTCAAACTTTAACATATGTTTTCCTTTTGAAAATTCATTAAAATGTTACAAGTGAAAACATGATCTTAAAATGTATTCAATAATGTATTCATATAAATAAGAATAATTTACAAATCCCTTTTTGTTTAAATTGACCTACAATCTTTGTAAATGTGATTCAATTCAATGTGAATTCAAGAATCCCTTCATTAAATCTTTAATAATGTTATTTTTGTTATGTAAAATAGATGTCCATTCCTTAAATGGAGTGAAATATATGTCCATTTGTTTAAGTCTTTCAATATTATGTTTCTATTATAACTTATTGAAAAAGATTGATGATTTATATCTTTTAAATTTGAAAATATTTTATTTAATATTATTCAAAAAATCCTTTGTTGATGTTGTTGCCCCTTTAAATCAGCAAAAATTGACCATAAGAAGAAACATTAATTAAATATACAATTAACCATTTAGTTTTCAAGGCCATGTTTTTTTAGCAACATTAATCATACACTAATACAAATGATTATTTACACAACTTCGAACAAAATATCACAATATATTTTTAATGTATTTTTTAATGATGTAATAACATATTTTCTTTTCTTTTCCTTTGTAAAACTAAACAATGATAACTAGGTGGAAATTTGGTATTAAATTTTTCGATTAAACCCCCCTTTAGGCCCCTAACCAATGTTTTTTTTTTTTTTTATTTTTATGTTGATAAATTTTTGCAACGTGGTAATTTTTTGGGGGAAAATTTTGGAAAAATAATGAAATTTCAAAAATAAATAAGAACAAAAATAAAAATTTCAAAACTTTGAGATAAAATAATTCAAAGAAGAATTTTTTTAATTAATAAAATTTTTCAAATAATTTTAATAACTGAAACTTTAAAACCCATATATACTTTTAGCATAAAACTAATTGAAAAAAACCAAGCAATCTTTGAAATTATTGTAAACTATATGCAAAAAAATGAAACTTGAAAAATAAATGTTAATGATGTAATTTTTTTTGTGGTGAATTTCCACCATTTTGTGAATTGAAAAAGAGCCATCAACATCAATAAAATATTTTCAATTAAGAAAACCAATATTTGCCAATATTCAAAATGATGGAATTTTACAACAGATTTTAAGACTTGTAGCCAAAATGGGGTTTTCTTCTAGTGAGTAAATTTTTGCCAAAGTCAAGTATATATATTGTATTACGACACCACATCTTCCTTCTGGAAGGTGATGAATTATGGTCCTTTCATAGTTTGTTACAAAGGGACCATAAATAGATCCATATGAAATGGGTGATTGATTACAACACAAATTCAATCCAAGATTTTTCTTTCGTTTTTAATGGTGAGAGGACATGGTGGTATGTTGCCTACTTGGTACATTTGCACTTGTAATGGTGCTAGTGAAAGTTGTATGCAAACATACATTATTAACCTCTATTATAATTCTATCATAATTTGTATTGTTTATGAATAGAACATAATGTGCATGTCTTTGTTGTTGTGGCATATGTGTGTGGTGAATGGAAGATGTAATAATTAATTTTCATTTCCATATAATGACGTTGATTTGTGGTGTGTCACAAAGTTCAATTCTCAATGTCCATTTGCAAATGTAGATGCTAACGCTTAGATTATGAAAATTTTCCCTTTGTTAATTTTATTTCTAATCATTGGACATGTTTGAGTTTTTTAGTGAATAACATAGGTGGTGTCCAATTTTTGGTTGCAAATGCAGATGGTGTTTTATGGTTTATGGCAAAACTTCATGGTCTATTTTATCTAATGTCGAATGTATTGCTTGAGTTGTTTGGTGTATGATAGAAGAAATGTTTAATTTCTATGCACAAATGTGAAGTGTTTAATGTGGTGTATGGTAGAGCTCCCATTGATATTTCTTTCATGCATATCATTGGATGCTTGTTATGTTTGTTGAATGGTAGAACCAATGATTTTAATTTTGATTTGCAAAATTGGAGAATGCTTTTGTGGTGTATGGTAATTCTCTCCTTGCATTTGGTTTTTGATGTATGTCAATGGATGCTTGTGTAATGTGTTCTATGATAGAGGCCACTAAAGGACTAATTATGAGTTGGATGCTTGATTCCCAAAGTAGTCAATGATGGATGCTATGGGGATTATTTGTCATTAGTATTGGTCGCAAGTTAATGTAAATGTGACCTTTCCTTGACATTTGGAGGTCCTCAAAGGTTGTTATTGCACCCCACACCCATCTAGACAAACTAAAGAGGGCAAATTTGATCCTATATCATTGGGTGACATAAGCATGATTGAATGTGTCAAAATACTACCCCAAATGGTAGTTTTATGATTGTCCTTAATAAAGTACTCAATGGTAAGATGATGTAAGCACCTAATTGAAACATAAAATCACAATCAATTTTTTAAAAAATTGTCCATTGAAAGGAGTACATTAAAAATCAATATTTTGAATTAGATGTTTGAAAATGAAATGTTCCCATAGCTCTCTTTGAGCGCATCATTTGGTTGGATTTTTAAAAACTTGAAATTTACATGAACATTTTCAAATTTAAAGTGTAATGGGTTATTTTTTAAAAAACTTTGTGTGTTTTAACACTTATGCCAAATTAGCTCAAATTTTGGCACGCATTAGATCATTATCTTAAAAATTTATATGTACCAAAATTTAACTTTGGATTCATTGGGAAAATATTCATAAGTACATTGGATAATCTAACAACTTGAAAAACTCCAAAATACTTGCTTGAAAGCTTTAAATTGAATCTTCCTTTAAGCAAATCAATGCAAATATCATTGTGAATCATGTCAATATGGTAATAATGAGCTTAAATCCTACCATAGGGTAAGTCTACAATATATTGAGCCCTATAAATGTAATCACTCTTGAATAACACACTTGTCAATTTTAAACTTAGGATTGGATGTTTTCATGTAATCTACATAGTGTGTGTAATATACATTAAAAAATGACGTATAAAAATATGAATAAATTATATCAACATTTGAGGGTGAAAAAAGACTAATTAAGCACTTGTAACTAGTTTTGAGGTCCTGAGTAAGTGGAACATAATTATAAGCAATCACACTTTAATTTTTCGGTTTTCAACAATTGTTTTGTTTTGAAATTTTAAGTTTGGATTTGTAATAGTTTAATAATTTTCTAAAAATGTTTTGTGCTTTGATGATTTTTTGTTTTTGTAGCAACTTGTTAGTCAAAAGAACTTGAATTAAAAATTATTTTAAATTAGTATAAACAATGTCAAGAATAGTCACAAGGAGCTTTAAAAAATAATTAAAATTAGAAGTACCATAACAACCTGTTGATGAGGTGGTTCAACCATAAGAACAATTACATTTTCAAGTTGAAGGAATTCAACGAGTTAATGTTTCTAGCAATGACATTTAACAATTAGTTACGACATATTTACCTTTTTATCAGATATTAGCAAAGGAAGAGGAAAGAAGGGGATTCATGTACCTTCAACCATCGATTTTTGACACCCCAACAATCATCCCAACAACAAAGGTCAAATGCAAAACCAAATGGACAAAACACCAGTGCTATTTGACATGCTAATGAAATAACCTTTGCAACACATAAGTGGCAATTTACAACACCCGATTATTACATTCCCAGAATTGTTATACCATCTTGATCAACATCAGTTGTTGGGTATTACACATTTGAATCGGTTCCTATTTTGAATCCAATTACAAAAAAATCAAAATTGAAGTGTAATCAACTTTTAAATTAGTTGGAATAACTATGTAATTTCGAATGAAAACCTTCACACTAATCTATTTTTCAACAACATGCAAAACCGATGGACACGGTCATAATACCTATTGTTGTTCAATAAACACAACCTATCACTCAAGGTGTTTGGCCAAGTGTATTTGTGCATATTATTCATTGGTTGGACATGAATTCAAGAATTGTCCTTTGGTGGATGATAAATTAAAGTGATTAATGAAAAAAAAACTCAAAACTTCTTTACCACTTGCTGCAATGAGCACACCAGCAATACAAGTTGGTGTACTTGAGTCACAAATTCAACCATAATTAAATTTGGCTATGCATCCAACACCGGTTAGTCAACATCTAGGTTGGCAATAACTTGTTACACCACTAATAGTAGGACAACCTAAAGTTGTACCATATCCACCATATCCAATGTGGTATAATATAGTTCCACCTTTTATACCCATGGATTTTAATATGTATTCTATGTATTATTCTGGAATTAAATGGACCTGATTCATTGATTTCTAGAAGAAAAGAAAGATATGTAGCCGGTACTACTTAAATAGAATTAGTGCCACATGTTGAGCCACTAGAACAAATTTAATATCTTGTTAGAATATTTATTTTTGGATTAAAACAACTAGTTCTAATTCCTAGAGGTGTATTTGTTCAATCGACAACAACAACAATTCCACCTATTAACGTACCTATTGCCAATGGATTACTTATCCATGGTAATGATGTTTTATTTGAACAACCAAAAAGGATTAATTCACATCCATTGTCAGGTGGAGAACCACTTAGAGGTTCACCTACTCGAGGATCACCAAGAAGAGGAGGAACACTTGATTGAACCCACCTTGAGGATCATCGTTTGATCCACCTATTGGATTTTATGGATGGTCAACACCTAATCCAAAAATGTTCATGCCACCATGGTACCCACCAATTGCAGTCCGATCTAAACCAACCAATAAACTGCCATATTAGAAATTTCAATATCCAACATACGTGAAGGATACTAATCTTGATGCTCCATATCAAAGTTTTCAGAAAAACAATCAAAGATAATGGGGAGATTGTGGAGGCTGATATCATCAACTTGTTTGGTTTCATTTTATGAGATGGCATCTCAAAGTGGGGTGAAAACTTTGTACAAGATCATCCCAATTGCACTTTTGAGGAGTTAGAACAAACATTTTGCAAACATTTCTGAATTGTGAAGAATGACGAAGAAGTCTATATGCAGTTGACAAACTTCCAACAATAAGTTAGTGAATGGTGGGTGAAAGCATGAAAAAAGGAGCTAGTCACGCCAAGGTTTAAATCCTTTCCAAGGATTGCATTTTTACATGATAAATTTTTATTGGTTTTTATTGCATTTTTCACATAGTTCTTCAAATTGAATATCCAATTTGAGGCCAAATATGACATATAACATGATAAAAACTCAATTTTCTTTATATCAAACCTTATATTATATTCAAATCTATAACTTTACTTTGAACCATGATCACAAATTCAAAGCTATAATAGTGCTTAAAAACATTTGAATATCAAAATCTAAAAGGGCATATGCATTTTTTTTTTTTTAATGCTTTGAACACATGCATCCCTTCTTGTGGAATCTATTGAACTTCACAAAAAAATTAAAACAATTTGGTGAACATTTGATAAGGAAAAAGGATTTTTGAAACACAAAAACCACATGTCCACATGCTTTTCTTTAGTGTTTTAAAAATACAAAAAGACTCTTGAAACATGGTGGATTTTCATAAATTTTTTGTAGTTGCAACTTTGAAAGTACAAGAACTTATTTCAAAATTTTAACAAATTTTTTAATATATAATGTTCCTATGGTGATTTTTAAGGATTGTCCACACCTTGTTTGGGTCCTTTTTTCCTACTTTCACCTAGGTAGAGGTCTATTATGAGCATTTGTTAAGACTTGTTAATTGCAAGTGAAAGTTACTGATGTTTTCCTTATTGTTATTTTTAAAGCAAGTTTGCAACCATACTTTAAACTAGCAACAACAAGAATGGCAAGAAATACCCTTATCAAACATAACGAAGTTGTAGTGATCTGTGAAGAAAATGGAATAATCATAGCAAATTACAATGCTTTGATAATTCAACTGGAGTCCAAATTAGTTGCACAACCTATAGTCACTTATACTACTACTAAACAACAATTTATTTGTTCAAACTGTGGTAAAACTGGTCATGCCAAAAAAACTTACCACAATAGGAAATTAGAAGAACTTGTTGTACCTGTTGTTCCCACCAAAGTTGTTGAATTAGTAGCTGAAGTTACTACAAAACTTGTTAAACAAACTAGAGTACCATTGAGATATCCTTGTATTATTTGTTCTAGTTTAGAACACCATGCACCTGATTATTTTAGAAAGACAAAGGTTCAAAACATGTTTTGAACTAAGCCAACCACTACTACCATTGTAGTAGCAAAACCTTCTAAACCTTATAATTTACCAGTTAATATAGTTGATGTTGTCAGAACACATACCCAAGTACCAGAACAACATGTGTTTAAAGAACATGAATTGGTGAAAGCAAAAGCAACAATTGATTAACAAACTAAAGAACAAAAGTGTGATTTTTTGTCCATATTATCAAGGAACTATAGGGGAATGATTCAATATCATAAGTGCCCATTGAGTTCAATAGACCACTTCATTCAAATTAGATTAGTTTACCAAAATCAATAAGTAAGTTCTGGTTACTAGCAAACAACATGTTCAATTGATTGCATCACCAACATCACGATAAGAGACTTTGGAAGAGATTTTGAAAGACATCAACACTCAAGTTTTAGAAACCAAGTATGTAATGGGTGTAGTCATATTAACATGTACCAAGAGCAATCGTAACCACTACTTAATTTTTTGAACTTTGGATTGAAAGAAATAATAAATAATAAATAGAATATTTTTGTATAAAATGTTATTGTGAATATGTATGTACATATCATAAAAATTTGGAATTAATCTAATGAGTGAAAACTACGTACAAAGACTTTTAACTTCTTGTAACCACTGCTTAAAAGCTACATAAAAGCAATTTAAAGCACTTTGACACTAAAATCACAATTTGAAAATATTTTTTAATAACATATTTTGGGATTTTTAAAATATACACCTTAACATAATAGTATTAAGAAAATTTTAAAGAATTTTAATGTTTTTTTAAAAGATGTATTAAAAAGATTCTAAAAATATTTTAAAAATAAAATAGTGGTCTAAGGGAGCATGTGTGGCTCTTAATAGTGTGGTTGGACCTTAATCAACTTGGGGCAACTCTTGAAGATTGTGCTTGACATCAGAAAACATTTTCAAACTGGCTAAGTTTGTTCAACCGATGTAACTTGAACATGTTCAACTTGAACTTGCATGTGCAATAGTGGCTATTAACCACTAGATGGTAGTAATTCAAGTTCAGGTTGGTAAAAATTTCATTGATGATGTGCTAATTGATTGAGGTTTTGGAGTAAACATCATTATTGAAAACCTATGGGTACAATTAGGTCTGTCAAAGCCTAATCCGGCACCTTACAATTTGATTACAAAATAGATAGTAGGTAAATTGCAGAATGGTAAATAAGAGGTATGAGATATGAAATAAAAGGCAAGTAGGGAACTAGGTAATAGGTAGGTTATAAGAGATAGGAAGTAAGAGGTAGGTAAGCAAATAGGTAGTAGGTAGGCGGTGTTAGGCACAAAATTAACACATATTTAACACCTTGTCCTAAGCCACCTCCTTTTACCCCTTTGGAGATCATTAAAGGGGGGTGTCATAATTTGTTACCCAAATTCCAGCCCTTTGTTCCACAACGCTAAAATGTGGTTTTTATAATTAGGACATTTTGCGACTAATGTCAAACATAGTCATGTAGTCATATATGGTCTTTTAGTCGCTACCATCTTAATGATTTTGGTCAAAATTATGATTTCATGATTATACATACGATGATAATTAGTATTAATAATATGACTACACAATTAGTGTATTCATATTGAAACAATAATTGAATTTGAAATAGTATGACCAACTTTTTTTTTATTTTTAAAATGGACAAACAAATGTTTAAGTAGTCTATTTTAATTTACCATAACTTATATTGACCTACTTTAACACATTTAACTTACTAAATAATTTAATTTGATTAAATAACATGGTTTAATTTAATTTAGCCTAATGTAACCCAATTTAACATAATTTAAATTAATTTATTTTAGTTTAAATATCCTAATTTGAGTTTAACAAAATGTAAATAATTCGGTTTAACTTAATTTAGCTTAGTTTAACCAATTTTAGTTGGTTGAAAAAAAAACCAAATTATTTAAATTGAAGCAAATTTAACTAAAATTGACCTTAATTTAGCCTTATTTTGCCATGTTTTGCCAAGTCTATTCAAGTTTAACCTAAGTAGCCATGTTTAACCAAATTTAGCCAAGTTTAATGTCAATACCTTATTTTAACTTTACTTATATAAATTTTAACAAGTCTAGCCAAGTTTAATTTAAAAATAATCATGTTTAGCCAAATATAGCCTCAATACCTTAATTTAGCGTATTTTTTCCAAGTTTTGCTAAGTCTAACCAATTTAAAACTACGTAGCCATGTTTAACCATGTTTAGTCATATTTAGCCACAATACCTTAATTTAGTTTAATTCATCTGAGTTTTACCAAGTCTATTTAAGTTTCATCTAAGTAGCCATGTTTAACCAAATTTCGCCAAGTTTTTTTTCAATATTTTAATTTAGCCTAATTTATTTAAGTTTTGCCAAGTTTTACCTCAATACCCTAATTTAGTGTTATTTATTTAAAATTTTTGAAAATTTGCCAAATTTTGCCAAGTTTAACCAAATTTAACCAAAATAACCATGTTTAACCAAATTTAGCCAAGTTTAACCTAAATAGCCATGTTTTGCCAAGTTTAACCAAGTTTGACCTAAATAACCATGTTTTGCCAAGTTCAACCAAATTTGACCTAAATAAACATGTTTAATCAAGCTTTTCCAAGTTTAACCAAATTTGACCTAAATAAACATGTTTAATCAAGTTTTTCCAAGTTTAACCTAAGTAGCCATGTTTTGCCAAATTTTGCCAAGATTAATAAAAATAGCCACGTTTTGCCATGTTTTGCTAAGTTTAGCCAAATTTAACCTAAATAGCCATGTTTAGCAAAATTTTGTCAAGTTTCACCAAGTTTAACCTACATAGCCATGTTTAGCCAAAATTTGTCAAGATTAATCAAAATAGCCACGTTTTGCCATGTTTTGCTAAGTTTAGCCAAATTCAACCTAAATAGCCATGTTTAGCCAAATTTTGTCAATTTTAACCAAGTTTAACCTAAATAACCATGTTTAGCCAAATTTTGTCAAGTTTAACCAAGTTTAACATAAATAGCCATGTTTAATCAAATTTTGTCAAGTTTAACCAAGTTTAACAAAAATAACAATGTTTAGTCAAATTTTGTCAAGTTTAACCTAAATAGCCATGTTTTGCCAAATTTAACCTAAATAGCCGTGTTTAACCAAGTTTTACCAAGTTTAGCCAAATTTAACCTAAATAACCATGTTTAATCAAGTTTTGCCAAGTTTAACATAAATAACCATGTTTAACCAAGTTTTGCCAAGTTTTGGTTTAATATCCTAGTTTAGCTTAATTTATTTAAGTTTTGCCTCCCCTTTTGTACCTACCTCCTCTATCTAGCAATAAACCTAGGTACATCTACTTGATTCTCCACCATTTGCCTCTAGTAACAACACTTATGAAATCCCCATTTGAACAACCACCATCACCATCTTTTGATGATCCTACTTCCATCATTTAGAGGTGTTGTTGACTTGAAAATATTTTGAAAACTTGCTCATCCATGATGTTGTAGCCCCCTTCACCAAACTCACCCTCTCATGATGTGCCAAAATCCCTTTCAATTTTTAAAGATCACATCAACATCACACTATCCCCTTCTCACACTCCATGGCCCACTCATTGTTTTAGGAAAAAAGAGGAGAGGTTAACAACGACTTTTGAATTCCTCCTTTGAACAACTTCATGAAGACACTACTATCATTATCTTGCCCTAACCTTAATTGTTAGAAACTTTTGGGAAATATATTCCACCATGTCTGTACCTTCTTATCCAATAGGTTTAACCAATCCAAGCCAATGATAGGGGAACCTTACCTTATCCTAATCTAGCTAGCCTACCACACCCCTTTACACTAACCATGCCGCCCACCTTCAAAATCCAATTAGGATAAAAACATATGAACACCTCAACCTACTCCCTTAGACTCAAGGTTACCCCAAAACTTCTTTAGTCAACTTACATTTTCTTAATCAAAATCAAGATAAGCTAATTTGGGCCCAACATGCAGGTGGGTTGGTAAATAAATAAGTAGGTAGGTAAGTAGGTAGGTAGGTGGTTAACATTACCCATGTCATTAT
>Ga0116229_10002710_pt1 | contig 28795 bp, 27 predicted proteins | sample S1TSphgellanicum_3_FD_87313 | JGI IMG/M metagenome (GOLD analysis project Ga0116229, IMG submission 87313) | Host-associated microbial communities from peat moss isolated from Minnesota, USA - S1T2_Fc - Sphagnum magellanicum MG | ecosystem: Host-associated > Plants > Peat moss > Unclassified...
CATCGACGTTGAACCGGAGGGTCTGGCCGCCATCGCGCGCGCCGCCGACGGGTCGGTGCGCGACGGGCTTTCGTTGCTGGACCAGGCGATTGCGCAAGGCGATGGGTCGCACGTGACGGCAGCCCAGGTTGCCGACATGCTGGGCATGGCCGATCGCGGCCTGGTGTTCGATTTAATGGCGGCCGTGCTGGCGGGCCGGCCGGCCGAGGCGCTGGCGGCGACCGACCGGGCGCATGTGCTCGGCGCGGATCTCGGCGCGATGCTCGGCGACATGCTCGAGCTCACGCATACCCTGTCTCGCCTCAAGACAGTGCCTGAGTTGCGCGGCTCGGTCGAACTGCCGGAGCTCGAGCGCACGCGTGGCGCCGTGATGGCGGATTCCGTAACGATTCCGCTGCTGGGGCGCGCCTGGCAGATGCTGCTCAAGGGCGTCGCTGAAGTGGAGGCGGCGCCCGACCGGCGCGCCGCGGCCGAAATGGTGCTGATCCGGCTATGCCACGTGGCCGATTTGCCACCGCCCGGCGAACTGGTGCGCCGGCTTACCGGTCAGCCCGGCAACGGCGCGGCGGCTTTGGCAGGTGCGGCGGGGCCGCCCAGCGGTGGAGGCGGCGGGACGCGCGCGGCGGCTGGGGGTGGCACCATCTTGGCGCAACCGGTGGAGACGCCGGTCGCCCTGCTGGCGGAGCCGGCCAAGACAACGCGCCTCGCCAGTTTCCGTGATGTCGTGGCCCTGGTTGCCGCCGAGCGTGAGCCGCTGCTGCACGGCCATCTGCTCCACTCGGTGCATGTCGTCAGGTTCGCACCGCCGGTGATCGAACTGCGGCCGCAGGCCGATGCGCCACGCGATCTGGCGTCGCGCCTCGCCGCGGTGCTGCTCAACGTGACCGGCACGCGATGGACGATCGTGGTCAGCGCGGAAGCGGGCGAGCCGACGCTGGCGCAACAGGGCAACGCCGCCGACACGTTACGCCGCCAGATCGCCGCCGATCATCCCCTGGTGCGCGCGATCCTGGACGCATTTCCCGGCGCGCGCATCGAGGCGGTGCGCGACCCTGGGGTGGACGACTATGGCCTGGCGCCCGAGGAAGTTTCGCTTGGCGAACCGGAGATGGCGGAGTTTGTTTCGCCGGCAGAGCCAGAGGCTGAGTGAGCGTTACGACGTACACCGGTCACTGCGTGCGCGTATGTCCATTAGAAGGTGACCGGGAGGGCTGGCGTTATGTGCCAGTTTGCTTACGAATGGGGTTCGCCCACCTTCAAGCGTGCAAGAGTTTTTTGGTTCTTTTCTTCAAAAAAGAACTCCTCGCTTTTGCTTGTCTGCTTTCGCGGGTCTGTATGTGTGATGCCGGAATGAGGGCGCGGATTTGAGTTATCGTTTTGATACCGTAACAGATGGCCTGCTGTTCCGGCTTGCGCTTGTGCTTGGCTTTGCATTGCTCGTTTGCATCCGTCTGCCCGGCCCGCTGATCCATGGGCGGCTGTGGGCTGAGGAGGGGGTGAAGTTCTACGAAAACGCGGCCACGCTGCCGTGGCTGCGCGCCCTGCTGACCTCGTGGGGGGGATACCTCAATCTTGTTGCAAATGCCGCGCCGATCCTCGCGCGTCACCTGGTCCGGCTTGACTATGTGCCGTGGATTACCGCTTGCATCGGACTGATTTTCCAGTGCTTTCCGGCCATCATCCTGGCGTTCAGCCGCGATAAATGGCTGTCGCCGCCCGTTGTCCGCATTGCGGCGTTGCTGTTGATTGCGACGGCGCCGCTGACCGAAGAAGTCTATCTTCAGACGCTGCACAGCCAGTTTCACCTGGCACTCAGCTGCGCGTTGATATTGGCGCTGGAAATCCCGGGCCGGCGATTGCGCGTCTTCTATGGCGCGATCCTGTTCCTGGCGCCGCTCTGCGGTCCCGCTTCGTGCCTGCTCGTGCCGCTGTTCTGCGCACGCGCCGTGTTTGACAGGTCCCGGGCGCGGGCGTGGCAAGCGCTGATCCTTGGGGTAGCGGCGACGTTGCAGTTTTTCCTGTTTTATCATCACGAAACGTCGCGCGCCGGAGGGGTCGGGCCAATATTGCTGCTGTGCATCGTTTATCTGAAGCATATTGTGTCACCATTCCTGGGTCGCGGCATTGGGCAGCAGGTTTCGGTCGATATGCGCGCGCAGATCGCGGCGCACCGGTTCCCTTGGCAGCCGGTGATCGTTACGATCGTCAGTTTTTTTCTCATGGTCGCTGCTTTGTTTCGCCGGCGTCAGGCAGCTTCAAGCTGGATGTTCCTGTATGCGTGCCTGCTGACGCCGATCGCGTATTACGGCGCTCTCCTCGGCGGCCGCCTGCTGCTTATCCAGGGCAACGGCACGCGCTATACTTTTGTTCCCGAAGTGTTGTCGGCGCTGGCACTTCTCGGCGTCGCATCCGGGCATCTGCGCCCGGAGCGCTGGATCGCGCGGGCCATGGTCGTTTGGCTGCTGCTGGTCGGCTTTATCGACGTGGGTGAGCCCACGCCATTCCTGAACACAGGGCCGAATTGGTTGCACGAGGTGGCGCTTTGGCGAGCCGACCATACGCACCATATCGCGCTGTGGCCGGTGCCCTGGGCGATGACGATTGCGCATCAGTAAGGCGTTCTTTCTTGCAAAAAAGAACCAAAAAACTTTGGCGACTTCAGAGCGAGCCTAATTTCTTTTTTTCCAAGAAGAAATACGTCCAACCTTTACGCAATCTCGTCCGCCTTCGGCATGGCGCGTTGGATGATGCGGCCGATGCGCCAGGTTAGAAGGGCGGTGGCGACGATGGCCAGCGCCAGCAATGCCACATGCACGGCGTGCGCCTGGCGTGTCGTGATCGCGACCACGCCGGCGCCGGCGAGGGCGCCGAGCACGACATAGCCGAGCAGCGCGGGCAGCGCAGCCATCGTGCCGATGAGGTAGGCGCGCGGGCTGATGGAGGTCAGGCCGAAGGCGTAGCTGGTGACGGCGAACGGCATGACCGGCGAGCAGCGCAGCAGCGCCACCAGGCGCCATCCGTCGCGCCCGACGCCTTGCTCCAGCCGGGCGATGCGCGGGTTGCGGGCGAGCGGACGCACGATGAGCGGGCGGAACAGCGACCGGCTGAGCCCGAAGGCCAGCATGGCGCCGGCCAATGTTGCGGTGGCGGAGAGCAGGAACCCGGCGCCGATGCCGTAAGCGAGCCCGCAGGCGAAGGCGCCGACCGAGGCCGGCAGAATGCCGCACAGCGCGACCACCACCTGCACCAGCGCCGCCAGCGCCCACCCCATGCCGCCGAGCGCGCGCGTCGTGCCCATGATTGCTGCGGCCATGGCGACGATCTGCTGCGGCCACAACCGGCCGGCCACCGCAGCCGCGGCCAGCAGCAGCATGGCGGCAGCGATGAGGCTAGCGCGGAATTTCATCGAACAATCCGCTGCGGCGCAGCCCGGCGCGATGCAGCCGGTATTGCATCGATGTGGCGAGAACGCCGACCCCGTAGATCACGCTGCGGCGCAGATCGATCGACGAGGCTTCGGGGAAATACTTGGTGGGACAGGAGATTTCACCGACGCGGTAGCCGAAATGCATGGCGAGCGCCAGCATCTGGTTATCGAATACGAAATCGTCGGAGCAGCGATCGAGCGGCAAGCGTTCCAGAACCGCGCGCGTCCAGGCGCGGTAGCCGCTGTGATATTCCGAAAGCTTGGCGCCCATCAGGATGTTCTGGGTGAAGGTGAGGGCGCGGTTGGCGATGTATTTGTACGGCGGCATGCCGCCGGCGAGCGCGCCGCGGCCGAGAATGCGGGAGGCAAGAACGGCGTCGTAATGGTCTGACACCAGCATGGCAGCCATGGCGGGGACCAGTTTGGGGGTGTATTGATAGTCGGGGTGGAGCATGACGACGATGTCGGCGCCGCGTTCCAGGGCGGCCTGGTAGCAGGTTTTCTGGTTGCCGCCGTAGCCGCGATTATGTTCGTGGCGAATGGTATGCAGTCCGAGGCCGCCGGCGATGGCAACGGTTTCGTCGCGGCTGGCGTCGTCGGTGAGGATGATGTCGTCGACGATGTCGCGGGGGATTTCGGCGCAGGTGCGCGCCAGTGTTTTGGCGGCATTGTAGGCGGGCAGGATGACGGTGACCCGTCGGTTCTCGATCATGTTGGGTGGGTAGCGGCAAGGCGGCTGGAAGGCCAGGGGCGCTGGTGGTGCCTTGGGCGGGATCGCGCATTCGACACGCGGCGGTCGTGGGTCAGTTTGAAGCCGCACCGGCCCACACCCCCGCCCGGCCGCCCAGCGCAAGCATACTTTCAGTGGGTGGCCGGGCGGGGGTGCGGGCCGGTGCCGCTTCAAACTGATCCACGACCCAAGCGGCGGTCGTCTTGACACGTTTGCGCATTTACCCCTCGGTGCCGCGCGCCGCAGGGGAACCGATGTGACGAAGGTGGGTGAGTATGTGTTGACGCTGGCGTGCCCAAACCGCCCCGGCATCGTCGCGGCGGTGGCGAACCACCTGCTGGCGCATGGCGGCGACATCCGTGATGCCCAGCAGTTCGACGACACCGAGACCGGCCGCTTCTTCATGCGCGTGGTGTTCACCGCGACGGCGCCGATCGAGGCGCTGCGCGCCGATTTGGACGAGGTGGCGAGCCCGTTCGCCATGACATGGCAGCTCAATGACCGGAGCCGCCGGCGCCGGGTGCTGCTGCTGGTGAGCAAGTTCGACCATTGCCTGATGGACCTGATTTATCGCTGGCGGCTGGACGAGCTGAACATGATGCCCGTCGGCATCGTATCCAACCACACGCGGGAGACGTTCGCACACTGGAACATCGGCGATATTCCGTTCCATTATCTGCCGGTGACCCCCGGCACCAAGCTGGAGCAGGAAACCGAGTTGTGGCGGCTGATCCGCGAGCACGATACGGAATTGGTGGTGCTGGCGCGCTACATGCAGGTGCTGTCGGACGGTATCGTTGCCAAGTTGACCGGCCGTTGCATCAACATCCATCACTCGTTCTTGCCCGGCTTCAAGGGCGCCAAGCCGTATCATCAGGCCCACGCGCGCGGCGTTAAGCTGATCGGCGCCACCGCGCATTACGTTACGACCGAACTGGATGAGGGGCCGATTATCGAACAGGACGTCGAGCGCATCAGCCATGCGGACAGGCCAGACGATTTGGTGCGGAAGGGTCGCGATATCGAGCGCCGGGTTCTGGCGCGGGCGGTGCGGTATCATTTGGATGATCGGGTGATTCTGAACGGGCGGAAGACCGTGGTATTTCAGGACTGAGGTAAGGATGTTCTTTTTTGAAAGAAAGAACCAAAATACTTTTACGCATGAAGGTGACGGTCGCGTGAGCAACAGTTTTTTGTTTCTTTTTTTCAAAAAAGAAATGCTTCCTTCCTTATTAGACCTGGTGCGTCTGAGCATTCTGGCCGCCTTGCCGTTGGTTGGCTTGCTTGTGGGACCCGCCTACGCGTCGATGGCATGGTCGCTTGGGGCGCTGGGGCTCGTTGCATGGTGGCTGTTGCAGCGGACGGCGCCGGTATTCGATCGGCAATTCATGGCGCTGGGCGCGGTGTTTTGCGGGCTTTGTTGTCTGGGGTCGCTGTGGTCGATTGCGCCGCAGCACACGCTGCGCGCGGCCGGGCAGTTGGCGGTTATTTTGGCTGCGACTTTGATTGTTGTTGCGGACCGGACATTGACACAAGCGGTGGCGGCGCGGGCGTTTGGGGCGATGTCGCTGGCACTTTTTGTCGGTGTTGGCGTGATGTGCGTGGACCATGCGTTGCACTTTGCGCTGGAACGGCATTTGGCGGGGGGTTCGCCATATCCGGGTACGAAATATAATCGCGGCGAGGATTATCTGACGTTGCTGTTGTGGCCGCTGCTGGCGTTCTGGATTTTGCAAGCGCGCTATGGGCGGGCGTTGCTGGTGGTGCTTGCGGTTTTTGTTGCGGTGGCGGTGGGCCTGAGCACCACGGCACGGCTGACGTTGCCGGCTGGGTTTTGCGTGCTTCTGGCGGCGTGGCTGGCGCCGCGCGTGACGATGCGTGTGCTGACATGGGGCAGTGTGGCGATGACAGTGGGATTGCCGTTCCTGCTGCGGGCACTGGCGGCGGATCGCTGGGTAATGTGGCATGAATTGAAACAATCGGGTTTGCACAGGCTGGAAATATGGGACTACATGGCGGCACGTGTGTTCGAACGTCCCTGGTTCGGCTGGGGATTTTCGACAGCCAAGCTGGTGCCGATCCGGCCGGCGGAGCAGCGCGCTTTTGTGTTTGTCGATCCGCATGGGGTATATCCGCACAATCAGGTGTTGCAGCTTTGGCTGGAGACGGGAGCGGCGGGGGTGGCACTTGGTCTCGTTTTCGTGCTGCTGGTGCTGCGCCGGATCGATCGGTTGCCGGCGCGGCTGTATCCGTTCGGGTGTGCGGCCTTTGCCGCGGCTTCGGTGGTGAGTGCTTCGAGCTTCGAGTTGACGACCGATAGTTGGTGGGCGGCTTTGGCGTTGACATCGGTGCTGCTGCGTTGGGCCGGCGAGGCGGCGATGCCGTGAGGGTGCTGCATATCATTGCGGGGGCGGCGACCGGCGGAGCCGAAACATTCTCGCAGGACGCGATGGCGGCCCTGGCGGAGCGCGGTGTGGTGCAGCACGTGGTTGGGCGGCCGCATCCGATTGCCGTGGCGCGCTATGAGGCGGCCGGCGTGGGGTTCACCCCGTTTCGTTTTTCTGCGTTTGATCGCCTGGGTTGCGGTATGCTTCGACGCGCCGCGGGCTCGTTCCGAGCCGATATCGTTCATGCCTGGATGGCGCGTGCGGCGCGTTTTGTGCCGGCCGGCATGCCGTGCCCGGTGCTGGGGTGGCTCGGGGGTTATTACGACCTGAAATATTATCGCCGCGCCGACTTTCTGGTAGGTGTGACGCGCGACATTGCGCGCGATCTGGTGGCGCGGGGTGCGTCGGCCGGGCGTGTAGGCGTGGTGCACACGTTCGGCACCTTGCCTGATAGTCCGTTGCTTTGCCGCGACGAGCTTGCGACGCCGGAGGCGGCGCCGGTGGTGCTGGTGCTGTCGCGGTTGCACGAGAAGAAAGGGATTGATACGATCCTGCGCGCGGTGGCGACGCTGCCCGGCGTGTATTTGTGGCTGGCGGGCGACGGGCCGCAACGGCATCGTTACGAGGCGCTGGCGCAGAAGCTCGGCATTGGCGAGCGGACGCGGTTTCTGGGCTGGCGGACGGACCGCAAATCGTTGCTGGCGGCGTGCGATGCGTGTGCGTTGCCGAGCCGGTATGAACCGTTCGGCACGGTGATTCCCGAAGCGTGGTCGATGGCAAGGCCGCTGGTGGCGACAAGGGCGGCCGGCGCCAGCCAGTATGTAGTGGATGGCGAGAGCGGCTTGCTGTGCGATATTGACGATGCAGGTGGTTTGGCGCGTGCGTTGCGGGTTGCGATTGAGGATGAGGTTACGCGGTCACGCATTGTCGCCGGCGGTTTGCGTGCCTATCTGGCAGACTTCGAGCGCGAGCATGTGGTCGGGACGTTGATCGAAACCTATGAAAGGGCGATAAAGTTGGGACGGCGTCAGGAGCAAAAGTTTTTTGGTTCTTTTTTTCAAGAAAGAACTACGTCTTAATGTCCGAAGCCGCAAAGTCGCTGAATGCCGGCGGTCTGGTGATTGTGGTCGACGAGGCTGCGCTGGACGGCGCCGGGCGCGGATTTTTTCTGCATGCCGCGGCGCTGGCGACGGAGTCGGTGGTCAACACCGCGATACTGCATGGGCGCGGCATTACGTGCTTTTCCGTGACGCCGGAGCAGGCGATGCGGTTGGGCCTGACGTTGGCGGGGGAATATCGGCATGACCATCGCGGGCCGCTGTTCCTGCGCAGTGTGGAGGCGGCGGATTGCGAGGGCACCGGCATTTCGGCCGAGGATCGGGCGCAGACGTTGCGTGCGGCGGGGCGCCCCGATGCGGGGATTGCCAGTTTGAAGTCGCCTGGGCATGTGGTGCCGGCGATGACGGGGGGCGCCGGACGAGGTGAGCGCGCGGTGGCCGATGTGGCGCTGGAGGTGTTGCGCACATTGTCGCGGCACGAGGTGGCGGCCTGGACCGACATTCTGGACGATGACGGCGAGGTGGCGGATGCGGCGTGGTGCGAGGCGCTGGCGGAGCGGCTGGATGTGCCTTGCATTCTCTTGGCAGAGGTCGAGCGGCGGAGGAGCCAGTATTGAGGCGGATATATGGTACGTAAAGCATAGGGACGAGGAAGTCGTTCTTTTTTGAAAACTGAACCAAAAAACTTTTACTTTTTTCAATTCACTGCCGGTTCGCGATGAACCCCTGCTTGCCAAGTTGCACCTGCACCGAATCCGGTCCCGCGAGATGGCCGGCGCCGATGGCGACAAAGATCGTGTCGTGGCCGCGCAGCATGATGGCGATGCGCTGGGCGAAGCGTTCGTTACGGTGCACGAAGATGGTTTGATAGGTGCTTTCGTCGTCGCCGCGATCGTGGGCGACGGTTTTGGCCATCGCAGCGACATCACCGTTGAACCAGGCGTTCTCGATGCGGGTGAGTTCGGCGGGGTCGTCCTGGTCGATTGCCTGTTCGAGCTCGGCGATTTGGATCTTCTCAGGTGCATTCGACAGATAGCCGATCTGTTCGTCCGCCGTTTCGAAGAAGTCGATCTGCTTGTGGTCCTGTTTGGCGCGGGTGATGAGGGTGCCTTCGGGCCCGAGCTTGCTGTCGAGCGCGCCCCCGCCGTCGGCCATGAGGTCGCACATGGTTGGCAGCATGGCGGCGAACCAGGGCCGGAAATGTGAAACGACGTTGAGCGGCAGCTGGCAGGACCGTACGAGTACGGCGAATTTCGCGGCGGTTTTGCCGGAGAGCAGGGGCAGGAGATCGAAGTCCGGCGAGATGGCCTGGTTCATGATGTGCGACATCACCTGCGGTTGCACCATGCCGATATCGGCTTCCTCGAACAGGACGGTGCTGGCGGAAAAGGCGGCGCCGATATGGGGTCCGAACCAGTCCACATGCTTTGGCAGAACGTGCATGGTTCCGAACAGATAGACTTTTGCCTTGGGGCTTTGGACCAGCCATATTGCCGGTTCGGCGCGCACCATGCCGATAGGGGCACACGCGATCAGCGCGGCGCAGGCCATCAATTTCACTGTCTTTCTCCGTTGGCGCCGAGGATGGCGCTGAGCTGGCCGCCGTGCAGCGCGAGCTGGGTCGCGGCGGTGTCGGCATCGATCCCGTGCAGCAACAGAATGGCGAGTCTGGCCTTGCCGCCGGCCTGAGCGAGGGCGGCGCGCGCGTCGGGCTCGCTGGCGCCGGTGAGGCTTTGCACCATGCGCAGGGCGCGGCGGCGCAATTTTTCGTTACGGGCGACCATGTCCACCATCTGCCCGCGCCAGACGCGGCCGAGGCGCAGCATGATGGTGGTGGATAACAGGTTCAAAACGACTTTTTGGGCTGTGCCGGCCTTCATGCGGGTGGAGCCGGCGATCGGTTCGGGTCCGGTTTCAACGAGAATGGCATGATCGCAGGCCTCCAGCAGCGGCGCGCCGGGACTGTTGGCAATGCCGATCGTCAGCGCCCAGCGGGCGCGGGCCAGGCTTGCGCAGGTGATGGCGTAGGGCGTGGCGCCGCTGGCGGCCAGGGCAATGACCACGTCGCAATCATTGATCTTGGCGGCGGCGACGTCGGCTTCGGCGAAATCGATGCGATCCTCGGCGTTTTCCACCGCCTGGGTGAGGGCGGCCGGGCCGCCCGCCAGGAGATAGTCTATACGTTCCGGTGGCCAATCGAACGTCGGCGGCAGCTCGCTTGCGTCGAGCACACCGAGCCGCCCTGAGGTGCCGGCGCCGCAATAAATCAGCCGGCCGCGCGCGCGCAGGCGGGACGCGGCGCATTCGGCCGCGGCAGCAATGGCGATGAGGGCGGGGCGCACGGCCGCGACGGCGGCCAGTTGCCCTTCCCACAAGGCCTGGACCGCGACGTGTGCCGGCCACTGATCGAGATTAAGGGTGCGTGGGTCCGCTTGCTCGGTTTGAGGCAGGAATGCTGGATCAGCCATCGCAACCAATAAGCAAAAGTTTTTTGCTTCTTTTTTTCAAAAAAGAAGCAAAAGACTTTTGCCCTTTAGATATCGACATCTGTTACGCTGCCGGCGTTTTCCTGAATGAATTGGAAACGCAGTTCAGGCCTGCGGCCCATCAGGGATTCCACCATTGTTGCTGTTGCGGCGCGGTCCTCGGGGGGCGATACGACTTTCAGCAATGTGCGTTTTGTCGGGTCCATGGTAGTGTCCTTGAGCGCAGAGGGCGGCATTTCGCCGAGGCCCTTGAAGCGGCTGATATCGACCTTGGCGCCGGCCTTGAAGGCGGATTTCATCTTTCGCTCGCGGTCGCGGTCGTCCATGGCATAGACCGATTTGGCGCCCTGGGTGAGGCGATACAAGGGCGGCTGCGCCAGGTAGATGTGGCCGTGGCGGATCAGTTCGGGCAATTCGCGATAGAAAAACGTCATCAGCAGACTGGCGATGTGGGCACCGTCCACGTCGGCATCGGTCATGATGATGACGCGGCCGTAACGCAGGCGCATGCGGTCGAATTGCTCGCCGGCGCCGCAACCGAGCGCTTCGATCAGATCCTTGAGTTCCTGGTTCTGGCGCAGTTTTTCCGTGCTGGCGCTGGCGACGTTGAGGATTTTGCCGCGCAGGGGGAGTACCGCCTGGGTTTCGCGATTGCGCGCCTGCTTGGCGCTGCCGCCGGCGCTGTCGCCCTCGACCAGGAATATTTCGGTCTCCGCGGCGTTTTCCTTGGTGCAATCGGTGAGCTTGCCGGGCAGCCGCAACCGGCGGGTGGCGGACTTGCGCGGTGTGTCCTTGAGTTCCTTGCGGCGAATGCGCTCCTCGGCGCGGTCGACGACGAAGGCCAGCAGATTGTCGGCCTGCGCGGGGTCGGCGGCGAGCCAGTGGTCGAACCGGTCGCGCAACGCCGTTTCGACCAGGCGGGCGGCCTCGGGGCTGGTGAGTTTTTCCTTGGTCTGACCCTGGAATTGCGGGTCGCGCAGGAATACCGACAATTTGGCCGCGAGCGGCGGCAGCACGTCGTCGGCGGTGACCTGGGCGGCACGCTTGTTGTTTCGTTGCTCGCCCCATGCGCGCATCGATTTCACCAGCGCGGTGCGAAAGCCGGTCTCGTGCGTGCCGCCCTGGGTGGTGGGCACGGTGTTGGTGTAGGAATTGAGAAAGCCGTCGCCGGTTTCGAGCCACACGCAGGCCCATTCGACGCGGCCGGCGCTTTTGCCGTCCGGCAGGTCGGGCAGCGCGGCATCGCCGGCCCAGATTTCGGGCACCACGCGGGCCGCGTCGCCGATATCGTCGGTCAGGCTGTCGCGCAGCCCGCCGGGGAAATGCAGTTCGGCTTCGGCCGGCGTATCGTCCTTGCCCCGCAGCAGGGACGGCGCGCAGGACCAGCGTATCCTTACGCCGCGGAAAAGATACGCCTTGCTCCGGCATAGCCGGTACAGGCGTTGCGGACTGAATTGCAGATTGCCGAAGATTTGCGGATCGGGCTTGAAACGAATCGTCGTGCCGCGCCGGTTGTTGACGCTGCCGGCATGGGTGAGCTTGGTGGTCGCCTTGCCGCGGGCATATTTCTGCCGGTACAGGGTGCGGTCGCGCGCGACCTCCACTTCCATGACCTCGGAGAGCGCGTTGACCACCGAACTGCCGACACCGTGCAGGCCGCCCGAGGTGTTGTAGGCCTTGCCGGAGAATTTGCCGCCGGAATGCAAGGTGGTGAGAATGACCTCCAGCGCGCTGAGCTTGGGGAATTTCGGGTGCGGATCGACGGGGATGCCGCGGCCGTTATCGTGCACCGAGAGGAAATTGCCGGCCTCGAGCGACACGTCGATGAAGCTGGCGTGGCCGGCGACCGCCTCGTCCATGCCGTTATCGAGAATTTCGGCCGCGAGGTGGTGCAGTGCCGATTCGTCGGTGCCGCCGACATACATGCCGGGCCGGCGGCGGACCGGTTCGAGGCCTTCGAGAACCTCGATGTCCTTGGCGGAGTAGGAATCGGCACCGCGGGGGCCGGAGTCGCCGAACAGATCAGTCATACTCTGGTCCTAGCGGCGGCCCCGTAGGTCCGTAAAGGCCAGCGTGCGTGAGGCGTGGCCGATCACGGGCCGATCAGGCACCGATCATTGGGGCCGTCATTGGGCCCTGATGAGTTCGAAGCCGTGCTGGTGGGCCCACGCCATCGCCGCGGGGGCAACGCCGGTGAGAATGGGCGTGACGCCGGCGGGCACGAGCACGCGCCAACGCGCCGGATTAGCCACCAGTTCGGGCGTGCAGGCGACGTGGACGTAGTCCAGTTCCGCGGCGCCGACGTCGAACAGCGAGAGCAGGGCAGCGGAGGCCTGGCGGAGCAGCAGCTTGTAGCCGCGCAGCCGCGCGAAGTTGCGGGCGAAGGTGAAGGTGTCGGGGTCGGCCAGGATATCCGCGGCCAGCAGGTTGAGGGTGACGGCGCCGCGCAGAGCGGTCGGCAACGCGGCATCGAAGCGCAAGAATTCCTGCGCCAGGATGGTGGCGAGGTTGATATTGAGGGCAAACGGACCGCCGCCGCGCAAATCCTGCGGGCCGGTGAGGATCGACAGCATCCGCCGGTCGAAACTGCGGGTGAGGCGGCGGAACAGCCAGGGGTCGCCCTTGATGCTCCGGTCGGGGCACAGATTGGCGGCGATTTCGTGCGCCGCGACGTAGCGTTCCTGCCACACCGGCGCGGCCACGCCGCCATCGAGCCGCAGGACCGGCCGCCACCTGATGAACCGGCTGATTTCCGCCTGGGCCAGTGCTTGTTCCAGCCGGACCAGAACGGGGAGGTCCAGCGACGGCGTGGCCTTGGGCGAGCAGTGCGATGGGGGCGTTTCGAGGTCGGCAACTTCGTCCATCAGCCAGGCGGCTTGTTCGGGCAGATCGTAGAGGGTGACGAGTTGGCCGCGGGGAAACGCCTGATCCTGCGGCAGGTCGGCGAGCAGGTGATCGAGCGCCGCCAAGGCGGTTTCCAGCTCGCGGCCACCGCCCGGACGCCACACGATGGCGACGCGGCCGCGGCTGAGCTCGAAATGCTGCGCGCGGTCGGCGAGCGCGAGGCCGGCGATGGCGGCACGCGCGAGGCGTTGATGGTGCTGTTTGGCCAGCGCCGGTGGCAGCCGGTCGATGTGCAACAGCAGGGCGCGGCGCTGCGTGCCCGACAGCTCCGTCTTGCGCAGGAGCTCGACCAGCGCCTCGGGCGGCTCAGCTCGCGCGGCGGGGAGCATGTGGCGATGTCTGGCTGGATGCGTGGGATGAGGACGCGGCGGTTTCGGCGGCGCGGAAATCCGGCGCCATGTCCAACAGGCCAGGGTTGCCGCAGCCGACGCGGACCTGGGGGCTGAGCGAGGCGGCCCTGGTGATGCATTGGCGGAGTGTGCAGGCGCGGGCGCTGTGGCAGCCCGCGATCCGCGCCGCCGCCTGGACCGCGTCCAGGTAATAGCCCTGGAACCGCATGATGCCGTGCACCTGGCCCCAGAGCAGCGCGGCCTCCGATTCAGCATGCTGCAACACCAGCCGCTCCGGGCCGATGCGTGCCAGGGCGGCCTCGATCGCCGCCTTCACCGGTGGCGGCGCGTCCGCAAGCCGCGGCGACCAGGTGAGTTTGACCAACGCCGGCCGCAGCCCGGCCGGATTGGTCATGGTGAGGGCCACGTGATCCAGCTCGTCCACGACAAGCGGGAATCCCGCCGTGTCCAGCAGCCGGCGCGCATGGTCCATCATGGCGGAGTCGGCCGCCGCCTCCATTATAGAGACCTCGACGCCGAATTTTCCTCCGGTCCTGCGGGCCGTGTCGGCCAAACGCGCAAACTCGGGCGACACGATGCTCTGCAAGGTGAGGTTGAGGTGCAGCGGCAGCTTTTGGCGCAAGGCGCCGCGGGTGAGCTGCCCGCCATGCTCGAGGTCCTGGCGCAGATAACCCAGCAGGCGCGTGTCCATTCCAGCGGCGAAATGCCGGAACAGATAGGGGTCCGCCAGCGCGTCCGCGTCCTCGTGCTGCCCGGCGAGGGCGCCGCGCACGACGGTGAGTTCGCGGTAGAGCGGCGCCAGCCGGGCGGTCAGCGGCAAGTGCCGCCCGGGCTGTAAATGGATGGCGACCTGCTGCGCCAACAGGTCGGGCACCGAGGCCGTGGCCACCCGCGCCTCGAGCGGCAGCAGGCCGGCGATGCTGAAGCTGCCTTCGTCCCCGGTGGCGTCATTGGGCGGTGCATGGGCAAGCTGATCACGCAGGTGCATGACAAAGGCACGGAATTGCTCGGCCTGCTCCTCCAGCCGCCAGAGTGTTGTGAGCCTGCCGTCCTCCGGCGCGCTGGCGCCGAACAACCGCATAAATGTCGCCGGGAGCGCCGCAGGCGACACTTGACCTATCAGCCCGTGCGCTTCATCGCCCGGCGCCGCACAGATGAGTGCCAGGTCGCCGTTGCGCAGCGGAAAGACCTGGCCGCCATAGCGCTGTGCGGTATCCTCCATCAGGGCACGGGCAATGCGAATATGATGCGGACGCGGCGCCGGCGGTTTCAGCCGGCACAGGTGAAGCACCAGCGCCACCTTGCCGCGCGGCGCCCGCAAGGCACGCTCCGCGGCTTCCATGAGCACGCGCTCGGCGGCCATATGCGCGGCGCTGCCGGTGGATGGATTGATGGGCGAGAGATGTGTGGGCAACGCTGGGGCGACGACGCCGGGATGCAGGTTGGCATGGGCGTTCATATGGGCGCGCATTGGGGCGCGCATTCCGGGCGCACCGCCGCAGACCCTCCGGCATTCCGGATATCGCGCGCGACCGACCGTTTCTTCTCCTGCTGCATCGCGGTTAGACTACGCGCGTGATGGTTGACCCTCAGTTAGCACCGGGACGAATTCCGGACGGCCGGCGCGTGTATGTGATCGGCGATGTGCATGGCTGCCTGGACCGGCTGGTGTCGCTGCATTTCCAGATCGCGGCCGACCTGGCGGCGCGGCCGGTGCCGTACAGCGCGTTGATCCACCTCGGTGACTATGTCGATCGCGGCCCGGATAGCGCGGGTGTGCTGTGGCTGCTGGCTGGCGTGGTGAGGCCGCCTGTCACCCAGCGGGTGGACCTGAAGGGCAACCACGAGTTCATGATGCTCGACGCGCTGGGCGGCGGCCGTCAGGCGGCCGGCCACTGGCTGGACAATGGCGGCGACGCGACCCTGGAAAGCTATCATATCGATATCGCCGGCCAGACCCGGCCCGAAACCTGGCGCGGGGCGGTGCCGGACCTGCACCTGGAGTGGCTGCACCGGCTCGACCTGATGCACCGCGAGGGGAACTACCTGTTCGTCCATGCCGGCATCCGGCCGGGTGTGGCCTTGCGGTCGCAAGTGCCGGACGATCTGATGTGGATCCGCGAACCCTTCCTGTCCGACCGGCAGCCGCGCGACGTGGTGGTGGTGCATGGCCACACGCCGCGCCCGCAGCCGGAAGTGTTCGAAAACCGGATCGGGATCGATACGGGGGCGGCGATGGGGGGGCGGTTGACGTGCCTGGTGCTCGAAGGCGAAGAAATGCGGTTTTTGACGGCGTAGAAAAAGGATGTAAGGAGAAATGTTCTTTTCTCCTTCCCTTGTCTCGTGCTGACCATGGCGGTTTATACCGAGGTTTCCGACGATGTGCTGAGTGCATTCCTGCGTGAATATGATATCGGCTCGCTGGTGGCGTTCCGGGGCATTGCCGAGGGAGTCGAGAACAGCAATTTTTCGCTGCGCACGACCGCCGGCGACTTCATTCTGACCTTGTATGAACGGCGGGTTGATCCGGCGGATTTGCCGTGGTTCCTGGGCCTGATGCGGCACCTCGCGGCGCGCGGTCTGTCGTGCCCGCTGCCGGTTGCCGGGCAGGATGGCGAGCCGTTGCGGTTTCTTTGCGGGCGCCACGCAGCCATTACGACGTTCCTGCCGGGTGTCTGGCCACGGCGGCCGCAGGTGGGGCATTGCCGGCTGCTCGGCGAGGCGCTGGCGCGCCTGCATTTGGCCGGGGCCGACTTCGCGCCGGTCCGCGCCAACGCGCTGGGGCCGGCGGCGTGGGGCACGCTGCTCGATAAAAGCCGCGCGCGCGCCTGCGAGGTGCAGCCTGGGCTGGCGGCGGAACTCGATACGGCCTTGTCGCGGCTGCTGGCGGCCTGGCCTGCTTCACTGCCGCGCGGTCATATCCATGCCGATCTGTTTCCCGACAACGTGTTTTTCCTCGACGGGCGCCTGTCGGGCCTGATCGATTTTTATTTCGCCTGCACCGACCTGCTGGCTTACGATGTCGCGGTCTGTCTCAATGCCTGGTGCTTCGATCAGGATTTCGCCTTCAACGCGACCAGCGGCCGCGCGCTGCTGGCGGGGTATGACGCAGTACGTCCGCTGTCGGCGGCGGAACGCGCGGCGTTGCCGGTGCTGGCGCAAGGGGCTTCGATGCGGTTCCTGCTGACCCGGCTGTATGATTGGCTCAATACGCCGCCAGGCGCTTTCGTCACCCGCAAGGACCCGCTGGATTATCTGCGGCGTCTTCGTTTTCATTTCGCGACAAAGGATTATCATGCCTACGGACTCTCGTGATCCCGCATCGGGTCGTAACGCAATCAATGGTCGGGCGGGCGAATGCGTGGAAATCTGGACCGATGGGGGTTGCAAGCCCAATCCCGGCCCTGGGGGATGGGCGGCAGTGCTGTGCTTTCGCGGCGTGGAGCGCGAACTTTCTGGATGTGAGGCCGCCACAACCAATAATCGGATGGAGCTCACCGCGGCGGCGGCGGCGCTGGAGACACTGAAGCGGCCGTGCACGGTGATCCTGCATACCGACAGCCAATATGTGCGCGACGGCATTACCAAGTGGCACACCGGATGGGTGCGGAAGAACTGGCGGAGTTCGACAGGTGATCCGGTGAAGAATTATGATTTATGGCAGAGATTGCTGGCGGCGGCGGCGCCGCATAAGGTGGAATGGCGGTGGGTGCGCGGACATTCCGGAAATGTTATGAACGAGCGGGTCGACAGGTTGGCTACCGTGGCGCGGGAGAAGGTGGGATGAGGCAAGGGAAGCCGTTCTTTTTTGAAAAAAGGAACCAAGAAACTTTTGCTTTTTGGACTCATGTGCGCCGACTCAGGATCGCTTGGCTCAAGGCGCCTAGCGCCGCGTTTATCGCCAGTCCGGCAGCGGACAGCAGCGCCAGGCACGCGAACATGCGGGCGATTTGCAGGCGATAGCCGGCCTCGAGGATGCGAAACGCCAGGCCGCTGGCGACGCCGCCGGCGCCGGTGACGAATTCGGCGACGACCGCACCCACCAGCGCGAGGCCGCCGGAAACGCGTAAACCGGCGAGAAAATAGGGCAGTGCCGCCGGCAGGCGCAGCAGGCGGATTTCCTGGCCGCGGGTGGCGTTGTTGAGGCGAAACAAATCCAGCAGGTCCTGCGGCGTGGCGTCCAGTCCGGCGGCGGTGTTGGCGAAAATCGGGAAGAAGGCGACGATGGCGGCGCAGACAACCATTGCGGCGAACGGATTGTCGACCCAGACGACGATCAGCGGCGCGACCGCAACGACAGGCGTGACCTGCAGAATGATGGCCCAGGGTTTTATCAGCGCGCGTGCCCAGGGATTGGCCGCCATGGCGCAGGCGAGCGCCACGCCGAGGATGCAGGCGACGGCGAGGGCAACCAGCGTGACCGACAGAGTGGCGAGCAACGCACGCAGCAGGCCGCCGGTGTCGGACAGGAAGGCCGCTACGATCGCGGCCGGGCCTGGCACCAGATAGACCGGCACATGCAGTAGCCTGACCGCCGCCTGCCACACGGCGAGCGTTGCCAGAAACGATAGCGCGGGGGCGAAATGTTTCACCCTGCGTGCAGGGCGCCGAGCGCGTGCGTCAGATCGGCCACGCGGACGGCGTAGGCGGGATCGAGACGATCGGCGATGGGCGTTGCAAAATCATGGGTGGCGGCGATGCGGCCGGGGCGTGCGGACATGATGGCGACGCGGGTTGCAAGGAACGCGGCCTCGTAAATGGAATGCGTGACGAAAACAACGGTGCAACCGGTTTCGCGCGCGAGGTCGCGGAGGTCGGATTGCAGACGGTGGCGGGTGAATTCGTCCAGCGCGGCGAATGGTTCGTCCATCAGCAGCAGGCGCGGGCGTGGCGCCAGGGCGCGGGCGATTGAGACCCGCATGCGCATGCCGCCGGACAGTTTCGCCGGCCGGGCGCCTTCGAAACCAGCGAGGCCGACGCGGGCAAGCATGGATGACGCGGGCGCCGTATCCTGGCCGCGGAGGCGTAACGGCAGCGCGGCATTTTCCGCCGCGGTGGCCCAGGGCATCAAGGTGGGGTCCTGGAACACGAAGCCAATGCCGCCCGGCGCCGGCGGTGTTTGTTGCCAAACCAATGCGCCCGCTTGCGGTGTGTCGAGACCCGCAATGAGCCGCAACAGCGTGGATTTGCCGCACCCGGAGGGACCCAGCAGAACCAGGAAATCGCCCTCGGCGATGTGCAGGTCGATGCCTTGCAGCGCGACCAGGCCGCCCGGAAAGACGCGGGTTATGTTCTCGGCACGCAACATGCGGTCAGTGCGGCTTGTTGACGAATTGCAGCGTGTAGGCGGCATGGTAATTGAGGCCGGCCGGGTAGAGTTTGGCCGCCACCATGGAGGCAAAAAAATCCTGCCAGCGGCTGTCGGTCATGGCGCCGATGCCGCGGGTTTTCGCGTCGCCGCTTTCGACGATGCCATGTGATTTCAGGGCGCCCCTGCCGTATTCCAGCAACGCGTCGGTCATTTCGGGGTTGGCGGCGCGGATCAGGGCGTTACCTGGCGCTGGATCGCCGTCGAGATAGCTGTGCCAGCCTGCCGCGGTGGCGGCGACAAAGCGTTGAACCAGATCGGGGTTGTCGGTCACGAGCGCGCGGCTGGTGGCGATCAGGCTGGCATAGCCGGCAAAGCCCGCGTCGGCGAGGGACAACACCACCGGATCGAAACCGCCTTGCTGGCGGATCAGGAACGGCTCGGAGCCGAGATAGCCTTGCTGGATGGCGTTCCTGTCGGCCAGAAACGGTGCGAGCGAAAACGTATACGGCCGGATCTGATCGTCGGTGTAGCCGAATTTTTCACGCACGAAATTCCACCAGCCGACGCGGGTATCGGCGCCGATCATGATCTTCCGGCCACGTAGCGATTCGAAGGTATCGTGGCCGGTGCCGGGATGGGTCAGAATGATCGACGGATCCTTCTGGAAAATCGCGCCGACCGCGACGAACGGAATGTCCTGCTGGACAAAGTTGAGCGCCAGGAACGAATTGCTCGAAATGGTGAAGTTGAGCCGCCCCGCGAGCAACAATTGCGCCTGGTTCACCTGCGGGCCGCCCTGGCGTATGTCCACCACCAGGCCGTGGCGTGCGTATATGCCGGTGGCGACAGCCTGATAATAGCCGCCATATTCAGCCTCGGCGAGCCAGTCCAGGCCGAAGGCGATGTGGTCGGCGGCGCGGGCTTGTGTCGCGGCGGCAAGGTACAACACGATCAACAGGCGCTTCGGCAAAACGGCTCTCCGGGCATCCCGCGCGGGGCGGACGGCAATGGGAGCACAAAGTCAGATGTCGGAGCCACGTGTAAAGGTGGGGATTTGGATTTCGGCGGCGCTGCGCATGGCCGATATCGCCGGCAAACCCGGCGTGGTGGTGCGCCGCGGCGACGCAGACGCCGGCGGCGTGCTGGTGCTGTTGCGCGGACGACACGGCGTCGCAGTGCTCAGCCAGGTCCGCACCGGCGCCGGCGAGGCCGCCTGGATGCGCGCCACCGGCCCCGAACCCGTCGATGACGCCGCAGCCGATGCCTATATCGCCCGCCAGGTCGGCAGAGACCCCGATCTGTGGGTGGTAGAGTTCGAGTCCCCCGACCTGGAGCCGCCATTCGAGGCGCGCGTTGTTTAGGAAGAAGGCCGGGGCTCTGCCCCTCGACCCCGTCACGCGCAGCGTGCATTCGCACGACACGCGCAGCGTGCATTCGCATCGAGGCCTTCCGGACCTACGATCCTTCCAAGCCATTCTCGGATCTCAGGAGAGTCGACAGCATCGTCGTAGAACCAGCCACCCTTCGCAGTTTCCTTGTGGCCGGTGTTGTAGGGCGGGTCGATGTAAACGCACTTTACCTGTCCGCCGTAATAAGGAAGCAGCGCCTTTAGCGCTTCTGGGTTGTCTCCTTGCACCAGCAGGTTACCAGCCTCGAGGTCGCCGAAGGACCGATCGGGATTAGGGTCGCAGCGTAGCAGCCGATACGGAACGTCCAGATGATGCGCGGTGACCGCACGCTTGCCGATCCAGTCCAACGTGGGCATGGCGCTGTAGTCCTTGTTGTAAGCGTGATTGGTGGGACTCCACGTGAACGGTCCCGCCCCCTTTGATAAAACTACCATCCCGCTTCGCCGCGGGAGAAGATCCTAGCCTCCGAGTCCTTGCATGCGTTCGATTCGTCAAGGATTGCGGGCCAAGAGGCAAGGACATCGACCAACTGCTGGACCGCGTGGATGCCTGGGAGAAGAATCCTGCGCCTCCACGCCAGTATACGCGGAAACCGCGAAGCTGCTTGCATGAGGCTGTATATTACTGCTTTACAGTAGCGGGTATGGGCCACGCGGCCGCTGCCGCCGGGAGCAAAAGTTGCAGGCACTGGAACTCGCCGACCGCGCGGAGGCCTTCCTGGGAGGGATCAACAGCTTCGACGTTCGCCTGCAGGCGCGGCAGGTTTCCATCCAGCGGGACGCCGGTCGCTATCGCGACGTCTTCCGCACCGTTGGCCCGGCTACGGGAGGGACCTACTGGCTCTATCGGCCAGACGGGACCGTGTTCTACATCGGGAAGGCGGAGGCCAGCCTCTGGACGCGGATCACCGCCCATCCCGGCGTCGCCGAGTGGCTGGGAGACCCGGCGAGACGGGTCGATCAAGGCATCGGCGTTGGGTGGGGCTTCCCCAACTACAGGAAGCTAGACAGCGCCCGTGTCGGCGCGGCCACTAAGGAGGCGATCCGGGATGGCGATTTCCACGTCGGGTGGGTTGCCGTGGAGCCTTGGACCGTCGCGCTCTTGCTCGAGGTCTACCTCCAGGCGCTCTGCCTGGCGGTAGACGGCGACCTGCCCGAGTTCTGTGACAAGCTAGGGTAGCCCGATTGCCCCGTCCCACTAGGATGGGGCAGTTCCCCATCCGCCTCAACCGGCTGCCCCATCTGGCTGGCGTGTTTTTAACCAAAACGGGCTATAGGTCTTTGAAGCGACAGGAGATTATAGGGGTCTTGTGGACACAGCTCCCCCATACCGTGTTTGTTTAAGAAAGGTCAGGGATAGGGAGGGGGGCACGCGGCCGGTTGAGACATCCGCGATGCTCCAGGATCGCGCCGACGTCCAGCTTGCGGCCGATTTCGCCGGCCGTGGCGTCGCTGCCCTTGAAACTGAAAGCCGACACCCGCGCCGCCACCTGCAGCCCATCGATACGGCTCAGCGTATTGATCAGCTCCTCCGAAAGCCCGTCGGAAAAATATTCCTGCTTCGGATCGCCGCTCATGTTGGTGAACGCCAGCACGGCCACCGAATGCGGCGGCGGATGGAAGCCGGCCTCGCTCGGCGGCGCACGCTCGTGGCGCATGGCCAGAACGGCGCCGCACAGTATCACAACAGCACCGATCATCCACGCGACCGATGCCCAGCCACGCGATCGCGCCACCGCATCCGCCGCGCGCGGAATCTGCACCGTTCCCGCCTGCGACCCACCAGCCGCCGGTGCCATGTCGGCCGGCGAACCCTGCGGCAAAGCAATGATATTTGCCACGAAACGGTAACCGCGGCCGGGCGCGGTGATGATATAACGCTCGGCCTCATCGGCCTGCAGCGCCCGGCGCAACATGAAGATGGTCTGGGTGAGGCTGCTTTCCTCGACAATGCGGCCGGGCCACACCACCGCCAGAAGTTCGTCCTTCTCAATGATCCGGTTGGGGTTCGCTACAAAGTAGAGCAAGGTGTCGAACTGTTTCGCCGGAAGTTTTATAACCTCTCCGTTGCGCGTAAGGCGGCGGCGGCTTGCATCCAACTTCCGTGGCAGTCCGACCAGCGGTGTTGCTTGCATGGGATCGGTGTTGCTGCGCTGACCAGATTACGCTCTACGGCTTCAATTCGAAAATCGCCCCGCAGCCCTCGTTTTCAAAGCATGCGGGGTCCGTGCCGCCAGCGACCGTGGTGCCGTAAAACACGCCCGCGTTACTCAAATACAAATTGCCCTGTGGATTAGCGCCATCCTTCGGAGTGCCGTCGAACCGGTGTATGACACGCTCCTTCCCGGCGGCGGTAATCTCATAAACCGTGCCACACCCGACATTGCCGAAATTGCATGCCGGGGAAGCGCCTTTGTTGACACCGCCGTCAAACGTCGTGCCATAAAAATTTCCGGCGCCGCCCTTGATGAGGCCGCTATAGGACGTTGCACCGTCGGCACCGCCCTGGAAGGCATATACCACGGTTTCGGTGTATCCGTTGCCGTTGCGCGAAAGCTTGAACACCACGCCGCACCCGCCGCCGGCGATGCAGTTGCTGCTGCCAGCCAACGTTGTGGTGCCAAGCAGGTTGCCGGAACCGTCCAACACCAGATTGCCCCCCGGATTGGTGCCATCCGCGCTATCCGGCTGGAAAAAATGGATGACCGATTCGCCCGCGGGCGCAATCGCCTTGGGCGCGACCTTCACCACGGTACCGCAACCGATACCGCAGTAATTCGATTGAATCCCGCCGCCGAGCGTCGTCACGTAAAGGTTGCCGGCGCGGTCCAGCGCCGCGCTGGCAATCGGATATGCGCCGTCGCCCGGCGATCCGCCGAAAACATGCAGGGTTTTCTCCCGCCCGTCGTGGGTGACCTCGAATACGGTGCCGTAATTGCCGTAGCCGCCCGCTTGGGTCGTGCCATACAGATTGAAATGTCGATCCGCGACCAGTCCGGCCATTGGCACTGCGCCATCACCCGCCCCGCCGGCGAAACTGTACAATACCGTTTCCGTGCCGTCCGGCGCCAGCTTGAACACGGTGCCGAGGCCCGCCTTCCCGCCCGCGCTCGTGGTTCCGTACAGATTGCCCTGGCCATCCATGAGCGGTGTTGCATTCGGCTGGGCGCCGTCGTCGCCGCCGGTGAACGAATACAGTACCTTGGGGGCGCGGCCGCCGGGGGCGAGCCGGAAAACCGTGCCCTGGTTGGCCGTACCGCCAGCGAAGGTGGTGCTGTAGAGGTTGCCCGCGGCGTCGGCGATAAACGAAGCGGCGGGCGACGCGCCATCCGCACCATCGGTATAGGAATAAATCAGCCTGTCGCTTGCCGCAAACGCCGTAGACGGCGCCAGCGCCCTTATCGCGAAAGCCCCTGTGGCAGCCCAATGAGCAATTGACACCGTCGTTCTCCCTTACCCAAAGCGACGATACCGCCAAACGAAATATTCCACCACCATCCGCAGGTAGGGACAGGTCGGCATCGGACAGGGTCGCGCGAAAATTAATGTCGAGCACTTTCAGCGGGGTGCTGACGCAGCCATGCACCGCAGTTGCGCGGGGGAGGCGACAGGCCGAAGATCGGCGGCGAGATCAAGGCGGCTTCGGACTGATACGGCGGACGAGGAATATACCATGACGTCGGCTCTCCGGTGTATGAACCTGAGCGCGACCGCATGACCGGGCCGCTAGAGCGGCTTCAGCCTGACTGGAAACTCGTCGGCGTTCGTCGGGCCGCTCCAGCTAGTTGTTTGCAGAGCATTTGTATCAGCCCGGAGCTATCCGCCCACATCCGGCGATTCCAGTCAGGCTGATAATGCTCTAAACAGAGCAACGGAAGTCTGAGGCGAAACCGGACAACACTGTTGGACCGTATGATGCAAACAAAGGACGAGGCGGCGGCGATCGATGCGCTGTGGTCAGGGCTGTATCCGGACCTGAAGCAGTTGGCGCGCTCCAGGCTGCGCCGCAGCGGACCCAATACATTGCTGGATACGACGGGACTGGTGAACGACGCCTATCTGCGGGTAGCCGGCGCCGCCGCGTTGCGTGATGCCTCGCCGGGGCAGTTCCTGGCCTATGCGGCGCGCACCATGCGCAGCGTGGTCATCGACCTGGCGCGCGAGCGGCAGGCGCTGCGTCGCGGCGGCGATCTGGCGCGCATAACGTTGAGTACGGCGGTGGTGGACGCGCTGACTGCCGACGATGAGCCGTTGCGCATCGACGAGGCGCTGGTTCAGCTCGCGCTGGTGGAACCGCGGCTGAGCCAGGTGGTGGAAATGCGCTATTTCGGCGGCTTCACGGAGGCGGAAATTGGCGCGGCTCTGGGTGTCACAGAGCGAACCGTGCGGCGCGACTGGGACAAGGCGAGGCTGCTTCTGCGGGCCATGTTGGAGCCCGAAACCTAGCGCCCCTGGTTCTTGATTTTTTTTTCAAAGAAAGGGTCAGACGACTCTGAGTGCCATGATTTGATGTCCGGTTTGGCTGCCGGAGTCCGTTTGAAGATGCAAATGGTGGTCTTTCCCCGATGAGTAGCCTGCCCTGTCCGCCGGCGCAGTGGACGCGCTTTTCCGCCCTGCTGGACCAGGTGATGGACCTGCCGGAGAATGCACGCCACACCTGGCTCGCCGGTCTTTCGGGCGACGATGTGGCGCTGCGGCCCTGGCTGGCGCGTGTGCTCGGCGCCGATGCCGTAACCGGCACCGGCTTCCTGCGTCCGCCGACGGAGCCGAAGGAGGGCTTCGCACCGGGCGAAACGGTTGGGCCGTACCGGCTTGAAGCGCCACTCGGCAAAGGCGGCATGGGCGAAGTGTGGCGGGCCCGGCGGCTGGATGATGGACCGCAGCGCGAGGTGGCGCTGAAACTGCCGCACGCCGAACTGCTGAGCGGGCCGGTCCGCCAGCGCTTCGCCCGCGAACGCGACGTGCTGGCAGCCCTCTCCCACCCTCACATCGCGCAGCTTTACGACGCGGGCTTGAATGCCGACGGTCACCCGTTCCTTGCCCTGGAACTGGTGGAGGGGCAGCCTATTACCGAGGCGTGTCGTGCCGCGGGCGCCAGCCTGCACCAGCGCATGGACCTCGTGCGCGAGGTGCTGGACGCGCTGAGCTACGCGCATCAGCGGTTGATCGTGCATCGCGACATCAAGCCCTCCAACGTTCTGGTAACGTCCGACGGCAGGGTGAAGCTGCTGGATTTCGGCATCGCCAAGCTGCTGCATGCCACCGAAACGCAGGATGCGCTGCTCACCCAGGCGGCGGCGCGCCTGGCGACACCAGCCTATGCCGCGCCGGAGCAATTTTCCGACGGCGCCATCACTGTAGGCACCGACATCTACGCGGTCGGCGTGCTCCTGTTCGAACTTTGCACCGGCCACCGGCCGTTTGCGCGCGCGCCGAACGGGCCGGATGCGCAAGCAGCGCCGCTGGCCTCCGCACGGGCCGACCCTGCCGCCTGCGGCATGGAAGATGGCAAGTGGCTGGCGCGCTCATTACGCGGCGACATGGACGCGGTGATTGCCAAGGCGCTGGCTTTCGAGCCGGCGGACCGTTACGCCTCGGCCGAAGCATTCGAACGCGATCTTCGGCAGTGCCGCCAGGGACTGCCGGTGTCCGCCCGGCGGCTGAGCTGGGTCACGCGCGCGGGGAAATTCGTCCGCCGCAACAAGGCCGGCGTGGCGCTGGCAACGGTGCTGGTCCTGGCGGTTTGCGGGGGCACGGCGGGCGTTGCCTGGCAGGCGCGGCGCGCAGCGCGCGAAGCCGAGCGGGCCAATGCGATTAACGATTTTCTCATCGGCCTGTTCGAGAAGGGCGACCCGCGCGGTGGCGGCAAATCAATCGACACCATGACAGCCAAGGAGCTGCTCGATTTCGGCGCCGACACCGCCGACGCCGCGTTCGCGAGGCAGCCCGAGACTGAAATGGAATTGCTGTCCACGCTTGGCGACATCTATGATTTTGTTGCCGACCGGGAGTACAGCGAAAAAGTACGTAGCCGGCGTCTGGATCTCGCACGCACATTGTACAGTGCGGCCGACCCGGTCGTGGTGGACGCGACGATTACGCTGGCCACCAGTTCGCTGGAGTTTAAGGACAACGACAAGGCAATTGCATTGCTGAACGGCATTCGCGACCCGATTCTGGCACGCTATGGCGCCGCAAGCCACGAAATGGCGGAATGGTGGATGGCAAGCGCCTACGTGGCGAGGATGCTGCCCGATGGCCCTAGGAAGGCGGCCGCCGACGACGCGGCGGCAATCGCCATCCTGAAGAAAAACTTCCCCGGCAGTTCGGAATATCCGCACGCGCTGGAGGATCTCGCGACAAACCAGTTCGAGCTCGAACAATTCTCCGACAGTCTGGCTAATTACGAGGCGATGCGACGCTTGCAAATCGCGCAGCACGAATTCGATGCCATGCAGCAATTATCGAACTACAGTGACACCGCCAGTGCGCTGGAAGCATTGGGCCGCCTGGACGAAGCTGAAGCCGTGTACATCCAGTCGCAGACGCTGGCCGAACAGGTCGTCGGCAAGAGCAGCCCGTATTATATGTACCCCTTTCTGCACCGCGCCGAAATGGCGCATCTACGCGGCGCGCGCGCGCGCGCCGACCAGATGTTCCGCGACGCCGAGAGCCTTGTTAAATCCGTGAAACAGCGCGGCGCGAAAAACGCAAACACGCTGCACAGGCTTTATGGCGCCGCATTGGTACGCGAGGGGCGCCCGGCGGAAGCGTTGCCATTTCTGCAAGCCACACTTGCGGAAAGCCAGCTGCACCGCGGCTACATGACCACGCTGCCACGCAGCCAGGAGTGGTTGGGTCGTGCGTACGACGCTCTGGGCCGAGCAGCGGATGCGCGCGCCTTGCTCCAGTCGGCGCGGGATGGATGGATGCGTTATGGTCCGCCCGCGGGCGCGGAGACGCTCGGGGCGCGGGAACGCTGGGCACGCTTCCTGTTGAGCCAGGGCGAAACCGCGGCGGCGGCCACGGAGTTTCAGGCCATTCTCGATCAATCGCACGGGGCGCCGTCCGCGCCCGCTGCTCTGGCGGCAGCCGGCCTGGCGCAAATCGCGGCGGCAAGCGGCACGCCGGCGAATGCCGATATCCAAAGCGCACGCGCATTATCACTGCTCAACGCGACGACGCAGGAATATGACGTCCGGGATCGCATCGACATATGGTTGGCGCGAGCCGAAAGCATGCTCGCAAACGGAAATCCTGTGGAGGCGCGCAACTGGGCGCAAAAAGCCGTGACGGCGGCTGACGCCTACGACGCGCCGGGGAGCACGCAGGTGGCTCGTGCCCGGGAGATGCTGCGCAAGGTCGGGTGAACGGCGGAAGCCGACACGTCAGAAGGAAGGAAGCATTTCTTTTTTGAAAAAAAGAAACAAAAAACTTTTGTTCGATGGCTGACGCGGCCGGAACAAAGACATGCCTCCAAGCGGTCGAAAGTTTTTTGGTTCTATTTTTCAGGAAAGAACAGCTTCCTCAGCCTTATGTTTATTTCGCTGCCAACGATGTCCGGTTTTGGCGGCGTAACCCGTTTTCCCTTGTGAGTGCGCTGTCACGGCGCACCGCCGCGCCGGCGGATCCGGCAACCGGGTACCAAAAGGAACTTAAACAATGATCAAGACACTCGCGATCCTCGCGATCGCGGCGGCTAATTTCGCAGGCGGTGCGGCCCAGGCCGCGCAGCAGTGGCCCGCAAGCATCGTCGGCAGCTGGTCGACGCTCTCCAATCAGACGCCCGTAACGATAACAATCTCGAGCCAGAGCGGCGGCGAGACCTGCAACCAAATAGCCGGAACGATCGGCAGTGACACACTGCTTGGATTCTATTGCCCCGGCAGCGGCCGTTTCAATTTCCTGCGCACCAGCTCCTCCAGCGTCACCTACCAGGCCTATACGGGAAATCTTTCGGAAACGTCGTTCGGCAACGTCGTGATGACCGGCAGCTTCGTCGATTACATCGACAACCCTCAGGGCGCATTCAGCTTCATCGGCTCCCCGGAGTAATAAGCGCGGGATTGCCCGTTCGTACTGCCAACATCATACGCTTCAACAACGAAGCCACCCAAACCAGGAGAATTACCATGATTAAGTATCTCGCTCTCACCGCCGCCTTCGGCATCGTCGCGAGCGCCGCTCAGGCCGCGTCTGCGTGGCCGTCGAGCGCGGTCGGCAAGTGGACCGGCGGCGCCAACGAGGATCAGGTGACCATCACCATCTCGAGCCAAGCCAACTCCGGCGAGTGCCGCCAGATCAGCGGAACCTTCGTCGATAATACCGAGAACAATACGTCCGACATCCTCGGGTTCTATTGCCCGGCGTCGGGCCAGATCGCGTTCCGCCGTACCGCCACCGGCGCGACGGCAGCCTACCAGAACTACACTGCCAGCCTCTCCGTGAAGGGCAGGTTCGTATATATGGGTGGCGTTTTCGCCGAAAATGCCACCGCGGCGAACGTTGGCGAGTACGCGTTCTATGCCGACAAATAAGCAGAATTAAGCCGGCGGCACAAAGCTGCCGGCATTCGATAGTCTCGGAAAATGGACGCCATGACCGTCACGTTCGGCGCATGGCGTTCGTTCCGCGTCGCAGACCATGGGGCCGTTGCAAAGTCGTGGCATTATTTTGTCCGCAACGCGGCGCGCCCGCGGAGCGCCATTGAAACGCACCTGGTTGATCTGCTGCG
>Ga0116229_10002713_pt1 | contig 28785 bp, 15 predicted proteins | sample S1TSphgellanicum_3_FD_87313 | JGI IMG/M metagenome (GOLD analysis project Ga0116229, IMG submission 87313) | Host-associated microbial communities from peat moss isolated from Minnesota, USA - S1T2_Fc - Sphagnum magellanicum MG | ecosystem: Host-associated > Plants > Peat moss > Unclassified...
AAATATCGATCTCGGTTCACGCCGCGCAACAACCGCAAACTCTTCGACGCTGAGACATCCTTCAACACCGGAATCCCGAGAGAGAGAGAGAGAGAGAGAGAGAGAGAGAGAGAGAGAGCCTGTCTGTGTAGCCGTTAAGCAGGCGACAATTCGCCAAAACTTTTGATCTCTCGCACGGTTCATCGCCACGTCCTGTCATAGTTTTTATTTATTTATCAATTAATTATTCGAATAGTATTTTAATATTCTGTTTCTTTTGTTTTGGAACTTCAACTTGGCTTTGCTCAGATTTTTAAAAAAATTGCCGATATACTAGGAAGAAAAAGAAAAGGTGAATTTAAAAAATGTATATCAAGAATTAAGAATTAAAAATGAAGTGATTTCTGGGAATTTCAATACAAAGTTGCCGGGATATTCCAACACCTCCCTCAATCTCAATCAGTTTTGAATTTAATCAGTCATACGTATACTCTAAAAATTGTATTCTATAGGCAACCAATTCAAACATGTATGCTTCTTCATCGGTATGGGCAATTTCCAGGTTGTTTTGAATTTGCTCCTCTTTAATTTCTTGCATAATTTGGCACCATTCCTTCCACTTTGGATTCCTATCCATTAATTTTTGGTTTTGTATTTTCAACAAGGCATTATCCAACATTAATTCCTCAAATTCTCTCAACTAGTTGTCCACATGCAAGGTCTGAAAAGTCTTATTGGGAGATATTTTCATTGCTCCACCTCGTCTTTCAGTTCTTGAATTTGAATTTGTAATTCAATTCATGAATGCAATTCTTCAACTCCACGAGATAGTCATCAATTGTTCATGTTGTTGGTTGCAAGCTTGTTCCAAAGTAACAAGGGTATTTTCTTGCTACACATTAATAGCCTCCATCTTCCCATAATCCTTCATCAACTAATTGTATTCATTTTGCAAGGTTTTGAGGTCATTACATCCTTTGAAATGAACTTAATTAAGTTCATTGTACTCTTATCGCAAGGTCTCAGCCTTTTTGATTATTTTGTCAACATCAACAAATTTGGTAACCAAATATTTGTTGTCGATTTGAAGCTTGGTGACTTATGCTTTTGTAGCAATTAATTCCATGTCCCAGTTTTGAAAAGTTTGTTAAACATTAGCCAGTTTTAAACAACAAGTATGCAACTAGTTGTTTGTTTTTTCAAGTACACCCTTTAATAAAATTATAAATGATTTTCATATCAATTAGATTGTTTATAATCTATGGCCATGTTTGTGTTTAAGTAAAGATGTTTGTTCAAAGAAAAGGCTAATATGTTTAAGACTTTCATGTTGAGCATAGGTTGCAAAGGTTTCAAGAAAAACATAAACTAGTGCAGTCCTAACTTGTTAAATAAGTTCAACCTTAGTTGGCAACATGTTATTAATTGGTTGTGGTGTAATAGAAAGCATGTTGACAAGTGAAGGTGGTTTATCTATTACCTGTTCAGAATCAAATTCATCTTTTTCTTCCATGACTTCATCACTTTCTATCTACATGGAACCGTCATCATGTTGTGTGATTTGTTCCATCTTTTTTTTAAAATTCAACAATCAACACTTGTTGACAAGTATGAACTTTCTTTTTTGGTGGTGAAATCGTTGGTTTTGGATTCAACCAATCCCATGGTGTTGGTGGTTTTGTGCACATTTTCAACCAATGGGATTTATGCTTGGGTCATGAAGAAACATTGGTAAAATGCACCTATTGACGTTCATTGATGAACGGTTCCCATGTGATTCCTTTAAGGGGTTGTGGTTGTTCATTAACAATTTGTTTATTTTTATCCTTCTTATAAACAAGTTATGTTCGTAGACAATCAATAGGTGATTATTCATCAGAAATTGGAAACCAATGTCGCAATTAAACCTCAATGACCAATCTTGAATAACATGTGGTTGCTTTCCTATTAGGTGTTACTTGTCCAATTGTTATTCTCTTCTGATGCTTTATACTCTGGGTCAATTCAATGGACAACTATGTCAACACAATATAATACCAATGAATGTTCTTACCCTAGTTCACCAAATTGAAAATTATGGCTATTCGATTATTGAAATCAGCCAACCTCTCCCACTAATAAATAATTTACATGATAGTTGCAAATTTGACATGAAGGTCCTCCTTCATGCATATTACATTCCATTGTTCCTTTTCCACAAAAGCATCTTGTCTTGTAATTTTTTTGAAAACAATTTATGTTTCCTTGACTAGTGCATTGGTTGCATCAACAGCCCCTTCAACGTTTGACAAAAAAATGTTTCAATATTAATGCTTGATCAATTATGATTTCTTCACCACATACCTTGGCTTAGGTTCTTCCATCCTCTGTGCACTCCTAGGTATGTAAAAACTCCTCCAATAAATCCCCTCATGGCATAATCCAATGTATAGCAAATTGACCTACCAAATTGGCTTTAACTACCCATTTTCACTCTTTGACCCTATTCAGATCCACTACAATATCTTTTATATTTCATTTCCCTCAACTAATGTTTGTTTCGAAGAAACTCTAACAAAAGAACCAGTTTCCTGCATCACTTCCTTCCCCTTATGCTACATCATGTGCTTTAAACATGTTCTTGTATGAATTGGAATGGGTACAAATGATGGAACTTGTTTAAATACCTCAAATAAACCTACTTGAATAAGTTGTGATGAAAATTTCATCGGTTGTTTAGTTTCAATTAGTTGACTAATTATTGGTATGTCTCTTTTTCTTTAAAATTGATGATGACAATGTAGGTTGTTGGAATAGGTGAAATAGCCTGTCAAAGATTGCGCAACATTTCTTTAAGTCCTTCTCCAATAGTTGTTCGGCATAATGCTTTAAAAATTTCATCTTCAATTGTTTGCCCTTCCCTATAACTTTCACTAAGTTCTCCAAATGTAAAAGGTGGTCATGAAACAAATGGTTTTATGTATATAACCCCAATGGCTTTAAAACACTCTTCTATCTATTATTGAAGTTTTATGTCTCTTTGTTCTTTCTCCTCTCGTTGTCTTTATAATTTTTTCTTATGTTCATGAGTTCGTTCTCTCATCTAGTCTTACAAAATCATCTCTTCATTTTAAAAAAAAAAAAAAAAAAAAAAAAACAAAAAACTTAGAAGTGAAAAAAATGAAAAGATGTAAAAATAGTTACATCGATCTTTTATATTGTAACCACAATGTTAAAGTTGGCAACTCTTGGAAAGCGATGTAGCTTTTAGGGCAAAAGGGCTTTACTACAATGACACATGTGATTAGGTTAACTAACACATCATTGGATTACACAATAATAAGGATTTTAGGTTCTTTTTCAATTGGTTCCTTTACCAACATGTCATTAGTATTCTTTTCAACCGGTTCGTTAATGAACAAGTTACAAGATTTGTTTGTTTCAATCCGTTCTTTAGTTAATAGGTCATTGGGTTTAGCTATAATAGGTTGAAGGTACTACCCTCTATAAACTTTTTATTACAATATTTTATTACAACTTGTGCAACTACATTATACCACATGTTTTGTGGTTTAAGAAATAGTTTTCTATGAATTCACCTTGAGGTTTAACAATATTGATGTGGATTCCATCAATATATAACACCTCGAACATGAAGTACCCCACACTATTTTTTAATCAATTCTTCCCCAAGGGAAGTTTCTTTCATTTTTTTCAAATAACTTGCAAAAATATATAAGGTGCAAACTATTAAAAGAAAGTAATTTCTACAATTTACTTAAATGTAAATAAGGTGTTTAGAATTTTAATGTGAAAATACACCTAACATATATTTATAATATTTTTTAATTTAATAAAAAAATCTTTTAATATTCTTTTATTTCATAACATACCAAAAAATACCCCTTTGTTTCATATGTTTCATAAAATACACAAAGAATGATTTTCATGAGACTCTTTTGCAACAATGTTAAATCAATGTCCCCCCCCCTTGTGGTCTACACATAATCACAATTCTTATATACATCATTAGCAACATATATGAATTCACATAGAATGAACAAAATTATCAACTTTCCCATTGCAAACAACTCATTGCATGTTTGCACCATGTGTTAACTTGCACAACACACCTAAAATAAAAATGATTTTTTTCTATATTTTGGTTATATATATGATAGGTTGAAGGTATTTTGCAATAATAAATATAACGTTCTTATTCATATGGAAATTTTCTACCCTCCTATCTTCATCAAATTTAGTTTTTATTTTGGAGAACTAAGTAATGCTCTTGGGCTTCACCCAATGACCCAAACCAAATGACAAAACATTCAAAGCACTATACAAATAGTATTCAAGAAACAAGAAGAATAACATACATGGTTTTCAATACTCACTATGGATTTCTATCCAAATTGATGAAGTTTGTAATAGGAGTAAATTGACCAAAACATTTTTTGGTCATTTCAATTAATAACATGATGCAAGTTGTATGTAACACCTTAGTTTGATCATCCATGACAAATGTCAATGCAATTGAATGACTTGGAAACACGTTAACAAATAACAAACAACACAAGCAAAAGAAACACAATTAGTGATGACATATTTTAGGTTTGTGAAATCCTTTCAAGAGACCTTTCCAATGATTTATCACATGTTCATTTCAAATGTCATTTGACCTTTATTTCTTGGATTTTAGTAGTTGGTTTGAGTCAAGTTTCCACTTTGACTATTCACCATTCTTTTAGCTAAACTTCAATTCACAACTCCACATAGAAAAATGTGACCCCATTATTGACATTTATGATTGAAGACTTTCCAAATGGTGGGTGAAAGCACAATATGGTGCATCCTTCTTGGCCCCTTTCAAGCCTTTTTGGATATGATATTATAGTAAATACCTCTCAAAATATGGTGCATTTAATTTTGAGTTTAAATTTTGGTGTTTGAGCCTTAGGATTAGGATTTTCACAAAGTTGATGATATGGGTCCAAACATGGTAGATTAGACTACTCATGTTCCTTGCAGCAAATGAACATGAAACATCGAGTAGGCTTTGATATATTGAATTTTTAAAAATTATTTAGTTTAATAATAATATGAACTTTTTTTTTTTCAATTTTGTAAAAAAATAAAATAAATTAAAACTACATGTTTAAAGTAGGTTTAAATATATTCATTGAAGTTCAAGCAAAGTTCACAATTTACTTTATAGCCTTTAAGTAGGTTGTAAGTAAATGACATATTACATATTTTTTTTGAATTAATGGGGTCCTAAAATGTACTTGTGGATTTCATCTTTCTCACATTTTAGTCAAAATATACCCATCATGTAAGGTAAAAATAAGTTTTAAAAAATATTTGCTAATCAATTTCAAACATACTTGTTGCCTACTTTTATTATACTAAAATTTTCAAATTTTATATTCAACTTACCATAAACCCAATGGAGGCATATATATTTTCAAAATGAAACATAGAAAATTTTCCAATCTACTTTCTTGTGTTTATGTAAAAAATTATTCTATTTTAAAATGAGATTTTAGGCAAATGTATTTTTTGGTTTAATTTACCATGTTTTCACCCCTATATATTATTATTTAAAATAAATAAAATAAAATAAAATAAAAATTTAAATTCAAAAAACCCTAGGTATATTTATGGTATATGTAGTATAGTTTTCACTAAGTATTTGGTTTGATTATTTATTCAAATAAGTGTTTGAAATGGATTTATGCATTAGCCTAATTCATAATGTTCATCACTATTCATTTCAAAATGATTATTTGTTAAAATTTCAATTTATCACATCCTTATGGTCAACACCTTGGAAAAACCCCATTTGGGAAATGAGAATTATTAAAAATTTCACATGGTTTAGAATCATGGTATGTATAATCACATGTGCAATATTTATTACAATTTTCATAAAGGTTAAAAAATCATTTCAATTATTTTTGGAATATATTTTCATTTTTTAGTACATAATTGTATGGTTATTTTTCATATAAATATATTCCAATCTCCATGATATATGTAGGAAAAATTTAGTTTTTTCAATTTTATTGCTTGGGTTATGTTCTATCATAATATGCAAAAACATTATGAACTATTTCATGTTGACATGGTTTAAACTCAAAAATAGTCACCTAGGAAAAACACTACAATGTGACTACATAAAAAGGTCACCATGGTGTGCTTTCCAAATTGGGCCCCCAATGTATTATGATTTTTGATTTTGTAATAAAGTGGAAATCCAAGGCATGTTCTTAAGCTCCCAACAAAAAAGAAAGTGTGAAAGTTTTAGGATGAAATTTGGATGAACTTTTAAGTGGAATTCATGATCACGTCAAGTTTTTTCAATATTCCTAAGCAAAAATACCAAAACTTTCAAACTTTGGGGGTTCATAATTTTTTCCTTTCACCTCCAAATCAATAGTTCTTAATGGAAAATTATAGCCCTTGAAAAGGATTTTCCAATGATGTATAAAGATTTTCAATTAGAATTGCAGTTTGATATTGTTACATGTTAATTAAATGTCTAAGAATAATTTTGATAGTTTGATTCCAAACTTTCATTTAACCATATAACTTGTGTTTACAATCCTTGTTTTGGGAACATGCTTCATTATATTGTAATCCTTCTCAAGACCTTTGCAATAGTATAAAAAAGTCCCAATTTAAACAAGGTTCGGTTTGTCAAACCTTGATCCAAAGATTTGGGACACCCCAAAACATCCAACTCTTAATTAGTGAGAATTCGTTTAAGAGCGTTGGAACCTTTTTGGGCCTCACACTTTCCCACATTTTCCCCTCACATTTGTGGGAATATGTTTGAATCTTGGTGTACCTTATCCTCCTTCTCAACCATTTCCCTTATCATGCCCTAACATTTAACCTACACAAAACAAACAAAGACATAAGAAAAAATATAAAACAAATTGGAAAACAAAAAAAATACTTCAAAATCAATTTGAAATTGTGTGGCACCACCAAGCCTTAAATATGCAAAAACAACACAAATCAATAGTAAATAAAAAATCTTACAACTTTAGTGTAATGACAAAATAAGATAAAGAAGCCATGACATTATGGAAATGTCAATGTGGACAAAACAAAATAACTTGTAATGTGTTAAAGTTTTTATGACAAGAAAAAATGAATTGACTCTAAAAAATCACAACCCATCAATGAAGTCAAATATTTCCAAGAAGTCAAAGTGCAAAGGAGTCATAACGAACAACATCCAAACAAAGGAGTCACATCACACAATGTGCACAAAAGAGGAATCATAACATAAAAATAAGAAAATATCAAAGTAAAGCTTCAAGTAAAAAACAAGGGAACTTTAAAATATAAACTTTTAGAATAGATAGAAACTTCATAATAGAAAGTGAGGAGAAATGATAAAATTGAGTGATTCCTTTTTCTATGAATGGATGGAAAGTATGAGCTGATGGAAGGAAAAAATTAGAAGACGATGATGTTAGTGTTATTGATCATGAAGCTACTACCATGATAATTTGGTGGCATCTATCATATCATCTTCTATGTGAATGCATGTGGAAATTTGGGTATTAATTACATCATCACCACATTTTGCAATATATGATTCAATGACAACTTGCAACATTGTTAGGTACCAACACTTAACCTTGTATAACTTTATGTGTGAAGGGTTCCTTCCAAAGTAAACTAACATTAAGGCCCTTTTTACATTAACACTTGAAAGTTTGTGACCATCAAAAATAAAATATCTATGATTGGGGGAAAAACAATTTCAAGGTTCAAGTTCATTTTACACAAGGTTGAAAAATCAATGGATTAGGAAAATGTAAATAGATGAAAAATGAACATTAAATGCATTATGGATAATGTTTTGTAGTCTATTGAACTTGCTATTAGGCCCATCTCATGCTTATTTATTTGAAGTGGGCCTTGCAATTAGTCATGGCCTAAATGGGCCCTAGTAATAAGTCTATTAGACCATGAGTTCAAAAAATCATGATTAGTCATATTTTGATGATCCAAATTCAAAAAATTTCATAACTTTTTAGCACCCTAGTTTGGCTTGTGTTATTTGAGTTGAAAAAGTGAGAGTTGGTAGGTTGCAAAGGAAGGTAGGTCATAAGGTAAGAAAACCTAATTCAAGAGATGTGTAACTTCCAAAATTTTCATTTTTGAACACTCCCATTTTTACAAACAAGAAGTTTGATATGTTTACATTGTAAACCTAACAAAGAATTGTGGTTTTGGAGTTCAAATGCATGGTCCACATTGTCTTAGTCATGTTGTTGATCAACAAATTTGTATTGATGGGGAAAAGAAAGATTGAATGTAAGAAAAAAAAAAAGGAGGTGGCAATAGAGATGGCATTGAGGAGGGGGTTGATAAGAGGTGCAATGGTGAGAAGTGGGAGGATATTAACGTTACAAGTTTGATTACATTGGAGATTGAGGCTTGAAGGTTGTGAGACTCTTTTGGTTCTAAGGATGAAAAGTTGTAGATTGTTGGAAAAACTATATATCATTATGAGAAAAAGGGGTGTTTTGCAACTAGCCTTGCAATTCAATTTTTGAATTGCAGAAAACACTTGCAACTCATTGTATTTATAGGTTGTGAATGCTAATAGACAAGTTACATGAGTTGTAAAGTTGCAACTCATCATATATATGATGTAACTCATTGCAACTTAATTGCAACTTTATTAAAACAACTCATTTTCATCTACTATGCAACTCCATTATAAATGCACCCATGATGTCATGTTGACATCATTGATTGTCATCCATCTATTAAAATTTAACACATGACATTATGAAATTATTTTTTGACATAAAAATTATTTTCTTTTTGAAATATTGATTTCCATTGTTCATGATGATTCTTAATGATGGTCCAAAATTGTGACACATGGCATAATAAAAAATTGTTACATGGCATATTATTATATTTTGAAATAAATAAATAAATACAAATATTTATTTTAGTAACTAAATAAGTTGTGCATTACCATAGGTAGGGAAGTAGGTAAGTCTTAAGACCTACATACCTACGTATTTACATAGGACCTATTTACCTACCTACATAGGTAGGTAGAAAAATAGGACCTACTTACCTACCTAGTGTCATAGGTAGGTAAAAAATAGAAGAATAGCCATGAAATTTTATTTTCTCATTTTATGTTTCGCTTTTGAGTTAAGTATTTTTTAGCTCATTTCAAAGTGGCACTTGTAATTTAATGTGAAAGTATGAAACAACAAGCATTCTTTATATATTTTGTAATATGGGATTCGAAAGCAAAACATATGGGTTAAATCTTTTAATTGTTCTTTAGTTGTAAATTAAGTTGCAATTAAGCTATAACTATAACATTTAAGTGTTCAGGGTAGGCCAAATCCAAGGGGAGGGTTCCATTGTTTCTAGTGTCCAAAGAAAACTTGAACCTCTCTTATTGGTGCTTCTGGGGCACTAAAAATTGTCAAAAAATGAATAGAATTGAGAAAGTTATGGCCCCCCAAAGTAGAGGGGGTCAAAAATTCAAAAAAACAAAGCACCAAATGCTACAAAGGCCAAGTCCCAAACATGTAAAAAAAATCCTTATATGTTGTTCCATTGTTATTAGAGTTCCAAAATGATTTGTAGAACTTCGGGTGGTGCTCCTATAAAATTTTAAATCATGTAAAATGAATAAAAAAATAAGAAAGTTATGAGGTTTTAAAATAGGAGGGGTCCAAAAAAAAAAAAAAAAAGTGTTTTGAAGTTGGAAAGCTTATTTATCTTGTTATTGTTTCATTATTATTTTTCCTTCACATTTCAAAGATGTTTTTTTAAGCCTGAGGTAATGCTCCCATAACATTTTAAATTGCTCAAAATGAAACACATATGATGAAGATATGAATAATTAATGAATATATATTTTTTATTAAGTTATAAATAGTTGCATTATAGTCATAATATAATTAAATAATAATATTTTAATAATGGCACACTTAATTAATTACCTTTTTGCATCTGTTTTAATGCTGCCTTCAATGAGGCAGGTGCCTTGCCCCTATTTGTAGCTGACTTGAACCCTAACCTTACTTGGAAATCCTAACCCTATTTAACCTAGGGTTAAATCTTAGGGTTATTCTAAAATCTTAACCCTACTGAACCTAGACCCTAACCCTGAGGACTGAAAGCGGGGTTTAAAAATTCTTAACTGACGTTCAAGCTTGGGTGGATATCAAGTCAACCAGTTCTCAAATCGGGCGGTTCTTTCTTGTCATAGGACCTTTCAGCTGAAGGTTCGTTTTAGTTGCTGATATTTGCCGCTGAGGTTGTTTGGGAATAGAACCGGGAAAATACCCGTCCTGATTCTGAATGAAATTTCGATACCTGCCCAGCACTGGCAACAACAAGCGCTGGGCAGGGTATTCGATAAATCAAATCAACACTGGCTTTGGGTTTTTCTTCTGAAACTTGGGAATGAGACCACCGCCTTCGGGTATTTGGAAAAATCAGAATCAAAGAGCTCCCACCAGTTCCGGTTACTTCAAAACCCTCAAAGAACTGCCAGGTTTCATGAAAGAACCGGAGGGTTTTTGGGGTGGTTATTTGACCTTTTCAAGATTTGAGAACCGCGGTCATACATCGGAACGGGGTATTTTTTGTCTGAGAACCGTGGCTGCGAATACCTAGAGCAGCCCTGATACCCGGCGGGGTGCTTTGGTGCAGTTTCTTGTGTCCGCCCAACACTGGGAACAACCATTCTGTCCACAACAAGCAAGCAAGGTGCACAAGTCAGAGGGCGTCAAGACGGTGAAATGGAATTTTTTTGGGTTGACGATGGGTGCATGAGATGTATGTGGTTGCAAGAAATCCAGGATGCCACAAGAGCTGAGAGAAGAATTCAAAGGAGTTGGAGAAGACCTTAGGCTTTTTGGATTTTTGTGTGTTGTAAAAGAGTAAGAAAGCCATGGAGGAAGGGAGTGACGGAGTTTTGGGAAATGGAGTGGAGGAGATCGTGGAGCAGATTATGGGCTCCAGATTTTCACCTACATCCCCTAATGATGATCGACTTCGCTTTGAGCGCTTGCAAATGCAACGCATCCGGGAGCTTGATATGGAGCAATTGGAGGTGGAGGACGCTGACTCTGATTTTGGAAGCATTCTGAGTGACAATGGTTCTAGGTCTTTCCATCAATCCCTCTCTCCCTCCCCTCTCCTCCCCTCCCCTCCCCGCCCTTTCTCTGTCCTGAGAAAAATACATGAGCATTGGCAGCACTCATGTGTCAAGATCGTTTCTGTGAGGGGGATTAGGGTTTTTTTTTTGGTATGATTCAAGCTGGTTCATCATTTTTTGTAGTGATTGCTTCATTTTCCTGAGATGAGAGACATCGGACATCAGGCTTCTTGCTCAGAGCTACATGGATGTGGTGTGTGTTTGTGGTCTTTGATAACAGCTCCAGTAGCGCAAAGTATGTATTGTCTTCAAGAACACAGGCCATCACCTCGAGGATTGAGATAGAAGAAGACTTGTTACAAGGCATCTAGGGTTTTAGCTGTTTATCATGCTTTTTTAGGGCTCCTAAAGGATCATGCTTTTCAGCTTCTGTGTGGTTTCGTTTATATCTTCTCTTCCTGTTTCCTTCTTTGGTGCTTTTTCTTGGTTTGTTTCTATAATCTTAAACATCTGAAGGTAAGTTTTCTTCTGTGCTTCTTGCCAAATGCAGTTCCCAAAATGGAATTTGTATCCCTGTCACTTTAATTGAACTTCCTCCCAGGAGGTGGGCATTCAAGTTGGCCATACTTTGCAGCTTATCAATGTCTTGAGTTCCCTCATAAAGCATCAGTTTGTAAAATCTCAACCCCTTTAATTCTGAGTTCTTGGTTAGTGCCCTAGTGACCTCATTATTTCAGTCTTTGTGTATGATGTTCATATGGGTACAATTTTTTCTCTCACCTATTCTGATGCTCCCTTCCATCATAGAGTGCTTTTCTGCAATCCTTACAAAGAAGTAGCTTGGAATAAGTTAAATCTTCAGGTCAAGAACTTTAGTTGCCTTTGATAGGATATTTGAGTCCCATTGTTTCAGACTGATTTCTGTTGGTTCAATTGTCATGTCAGCCCTTAAATTCAAATATGTTTGGTTGAAGGATCAAGGCAAGATAAGGTCTATGCAGTTCCTCTGTAGCTTGAAGGTAGCAGAAGCTTCCAGTTTATGTTCTAAACTGGATTTTCTGATGGATAACTTGTTCCTCATATATGGTCAATCAGTCTTTAAGCACTCAATTGCTATATCAATGGGTACTAATTGTGCAGTCTTCTTAGCTAACTTCTATGACATCATCTTCATATGTGAGTTCTCTTTTTTTCATTGTTTTATTAATTCTAGTTCTTTTACAGGTTTTGTTCTAACTTACTTTAATATGATGGTTTGTAGATATGTTAGTTCCTGCTATTGTGGATTTCTCCCACTTCATGTTGCTAGACAAGGACTCTATTGGCCTCTATTGGCACTGGCATGTACCATAAATCATTTCTTGAATGTGATTGTACTTCTTGTAGCTTCTCTTGTAATTTCTTGGACTAGTTTTACCTCAAGATTCAAAGGCTTGTAGATTCACACTTTTGACAATTCTCAGGATAATATGGAGGTATTAACATGATTCTTATCACTTGTGTTGATTCTGGTATTTCAGATTTGTAAAATTTGAAGTTGTCAATAGTCAGTTTAAGTAGATTTGTAAGGACTGTAGCATAAGAGAGATTTTTGTAGTTCAAATAGTCTTCTGAAGATGGAAAAGTTACTGTTCATAGTTTCTATCAACTAAACCAGAGGCTTGTTATTATTATTATTATTTTTATTTTTGCTGTTCCTCTTTCTTCTTGGTTTCCTTGTCATCTCCTTCTCTTTTATGCTTGGTTGAGTTTGCCAACATCATGGCTGAGTGTTCCTGTTATTGCTGATTGTGTGATAGAAGCTCAGTAAGTTGGTTAATGTATGACATAAACCTCCACCCACTCCATGTGCTGTTTTGAGCTGATGAAGTCAGTGGGGATGTTATTGTAGATGACCACCATCATGCATACTACTGTGAACATTCGTGTGACTGTTGCTGTTGTTCAAGTTGTTCCTCAGTTTGGTTTTTCTTTCCCCACTCTTTAGTGTTGGTTTTTCTTTTAGTCCTGTTGCTAATAGGTTGTCAGATCTGAAATCTCTATAAGCTTGTTATTGGGTCATCTCTCAATTCTTTTTAGGTTGAATTATTTTGCAAGTATGGAGATATTCGCAGTAACTATAGGGATATTTATTTTCCCTTTCTCTTCACATTCCCCTTCCTTTCTGGTTTCCTTGGTCATGTTTCATTGAGCTAGCCAGCATGTGAGAGCCAAGTCTCCCCATTGTGACAGAAACTCAGCACATTCTTTAATTGACAACATTGATCTCAATGATGATGAAGTCAGTGGGGATGTTATAGTAGCTGGTCATTACTTGCTGTTGAAGGTCACTGTACAGCAAACAGTCTGTTGAAATATAGTGTTGCGGACAGTGTTCTCATAAGAATGCTCATGATAGCAAGAATGGTTGCTAATAAGTTTGGTCCATGTGCTCTGTCAGTATTGCAGGCCATGGTGATGGAGGTGGAGGTGCTCGTGGTGGCTTCACATTTGACACAAACCTTGCTTCCATGCACACTTATCTTGGAGGTCTGTTCTGATTGGAAGAATGATACCCAATGAGGGCTAGATTTCTCCCTGCTGATTGACTCAGGGGAAATGTAATGTTTCCTGTGTGTTGAGAATACTTCATCTCTCATCCTCTCTTGGAAATACCTGGGAATGCCATCTTAATCTGACTCTCTTCCACTGTATCAGGTTGATTGTTCACTTGTATAGGTAGGAGGTCTTAATAAGGTCCATGATTTTGTTTTGATGAGATTTTGTTATTCCTTGGTGTGTGGATATTATCTTATTGTAAGGGGTTCTGCTGCTTCCTAAATCCTTGCAGAGGTGGAGGATGTTACAAGTTGTCGCACTTTTGCTGACGGGGGAGCAGTACTGACTCTAGCAATGTTTTATCTGGAGGGTGAGTTTCATATCTCTGTCGAAGGAAATGTTGCTCTCTACAGTCTTTATTATAGCCTCATCTAGTTTCATGTTGTAGTTTTGAGGACATGATTTGGCTGCTGCAGGGATAGTTCTCTTTCCAGAGGACACACTTCCACTTCGTGTGCTTCAACCACGATTCTTGGCTGCTGTAGACCATGCAAGGCATAGTGTGGAAGCTCCTAATTTGCTTGGTGTGGTAGGTCTTAAAACTGTATTCTATGTTTATCCTTAGCATATGCCTTGGAAGTGTTAGGCATGCACAATGCAACTATTGTACAGATGTTGTGTGAAACTCAACTGATTGTGATACTATTGCTGGTCCAATTTACAGACCCGAAGGAGTAGCAATGTGGTCAGTTTTGACTTTCTGCAATGGGTTAATGAGCTGTTTACCCACTTGGTGAAGGGGTGTCCCTAACAGCAATTCTTGGGTATTTGCAGATACATGTGCGAGCCAGGCCACAAGATGGGCAAGTACATGTTGCATCTGTGGGAACCACTGCAGAGGTATTGCCCTTATCATTAGCCTGCCAGGACAATGGGTTTACATCATATTCTTATGAAGAGTGCCTGTTAAACAACCACTTGTAGCATGCAATTTGAGTTTCTGGTCTCTCAGTGCTTGTCCTTGTCAAGTATCCATTTGTATCCAATGCACAGATGCAGATTGCTAGATGATATATGCTTTTTGAGTGTGTCAATGCATGTGCTCAAGAAAGATTGGGGGGCATCCATTCATGAGCTCTTATGTTGTTATCCAAGGTCTGGTCTTTTTGGGCAGATTCGCCAACTCCGCCAGCTTGCCAATGGCTCAATGAATGTGGTTGCAAAGGGCCGACAGCGGTTTCAGGTCTGCAATGCATGGACACAGGCTGATGGAGTGGTACTCACTACTCTGTAAAAGTAGACTCCCTGTTGGGCAGCATGCATAGATAACAAGGGAGGAGGAATGGTAATCGGGTTTAGTGCAGGAGGATGCTGCTTTGACAGTTTTCATACAGGGTCCAGTTTTCATACAGGGTCAAGATCTTACTGTGAAACACCAGAAATTGAGTTTAACTTTGTTTTGTGTATGTCATGTGCAGCTGTTTGCTCGAGTTCAAATCATAGAAGAACAAACTCTACTACACATACCACGAGATTCATTTGGGTTGTTAGCTTCTGTGCCTGTGTTTGAGAGTGGTAAAGTTCCACGAGTAGCTGCCACATCACCTCTGCCATATGAACTGAGTGATGATGAGACAGCTGAGTGTGAAGTTTCTGATTCAGATTCAGGCACTGAAGAGGATAGAGTTTTGCATAGGTGAGGCTCACTGTCTGCCTAGCACTTGTACAAACATTGCATTTAGGATCTCCAAGGTTTAGGGAGGAGGGTGGTTTTGTAGTTCACAGTCCTTTGTTAGCAAGTTGAACCATCAGTGATGATAAGATGCTGCGTGAAACACATGTTTTAGAATTTGAAGGTGTGAGTCCTTTACACATTAGATGACCGGACTTTTCTATCTTACAGCATAATTTGCATATGTATGCACATGTGATGGTATTTGCTGATACTGTATAGCCAATCTCTCAAACCGCACATAAACAAGTCTGCTTTGCTTTGTGTTGGAACTGTAGGTTCACTCAATTTGCAGCCGCTAGTGATGATCTTCTACGTGTTATTGAGAGGGAGATGGGTGATGAGAACAATGATGAAGAAGAGAGACTGCGCTGGTTGTGGCGGACACAAAGAGTACACCACTCAGGTCTACAAACCCTGGGTCATGATGGAGAAGGCAATGTGGTGGGAGAAGGTTTACAAAGAGTCGAGAATCAAGACAGTGAAGAGATGGATCATCAGGAACAGGGAGCACCGGTAGCACAAGACAGTGGCAGTGCTATTGGGGTTGAAAGACTGCTGGAGGGGAGTTGGGGTGGAGCTTGTAAGGCATGGGCTGTTGATGAGTCTAAATGGCGGTGGAGAGCCCAGCGCACAGCCTGGCCACACTGGGTGTACCGGCAATTTGATGCCTATGAGTTGGCACGACGAGCTGCTGGTAAGTGTTGAAGCATTGGGTCTTTTTTTACTCTTATTAAGTACAAACTATGTGTCTTCTTATAGATTGGGGTTTACCTGAGTCAGAAGTCAAACCAAATGAAGAGCCAGGTGTTTGACTGCCTGGTGCTTATGGACAGATATGCTAAGGCAAATAGCTGATCTTCCACAACTGGAGGCTATGGTCCGAACCCCCACTCTTTTGTCCTACTATATTGCCAGCAATATGCCACTCCAGGATGCCACCCGCCAGGAGCTCCTTGAGGTTGATAGCACTGTGCGTCGACTACGTCGTGAAATTGAGCTTCTGGAAAACATGGATCAGCTGCGCTGCAAGTGCTGCTCTGTATGCATTCTTTACACATCAATCTTTGCAAATTTTGACTGCTTTAAGATGGGCAAAACCTGTATTTAAGTTGAATGTTTCTTGCTCTTATGCAATGTGGTTTTGTCTTTCATAGGCTATAATTGCAAGGCGGAGTGACATGCTGGTGATGTCATCTGATGGACCCATCAGTGCATATGTCAATACTCATGGTTATGTGCACGAGACACTGACCCTTGCACGTGCACGTGGGCTCATTCTAGCTGGACAACCCCAGACAGCTAATAGCTGGTTCCCTGGGTAAGTTCTTTCATCCTTCAATCTTCTGATCAATTACTAGATCAGCATTGACAAAATGGTTCTTATCCTACTACCGGTGTGTGTTTTTCATTTTTTGTTTTGTTTTTTGTCTCCCCTTGTTTGGTTCTTTCTGTGGCTTCCTGAGGAAGTGTTAGCCTTGCTGTTTCTTCTTCATTGTGAGAATGGAGATTTCTCTATTCTTATGAAAGATATTATCCTACTATGGTATTGTTAATGTTGAGTTGTACATGTCAAGTACACAAGGTTACATGCAATTGGCGATTAAAGCTGTAGATTTGTTTGTAAAGTCCATGAAAAGGTATGGACAAACCTCCCATTTTTGCATCTAGATGATGATTTTGATCTCCTTGTCTGGGTGCCGAGTGAGGATTTTTGGTTTTGTTGAGGAAAGGTGTCTGGCACTGATGATCTGAAGGGTTTGATGTAGGTATGCCTGGATCCTGGCAGAGTGTACAGCTTGTGCAGAGCATATGGGCTGGCGTTTCATTGCAGTTGCAAAGGAAACCAGACCAAAAGCTTTTTGGGGAATTCGAAGGTCACAACTGGCAGAGAACAGTTAGGAATGACTGGTAACTTGAAAGCTGTGAAAGAAACCAGAAGAAAAGCATTTTGGGAAATTTGAAGGTCACAACTGGCAGTACAGTTCGACCTCAGAGGTGAAATGAAAGCTGTCAATTGTGTCAGTGATTTCAGATCTGCAGCAGGTAGCTCATGTGCACTGGATGAAGGGTCTAGCCCTTTGTGAGTTTCAGTGATCCTGCGGAGTTTGTCATTCTTCAAAAAGCTGTGGCCTACTACTCGACCTTGTACATAAGAACCAAAGACCAAAGTGCATTGCAGAATTTTTTTTATGGGGTGGTGAGTTTGAGTACAAGGAGGGCCAATTGATGTTCTGCCTTCAATCCGCCATATCCCTACACAGAAAGTCAAATAATTGAGCAAAGCAGTGATAAATGCTGCTTTGGCTGGATGCAAGCTTGGGAATTCAGACCAACATAGTATGGGTGTGCGCAGGTGGTATAGTGTCAGTTGCTTTGAGATCTGAACAAAATGATTGATTATAGAGTTTGGATGCCACCAGTTTTCACTTTATTGTGAGTGACAAATAGCATTTTCTTCAGATTTTAACTTTGATTTTGATTCTTCATCCTGCATTAGGGACAGAAGGAAGTCACCTCTGAGTTTCTTCAACGTTCTTTGCTGGTCCAAAAACACTGACACCACTTCCATCCTTCAGTCTGATCTGCAATGGAGTTGCCAGATTTGGACCACTTTACACACAGAGCCAGGCATTACATAAGAATTCTACAGTCAGTATAAGATACTTGAAATGGTGTATACTTGCAAAAGTCTCTAAACTCAGCAAGCAAGCACTCAGATGCATTCTGGAACCAAAATGACAAAAGGATTTTGTGGTTGTTTTCTTATCTGATAGTCTCTGCGGCAGTGGTGGTGTTGTGTTTGTGCAGAGAGTTTGCAAGGGCTGGTAGTCTCTACACCTGGGCATGGATTGCAGGCTGATAAAGCCAGTTCCCCAAAGCTGTTCTTCCCAATTCAAACATGGGAAGGGAAGGCATGTACTCCCACACATATTTCCTGACATTGAAGAAAACCAAAGCAGGCATTGTGTGACAAAGTATCCACACACGGTCCAATCCTGCAACACAAAAGTAGTCTGTGGTGATGACCAAACTGCGATGGTCCTCTGGGAAGCTGTGCATGTACATGTCAGGTTCCATGACTGTAACTGTGAGAAGCTCCATGGTACCTTTGAAGGTTTCAGTCTGGTTCAAGTCAGAATCCACAAGCTTGAAAATGTGGAAAGTCCTTGGCACGGCCAAGGTCCGGCTCACAAGGTACACAACCTCATCGCATTCCACAAGCTGAGGAGCTTCCATGGTTTCATGCAATGGCCAGTAATCCCTAGTCCACAATCTCTTCCGGAAGATGTACTTCATGATATTGGGTATCCAATTTTTTTGTTCTTGTGGTTCATTTGGGTCGTCTGTAAGAAGGTCTAGTGTCTCTCCTTGCACGTAAAGAACTGGTCCATCACTGGAGTTCCTAACTAGCGGAAGAGTCCTGTAGCTGAACTCGCTCTTGAGCTGCGAGAAATCAGGTCGCCATGATTCCTTTGGAAGTAGTGGAGGAGGAGAAAGCTGGTGGAAGATGTTGTTGTTGTTGTTGGGATGGAAGTGCCATTTCCTCTGTATCGAGCTATAGACGGCGACTTTGGGAAGCATCATTCCAAACTGCTTGTTTTGAGCAGGAGTTTGGAACCAACCCACAAGATGAATGATATAGGAATCAGAGAGAGGAGAAACAGTGATCCGAGCAACAAGCTTGTGAATTGCCATCTCCAGTGGTGGCAGTACACGAAAGGTTCGAGAGATTGGGTTGCAAACCACAAGCAATGGCTGAGGCGGGTGTTCCCCTAACCATTTGTCCGGTCTCACTGATTTTGGGTCGCGACCGTGAGGAGGAGGAGAATAAACGGAAGAAGAAGTGGTGCCGTCGTCGGCGTTGTCCTCGTTGTGTGGCAGGCGAGACTGCACTCCCCCATGCAACAGTAACAAGCCTCCGCTTCCAGCAACCATGGCTCGGACATTGTAAGGGAGGAAGTTCAACGACGGCATCTTGATCCAGGTGTGACTGGGATGGTGCAACGCCCACAAGCAACCAGTTCTCATGTTGACAATACTCGGGAAGTACTCAATGTTGTGTTTGAGACGGCCGGGCGTTTGCAGTGCTTTGTTTTTCTGTGCTTGTAGCAGCAGCTGGCGTCCGAATGGAGGCACACATCCCACAGCAAAAAGCTTGGCAACAGGAAGCTTCCAAAGAATGATATCGCGGACCATTCTTCTGCTTTCTGGGCTTGGAAAAGACTTCCACCATCGCTTCCAAAAGCAAAAGTCATTCACTGGTGATGGATCCCGCGTCTCAGGAGGTGGTTGCTTGGGTACTAGTAATACAGGTTTGGGAGGTGGAGGGTTTGGAGGTTTAGGGTTAGGAGGAGGGGGAGTTGGAGGTGGGTTTTTCACAGTTATCTCTTGAGGTTTCTTCACGTTCTTGTAAATGTATTGGCCATACTCGTCAGGTAATGGGGGTGGAGGAAGAAGAAGAAGAACTGGTATAGGAGGCGGAGAAGCGGCTTCTTCTCCTCCATCGCCTCCTTCCTCGTTTCCTTCTCCTTCTTCTGCTGCTGCTGCAGCACTCTTCTTCTTATTATCTTTGGGATCCACAATTTTCACCGATTTCCTTGCTTTGTTTTCTGCCATTGTCTACTCTTCTTTTAGACCTCACTCCAAAACTCCTCAATTCTTCACAACTCACTACTGCGTCTCCTCAACAGTCTGGAAGAAACAGAAATCGCCATGAAAACACACACACACACACACACACACACACACAAAGAATCCAGAGATTTTTGCAACTCAGATGCTAACAACATCTGCAATGAATTTGCCACGAATCTGCATTGAATCTGCAATGATTTTTCTGTGGTGAAGGATTTGTTGCAAGGATTTGGATTTCATTGTGAAGGAGAATTTGGATAATTTGGCAAGGATTTGGATTCTTTTGGGTGAAGGATTTGTTGCAAGAAATTTGGATTTGTTCCAAGGATTTGGGCTTTTTTTAGTGAAGGATTTGTTGCAAGAAATTTGGATTTGTTGCAAGGATTTGGGTTCTTTTTAGTCAAGGATTTGATGCAAGAAATTTGGATTTGTTTTTTTGGCAAGGAGTTACATTTTATTTTCTTTTTGTGAAGGATTGATTTTTGCAAGGGTTTTTTTTTTGGTGAAGCAAAAGAAGAGAATTTAACTCCACAAGTAGAACATTTTTCAATGTCTTTTTTTGTTGTTGGAACTTGTTGTTTGTCTTCCACACCCAATTGAAAAGGTAGTCAGCCTTTCAAGGGTGAATGGACACAGCCTTTGGTTATGTCCAAAATGACATTTTCCCAAAATTGGAAAAATGAACTAACATTTTAGGTGATGTACACAAATTTTAAGCTGTTTTTACTTTATGAAATAAATAAATAAATATTTATTTATTTATTTATTTGCATTGGGCTTTTATTACCAATCTTAACTCTAACTGGGCAAAATCTTGATGTGTCTTTTTCTGTGTCTCTTCACCGTTGGATATTCCCTCTAATTTCCTCTATGCTTTTTTGTTTGAAAAAAAATTTGTAATAATTTTTGGTGGGTTTTTACATCATATTGAAGATCGTTCTATCATGTTTGTATAACCTTCTCCACTTATTTCCTTTGTATTTTCAGGGCTGATTCTCACCTACAACTAGGGCTAGTGGGGGCAATTTTGAAGGTGATAGGGAATTTTTTGTAGTTGCATCCTTGTAGGGAAATTCCTTTTAATCTTCATATAACTTCCTTCCCAACTATCACTTTACAATGTAAATTCTAAGGTTTTTAAGTAAATTTTTAGAGGAATGAACTTTGTGTAGTTGCATGTGGGTTGATATAACTTTATTGTGACCATATTGATTTGTTCAACTTGATTTAAGATTGATAAAAGGTTAACGTATTTTCTTTTTTGAAAAAATGCAGCTTAGAATTTCTAAAAATTTGCTAAAATTATAGTGAAATTCATAACCTACACTAAAACAGTTAACCATAGATAAGAGCAAATTAGCTTGGTTTTATATATGCCTTACACATTAGATTCTACAGGGAATATGGCAAATCTTCATTTGTAAGAAGGATAAATACCTTAACAAATAGGTGGCCTATCTACTATCACCCAAGGCTTTGGGACAAAAGAATTGTGTTCACCTCCATTTTGGATTGGAAGAATTGTGCAATGGCATCAAGGGTCTACTTCCAATGGATTTCAATGGAGTGAATTGGGGAATAAAACATGTATAAACAAGTTTGGCAAGACATGATTACATAATTCCTAGACATGATATCGTAGTTGCCTTAAGAATCATTTTAATATATTAGTACAACTAATGAAAAAGGAGAAGGCAACTTAGGAGATCACAATACAATGTCACACATGTCATGGCTTTGTTGCACATAATTTGTATGGTCATCCAAACCCAACTATCTACATTGAGTTGTCATTTTATGAGGTGTTGCAATATTGCACTTTGTCACCCATGCAATTTTAATCTTTGTTGGAATATGCATACAAATGTGACCATTACCCAACGGACGTGTTTCTCTCTCTTGCTATAGAGGTTTTGGATGTTTTCACTAGTAGGCTGACAACTTTCTTCATCAATGTGCTAATATGGCGTGATCAGCAAAGGGCATTGTAGGCCCTCCTTTAATGATGTTATGTTCCTTTTATAAAAAAAAGTATCAATAGCATTACAAAGAGGATAAATTGCTGCTATTTTGAGATGAGTTGTCACTAAGGGGAGGGTTCTTTTAGGCTTGGAGTTTTATCAAGTTTATCTCCTCTCTCTTTAATTGATATGCTTCATGTGATTGGAGGATGGTTTAGTTTTTAGTGGTTCTCCCTTTCCTTCTAGTGGCCCACTTCTTTTGGGTTGTTTGCTTGCCTGGACTTTGGTCCTTGCCCCTTGTTTCTTTCTTTCTCCCTTTCTTGCGTGCTTTCTTTTTATAAATTTTGGTAGGGTTTCATCATCATCATCATCTTATCCATGTAATTATTGATCAAAGCATTAGTTAAACACAATCGTGGTTTGTGATGTAACCCATGACAAATTGGCTAGGTTTTGCACACATCAAGTTAGATTTTGTTTTCAAACATAATCTTATCAAAGAGCACATAGAAGTTGCAAGGGTTGAGATGATGAAACCTTTTCATTACTAGTTCATCCATAAAAATAAAAATATAATTATTTTATGCTTTTGGTATGAAATTTGTAATGTTTTTGTCCACATGATATCCTATCACCCATCAAAGTGCAACATAATGGGCATGTTGGACTTATTATATTTTTCACATGTGTGACATGGAATATGTGGGTAGAGAATAGAGACTATTGAAGGCACCTTTGGGACAAAATTATGTTGTTTTAGAGGTATGGACGAGGCCATAGTCTTAGACATAGACAATCCTTTCTTGAAAGAGTCATTCAATGTAGTGTTCCTACCTGTACTACGAGATGTGGTAGATGAGTTTGTAGGCTTTTGGAATCTTCATAAGGTGAAGAGGATAAATGAGAATGAATACTAAGACACAAGGCATGTTCCTATTAGATATTTTCAAAAGTACAAGCTTTACAGGGGTATGTTTCTAGAATACATGTTATTGAAGAGCCATGGGTCATCAAGTCATTGGAGGTTGATTAGTATTTAGAATATTTCCAATTTTTGTAATCAAAAGTATGGCCCTATTATGTTCCATTTATATCTAAAATACAACCTCAATATATTCAAATATAGATATATGATTTTTATGTATAATTGATATATTTTAATATGCTCTTAATACAAGCTATATAAGATTTTAATAGATCCATTATACATACCCACATTATAAACTTGTCCAAAGACACCAAGAACATGATCTGAAGCATCCCGGTTCGGTGGATCTCATAACTACAAAACAAAACAAACTACCTTCCTTCACATATAGATGCCAAGTATAAGAATACCCAAAGAGTCAAACAATATTGTACAATCATAGGTCATGTCTTAAAGAAAGATGCCAAGTGTAGGCCTAAATGCGCTTAAATGCCACTCCCTAGTCTAAATCTTCATATCACAGGTCAAAATGCTTAGACCATTTCACACCCATCTATCTCTATGAAGGAAGGTAGTTTGTTTTGTTTTGTAGTTATGAGATTCACCGAACCAGGATGCTTTAGATTGTGTTCTTGGTGTCTTTAGAAAGCTCTTGATGAGGAGGGGTGCATAGGCTTGGTTCCCTGACTTTTGGACTCGTGGTGCAAAGGTGCAAAAGTTCTTGAATATTGAATCATTTCTTCACTGAATATTAAATTAAATCGTAGCTGAAAATTTCCAAGGAATTGGAATGTGCCTTTGGTGTTGTTGGAAAGATCTTGATGAGAAGGGTTTAATGGAATTTATTTGCTAAGATTTGGGTTCAAATGTGAGAGATATTAATTTTTAAGTGATTTCTGCCGCTGAAAATTCAAATAAATTCCCAAAAACCTGGTTTTGGAAGGAAAAATCAGTTGAGGACGTGGTAACACTTGGGCCAACGGCACAGGCCACACTAGTCTTTCTTTAAGATCTGACCTATGATTGTACTTGCATTATTGTTTGACTCTTTGGGTACTCCGTAGAAGGGAAAGCGGGGGTGGTGTGTGAGGATTTTGCACTTTAATTGTCCCCAGCTCCCAGCTACTGCACATATATATATATATGTGCAGTAGCATGGAGCTCCAGCTACAAAGAGTTGGGGACAATTAAAGTGCAAAAGCCACACACCACAACATGACTTGTCAGAGTAAGTTGCGCCTAAGTTCCTCTTGAATTCATCCCCTCATCCCCTCATGAAGCATTATGGTGTTTTCTGATCTTACGTTCTGCTTTGGTCAGACATCTTTTTTCTTGAGTGCCTTACCCCCCACTGCAGCCACCCCGCCCACATGTTCATCTCACCACATACTAGTCCTCTACTTCTTTGTTCCTCTTTTTAAAAAACATTATATTGCTTCGATGCCTTCTTTTCTCCCCTACACCTTGCTTCCCTTGCCTGGCTTATTTTTCTTTGGTTCTTTGAATTAAATCCTTATTCTTAAAATCTTGAAAAAGCCAGCTGCCAGAACCACCCAATGTGGATTCTGACTCAATCGCTCAGTTGCAGAGAGCAGAGTGCAGGATGTTATAACTGATACTCCCCCCCCCCTTGAACGTCACACATGTTACATACGCACACTTAATTGCTTAGGTGCAGAGAGCAGAATGCAGGAGAAAATGTTATATTCCCCCATTGAGCTTTGCAGTTATTGCATGTGCATACTGAATTGCTCAGGTGCAGAGAGCAGGATGCAGGATATTATAGTCCGCCATTGAACTTCCACACATGTTACATGCACACACTTAATTGCTCAGGTGCAGAGAGCAGGATGGAGGATGTTATAGTCCGCCATTGAACTTCCACACATGGTACATGCACACACTTAATTGCTCGGGTGCAGAAAGCAGGATGCAGGATATTCTACTCTGCAATTGAACTTCAGGCATGTTGTGTGCAGTGTGCACATACTTACTTAGTTGCGGCCACAGTGAACCAGCACCCACCTGGATGAATACTGGATGAATGGTAAGTGGTCAGGAAACAGTTTTCTGTTGGGTTTCAGTTCCTTGGCTAACCATGGTGGTTAGCTCAGTTGCCTCTTCTTTTTTTTTTCCTACCTACCTATTAACAACCTACAAGCAAGCAGGTTGGTTATAGCTAGGTAGTAAAAAAACAGCCCTTACCTAGTACTTACTACCTATTTGCCTACCTATCTACCTATAGAAGAGACCTATTTTCCTACAGAATTGGTTACCAAGGTGAAACCAAATATTAACTCAGTTGAGGTTCATCCACAACTGAGTAACTGCATTAACTTTCTTCGGCCGATTTAACATCTTCTTCCATTGTTTAGCATCTTGTGGTGGAGTAAGTTAATAGTGATTTAAGGATTTTAAGCAAATCTATGAAACCTCCAATCCGGTTGTGAACCCAATTCTTCACATTTCAAGATTTCCCTGGTTTCTTCAAAAACGTATCCTAGGCATATGGGGAAAAAAAATGATGCTGAGCATTTTGGAAATGTAGTACCCTGTCTCCACGAGTGTAACATTTTATGAAATCCCACTATAATTATGACACAAAGCTCAGATCATGAAATGAAATACTTTTGAAATAGTGTTTGAAATGGTCATATGGTTTGACACTTTTTTTTTTAACAAGTTTGATATAATTTTGAAGTGTATTGTATTTTTTAGTATGATGGCTATGATTTTATGTGATAAATTTTTCTCGTGCCTCAAATATTGTCTTAACATATTTCATGACGAAATTAATTCTTATTTTAACTATAATTTTCCTATGGTTGCAATTATTATCATGATCCCATTTATTTTATTGTGAAAGTTTTCTGTCCTTCGTATTTTTCCCTTGTAAGTTGCGATTTTAATTATTATCAAAACATTTGTGACACAATTTGACTTTTGGTTAAATTATTTCATATAAAATTAAACTTTTACATTTTAAAATAAAGTACATATTTTCAAACCAGCTTTTTTTTTAAAAATAATCATGACACTTTCAACCAATTGTCAAGTATCACATTCGATAATGTATTATTTCAATTGTAATCAAATTTGAATCAAAGAATATATTACATGATAAATAACTAACTTCAACACGTATTAATGGATCATATTTATCTTACAAAGATAAGTATGATTCAATATATGTTGAGGTTTTCAAAAAAGAAATTCTAGACACACCTATATTTTGGATTTTTGCAAAAGGTTATGATTTATAAAATAAAGTGAATGAATTAATCACAAATTATCGCAACAATTATCCACATACTTACAAGTTGACATTCCATAATACATGATAACATTATATGTACAAACTATCTAAAGGATGTTAAGAAAGATAAAAATACCATCTTTTTAAGTACTAAACAAAATATACAAAAATGCATTAATTGCATTGCAAAAGTTAACACAATTGGATGAATGTTTCATTTCCCCATGTTTGACAATTGTTCAAATTTATAAATTGCATGAATACATGCAATATAAAATGAATAAAATATTATCAATGTTAAGTTACAAATGTTAACCACACATAAGCCATAAATTATCACAATTACCACTTGATGAAGCAACAATAGGTGTATCCTTTACACATTGCCTTCGACATAAATCATCATATATGTTTGGTACAATGTTTGTCCTAAATTTGTCATGTTACATTAAATGATTTGATTGACACATCATTACATAAACAATCAAATATTACCATTTGCTATCAATGGATAAGTTTATTTGTTATGCATACACAATCATAAAATAATATGTAAACATAAATTAACACATCTTTTAATAGTCAAAGCTTTGAAAATGAACATGAAAAAAAGGAGTATTCCAATATACTCAATGATACATAACCTTTTACATGCATAAAAAAAATCATTACAAATTTGAAAATATTGTACCTACCTTTTTTGTTACATTTACATTTGTTCAAAGCTTTATGGGATCCTCTTATCAAAATTCTATATGTTTTATATTCACAACATTTACATCTCCCAACTAATATAAAACATCATACCAAGTAATTAAGATATTTCAAAGTCCAAAGACTAGTAAAATAAATGAAACATGTCATTTAAAAAATATTTAGATTCCTTGGACCTCAATAAATAAGTTTATATTTTAAGTTTATGAAATGTATAACAAAACCACATATATTCTTAGAACAAACATTAGCCAACATTAAAAAAATGCATTTAACCCATCTGGCAAAACACATTTATGGTTGCAAATATAGACATTTGATTCATTCTTGACCCATATGATGCAATTGGCACATACAATAAACATGAAGATAAATATTTTATATAGGCTCACAAAATTAGAAGAATTTTCTTTTTCACAATTTGCATAATTTTACAACATAAAATCATGCAATTTTCTCACTTTAACAATCTTTCAAGATATTGAAATTTGGGCAAGAGAACAATCTTTTTCCCTCCCTTTTAAAAACATTGAAAATTTTGCAGCTGGGAAATCATGGTACACGGTATGAGACATATTGTGAAAATGAAGAATCAATTTCTAAAATCCAATCCCTTTTTGTTTATAAAATGTCATACAAGTAACAATAATTGACGAAGATGATTCCATCTATCCTATGAACAAAACAAAATCACTTTTAACATATGAAATGATGTCATTGTTCATAATGTAAATGCTTTATTACCTCCAATTCTAGTCACATGCACATCACAATTTGAACAATATAAGATTTCTTTTCAATCAGAGTATGGATTGCATAAAAAATCAATTGCAATAGAAGGTGAAAAATTTATGGCATAATATCCAATGATGATGGATTGATCAAAGTATCGAAACAATTTGAAACAATTGAATAAAAAATAAAGATTCATATTTGATGACATCATACATACTATGGACCTTTTAAGAACCTTCTCTACAAAAGTCATGTTCACATAACAAGAGTAATTTCAATAGGCCAAACTGTGCTAGCAAATAGCCTAGGTCTAGATGCCAACAACTAACATGTTTTGAATCTACATCATATCACAATTTCTGCACCATTGTAGGAAATCAAACTAAACTAATCTACTTTTTAAGTTATTAAGTTATTGACTATTGACCTGAGGATAAGGGTTTAGGGTTCAGGTACCATTCCTCAATGAACAAGCAGCAAATTTCAAAATTCTTTGGATTGTCTATACATTCCTACCCATCCAAATTGAGAGATATTATAGAGGTTGCCCACAAAACTGAACACAATTCTCACAGACAACCAAAGAGCACACAGGATGTGAGAGATGTATTTCAGATGCCAAGTCCTTGACTATATATCATTTGCAAAGACACTTCATTCTCATCATAAGTAGAAATAACCCCGAGGTAAATAGTCACAAAATTCCCAGACACGGAAGGAATGTAAGATACATTAACAGAGATGAAAAACAGAAGGAACCATCCAAGCCTAAGAATGGTCGGCAATACCCAACTCTTATTTTCCTCAACTAAGAAGATATCCAGTTACCCTCACTCCCAATCTTCTTCTCCACCTTACAAAAATAGTTCCCAGCAACTCGTGTCCCATCCACATTGTTGCTCTGTCTCTTTAACTGAGTTCTGCTTCTGTCCTTACCATTTTCTCTGTGAGAAAGACTTTGTTTTGTCTGTTTTGTTTGGTGTAATTCAAGGACAACTAATTTTTTATACTGCTTGTGGGATTTCAATTACCGCACCAGCTTGGATTTGGCCCCATCCTATCAGTCGCCAATGCTTTTCAACTCTTCTGCTGAGTGCCACTTTCTCTCCCTTGCTGGTACAGACTGGAGTGGTCAGTTGCAGTTTAGCAAGATCA
>Ga0116229_10002714_pt1 | contig 28784 bp, 20 predicted proteins | sample S1TSphgellanicum_3_FD_87313 | JGI IMG/M metagenome (GOLD analysis project Ga0116229, IMG submission 87313) | Host-associated microbial communities from peat moss isolated from Minnesota, USA - S1T2_Fc - Sphagnum magellanicum MG | ecosystem: Host-associated > Plants > Peat moss > Unclassified...
GGGGGGGTGTGCTGTGCTTTGGTCCGTTTTCGCCGTTGTTTTTGTTGTGTTGGGGGTGCGCCCCGCCTTTGTCGAATATTCCTCCCCTTGGCTTTTTTTTTTTTTTTTTTTGAGGTTTTGTCGATCCTGTCTTTGTAGAGATGAATTTTGGTTTTTTTAGGCGCTTGAAAACATACGTGCAGGTATCTTCATCATTAATGTTGGCAAGACATGGGATAAGCTGCAGTTAGCAGCCAGAGTGATCGTCGCCATTGAGAATCCACAGGACATCATTGTGCAGTCTGCAAGGCCGTATGGACAGCGAGCTGTCCTGAAGTTTGCCCAGTACACAGGCTGCCAAGCAATTGCAGGGAGGCATACACCTGGTACTTTTACCAATCAACTGCAAAATACTTTTAGCGAGCCTCGGCTGTTGATCCTGACCGACCCCCGGACTGATCATCAGGTGAGAAAATGCAGATTTGCAAATTGTTCTTGTGACTTTCTTTACTGCAGATACATTATTATTGAAGATCATGCAGATGTGGCATCTGCATTGAAACATGCTGGATTGATATTTCTTTGCAGCCAATCAGGGAAGCAGCACTCGGAAATATTCCTGTGATTGCATTCTGTGACACAGACTCACCCATGCGCCATGTCGACATCTCTATCCCTGCCAACAACAAGGGCAAGCACAGCATTGGGTGCCTATTCTGGTTGCTGGGTCGTATGGTGCTTCAAATGCGAGGCACCATTACTCCTACTCAGCCTTGGGATGTCATGGTAATAATCTGCCCCGGCTGCAGCTTTTGTTCAACTTTGCACTGACCAAGTTGAATTGGTTTTCAATTTCATATCTGGAGCTTTGGCTGAGGCTTATGATGTTTAAAGAGCCTGTGGCAATGTGAAAATGGTTTACTCCTTTTTGGAAGTCAGGATGGAATTCAGATTCAAGTTTTGCATGTGCAGGTTGATTTGTTCTTCTACAGGGAGCCTGATGAAACCAAGGATCGTGAGGAGGAGGAGGGAGGCGTTGCTGAGTTTGTTCCAGTTGAATATGCTGCACCACCTCTTCCTGTACCTGGAGCTGATACACAGTGGGAGGGTGAGGCTGCTGGCCAGTGGGAGCCTGATCTGGCTTCTGTTGCTGTCCCTGCAGTGATTGCAGCTCCAGAATGGACTGCTCAAGGTTTGGTCTATTCCATTCTCTCACTTAAGTTTTGTCAACCCACAATCTTGTTGTACATTTTTGTAATCTTCTTTCTGGAATCACCTTGCACCCAGAGTGATTTTAAGCTTTTCAGGAGCTTTGATTCAGCATTGTAATATAAAGTTATGTTTCTCCATAAGGAGTTGTAGGGGTTCTCAACATGTTAAAGTAACATTGAAGCAGTCATTCCTTGTTTCTTTGTACTTCAGGGCATTTCTTTGAACCAATAAATGATGTCTTTTTAATTCACTATCCAGGAGGTTTCTCTGAAACAGTCAGGTCTACTAGAGAGTTCTACAATTCTCCTTACTGTATTTAAGCTGATAGACTGGTCAGGTTGTGGCAGTCCACAAAGAATTAATGGCTGGTGGTGTTCAAGTTGTAATGTAGGGGATTCTAGACATGAGATGTCTGTGAAGCTGATAACATAGTGTTGTGGTCATTGTGGATGCAGTTCCTCCAGCAGGGTGGGAGGGGGCAGCAGCGCCCATACCAGGTGGTTGGGAAGGTGCTGCACCTGGCTGGGAGGGTGCTGTTCCTGGCAACTGGGACCCAGCTCCTCAGTAGTTTTCTTAAAGGTTGGAGGTACTAGTGACTTGGTGGGTGTGGGAGACAGCTTATTTATTGTTCAGAGCCAGTTCTCCTTACAAAAATGCTTAGAGCTTTCATCCATCAAGTAAAATTTTGAATCCTATACCGAAGGTTGCTTTGTGTCATCATGCTCTTATTTCACAAAAGTGTTGAGTATGTGGGAGTCTGGGCAATGGTGGATGATATTCTTGACTGCACATGGGAGTGAGAATCTGTTCATTAACTTGCTGACAGGAAGCAAAATAGAGCATAATGCCATTTTATGTGCAGAGTTTTTCTACTTAATGCGGGCTCCTCACACACAGGAAAACTAAACTGGTCTGTCACTGGTGTTCTATTTCCAAGCCTCATGGGTTATCTTAGGAATGCTGTGGATTAGAGTTTCTTCAACATGCCAGCAAGTGGAAGTTGATGCCAAGGAAATGGGTGATGCTTTTATCCAAGGAAATGGAGTATAATACTTTCACAAATGCTGTTATCATGATGTTGATAACAATAACAAAATTGACAATCAGAGTTATTGAATGGTATGTTCTGAGTAAGAATTGCAACAAAAAAATATTGCACACCTATATGCAATTATAGAGTTCCAGTGGGCACTTTTGAGTGCCCATGTTGTATATTTTGTGTGCGGAAAATAGGTAACAAAGCTGGGTTATCTACCAAAAGCAAATCTTGTAGGTGCTGGTCAATGTTTAGTATAATCACTCCATTCTTTTCAGTGAAGATCTAGACTCTTCTCTTCTATTCTTCTCTTCACTGCGAGTGATGAAATACAGTAGTCAAAATCTTGTGAGAATGGAATGCAAATCTTCTTTTGTGGAGAAATGAATCAAGAATGCAACTGAGCATTTGGATTGTCCAAGCATGTGATTGTGTGATGTGAGGTTGTAGAAGCAGCAGCCACAATAATAAAAATAATTGGAGTTACCCTTCTGCAAGATTATTGTAAGAAGAAAACCGCCAGCTTTAAGTGCTACAAACAAACTCCAGTTGGAGGTCTCATGGGGAAGCCAAGCAAGCACTTGCTTCCTCTAGGAGAGTACAGACAATTCTCACAGGTCTTCTCTTTGTGTCAATCTTTGCCTAATGCAAATTATGCTATGATTGATTGTTAGATGGAGAAGGAGAATTTCATTTTGCAAATGCCACTTACTTCAATTTTGCTGTCTGCTACATAACATCGCCTCAGTTGTGACAAGTGCTGCTGCATTGCAAGAGTATTTATCAAGAGGAAAAACCAAGGTCAGTCACTTTGACAGAAAACACTTGCAGGACACACACTAGCAATTCTTTGAAAATCAAAGATGTTGATTTGATCAACATCTCATTTCCTGGCAGTAGTAATTGAGTGCTATTGGGTTTTTCTTCTCTCTGGATTTTTTGGCAATGGTGAAACGATTGATGATGTTATAATTTAGTACACAATGTTGATCATGTTTCTGTCGGAGAGGCTGTGTGAAGTTCTGGTTGTCAGCACCGTGGCTCCACAAACACAGACGTGGTGCGTGGAGGAATTTCAAAAGTGGCAGTGGTTGGATCAAATGAAGACTTCCGCACACTTTTGTCATATGATACTGCCTGCACAAATTTTTCCTCCCCACAACAAAACAAGCATGAATGAATATCTGAGAAATGCCACGAGTTCTATGGGTGCAGAAAGAAGTCTCATCTATTCATCAGTGTGAGCATGAATGAAGTAAATACATACCTGGATAGAATGCAATGTAAGAGATAGATGTCTTAATGTATCAATCTCTGTCACCAACTTTGTTGGCCTTGCATTTATCACAACAACTACTTGCCGAAACCTGCATTTTGTATACCAGAGAGAATGCTCATCCAGGTGGTTCATCTTGATCAAACATGCACATTTGCTGATTTCTTGCTCTCATGTAGAGATATACAAACTTTCTTTCTTTGTAGCAACTCCTTGCTACAAATTTTAGCAACCCAAAGTAGCAAATTGCAACAGGAATTTTGCATGAAAGTTTCCATCTTAAACCACAATAAATTTGAAGACTCCAACCCAGAGATGGGAGCCCAGATAGGTGTGTATGTTTTCTGCACATGAATCAATAACTTTCTTGAATCCTGGACATTGACAGGCAAGGTTTGAGTGTGAAATCTGTACTTGAAATCAAGTTGCATGAGGCCAGGCTTTCCTTCAGTGCCATCTTCAATGCTATAGATGATGACTCCAGGAATGCTTCCAGGTCCTGTGTTGTGAAATCTCAGCCTTGCCTGCTCCCAGTTACAAACCCTTGGAAATCAATTAAACAATGAGAAATTGGGTTTGCACTGAGAGACTCTTGCAAATTCCATCCTTGTTTTTGTTGTGTTTTCTTCCTTAACAGATTACAAAACTCTCAATATTTCACCATAGATCCTGACTTCAAGATTTTTCGCTCCTTGGCATTTTGATTTCTTGCATGGTTGGATGATAACAATACTGCCATGTCCACCACTGATGTCTTGAGGGTTTGCAGGAGTAACAGGTGGTAGTTTGCAATGTTGATTGGATGAACTAAGGTAGAGATCACTCATCTTTCTTTCAGATAGTCTGTTTGTTTCAGAATAATATATATACAGTTTCATGTGTTTCTTCAGATGTAGGTTCTAGAAGTTCAGGGTGTTTTGTACCTGAATGGCATTGGCTGTTGTCAAGCGGAACAAGGGTGATGAAAACCGGATTCGCAAAAGCTCCTTGAAGTTCTCCACAGCAGCAAGAATGTGTGTTTTAGTGGGCTTCAATGAAGGATCACCTAACAACTCACGCATGCTGCCCTCCCACCATCCAAAATCCTTCTTCCCATAGTTAAAAGTCTGGCTTTGCTCATTGCAGAACCCTTTACAGATTGCAACGAGAAGTTAGCTACCTCCAACAAAAAATGGAATGGTATGTTTTTACTTACATGGACCACTTGAAGCCATTCTTATTTTTGGGTGGCAGACCAACAGCCCAATTATTCGTCTCATATGAAAAGTCCAACCTGAGTAACAAGCACATAGTCCAATACATCAAAAAATGCTGATTAGAAAAATGCTATTTCATGCTATGCATATATTGTCCCCACTGACAGAGTCAACCCAATTTGACATTGATCTCCATCATCATCATCATCAAATCTATTTGGTTATGAAAACAGATGAAACGATGAACAACAGACACACAAGACAGATGGTCAATTTGACCTGTTGAACCAATCACCAGAGTTGTATGAGTCTCGATCTAATGACTTGGACCGCAACATGTCATCTCCTGCATGGAAGAATGGGATGCCCTGGTACATAACCCAATAACCTTGCAGAAAATTAGAAGGCTACATAAATTCCTTTGTTTGGTTCATTGGTACAGCTGAACATTCAATGCGATTCTCTTTCTTTTGTAGCTGAAAATAGGAAGTTCAATTACTGGTTATGTGAATTCAACTGCACCTGGGCAAGAGCAACAATGCTAGTTGCAACATGGTTGATGCGGCATCGTTCCTCCAGTGAAACCTCTGGAGCACACTAATGCATGACACACCCAAAGCCCAAAAATGACGTCAGGTTAGCTGAGAAGATAATTGCATAATTTGACAAACAGAAGCAAATCATCAGAATGGAAGACGGTCTGATTATGAGGTCATTGATGAGAAATAAATGCAGTTGTTGGTTTAGAAGCATGTTTTCAAAGCTTGATTTGTGCAGAGATATCACATGGTGGATCAAAAGATGGAAGTAAATATTCTTGCATTTATTGCTACTGCATTGTTCCACTAACTCCTGCTGCTTTTTCCCTTGTACAGATGCATTAGCTGGAATAAGGTTGTCAAAGAAGAATGACACAAAACTCATGATCCAAGCCAGGAAAAGTGAGCATCTCTTTCACCATTGGGGTTAAGCTATTATCAGCAAGTTGAGAAGGAAGAAATAAAATGCACCTTGAGCATGATAATATCAAACAATGACTCATTGTCATGAGCCGACACATAGTTCACCTGGCAAAACATACACAAGAGCTTGAAATTTTTTAGCTTCCGTTAATTTTGTATGCTCTTTCTCTTACTCTCAAGCAATCCAATAAGCTTCTTTCACCCAGTCACAATCAATGAAATGCTGTATGTAGCTTCTCTTTTCCGCATGCAAGAACCAGACTTTCTTTCTTTAGGTACCTCTTTTGAGGCATATGCACAACGAATGTTTCAAGGACATGAACTCCATGGTTAAACAGCATGAAATAAATCCATAGGAATTTAGTACGAGTTTAGCCACATCAGAAGCACATATTGAGAGCATGTGATAAATGAGTAGAGAATTGAAACACCCAAAAAGAAAGTTCAAGGGGCAATTCCACGAGCAATGGGTGTTGGCCAAACGATACCAATTCCTCAGGGCTGGAGGCGTACGCAACTGGTGCATTGTCATGTGTCAACACTTCACCACCTTTTATCTTCATACATTCATTACAACAATTACTTCACAACGTGCATAGATTCATTCAACAAACAATGGGTGTACCAATTTCTTTTTATAAGCGCCTGACCAGAAAGCCATGGTCTTTGAATAATGGATAATCAGGAGAACAGGCAAAGCAAGTGCATATGCGTATGTGCCTCTACAAAAGCAAAAATATTCCATGAAGAATATACAAGGACTAAGAGATGATTCAAGCAAGAAGCAGCAGTGTGCCAACTGACTACCCAGATTATAATGTAAGAATTTCACCTCGTGGCCTGTGTGAGAAGTGAATACATAGTCTTTTAGATTAGCTGCCAATCCAAGCTGTTTACACCCCATTTTGGCACATCCCCTCCATTTTTCAGATTCTGGCAGTCCAATAGAAGAAACTTGCTGTTTATCCAAAGAAATCATTTCTTCGAAAATGAGAGCTCTAGTTCTGACAAAATCATTAGGTGGTAAAGATTTGCTGTTTTTTACCCGGACCCAGTCAGTTGTGGAAGCCAGAGCATGTCGCGTTGCCTCTTGTCCTCCTTGGAACAATGCATTTGGCTTCAACCCAAAACGCAAATTCAGAACTTCAGACAAAACAGATTTCATCAGGTTTGTTGTCAAAAAACAATGTTGGAAGATCTCCCCTTGTACGATCTCCAGTTTCTGGACTGAAATGTTTTGACCAAAGCCTGCTTCAATTTGTTCTTAATCACCCCTACTACTATACTCTTTGTTTTCAACTGATTTTTTTTTCTTAATCGTTGATTAGGATGTGAAAGAAGAAATCACAAATTACCTGAAGTGACAAACCAGTTAAGAAGCCTTGTTGCAGGGGGTCGCCGAATGGGGAGCCTCCAATAGCTGTGTCCCGAATCCGGTCATTGAAGCTGCAGAAACAAACTCCTTTCTTCAGGTGTGTGTTTAAATCACATGCAAGAGAGATGCTACAGATGGATGCCAAGAAAATTGCAGCCTGTTTTGGTGCTATCTATTTACATCAAAAGCACAGCCGTTTACTTGCAGCTTTTTCTACTGCATTCAAGGCATATCAATGCTTCACATAACATGGTACCCATTTCCTGAGTACAGGAATTCGGACCTGCCAATGCCTGTCCCGGCTAGGTTATGCTGTGATGCATTCAAACCACGACTGTTTTTTGATACTTCTCCAAAATCCCACCCCTCCCCGTACCTGCATAATCATCTTTAATCCTCACATCATAATCATGGAAGCCAGGGATACTATGATATATTGTAACTTACAGAGGCTTCCTGGACACTAGTAAGGATCAAGGAAGGGAGCGGGAGATGGAATCCAGGAGGACAACGCAGAAGCAAACTCAAACCTCCCAGCTTTTTCTCTTTCAAAAGGAGATTGTGTTGGTGGAGAGAGAAAAATCCCCATGACAAGGATCTGGGGAAGAAGAACAAGAGAAAATCCAAGAAAAGGTCTTGATACTCACAGGTAAATCTTGGAGCCATCAACTCCGTCTTTTTCAATTGTCAAGCTTCTGAGAACTTCCTTTGCATGAAGCTGTTCAAGAAAACACTAACAGAAATGAGCCTGATTTAAGAGTTTAGTTATGCAAATTGTGGTACTAGTTATGCAGATCTGTGGCACTAATTCTGTTTCTGTCTTTGTACATGGTTTACCCAAATCTGCTGCTAACACCCAGAAGACAAACACATAGGTCCAATATTCATTGGTGCTCACATGATACAGAAGTGGGCAAGGGGACTAGATCTTCAATACCATAGTTTGCAGCATCAAATGTCCCATGAGGTCAAACCGAAAACCATCAACCTGCAAAAGGTAAGAGACCCAACTTTCAAGACAAAACAGCAGCAAATTGAGTCTTGCCTCCTGGAGTTTCTAAACAACAAGCCTGCTGCCGTCATTACAAGATCTGGAGATTACTCATTCAGGTTATAATGGTGTTCGATTTCAACCCTGGAAAGCACTGATTACAGCAACTTGGGTTAATTCCATGTTATGACAACCATGGCATCAACCAAGCAGAAATATAGTGAGGTTCTAAGTACCTTGTAATTCACCGCCCAACTCTTCAAATCATCAACAATAAGACGGTCTACCATGTAGTGCTCACTTGCCGTGTTATTCATGCAAGTGCTATTCTCAATAGCACCATCTTTATCCAGGCGTAAGTAGTAGCCTGGTACTACCTGCAAAATCCAATTCCCCCCAATTGGGTGCTATCAGAAAACACTACATAGCAGAAATATCGTGGGAAAATTTTACAGTTATAAATACTGTGTATCAGTCTGCCAAATGCTCTGACTTTGTGCTCATTTTGTCAAGAAGCAGAATGACAGTTTCAGAATCCAATCTCATCTAAAGAAAACTGCAAATGCAGCAGCAATCAGAAGCAGATTCCCAAAGTTGAAAAATTAGGGGAAAGTGGTGCATACAGTGTCAATTTTGAAGGTGACCAGAGAAGGTGATTACCTTATCAAGACAAGAGTGGATGCCTGAAGGTCCACTCCCATGAATATGATTATACACCACATCGAGCACCACACGTAAGCCAATTCTGTTAAGTGCCTGGCCAATCAAACGAATTATGTAAAGATCCCCAAAAAACATCTAGACCAAAAAACACACTAAGTATTGATTGCAGAGAGAACAGAGAACTCTTGACACTCAACCTCCATATCTAGCTGGTATTGTTGTGCTATATGATGGTTCCGTATCCTACAACAGGTTTGCAACGTTTTGTGTGTTTTGTGAATCTGGAAATACCTGGATATACATACATCTTTCTTCAACTTTGCAAGGCAGGAGGAATCAGCATGGCGATAAAATTACTTACTTGCACCATAGTCCTGAACTCTGTTGTACGGGTTGGCCCATTTGGATCAGTTGCGTAACTGCCTTCAGGGACACCCCAATGGACTGGATCATACCTGGAAACACTCTCACATGTTGGGCAAAAATTCAGTGTACCGTAAGCAAAGAGTTGATGCTCTGGGAGTTGGGGTACACTTGTTGAAAACACTTCTTCACACAGACAGTAGTCATTTTAGCTAGTTTCAAAGGATGTCTAAAAAGGTGTTTGGGGAATCCTGTTGCAGGGTCTCTTCAGGACTTTGATGTTAAGAGGCTTGGTTTATGTACCCCCAATTGAAGCCATCTTCATCTTGAATCGCCACAACTGCCGCTTGTTGCTCCTCAGAATCGGGTGCATAAGAGGCCAACTTTGCTGTATCTGGTGAGAAAAAAAAATGCACACACGCACACAAATAAATGCACATACACAAACAGAAAAAAAAAACTTTTGGAGTCAAGTTAATAGCTGTTGTTTCTCTACTTTTAAGTGGCAATGTGTGCTTGCTCTTGAATAAGATTGAGAGGAAGAAAAAAAATTGAAAAACAGAATGATACTAAAATACATCAATCTAGTGTTGAGAATAACAAAATAATGAGCAATTTTAGTATTGAGAATAAGAAATATGAATGAAAAATCTCCTCACCTACAGTTTTCCATGTCTCTTTCTGTTCATTGACAGTTGCGAAATCAAAGCATGGAAGCAAATGGACATGTGTAAGCCCAGCATCCGCCAAGTTCTTAAGGTGCATCACCCCAGCTGATTCCTGCATTTTCCATAAGAGCCAACCAACCATTTTTTATCATAATAAAGAAAAGTGAAAGGCTTTACAAATCGTGCCTGAACTAGAATGCATGATTCTGCACAACGATCAGTTTCATTCTCACCACAAATATACTGGCTTTTTTCCCTTTTTGTGTTCCTTTTTTCTTTCTTTTTTGGGTTTAGTGAATTTGGGTCCATTGAGGCACTAGATCTGGTCATGAAAAACATTGAAAATGAATATGCTGCCAGATTACATAACCCATCCATGATGTGCCCAAAACCGAATTATCCACATCATCTTGAGTGCATGATTCAAGTGAGATGTCTGAACAGGCTAATTTTCCACTACCTAACACAGAACTGATTTCTATTACCTTCTCAGAAAAGGCAAGATACCCGCCTTGAACTGCAGGATCAACAGTAGGATCAGAGATACTGAAACAAATACCAAACAAAAGATTGCATTAGTTTGTATAGTGGAGAAGTTCTGACTTGTCAATAAATGTGAGAGGAGGATCGATAGAGAGAACCTGAAGTCTCTTATATGGAGTTCATAAATGGCTATGTCAGTGAAAGCCTTGAGTCTTGGTTTCTGCTGGGCAAGAGTTTCCCAGCCTTCTGGCATCAAAGCTGTATCCACCAAATCGATGACTAGTGATCGCTCCCCATTCGCAGCAAGACTGTTTTTTTTTTTCCCCAAAGAGAACAAAAATGTATTGCCCCCATAGATCAATATACAAAACTTTCCAACATTTTCATTCCAATTAGCCATGTGAGTTTACGGGTTTAGGGTTTCTGGGTATCTGAGCTTTTGTGTGTATACTACTAACCTGCGTGAGTATGGGTCAGATGCAAGCGTTTTCTCGATTTGTTGTGTCAAGGGATGGAAAACAGTCACTTCATATAGATAGTATTTCCCCTTCCATGTGTTGGGTCCTCGAACCATCCAGACACCATTCTCTTCATGTAATTGAACCACATCCTCTGCCTTGTCACTGCCACCCATTGGCAGTGAATAGAGCAACACTCGCACATTCTACAAAACCCAGAAAAAAGAAGAAGCCCGCTACCCCCCACATTTCATCAGACCTTAAGATAGACCACAACATGCTTACATGGCCTGTCTATCAAACCACTGGTTCTTTACGGGTTCTTTCATAAAAACCGCCAGTTCTTTGAGGGTTTTTGAAATGTCTGGAAGCAGCAGTTCTTTGATTCTGATTTCTTTTTCAACTGGAACCACCGGCAGTTCTCTGGTTCCGAACTAGATGTATAAAAAAACCAGAACTGGCGGGTATTAACAAAATCAATGTCCCACCCAACACTGGTAATTTCCAGTGTGTTGGGAGGTTCTCTCTGTTCAGAACCTGTAATGGGTGGGTAAGGTTAGGGTATATGTATACCCTTGACTGGCAGTTCTCAAAAAAAACCAAAGGACCAGTTCTAACCCTTGAGACTTGTAGAACCGATTTCTGACCCTTTAACCTGGGGTTCTAAACAATCAAAAAGAACATAGCCTAAACCACCCAGTTGTTGGCCGATTCTTTCTTTTGAAAATGTTCCAAAACCCAGCATCGGTGGTTCTTTTGATGCCAGGAATATGAAAGAACCACTGCTGGAGGGTTCCATGAGGTTATTAACCAAAATCAAATACCCGCACAACACCAGTCATTTCCTTTGCAAAAAGACGGGGAAAGTCTAGTAATGTAGTGTTTGAAACAATTGACATATCAAAAGAACTAAATTTCCAAGAGTGGCCAGTTTAAAGGAACGACCTGAGCGGTAGGTGCCCACAATGTCAGAGTAACAGCATCATCGGAAACATGAGCACCAAGTGGACCATTGTAAGCAAAGAGCGCATCCAATACACCTGGAAGCTGAACTCCAGACGCATCCAGAGGTGCTCCTGTTGTTGCTGTTCAAAAATGACCCAATTTGTCAATCAGCTCAAATTAAAAGTTAAGTGAGAGAAATTCAAATAATTTGCAAAAAAGACGTCTTTTTTTATCAGAAAACGTATTAATACATCTATGGAACAATATTCTAAAAGTGAGAAAGAACTCCATTTGTGAAGAGAGAGGATAGAGTGTATGTGTGTGTGTAAGATATACATACCGTCAGTGGACGACAAAGCCAATTGGCACTTGATGTATTTCTTCACATCATAACCACCAGCACCACCATCACCACAAGGCAGTAAACAAAGTGCCCTGTATTTGTGAATATGTGGAAATTTCTTCACCACCTGCCATTCATAATAAATAAGTCAGTGTTGTAGAGCGTGAATCTCATGGGAAACAGAGATTAGAAGAAATGAACAATGGCATGAAGAGAAGTGTGGCGCCAGAAGATACATCAAAAGGGTAAGTAAATCAAAGACAGAATGTATGTTATTACTTTAGACAAAATCATGGTACCTAATTCGCAGAGTCTGCCCCCATTTACAAACCTACAGTGCAAAATGACAGCTTTTTTTCTTTTGTTTTTTGTTTCGCAAACAGAATTTTTTTTATTACTCTTGGGGGAAGACCATGCAGATCTTCTTCAAGCTTCACTGAGAAATCCGCTCCTGCCAAGATTCAGCCCACCCAAACCCAAAATCTGTCAACTTACAACATTTCCATGCAGATTTCATGTGTGTCGAAACAAGGGCAAAAATAAATGAAATTTTATGTGGTAACACCATAGATTTGAAAGTCTGGTTTTGGGTGCTCTACTACAACTGTTACTTACGGTTTTGTTTTTTTAATTTTTGGTCTCTACAATTTGGGTAACTTGGAATTTTATAACACAAACCTTCTATGCCTTTGGAAGTGATTTTCAAGCTGGCATTTGCACTTGCGTGGAGGTGAAACTGAGCATCTTTGACATCTGAAATCCATGCCAATAAATCTTCCTCAACCCAGTACGCTCGTGCAGAACCAAGATCACCCTATCCAGAAACAGCAGGAAAGAGGAGAGGAACAATTTAGCAGAAACTGATATTAGCAATATGCAGTAGAGAAACAATGGAACTTGAAAGATTAAGCATGTGTTATCTATGATTTTTTGACCAGCAGCAATTTGTAGCAGATGCAATCTGCGCTTTTCTGATTTGTCAGAGCAAGAATGAATGACAAGAATCAATTGCACCCAAGCTGGAACCCATGTGAGGAACAAAGAAAAAGATAGATCCATACATTAAAAAAATGGATCTGCAGTTTTGATTTTTGTGTTGTTGAATCTCTATATACCTTACCTGTGGAAGAGATGTCAAGTCTGGCTCTTCCAAAAACACCGTTGGTTTTTCTGAGACTACCCATACATCTGTACTTGAACCACTTGGCACCAATCCTGCACAGTCCTGTGTCGCCACCAATTTCCTTTTCGGTGTTAGTTGGTGTAACCAGTTTTTTCTTTTTCTTTTTCTTGGGGTAAATTTTTTGAGTCCTCTGGAACATCATCATCCTGGAAACACAGCACTGATCATTCAACAAGTAGCTGAGATACAAACAACATCATCGTGGATTGATCTGATCCACAAATGTAGGAAAGATTCCTCCTTTCTTTCATTCATTCTTTCTGCCTTCCAGGAGAATGTGGGGTAATTCTTATTTCCATTGATTGTCACCCAGAAAAGAGAAACAAACAGATGCAAAAGCCATAGCAGTTTTTCCTTTTTCCATGCCAGTGTAATTTTCTTTCTTCATGAAAACTTCACTCTTGAGAAGGAGAGCAGCATCTTCTTTGATGTTAAAGAGGTGGCAAGAAGCTTCCAAACACAAAACCCACTTTCTTTAATCCTTTCTTCAATTTGGTTTCTCTCCCCAACAAACGACAATAAGAAGTAAGCAAGAACTCTGAGTGATTGGAAATGTGTATGTGCAGGAAGCAAGAGATTCACATTTTCTGTAAACAAAAAGAGGAAATGACAGGAAGAGATCAGAAACTGCTGCAAAACAAAAAGAAGGAACAAAATAACATGGCAAAAGGAAAAGGTTCAGAAGGACCTTGACATCGCCTTGATGGATTTGGAAATGTAGATCTCCATTTTGTTGCATGTTTATTGTCTCCACTTCCCAGAAAACTCCAAATGCATCAAATCCAGCAGGAGCAAGTGGAGCATCCCACAGAGTTGAAGCTTTTGCAGCATCACCCCATACATGCAGACCCCAATTCTCATAGTCACTCTTCTTCCTACATCACCATGAATCATCCAAAGTCTCAGATGGTGGTGGCACCAGCAGAGACATCAGTGTCAACACACAGAAAGAGTACTTACTGTAAGCAAGCCCATCATGTAAAACTCAAAAGTCTCTCATTTATGACATTTTCTCATGAGAGAAAAATGCAGAATGCAAGTTCCTCTATGTCCCTCTGCTTGTGGTTGGGTTTTTTTTCTTGTCAAGATTTAAGCTAATAGATGATTCATTCAAGAAACAAACCTGTCAGACCTGTCAGAAACATTATTGCAGAAAGAATGACAATCAATCAATCTCTCCCTCCTTTGAATCAATCCTCCTTGTACAAGTAGGAAAATTGTTCAAGAAAATTGTTCTGTATTGGGGTTTATGAATCTGCAGCAACCTGAAAGAAAATCCAAAAACCCTCAAAGAAAATTGCTATGGGAGGGAGAAGAAGAAGCTCTTGGACAAGAGCTAGAAGAAGAAGAAGTTCTAGGACAAGTGCTTGCAGATTCAACCTGTGGTAATGGATTTTGATGAGAACAGTAGTGGTGGGTTTGCAGTTGTCGTCTTCCTCCTCAACCTCATTGTGAGCTTGGATTGATGATGATGATGATGATGCATTGGCAGCAGCAGCAGCAGCAGCAGCCATTCCCACAGAAGATCTTCTCCAAGAAGCAAGTCTCCCTTGCAGCAGCAGTGATGATGAGCTCCTCCTCCTCCTCCTCCTCCTTATACTCCTGCTCCTGCTGCTGTTCAGAGCTTCTTCTTCTTCTTCTCTCTTCCTTGTTTCCTTGAACCCAGCAGCTCTGATGACTCCAGCTGCAGAAGAAGAAGAAGAAGTAGTAGTAGTAGTCGAAGTCTTGAGTATCTTGGCGATGGTGAGGCAATTGCGGTTGTGGGTGTTGTAGAATCGGAATGGTGAGACAACCAGGTGTGCAGCATCCATCATTCTTCCTTTTCCTCTTTCGTTTGCATCTGTTTCCTCTGTCTTCTTGGCAGGTTTTGCAGTTTGCGGCAGATGCAAGAAACACCCACTTGTGTTTTGTGAACGAAGAATCCTCCTTTGTCCTTTGTCTTCTTCCTACTTACGTGAGATGATCATGGGTGGTGGGTGGCTGAAATACTACAAGAAGAGACAGAATGCGTCAAGAATCTTGACGAAACTTCGTCTCCAGAACTCTTTCACAGTCCCCAAGAACTCATTAGTATAAGGCTCATCTTCATCGCCATCATCATCGCAGCAGCAGCAAGTGCCTCAATCAATTCTAAGGCTGCTCTCTCTCTCTATCTTTCTCTCCCTGTGCAAAGCTTTTGGGTTGGCTACTATCATCCTCATGAAGAAGAGTGGAGACATTTTTCTCTCATTTTTTCTGGGTTTCATTGTCATGACTGGCTGCTGCTGCCGCTGCTTTTATTTGGGAAGATCATCACACGGGTGACAAGATGCCCTCCCAATTTGCCAGCTTTTTTCTTTATGATTTGATGTAATAGTTTTCAGAGCTGTTGTTGGGAGCTTTTCTATTGTGAAGATCAGATTTCAGAGTTGCAAAAAAACTATCACTGATTGGTTCTGAGGCAGCAGCAATTCAAGAGGAAGTGCAGGGGAGCTTGGAAATTTGGTGCATATTTCTTCTTCAGTTTTGCAACAATCCACTTGCAATTGCCATTTTCTCAAGACATACATGCAGGAGAAGCATTGGTTTTAGTAGCAAGAATTGGAGAAGAGGTGGAGTGAGAGATTGAGATTGATCTATCCAGAGTGAGAATAAAAGAGAGGAAGAATCCGGCACAAATCATGCATCTTTGGCTAATGTTTTCTGTGTGTCCTGACAGAAATTGATTGATCTTTTCATCAATCTTCCTTCCCCCCTTTTGACTTTCAGCTCAGGACGTTGAAGCAGAGCACCCTGCCAAGAAGATCAGCACAAGAAAAAATTCACAATTTATGTTAGACACAAAGTGGAATATCATCAGCTATGGAAGAAGAAATTCAGGATTAGCAGACACCAATGGAATATGATCATCATCTGCTTCTGACAGAATCAAGAGAAACCAGACAGCAACAGCATGTAATGGAAATTGAAGGTGGGTCTCCCACAACATGTGAGCGAGTGAGCTCGGCCAGAGAGAGAGAGAGAGCCACTGAGATCTTCACTTCTCTGTGACAAGATCAGAAATGTATCCTTCTTTATAGAAGCACAAACTGAGAAACACAAAGAGATGATTAAGTAACAATCCTGCACTGTGTTGTTGTCCTTCTTGCTAAAGAAGAAAACCAGCATATCTCTACCTGACCTAAAAGGGAGCGGTGCTTTAGAAGAAGAATCATCCTCAACTCCACAACATCAGTTTTCTCCCTTTGCAAAGGGGATATTCATGTGTACTTAATCCTTTCGAATTGGTGGCCACCAGTCTAAGCTGAGGACCCTCATTGGTGAAGCAAGTCTGTCCCTGAGCAACAACTGAGTTCATCAAGCATCAGTGAAGTCAGACCTTGAGCAACAACCAGGTACATCATTAGCCATTTGTAGTCAAAAGCTTCAAAAAAGAGGAAGAGCAACCAAGAAAACTACTGCAGGGGATTCAATGAGACCTCCTTGACTTCTTCCTCCTCAAATTGATCTATATGCCTCCTCTCAATCAAACCCAATTTGCATCCCCTCTTTGGGTAGAGGATGGTGAATTCTCTCTGGCATCTTCTATTCCATGCAAAACGATCAATGGTCAGGTTCATACAAGAATCTCCTCTTTGTTATGAATCCATTGCAATGATCAGTAACAATAGTAGTACCAACAGAAACAACAGGATCTAAATGTGGGAAAAAAAATACACACCCACTACAATGGTAGTGAAACTCTGATGGGAGAAGTTGGGTGTTTGTCAGAGACTACAACACTCCTGCTCCTGTGCTGGTGTCACCAAAATCCAACCATTCCCAATTTGATATTGGTTTCACTGGTTTTACAGAAGACGCTGCTGCCACTGCTGCATCATCCATGTCCCCCTGAGATAAACTCTCAACATGCGCAGGGTTTAAATCCCTGAATTTCTTTGCAACTTCCTCTGCCTCCCTGAACACCCTCTGTAGGAGAGGAGACAACCAAGAGCGCCAAGGAAAATTTGATGAACAACAATGCATACTGAAGAGATGATGATGAAGAAGAAAAAATTTCATTTGTTAATTAACATTGAGATTGGTTTTTTCAAGATGATCATCCGTCATAGAACTTGCAACCCACAAACCTCATAGAGATGCAATAGCAGAAATGTTCTGATTTAAAGATTTAAAGAAGAAACTTCAAAAGAGGACGAAGGCATAACAAGTGATACGGACCTGCTTGTCACGCAGCATGAGTCCACTCTCACTCTCCAAGTCCGCAGTGCTGCAACACCACCAAAGAGTTCAAAAAGCTTCCCATTTCTCTTGACCAAAAGATCAATGCAGGCAACAGACTCACAGAAGCCCTCAATTACAAAGGTAACCACTCCATTGCCATTCTGCTCTTGCCCTAACTCCTCACTCTGGAATTTAGAGCTAAAAGTAAAGGAATGAAAGAATGGGTCTGTGAGAGATCAAGCCAAGCAGTCATGAAAATCAAGTGCAAGAAGTTCACTGAAGAAAAGTTGATGAAAACAAAATTGCTACTGCCACATGCATCTATCTGCGGAGAATTCTCATGGGTAACCTACCTGAAAGCATATTTGGTGGGGCTAGGAGACTTGATTGCCATGACTTTCACTTGCTCACCAACTTCAAAAACTGTAGCGACACTGGGTACTCGTGCACGTGCTATATTGCTGATGTGCACCAATCCACTGCCATACCATACAGAGAGAAAAAAACACTTTGAAATTTCCTGCAGGAGAATAGCCTCCCTTTAAAATATGATGTCCCCAACAACCCAACTAATGGAGTCTTCTGGAGTTTAGGATACATCTTCTTGAGATAGTGAAAGTATACTACTCTTCTCTCTGTTGCAGTTTTCATGAATAGGGGGAGGAGAAGAACCACCATTCAGTGAACACAAGTAAATACAGGAAGGAGGAGGAATCCTAAACCCTAAACCAGGAGCAAAGGAAAGAGGAGAGATAAAGGAGAGAAGTGCATGAGGTATATCTCCCTGAAAAAGATGGAAAGCTAAGAGGATGAATTGCCAACAGCAAAAGTTGCAACAACAACAACAAAAGGATCCACCACCAACTACCCACCAGGCTCACAGATACATTCCATCTACCTCAAATCTGTTCCACTGATCTTGACACGGGCTCCAAAATTGAAAATCTGGACAACAGTACCGTCATGAACTGTTCCTATGCAAAGATGCCGTTGTGCCTGATAACCCATTCAATACAACAAATCTATCAAACTATGACAAAGAAATTCTGTTGGAAATTGGAAATCGTGGGTTTCTTTGAAACAATCAGTATACCCATCTGTTTGCAAAAACAAATGATTTTTCAATCTGCACAAATGGTTTTACAGCAGCCACAATTGAAGATTTGCAGCTGTTCTAAGATTTGCATCAAACAATTAGATCACTGGAATTTCATTCAATGAAGAATTTGGTACAGATTTTGCAGAATTGGTTATGGGTGAGTTGAAACAATTCCTTACCCAAGCTCGAACTTCACTCAGAATAATGTTGCCACGAGATTCTTCCGCAACTGTGATCAGAACCCATACCTTTGTTCCCACCTGTGTCAACGACAAAAATCCAGCAACACATTCAAGGAGGCAGCCAAAGACCAACCACCCACATTTTCAACATGCACCACGACACCAGATTGCAGCAATTGCAATTGTTCCTAGAATAAAGGGAAGTGATTGGCAGATCCATTTGTTTACCAAGTCCTCATTGGGTTCTGGAGCAGGATGTTTGAGAAACTCAACTCTAGGTAGAAACGCTCTGAGTCCCTGCACCCCCAGTAAGAAAAATAAAAAAACAACCAATAACAACACCACACCCATTTGTCTCTTTCATTTTTTAATAAATTGCTCAGTTCTTGCATGCTCTTGCAAAGAACCTTGGTTTTTGGAACTGACAGTTTTGGTGGGGGCAGTTATTCAGTTGCAAATTCTTTCAGAAATTGGAGAAAGAGCACTTGTGTTTTGTTATGGACAAACAAAAATTTATGCGAGAAGAGAGATTGCAACAGAGAAATCTCTGCACCAACAACAACAAAAACAACAGCACTTTGAAGATTGAAGGTTGCAATTCTCTTATAACAGAAACCTGAAAAGAATGATGGTGTTTTCTGGACACGCAAACATCTCTATGTTGAGACTGCAGCAGAGAAATCTCCACAACATTTTAAGCTTGGTTGTGATTCTCTTCAGAAATCAGAGAAGAGAAGTGCTTGCATTGTATAGACAAACATTACTTGTGTGGAGAGATTGCAGGAGAGAGAGATAAATCTCCACAATGATGAGAACACTTAGGATTCAGAGTTTAGGGGGAATGTAGAACATGACAATGAATGAGTGTGGTGCAGTCATATAATAACCTCAAGAGAGAAAACACAACATAAATGAACCCCAAGACAGACGGACACATACCTCAATTCTGGTAACAACACCAGCAGCAAGTGATTCTAAGATGACAATCTCAAATGGCTCATTGCAATGTTTGATCTGTAGAGAAAAACAAAACACCAATTGTAAATCTCAACATTTCCTCCAGCTAAGATTCAAAACCTAGTGTTTGTTGCAACCAGAAAGAAAGCAATCTCCCATTGAAGAAGATCATTGTCACAACACACTGGGACAAACCCTACACCCTAACCAAGATCATTGTCACAAGACCAATAAGAAGAAGACCATTAACTCTAAACCCTGTCACAACAATGGGAAACAAGATCAATGTCACAAAACCAAGAAGAAGATGATCATAAACCCTCAACCCTAAACCCTGTCACAACACCAGGAAGAAGATCACTAAACCCTGAACCCTAAACCCTGTCACAACAACATGAAAGAAGACCATTTTGTCACAACACCAGGAAAAGAAGATCATTAAACCCCTAAACCCTGTCACAACACAAGAAGATCATCATCAGCACAACATCTGCTGAGGAAAAAAAGCTTTGAAAACCATTGCAAAGAAGGATGAAGACAGCTCAAGAGAAAAACTACAGCCGAACCTGGCGGATTCGTTCCCATGCAATTCGGCGAGCTGCTCTGCGAGCTGAAAGAAGAGCAATTCCATTTGGTGTAGTTCCTGTCACCTCGAGATTCAATACCGTACCAATGTCCACAAAAAGAGGTTCTGGAAGATCAGAAGAATTGAGAACTTCTTCATCATACACAATCCGAGAAGAGCCTTTGGGCATTGGGAAATCCTCAGTTGCAGCAGCTGCCTCTTCTTGTTGTTGCTCATTGCTGCTGCTGCTGCTGCTGCTGTCATGGTTGTTGTCATCATTATGGTTGTTCTCTGAAATCCTTCTCCAAACAAGTTTATTGAGATCAGTTTTGTCAATAGGTTGAATCTCCTTGACAGGCAGGTGGCCAAGGTTTTCAGCTCCAATGTCAATTTGTAGTCCTTCTTCATCACCAGACACCACAATCCCAAGTACTCGATGGCTGTTTACAGGGACATAGAATTCATCATCATCATCATCACCAGTGTTGTTGTTTTCCTCTTTTTCTTCTGTTGCAGTTTTTTCCAATGCAATGGAATGGCCGTTGATGAGTTGGGGAACAGCATCATCATCATCATCATTCAGATTCTGATTCTGTTTTATTGCTGTGGATTCTGTGGCATTCTGTGCAGAAACCTCTGAATCGCTGAGATTTGATTCATGAGTTTCGGGATGAGATTCTGTTGAGGCAGCAGAGGTTCCAAATGGGTTGCGAGAAGAAGAATCTGCCAAACTACTTATACCCACCTGTTCTTGCTGCTTCAATTCCACCTCTTCTTGCTCCAGCAATTCCCTGGACCCTCCTGCTGTTTCTGGGAATCCAGGCTCTGGTTCATCCAGTGGCAGCAAGGCTGCAAGCTCCTCAGACTCCACACCATCATTGGGTACCATAAGATTTCTTCTCTGTTCTTCGTCTTCTTCGGATTGCTGTAGCCCAGCACAACTAGCTCCATTCTCACACTGGTGCAGAGGTGAAGAAGAAGAAGAAGAAGAAGCTGCTGCTGCTGCTACAGACAGACTCTCACCACCACCCCGAAAGTCCAAAATCCCTATGTTCAAGCTCTCGACGGCAAGCTCGGTAGTAGTTTCTTCAGAATCTTGTGGTGAATCGACTGCGGACGGCAGCCCAGAGGAAGAGGAAGAAGAAGAAGAAGAAAGAAAAGTTCCAGCTGCTGTCAAGACCCGACAGCTACGCCGCATCCTCCACACACTCTTCTGCAGTCCCTCCACCCTCCTCCGCGGCAAGGAAACAAGTGCAAAATCACTTCTCAACTTCCTTCTCGAAGCATGGTCACCATCACCATGCGGAAACTGGAAGAGGGAAGCGGAGGAGCAGCAGCAGCAGGCGCTGCTGCTGCTGCTGTTCTCCCATCCTCTGATGAGGACCTGCATGGGACTTCCTTCTCTGAGAATGAAATTCAGCACCTTTCTCTCTCTCTTCCCAGGAGGAAGAAAACTACGAACAATAGCTACGGAAACAACAATGAGAAAATCAAAGACATCACGCGCGCGGAGACAGAAGAAGAATCCGACGACGACGACGACGACGACGACGGAAAGCAAGAAATCAGGGTTTAACGAGCTTCCCCAGTTTCGGAACCAAGCTAGGGTTAGGGTTTAAGGCCTACAAATTAGGGTTCAAGGGTTTTATGCTACCTGGGCACAATGGGTTGCCGAGGAAATGAGTTGGGTTGTGATGTTTTCCTGGTGGGAATCGAACCCACGACCAGTCTGGGTTTTGAGCATGAGGTTTAACCACTGGGTGGGGTTGGTTGGTTAGTTAGTCTGTTGCTGAGGATGAAACCCTAATGAAACAAACCCTGGCATGTCTCTCGCTCTCTTATGGCTTCTGTCTTCTGTCTCTCGCTCTCTGTGAGACCTCTTTCGTCCCTCACAGACTGCGAAGACGTTCCACGACGACGACGACGAAAAAAAGATCTTTTTGTTTGTTGCTGGCGGCGGTGCGCTTTGGATTTGTTTGTTGGGTTTTCCGGGTCGGGACAGAGAGAAGAGGAAGAAGAAGAAGAAGAAGAAGAGAGAGGGCGGTCGCTGGCTGACTGGCTGGCTTCTTCTTCTTTGCCTCTTTGCGGTTTATTGGCATTGGGTTGCAAGGAAGGAAGGAAGGAAGGAAAGAAGCTGGTGTGGGTTTTGTGAGCTTGGCTCCGAGGTTGCTGGAGATGGTGTGAGAAAGACAGAGATGTTTTGCGGAGGAGTTTGGTGGGTGAGTTTTTGGGTGAAGGGTTTTTGTGGGGTTTGAGACTGTTGGTAGAATAAGGACTGGGGTGCAGTGGGATTGGGTTTTGGGGTGAAGAACATGAGGTGGTGGTGAGGAAGAAGCTGGGAGAAGAAGAAGAAGAATAGGAAGTTGAGAGCTTCACATGAAAGGGTTGGAGAAAGGGCAGAAGTCTGTAGAGGAGGAGGAGGAGACAAGGAGTTTGTTTCTGCTATGAGTCAATTGTGGGGTTGTTCTGCGGCTCGCTCGTTGCTGCTGCTTCGGCGATCATCCTTCCTCCCGTACAAGGTGATGATGCCCACTTCCCCTCATGAAGATACTCTGCCAGGAGACAGTAGCAGCTGTAGCAGTATTTTGTTGCAAAGGTGCGTTGTCAGGTGGTTAGGAAGTAGTGCAGCACCGGATGAAGCAGATTATAATGATCCCACAGAAGCCAGGACGCCACCGTCAGAGAAAGTGCAAAGACTGGTGGATGAAATCTCCACCCTCACGCTTCTGGAAGTGTCTGATCTCACCACTTTATTGAAGAAAAGATTAGGGTTACCAGCAGGAATGGGGATGATGCCACCAATGGGAGGAGGAATGATGATGCCTGGAATGGGAATGGCAGTGGCTGCTGGAGGGGGAGCAGCAGCTGTAGAAGAGAAAAAGCCAGAGAAAACCTCATTCGATGTCAAATTAGAGAAATACGAAGCAGCTTCAAAGATCAAGATCATCAAAGAGGTGCGAGCGTTCACTGCACTCGGACTCAAGGAGGCCAAGGATCTGGTGGAGAAGGCTCCCACTTTGTTGAAGCAAGGAGTGAGCAAGGAGGAAGCCGAGCAGATCATTGAAAAGTTGAAGGCAATTGGTGGAACAGTGATCATGGAGTAAAACCAGAAAAAAACCAAACAAATCTCTTCTTAGAAAATTGCTGCTGAGATTCATTGCTACTGCTGCACACATGTTTAAAATCCCCCACAATCTTGCAGGATCCTTGGATGTTGGGTGGTATAGTACTCCATTTGCGTCTGTCACCTCTCTTCTGATAGCATCTACCAGCATCATGTGATCTCTTGCTACACTCTTCAAGTCTTCAGCATTTATTTTATTGCCTCACCATTGTGTGATCCTTGACTGCCACATGTACTCCTCTATCTCTATCGACTCTCTTCCAATAGCATCCACCAACATGCAATCTCTTGCTGCATTCTTTGAGTCTTCTTTTTCTCATCATTTTGAGTTTTGTAGTGTGTGGCTCTCTTATGTGCATTTTTTTCTCTCCTCCCCTTCTCCTTCAACTTTCAAATCCTTATTTCTGATCAACCTCACATCTCCTGTCACCCTCTTGAGTGCATGCATTATTGTGTGCATTTATTTGAATTGCAGTTAGAGGAGGAGGAGTAGTAGTAGTAGTATTGGGTCTCAAGCAATTGATTGCTGCACCAAGGATTTCTTTTCTCATTCTTCCAGCCCTCCTTCCCTTCGTTTCCATGCGTTGTGGTTTTATTTTCCCTTGTACCGTTGCCTTTTGTCAAAAACATACATGAGCATGTGTGAGTGCTCCTCCTAGTGTAGTCTAATGTATGTGTAGGGATGATGAAGAGGGTTTTGTTAGGGATGTGCTGTGCGCAACAACAGGCAAAGGTGGTTGGTGCAACAGTTGTAGAAAAAACAGATGAAGATTTTCTCAGCAGATGTGTAGCGAGCTTTTCTCGCTCTACTGTGATGGTGATGATCACCATAAGTGAAAAAAAAAAAAAAAAAACAAAACTGTGAATTGTTTGTTGCAGACCAGAAGAGTACTCAATTTGCTTTATTGTTGTTTGGGTGATTTTTTCCATATGATGTTGTTTTTATGGTAGTGCATTCACGTTGAGCACAGATCCACCAACCTTTGAAATCATGATGGAATTAGTTTGATTCATATGAGAGTTGGTGAAATGGGCGGCCTTCATTGAAAGGTTGAATAAAGGAATGCAAAGTGTGCCTTGCCCAAAACAAAACAACGTGAGGACCTTGTGTGGCATGTTCATGAAAAGTTGGGCCATTTTCAAATGTGTGTTAAACATAATATTAATGACGAAGATGCAATGATATGTTCAATAGTTTGTTTATCAATATGTTGGGTGACCAAACGTATTTGTGTCTTTCAACACACCTACACCTCCTTTACAACTATTGCCCATCATGCGTATGATTATTAATGGAGTTCGAATTTTGGATTTTGTCAACCCATTGAATTTGATAGTGTGAAGCAATTAACATGTTTTTAGTTATGCTTCAATATTTCTCGAAGTGGTGGTTACAGTTGATGTCATTGTTGAAACCCAATATGAAAGAGTTGCCTATGCATTTTTGCACAAGGTATTCGATAGATTTGAAGCTCCAACAAAAGGACCCATTGACCAAAATATGAATTCCATGGCAAATTTCAAAAGTTGTGTGAAAATTATAACATTTCATGACACTAATCATTATACCACTTCATAAAATCATCTTAAAACAAGTAAGTTAAGTAAATGAATGGTGTAAATGGTGAAATGAAGTTTGTGAAAGTATGGGTTCCAAAATGGCCATATTAAATATTGGGAATTACAACTACCATGGTTCACTATGGGATATAGGTTCAAACAATAAATTTTTCTTGCATCCTTTTCACCATATCTCCTATTATTTGATTGTAAATTTGAGCTATCAACCGTAATTGAATTTGATGTTATGGTAATAATGAATTTGAATGATCGAAATGTGTGGCTTCAGGCATGTAAGTAATGAGTAACTTAATTTCAACAAATAATTCCAATGATTATAAAAATATCTAACAATTGTTCAACATCAAAATACACTATGTTATCCCATTATTGGGAAGGTGGTTATCAATTTCAAATTCATAAATCCAAACCAAAAGATTATGTGTACCTACAACAAACAACATTGATTATGTTCATTTGAGTACAAGATGTGTCAATTCACGAATGCAAAAGGTTTCGCCTTTTGTAATGTTGTTGTTGAAAGGCCAAAACGATCAAACATGGAAATACCATGTGTGTAATTGTGCATTGTGATTTTTTTTTAATGTGGATGGCCAAATTGACCCATCTTTAACAATGGTTCTTGTTAATTTATGATGTATGTTATGTGAGCAATTTTTTATATTAATTTATGATCAATGTTCCCAAGGTTTGGCATATGAGATGTTTAACATTGCCATGGGGGGAAATACTACTTGAAAATGGTTCTACCCTTGGTACTTATTTTTATGGTTATACAATAGGATTACTTTAAGGTTTTTCTTCATGATGATTCACATTTATATATCACTTCAATTTTCAAAAAAAATTCAATGATTAATTATGACATACAATTGAGATTTTCAAGTATATGATAATTAATTTTGATATGTAATTGTAATAATCAATACTTCTAAGACAAGTTAAATGTCTTTCATAAATTTGCCAATTATTTCATGAAAATCATTTTGAAATTGCATGCTAGAACTTTTGAAAGGAAAAGACAATAACATAACATAAATCACAATCCTTATCTAACCATTTTCTTCAAACCAAGTATATTTCATATTCATTTACTTTTGATCACTATGGTTTTTTTTATAGCATTTGAATGAATGTTCCTTTCATTTTCCCATGTCTTTTTTTTATTATATTGAATTTGATTACGATGAAATTTTGCAAACTTATATCCATCTTGATTTTCTTCAAAATTATATATGTGCATACCTAAAGCTTGAAGCCATAAGTTATACTAAAATAAAGTAGCGCATGGCATTGACCAATATTGGGCTATTATTCGATTTTTTCGTTTTTTTTTTTTGGATTTTTTAAAGTTATTTAATCTCTTTTTTTTGTTGTTTAGAATTAAGCAACATTCAATGTTAATTTTTCAAAAGGTTTTAAAGAGCCAATGGGTTTCATGAAATAAAGTACCAAAAGAACCAATAGTTTCATATAAGGTTTTTTTGAGAAATATGGTTATATATTAGAATTGGTCTTCATATTTTTTGAAAACCATGGTCATATATTAAAAATTGCTTATTCCATTTATGTAATAATGTAAGTGGTTTATCGTGCAATATTCGAAAAAATGATCATTGTTGAAAATGATGTGTTTCAAATATACTCTTGTGATCAAATTGCATTCATGTTCGTTATCAAATGCATCTTTGTCCTTTACCTTCAATGCATGATTTGTTTCACCTTAGGATTCAGTATGCTAGGAAAATACGATGGAAATGATGTAGCTCATATTGTAGTACCTTTTCAAGTTTGACACAAATTATATTATTTTCATTTTTGTTGAATTTTTCCCCCAAAAAAAAAAAAAAACAACAACATTGAATGTCAAAAATCTCAAAAATTCAATCAAGGCGATCACATTTGCATTCACAACTAAATCAATGAAATGATGAAGCCTTTCAATAGTTTAACCAAAAACACAAGAGGAAATTGATGAAAACAATAACAATAATATTGAATATAGTCCTGACACGCCAAAAATTTCAAAATAAAAAACTCAAGCGTTGAATCAAAATTTTCAAATTATATTAATTATTCAACACATTACTAATGCCGAACTTGAAAAGGTACTACAATATTTTTCCTTGGTGTAACATGCACAAAATTGCAAATATCAATAAATAGAATTCTTTTGCTTATTTCACTACATTTTTGTTCAAGTGTTGTGTGTGAAAAACTTTAGTTTACAAACAATTTTAAAAAAATTAATAGTTATAAAGCCTTGCATATATGGTTTACATATTTTGCAATTTTTTTTTTTCAATTCCTAAATTTGAATATCGTAGTACCCAAATGAATTCAACAACAAACTATCGAATAATTAATTAAATTTCAAATCTTAACTTCGACAATTGATTTTTTTAATTCTAAAATTTTGAGCAAGTAATATTGATATAAAATAATAAACATGATTTTGCGAAGTGTGTTTAGACTATTGTGTTCTTCAATTCTAGAAGTGGTGGTGGTAGGTCTAAAGTTCAAACCTAACATTCGAAAATATTTTGATAATTTGAGTTTATAGTAATTTGTTAAAAATTTGGGCACAAGTGGTAAATATTTTTTTTCAAAATTTTTGGCAAAATAAGAAATAATTTAATTTTTGCTAAAAATTTTCTCGTACTACGATAGTATGAGGAATTCCACGTGTTGAAAGTAGATTTTGTCGCTTTTTTTTTTTTTGAGTTTTTGGAGTGTTGTTTTCCTTGTGTTTTTTTTTTGAATTTTGAATTTTTTAAAATTTTGAAAGAATTGTTAATTTTGATTTATTTTTTTCAAATATTTCATAATAAAAATACCATTACTAGTTCCAATTCTTTGAAAAAAATTCAAAATCAAAACAACCATGGGCTTTCTTTAATTGTTTCAAAAACCTCAAAATTGAAAAAAAAAATTCAAAATAAAAAAAACCATGGCCTCTAATTGTTTTTTTCTAAAACCTAAAATAAAATAAAATTGATGATTTATTTTCATAAAAAAAAATTGAAAAAAAATCAACTATTCTTTGGACAATTATTTGAATTCTCAAAAACTTTAGAAATTGCAATTATATACCAAAACTTGTTATTTGGAGATTTTAAGAACCGTTGGGTAAGTGAATATATATATATATATATATACCCAGGATGATAATAGGCAAGCATCCATCCGAAGGCTGGATGTGTTTCTTTGGATGATGATCAATCACTTCTTTTACATCTTCTTATTAATGATGATCATCAATTTGGCTACATTTAAAAATCTCCTAAATTAAATATAAAATAAAATTATTTATTAAAAATTATTAAAATTTATATTTATAAAATTTAAAAATTATTATTTAATTTTTTAAAAAAAAACATTGACTTGCTCTTACTCAAATGTTCTAGTGATTTTTTTGGTGGTGAATTTGTTTTTGCCATATTGCGAAAAATATTTTGAAAAAATAAGTCTCTCACAAAATTTCCATTTTCTTGAGGAAAAAAAAAAAAGAAAAAAAAAAGACCCAAAAACAATTTAAAATTGCAACAACTGCCTACAAGATGTGTTTAAAGATTTTTCTATTTCATTATTTTGAATATTGCCAAATTGGGCTAAATTTTCTTATTGGTTGATTGCCATTTTGAACAACATCACAAAATTGAAAAAAAAAAAAGACCAAGATTTGGTTTTTAAAAAAATACATTTATTAATTATTAATTACTAATTATTTTAATTATTAAAATTCCTTCGTTAATTTTGTGATGTAGCTCAAGTGGTGATCATCCATAAGACGATTTAACCAGATTTTTCTGGCTATGACATACTGAATATAAAAGTAAAGGGGCCCAAAAAAAAAAAAAAAAAAAACAAAAATATTTTTATTTTTTTGGTTTCTTATTAATTAGGTTTTTTTTATTGTAAAACTTTTTTTTTTTTTTAA
>Ga0116229_10002717_pt1 | contig 28778 bp, 18 predicted proteins | sample S1TSphgellanicum_3_FD_87313 | JGI IMG/M metagenome (GOLD analysis project Ga0116229, IMG submission 87313) | Host-associated microbial communities from peat moss isolated from Minnesota, USA - S1T2_Fc - Sphagnum magellanicum MG | ecosystem: Host-associated > Plants > Peat moss > Unclassified...
AAAAATCATAAAAATAAATAAATTCCAAAAATTTTTTAACCGATCGGATCGCTCAAAAAAATTTTAATTTCTGATGCAGATGTTGACATGTGTAGGGGGGGGGGGAAGGGGGGTGAAGGGGGGGGGGGGGGGGGAGGGGGGGGGGGGGGGGGGGGGGGCGGCGGCGCGGCAATGGAGACCAAGCTTGAACCCTTCCTGACGTCTTCCCTCGCTTGTTTCTCGCGCGGGCTATTATTACCAGGCTAGCTAGCGAACGCACGACGCTCCCGGGATTCGATCCCGGCACCGCACCTACTGCTTTTGGCTCGCACCTAGTTTACGTTGTGGGCTTCACCTAGTGTACTTAACATTTAGGCACCGTTCCCCTAGCCTTAGGTCCCGTCGAGATGCCAAGTATTTTAGGTCTAGGTCTCATCCTTTTGGGAACTTATTTGGGTATTTAGAATTTCCAGGCTTGTTGGGTTTCCTTACCATTTAGGCAGCGTTCCCCTAGGCTTAGGCCCCATCCAGATCCCAGGTCTCGTCTTTCGGGACCTATTTTGGGGATGTGGAATCTCAGGGTTGTTTGGTTTCTTTACCATTAGGCAAGTGTTCTCCTAGGCTTAAGTCCCGTCGAGATGCCATGTATTTTAGGTCTAGGTCTCATGTTTTCGGGAGCTCATTTGGGTATGTAGAATTTACAGGGTTGTTTAAGTTTCATTACTATTTAGGCAACACTGTTCCCCTAGGCTTAGGACCCATCAAGATCCCAGGTCTCATCTTTTTGGGACCCTTTTCGGGGATACAGGAATCTCAGGGATTTTTAGTTTCATTACCATTAGGTAAGCATTCCCCTAAGCTTAGGCACTATCGAGATGCCATATATTTCTGAGACTTCATTTAGGGATGGGAAATTTCATCGCTTTTTTGTTTACTTACCATTAGGTAGCATTTCCCCTAGACTTAGGTCTCATTGCCAGGTATCAATTTTTCGGGACCTCATTTGAGGATGGGGAATCTCAGGGTTTTTTAGTTGACTTTACAGTTCGGCAGCGTTCCCCTATGCTTAGCCCCATCGAGATGCCAGGTCTCATATTTCGGGATCTCATTTGGGGATGGAGAATCTCAGTGTTTTTTGGTTTGCTGACCATTAGGCAGCGTTTCCCCTAGGCTTAGGGCCCATGGAGATGCCGTGTATTTCAGGTCTCATCATTTTGGGACATCACCTGGGGATGAATTTCAGAGCTTTTTAGTTTACTCAACATTAGGTAGCGTTCCCCTAGGCTTAGATCCCATTGAGATGCTGTGTATTTCAGGTCTCATCTTTTTTTGCGATCTCATTTGGGTTTGGGGATGGGGAATCAGATCAGGTTTTCTTTTTTCTTTTTTCTTATTTTCTCCCAATTTTGGGATGTGCCCAACCTGGCAATCATCCATAAAGAAAATTTAGCACAATTTGGCCATAGACCATATATGAAAGTAGAACATTTTAATAATCATTTTACCTTTTGCTTACTTACTGAAATCCACTGTAGTAGAAATCTGGTGATTTAAAATAATTAATTTTCAAATCTCGCAAATTAATTCCATTCTTTCACAAGAATCCTTTGTGTGTGTCAAAATCATATTTTTCAGTTCAAAAAAATGTGAAAATTTTCCCAAAATGAAACACCATTGGGGATTGGTTTTTATTTTTAAAAATTTGACACATAAGGTGAGAAAAATAGGGATTAAAAGATCACATGGAATCTATAAGTGTATACCAATGTTGGGTGAGTATTAGGATAGAATGGTTAGTGAGCGAACATTTAAGAGTTCAAACCTCAAAGGCTTAAGAATGGTGCACTTTTTGATAAGGTCTTTAAAAAGCTTAAGTGAACCTTCAACCACAATACATGTAGATGTTTATGACATTCAATTTTGAGCCAAAATGAAAAAGTTGTGGCTATTGAAAGTGATGGGTTATGGATATTTTGAAACAATTGGATATAACATATAATATTTTTATTTTTATGCAGTTTACACCTTATGAACAAACATTTCAGATCTTATTGAATAACACCTTTCCTCCCATAAACAATAGAATAATAATATTATTAAGTTTAAATTATTTTTTTGTTATTGTTCAATTTTTTACAAAATTCATAATAATTCCAAATAGTTGGAACATCAGCTGCATAATCATAGGATTATTTAACGTTTCGAAATAGAAATCTTCTAAACTAACTCACTATCTTAACATTGATGACCCCTTAGATGTCACATGGGGCACTCTCTTTGTCTAGCAATGGTTGTTGCAATTCTCTCCTCAAATCAATTTAGGTCTGTTTCCTCTTTCTCCCACTTTCGATCTCCCCTTCTCTCTCAATCTAAATCTCCCTCTCTCAAAGGCTCAATGCATGTATGTTTTTTTTCATTATGAGTCTTCTCTCTTTCAATTTCACTATCCTTCTTTTTCAAAGTCTGTATGTTTTTCATATTGTGTCACCACAAGAATTCGACATCATTGTGAACTATTCACCCAGAAATTTGACACCATCACATGAAAAGGATGTAGGGGCTCAAAGGTTTAACACATGTGTGTGATAGTTCATTTCTCTCATTTTGAATCTCCTTTTTTTTCAAAATCTTGGTCAAGATTTTTCTCTTTTAAAGTCTCCTTCTTTTTTAGGTCTATGAATTTTTTGTGTGTGTTTACATGAACTCAACTTTTCTATCAAGTTTCTGAGTTTTCCATGTGTCTCTACAAGAATTCAACTTTGTTCTTAGTTTTTTAAGTTTTTCCTATGTCTTTTCAAGAACTTGATTTCTTTCCCAAGTTTGAATTTTTCGTGTGTTTCTATGGGAACTTAACTTTGCTCCTAGGTTTCTGAGTTTTTCATGTGTCTTTATAGGAACTTGACTTCTCTCTCAAGTTTGAGTTTTCCGTGTGCTTCTATAGGAACTCAAAGTCATTGGGTAAAGAGGAAGTAAGGGTTCAATGTGTGTGTGTGTGTTAATCTTAATCTCCCTCTTTTTCTTAGTCTCCATCTCCCTTTTTCTCTTAATCTTAGGTCTCCCTCTTTCTTTTGATCTCAAGTCTGTTATTTGTGTTGTGTATGTCTACAAAAATCCCATGCCATCATCGATCATTGATGCCATCATGTGAACCTTGCAAATCATAGTAGACCCTCTCCATCATTGTCGTTGTCACTCAAGACGAACACAAGTTACTACTTGTTTTAGATCTCTTACCCTTTCTATCTTTTTGTTTGTGACCCCTTTTGTTTATTTCATGTTTTTAGGTCAACACCATCTTTCAAGTGTGGTTGATTTGTGTTTGTTCATGTTTGCAAGTCATCACAGAGGGAGTCAATGACAATGGTGGTGTTGGTGAAAAAGAAGATGAATGACTTTGACCCCTCACGATGCACTAGCATTAAAAAAAGTTTCAATACCCAATTGAACTACAAAGCTATATATCGAAATTTTGAAACCCAATTTTACTTTCAATACCAAGTAATGTAAAGTTAGACTTCATATTTACACACCTCAAATTTTCCAAAACAATTTAGTACCCAAATTTTCTAATGTAGATGATATGTGCAATTGAGATTTTCAAGAAATATTTTGTATTTTAATTTTTTTCATGCAAATGATTTGTGTACTCTTTTTTATATATCTATATTTCTATCTTATTTACACACTTTTTTTTTTTTTGCCCTCTATTTCCCTCATTCCCTCTCTTTTCTCTCATTGTCCTTCTTTTTTCTATCTTTTAAATTTTCAAAATTTTATATCCCCTTGTAATCACCAAAGCCAATTGAACCTATCATAAAACCCCCATACTTCTCCATACCCTTTTTCCCCTTTTTGATTCACCATCACCAATGCCATCAAAATTCACTACAAAACCCTACCTCTTTCATTTACTATTGTTGAATGGAAAGTTGCAACTTGGCAGGACATGCCCATCAAGCTACATTTTTGCCTTTCTTTGTTGTCTAACACTTATTTGTTGCACAAACATGTTTCTTAAACCAAACCTTGTGTACCTTTGAGGATGGGTTCAAAAGCTACTTTGAAATTGTTATGATGCCCTTCCCAAACTTTTATGCCAAGCTATACATTTTGTAAATATAACAAGGCACACTTGATGGAAACACATTAAGGTTTTTGCAAACCTTTTTATTAGTTGTAGCATGTTAACAAGTCTTAGAAAAAACATGAACAAAAAAAATACCTTGGAAACTTTTATCCAAACTTACAACTTCACATTTCATAAGTGATTTCAAAACAGTTGTCATTGCATTCAAATTTGACCCCTCATCTATGAAATATGTAATTTTTATTTCAATCCATATTGATTAAGTAATTATATGTCATATGATTGGTTAAGATTTGACCAATAGTTTTTGTCACCTCAAATAGACCAATAGTCATTTATTTAGGTTGCCAATTAAATCCAAAAAAGTTAATGATAAAAGCAAATATGTCATGTACCCTTTAGACATCCATAAATCAAAGCTTGTTATTGCAAATATAAAATTTGCCAATTTTGGTAAAAACATATATTTGTTTCATTTTTTTCATCAATTTAGGTATTGCATGAAAAAACTATTATTTGGAAAGGAAGACAACTTGAGGATGCAAATATAAAATCAAATGTTCAAGAACCAAACACTTTTCACAAATTGCAATGGGAATAGATTTTTCATAATTAAAAGGCAAGGTCTTGCAAAAAAAATAAAATTGTTATTCATCATCCTTTTTGAAAGGATCCTTGAAAACAAAAAACTTAAATATTGCACTACCTAACACATTAAGCCTTCTTCGTTAGTTGTTTTTCACGAGTTCTTCTTATTGGACCATTTACCTCCTATTCAATTTCTTTTGACAATTATAGCATGATTTGCATTCACATGTTTTTTCAAAGTTGTTAGTCCATATGTTTTAAAAATATGTTATAAAACCTTTTCTTTTTTTAATGCTTGGATTATGTGCATGCACATGATTGGTGTAACAAAATAAATATCTCATGACTTGAGGATTTCCAACATCAACCTTTTTGTTGTTTTTAACACAAATAGCCCCATCATGTGGTCTATTAGTTTGATAGTGAATGCGTTTTACATATTCAAAACTGAAATATATGTGCAACATAACCTTTATTGGTGCATTCCCATAAATATTCAAAAGAATTATACCTCAAGGTCATTGGGCCAAATTTGCATTAACTCCTTGTTGGAAGTCAAATCGAGCACCGCCAACTTTTGAAGGTCTAGTTCCAAAGGTAGTGCTAAAAGATCCAAATCCATCCGTTAGAGCTAGCTCAATTCTTGTGACCATGTAGAAAAGTCACCCTTCACATTATCACCATCCAATAAAAGGAAATGCAATCTACTCATCCCTATGTAATTTTCGGCCACATTAGTTGCACTAATGCCACCATGGCCAACTCCAAATGTTGAAAGCCCTTAGACTTTATTTGTACCCTACAAATCCCACACAAGTGTGCAAAGGAGCAATTTGATGAAAATTCACATGCGAAAACCATCGTCTAGTGAAATGCTTAACCCTAAATGCCCCAACAAACAAATTTGGTTGGTATTTTAGTGTTAAAATGGACTCTTGGAACTTGAGGGGTTAAGCGTTAATTTAATAAAGAACACATATGGTCTATGTGCATCTTTTTTGTTAAGACCAATGTATGAGGAAAAGATAATAAGGTGGGATAGTTGACATGTATAATGTTGGGCACTTGATAGAAATTAATGCATACTACAAGGACCTTTGAATATAGATCACCAAAAAATGACAAATATGGTCAAAAACTTTTATAAATAACATAATACATATTTTTGTGAATGTTCTATGGTTGCAAAATTTGACCTTTTTAGATATACATTACCCAAGGGTTAGTTTCATCATTACACAACCTTTTCAATACACGTATTTAAAAATGGCTCAAAATAAATGACATTCATGTCATGCAAATGGTCTTGAATACTATGGCTAATGACAATATGGATCATTTTAACTACCCTATGATGTGATATTGAATTAGAGTATGTTTGATTACAAAAGAAAAAAAATCAGTTTGAACTTTAAACAATAAAATTATTCTCTTCACATTTTGATTAATTGTTCATTTCCTCAATGTGGATATTGACCCTAAATTACAATACGTGAAACTTGAAGTTCAAAATCTTTTATGGTTATCCCACCCCCAACCCCCAAAAAATTGTTGAAAAAATTATTATATAGCTTCAAGTTTAAAAACTAGGTATCAACCTCCTTGTTTTGTAGCACTCGTTGTACCATTTCAGGATCCCACAAGTGGCTTGGTGTTCCTTTCTCCATGTTATGTGATTAGTTCATGACCACTTGACGTCCCATGTCACAAAGAAGATCATGCATTACGATTCGTTTATCTTCATCCAACTTCACTAAAGACTTGTCCTTGAGCAAGCTGAAGGATGGTGCTAGTCCCTTGTAGTCGGATTTACATGCTTCGAAAATTTGCATCGCTCTATGTTCATGCTAGCCGATCATGAAGCAGGCTATGTCCAAGAACATCATGCTTGCTTATGGAAAGAGACCATCGTAGCTGATTTTAAGCTTGTTGAGAATGTTTTTTTCTTTGCTCAATGTATTGATTGTTTGGGGCCAAGTACTTTCTAAGTCACACTCTTCTCATTTGTCAAACAAAAAACATCCAGTAACTTCCAATGCAAGTGGGAGACCACAACAAGCATCCGCCACCTTCTTTGCAAGCTCTTGGAAGCCATCAATAGCATCAGTGTTATGGAATGTATGCCAATTGAAGAGATGTCCGGAATTTGTGGTGCTTAACAATGCCATTTCATGCCTCGAATATTTGTAATTTCCATTTTTCATGATGTTGTTCACCACGTTTGATTCAGGCGATGTGATGATGATTCAATTACCAAGACTAAGTTTGTTGATGTCAGGTATGAGTTTATCAAATTGACCCTTTTGATCTACATCATCAATAACAATCAAAACTTTGTGATCCATGATGCGATTAAAACATTCATTAAATTCCCCCATACTTCTTACATCCTTTTTGAACAAATCACAAGCCAACTGTTTTTGCAAATCAAAAATTGCATTCTCTTTTACATCCATAAGAAAGCTCTTTTTTTGAAACATGACATTCTTCTCGAAACAACAATAAATCTCCTTGGCAAAAGTCATTTTCCCAATTCCACCCATCCCGACCAAACTCAAAACCCCAACATCTTTTTCCATCTGGTTTAAAGTTTCAATCAACTCCTTGGATGTTCCTTTAATCCCACTTGATAGGGTGTAACTAGCAGTAGTTGGGAGGCATGCAAGTGGTCCCAAACTTTGTTTACAATTGCTATTTTCAATTGAGCTTCATCCTTGCAACCACTCACATCACTCTCCTTTTAGCCAACCCAACAAATTGCATTTCTATTATGACCTCTCCATTTATTTCTTTGAACATACAATTTTGAAGGTTTGTTTGAGTGAGTTATTCCTTCTTCATTTGCTTTTGTTGTTTCTTCTACTATGTTTTGTTCTATTTGAAAACTTTCATTTAGAATTTCATGTTTCATATTACATTCATTGAAATAGATATCAATTTCACCATCAACTATGATTATATTTTCATTTTGATTTTATTCTACTTTTAGTAGATGTGACATAACATGAAGGAAATATCATAAACAAATGCAAATTTAACCAAAATTGTAAGTTTAGATTTTAGTTGCCTAATTTATGTTATGAATATCAAATAAAAAATATCAAATCAATTACAAGGAAAATTTACTAACTTTTTTTCCTTCCTCTCGCCATTGGGTAAAAGATGTGAAACAAAAATATGAATGTTACAATGTGTGACAAATTTTTGTAACATTTGTATTTTTTTCATGTAATACATGACATAACACACAACATGTCAAATAATTAGTAAATATCTAATTAAAAATAAAAATTACATAGCATGAACAAAAAAAATGCACAATACAATTTTTTTTAAAAAAAAAGAATAGAATGAAAACCCACCTTGTCAAAAAAAAAGAAAAAAGAAAAAATACAATAACAAAAGAAATAATGAAAAAAAGGGAAAAAGAAAAGAATTAAAAAAATTTGACTTAACAAAAAACCCCTTGAGGTTAGTAGTTGAAAGAAAAATTACAAGAAATTCATCTCCCTCACCTAGATAGAAAACAAATGTGGAAATACAAATTTAAAAAGTATTCAAAGAGCACCAAGAACACACAACAAAGAGGTGCTAAAAAGTAACATAAGCAAATAACAAGGGGTCAATAAAGAGCAAAAAAAACCATAAACACACAACAAAGAGCACTAGAAGCATATAATTAAAAAATGATGAAAAACAACATGAATGCATGGCAAGGAAACAAAAAAAACACTAAAAATGTATAAGAAGGAATGACGAAAAACAACAAGAACACACAATAAGGAGATGATAAAAAAAAACAAGAATGCACAATAAAGGCAACTAATCAAATCAAAACCAACTAATCTACCTACTTTAATAAAAAGACAAAACACACACACACATAAACACATAACACATTAAACTTATTTATTAGTATTATGGAAATAAGAAAATGTTTAAATGAAACTATCACAAAAGAAATGGCTCTACGACACCTCTTTTGAAAACCTATTTTTTAAAAACCTTACCAACTACCAACAAGTAGTTAGAACCTACCCTAACCTTGTTATTCTTTAATACCCTAACATGATATTAAAAAATAAATAAATGAAAAGGTTTCAAATGACCAATTTTCAACCCATTGAAAATTGGGAGACATGTTTCAAAAAGGGCATCACCCTTGGTGATACCTTGAAGTATTCAAGGTGAAAATCAACTTGAAACCCTAGTTAGTTTTCACCTTTTTCCTAATACCCACCCAACACTAATTGGACCTTAACACCAAAACGAAACTAGTATGGATTTTTTTAAAAAAGATCTAATATTAGGTTGGTGCAATTTTTAAAAAAACAATTCAATACCAATAGTAACTAGCATATTCAAAAGTTTACACCCACCCAACATCGATGCATACATGTATATCAAAGTTGTCCAATTTTTAATTTTTAAAAAAACCATTAGTCCTAATTTTAATTTTAAAAAATGAAACCTTGAGTTTAATTTTGAGACCAATTTTTTAGATATTTAAACTAATGTTGTGTGGGTATATCATTTACATGGATTGACCTGTTAGGTATGGGTAAGGTATATTATTTTCCTTATCCAATTTTTTCAAAAGCAATATACCATAATTGAATGCATACCCAAAGGTATATAAATTTGAAAAAATATAGCCATTTCATGACCCTAGATAAATCTCAAAAATATCCTTACTTGAAGATGAGTATGTTCTTAAACCCAAGTAAATCTTGTTAAGGTAAGTTTCACATAAACCTTAAAATGGTCGTTACTCATATTTGTGATTGTTGTGCAAGGTGTCTAGAATTGAGAAAGAATGTGATGAGTTATGTGTGTGCTTTCATTGCTATTGAACCTTGGGTTGGAACTAGAGTTTGAAAACCAATTAGATCACTTTGTTGAGCTTGTTGATATGCTAAATTTTGATTTTTAGATTTGCATTTATGTTTAGTGAGGCAAGTGGCATGTTGTCCAATTTGATTCAATGGCCTTTCATTTTATGTATGTTTAAAAGTAATAATTAAAAACATTTTTATGAAATTTTATTATTGTAATTTGATATCACATGTGTGCATTGTCCCACTAGATTTAAGCCTATGAAAATTGCATAAATAAATTCCAAAATGTGAAAAAAAATCTCATTTTTATTAAATAAAATAAAGTATTCACCCTTTCTTACCCTAACAAGGGATAAGGGGTACCTAAACCCTACCCTAATGAAAAGAAATCATAATAAGCCTTTACCCATTGATTAAATAAATTGAAATTTTGCGTTCACTGTTACCTTAGGACATATCAAAAAAACATATACCCACATAACAACATTGATTTAAACCTTCAATTTTTATCATTTTCACAAAGAAGTTAAAGTTGGTCTAGTTTAAGACAAAATTTGGTTTCATCTCCATTACACACAATTAAACCCAAAAAAATAAATGTGTAACTAGTTTTATTCAACTAGTGCAAACACTCCAAGATAAAGATTATGTAATATTAATTATCTACAACCAATCAAATGCAATAACTTGTTTAAAATGTATGGTTAAGTTTATTTATTTTTCAATAAACTTATATTTATGAAAACCTAAACCTTTTCAAAATGGAGAACACATTGGGAACATTGTAGATATTTTAAAATGGGAATATATTCTCAATATATCCTAGGGAACATTTTTAAAAAGGTTATATTGGAAGTAATGCAAAGGAATGTAATTGGAACATGAAGGGGGAACAAAACTGTTTAGTGAACCCAATTCAGAATTGCAGAGGCCAATGGGTCTTTATAAAAGAGTGTGAGCACCTGTTGAGGCCCTTCCCTCATATATAAGGTTCACATAAGATGTTACAAGCTCTTGGTATGTCTTTATTATTGTGCTAACTGTGGAGTGCTAATCCTTCTATTTAGGAGCTAAGAGCATCTCCAGCAGCTCCTGAAAAAGGACACCAACATGACATTTTGGATGAGTACTCCACCACTCGGGTGTGAAAAAAACAATTCCTCCATCAAAAGCCTTTCTGATGCCGAAGGTTTTTCAAGCACTCTGTCACAAGGAATTAATGCCTTTGGGTGGCCAGCCACAGTCATGCAAAGCCATTTGGAAAGGGATCGCCCGAGATGCTCAAACTATTACAACTATCACCTCAATTATATCTAGTGCCAACAACAAATTTTTCCACTGTATTTGGAAGCACATTACAAAAACATAATCTTCTTTGTACCCTTCAAGGCACTTTATCAATCTGGAATCTGCCTCAAAAATAACAAATTCCAGTGACAATGGTACATTGACCCTGGTTTAGGGAGAGCAGCTTTAGGCTCTATTAGTTCAAATTATATCAGTTTTCTAAGTGAGAAAATGATCACATTGAGGTGGTAATGTTGTTGTTCTTTAGTTCAGATTATGTCAGTTTTGTATGTGAGGAAATGGTCACATTGAGGGTTATGTTGTTCTTTCGCTCAGATTATGTCAGTTTTGTGTGTTAAGGGAAAGGGTCACTTTGTGAGGGTTATGTTGGTCTTTTGTTCAGATTATGTCCGCTTTCTATGTGGTGAAAAGGTCACATTGATGGTTATGTTGTTCTTTTGGGGCTACTGATCAAATTGAATAAGACTCACATTCAAGATCTTGACTATGAAGTGCCATCGACATTTAAGATCTCAACAATCAAGTGACGTGGACCCACTACAAGTCGGCACTTTATTGCAGGGATCATAAGCATCCTCCTGAACGATATGTATCATGGGTGTGTCACATTGTGGCCTTGCCATTTACATTTAAAAATATCGTAAGGCAAAAGAAGAATTATGGAAACTCAAATATTTCACCATGCAAACATATAATCTTCAAAAAAATCCTCTATAACAAACCAAAATCCTTCAAGACATTATAACTCTATAACTAATCTCAAGTTTCAACACAAGCCAAAATATCATCTTTCAAAAATCTTCATATAAAAATAGACCTATTATTATTACCTAGGGGCGAAAATCCCTTAAACTAACTAAACTCTATAATGAATCTAGACACAATATCTTTGCCATGGTAGGCAAGGCCAATAAACCCCTCTAGACCTAACCCCCTCTCGAGCTTTCCTTATGCATATAGGTATCACTTTCATACCAGGACTAGTACTAAAGTAACATCATTCCCTTTCATTATCCTTTCCTTATATGACTTGCATACCCGATATCACTTTCATACCAAGACTAGTACTAAAGTACCCATGTAGGTAATAGTAATTTGATAAGGAGTTGTTGATTCTCAAACACTCCCACTCAACAACATCCATTCAAATACCGTAGCACCATGTCACACATCTAATTGCCCCCATCAATCTTTTTGTACACTTCATTATTTGTCAACCAAAACAAAACCCAAAAAAAAGAAGAAGGGGTCTTCTGTCAAAATATTTGCAACCATGTCATTTTAGTATTACAAAATTACAATACCACCAATTGTGAAAATGTTTTTTTTTTCCTCAAATTTCAAAAAGCTTATATCATAAATAGATACAATCTTGATTGGTGTCGGTCATGCCTACTTATATGACAAATTGCATATCTTTCCGGATGACCACCAATGTGGGTCAAATCAAAAGAGAAGTTGAAAGTCACATTACTTGTCTTGTAGTTTGAGATGCAACCATTGTTATTTCATGGTGGATTGCTTCTTATTACTACCCCAACTCATTGTGACATTTGCCAACATGAATGTGTAGCTAGATATAAGTCAAATTTGAAAATGACTTTCAGAAAACTCACCTTTGGTGCGAATTTGTCTTGTGACTTCAAAATTTGGTCCGCTGATTGACATCATAATGTACACGTGGGCAGTCAGAGCTCAATTTGTGAAATGAAGCTGTCTGCGAGCTGTTGCCTCCTTTTGAAATGGCAAAGAGTTCCTGCTGCATGCACCATCACCACTACTACTGCAACACTTCAACTCACGAATGGTTTCTTCAACCAAATCCTTGAAAATCAATTGCTCCAGCTCAAGACCAAGTTCACCATGCATGAGTCCATAGTCTGACCATTCATGTCCATTGTTGCACCCTAAGTCCTTTTGAAGAATGCTCTGAATGTTGTCACTGCCATCATTCAAAGAGGTGCACGTTGTCCCTTGCAACTCCTCCCAAACTTCTCGAACTAAATTTTGGCCCTTGGATTTTTCTTGGATAAATTTAAAAATACGAGATGGCGTAACCCAAGGTTGGGTATATAAGCTCTCAAGCTGACATTTTCTAACCAATATCTCATTCACTGTGTCAAAGAGAAGGCGATGGTCAACTGATTCCCTCCTTTGTTCTTCATTTGTGTTGCACCACTGTTGGAAAGCGTATAACCTGTCTTTTGTCTTCTCCTCCCACTGCAACTTCTTGGATTGGACAAGCAATGCAGGGTCGATGATGTGGCTCTGCATGTGAAATGACTGTGTGGTGGAGCTACCATCTCTTGTGAGCCCAGAAGTAACTAAAAGGTTCTGGACAAATTCCCACTCTGCTTCTCGGTTTTCCAATGAGGTGCTGTTGGGCACCATAGAAGCTGAATTGGGTCCAATTTTGATGTCGGAGGGGAGGTGGATTTCAGGTTGCAATCTCTTGAGGTAATCAGTGGGTTCTTGAAGGACAGCCTCATGCCCGTCATTGCCTGTTAAAGCTTCCTGATATGCAACAACTTCTGTGGGGACTCCAGTTTCTTCAGAATCCACTGTGACAAGCTTCAGGGATTTTGCAGAGCTCCAGCGTCTAACATTCTCCAATGCATTTAAGGCATCTGTAATCAATCGCAAATAGGACAAGATCAGTGATATGGATTACCAAGCTTCTTAACATTTGATGAACTCAATATAATTTCCTGAAACAACTAAACAATTCAGGGTTTTCACAGCCATGGAAGACACTGCATTGTTCAGAACTGCACACTGCACAAGTAACTATCACTGTTCCCAGTTGGGCCAGAGGTAAGATTGTATCATAACTAAATCACAAGTGCACTCCTACTCTCTAATACTATTTGGAGATCTACTCTTGTAATGTGCATGCTGGATATTGGTCATGAGTTCTCTCCAATTCCAGTTATGCTGATGCATCCACATCATGGCAGCTAAAGCCTGGGTGTGTGGCCACTAAGTGCCATTATGTGCTATACAGGAGATCTCAACATTTATGCATATTGTGTCATTCATAATCCACAGAGTCTTTGGAGTCTGTCCTAACCTTGAATGGTCTGTTCTTCTGCTCTTGAACTCAAACTGCATTCCTCATCTTCAAAAGCTGTACTGTCAAGCACTGACACAGGGCTTGGCTGTTCAGGACCACTATTCATTTGATCATTCTTGCTGAAGTTGGATTTCTCAAACAGCACACCATCTGAGGTGACTGCTCCTGATGGGCCCTTTTCACACCAGACTAAAGCAGGTTCTCTATCTTCCAATCCCATGCAGAAATTGCCTGCCACCTGTTGAATTGCCAACAAAAACCCAAACCCAGTCACATTTCAATACATCTCATGAAGCATCTGTAATGTTTCCAATCAGACTACTAGAGAAAGTTTCATCTACACAAAAAAATGGTATGCTAACCAACTTTCAACTGTAATATGCATACACATTGCAACCCAAAGTTTATATTAAATGTTGTAGTCGCTTCATGATTCTCACCCCAAAACCTCGGTGCTGAGTTCCTGAAGGAGATGGTGCACTGCTGCTAAGACCACCACCATCATTCCCCTTCATTGGGAGCTCAATACATTGTCTGTGGTCAAAGGCATCAAAATCCATTGATTGCACTCGCTTGTGCACCTCTTGCAAATCTATTTCACCTTCCTTGGAGTCCACTCCAGCTTGCATTACCAGAAAGTTGTCTATTCTGGTTTCATTGAGGAACTTATCTCCCATTCCATCAACCAATGTCTCATCTGGGACCAAATCTTTGACAAGGCTTGAAGAATCAGTTCCAAATGACAATCTTCTTGGCAAAAGAGTCCTGCTCCCAAATTCTGAAGTGGGTTTCAGTATTTCACTGCATTTTTCCCTTTCCTTGGCCAGTTTACTCAACTGCTTGCTTTTGAGAATTGAGACATCTACTGGACCCTTCAAACTTTGGTACTTGGGATAGTCCTCAACTGTAGAATTTGTGGACTTGGAATCTGAGAGAATTGGTCTTCTCAGTCTTGGCGACTCGGGGCCAATAATACTTGCTGTCCTCCCCTTTACCAACTCTTGACTCAGTTGACTTTGGGGCATAGATTTTGCCTGTGGGCTTCTCACATTCTCAGGCATCCGTTTACTCCCACTACCAAAAGCCACTCCATTTGGTGATCCAGGCCGAGGTAATCCAGGTGATCCAGGTTCTCGTACACTGGGAGAGGCTAGGAGTTTGATATTGCCTACTTGAGCCGATCTTGGGGTTTTGGGGCTTGATACAATTTCTCCTTTTGGCTGCAATCTTGGGCGCCTTCCCTGACCACCTACCTTACAAGAGGTGTCCTTCATCATTCCCCTGCAAGAGAGATGTCAATGATCAGGCTGTGACTTAAAAAGCTGATGTGCTAATCATACCTTATGGACATTTGTCTCACACAAATTGCAGCCAAAGAAAATTTGCAGAGTTTTCCTCTGCATTAGTAAACTGGACAGAACTCTTTGGATATTCCAGTCTGCTTCTCTTCTCACATGCCCAAGCTATTGTTAGTGTTTCTATATGCACACCATGCCCATGAAGTAATTATTATTCAGTGCATTTTTCATGAATTTTTTTGTTGACAGTTGAAATGCAAGCTTTCTCATATTTGACAAAAGAAATCAACACCCTGTCAGGAACTGTTAGTCCAGGGATTAGAATTCTAGTGAAGAGAGGAAATTTTACTTACCCATCATTACTAGTGGCAGGACTGCCCACCACAGCCAACCTCTCAAGGCCCCCAGATGTACTGCTCAAGCAATCAAGCTCTGAAGGTTGAGGTGGTAAAGGGGGCTGAGGATTTGACTCCTGTGATCTAACAGGAGGCTTTGCATTAATGGCTCGGATCATCATGGTATTGCCACCAAGTGTCTCATTGCCATTACTAGTTCTTGCAGTATTGAGTCCTTCAGGCTGATGGTCCTGTTTCTTTGTCTCCATGGTGACTCCAGCCACACCAATATTTGAAGAATCTTGGTATTGGCGGTCCAGCTGATCAAGAGTGCCAAAAGTAACTGCACTTTTTGGCACGAGTAGGAGCTTGGAATCTGAGAAGAAATTAGTGCCTGCTGTCTGCTTGTGACGAGGTGCATGCAATAGACCTTTAAGCTGTAAAGCTTCAAGAATGTGCTTAAGAGTTTTCCGTTCCTGGACCAAGTTCCGTAACCGCAGTTGGCGTAATCGGTGCGCCATGTTGCCATGCAGGGGTTCAGGGCCAGGTGATGGATTTGTGTCAGGTGGCATTGTAGGCCTTGCTTCTTCCATGAAATGCTTCGTCACATTTGGTTGGCAGTTATTCGAAGCATCCCGAGGCACTTGCTGTCTGAAGATGTGCGGCATTCCATCCATGAGAAGATGCTTGGGAGAGAGAGCCAATTTAGGTCTTGGCATTGGCTCTTGACAGCCTTCACCTTGATTTCTCATGGTTCGGCCACCTTTTTCTTGCAAGGAGGCATATTTGCCTGATTGCCTTGGTGCAGGTTCAGTGGCCAACCTTGGGGGTGTATACTGCAACAATCCTTGAATCAGCTTGGCCTCTCGAGATGGAGGTTTAATATGCTGGACATTTTGCAGAGAGGGACTAGGACTGGGAATCTCCTCAAGTCCCATCAACCGGGCTACCACACTCAGTCCACGTTGCATCCCTTCAGAGGCCTTTGCTTGCAATTCCGCCTTCTGTCTTTGGGTTACATCTCTGCCATCTGCAGAGAGCCGAGGAGCACAAGTGGAGACTTGAGGTGGGTCCCGGGTTCCATCAACAGAAAAACGATGCCTCTCTCTGCCTTTCTGTGTAGCTTGGAGCGAGTCCTTGAAGTCAGCAACTCTCATTGTGTCTATGAGATCAGAACCTAAGACACATGCTTGTTTTCTGAAATGGCTTTTCTTGTCTAGAACCACAGGCAGAGGGACGTCATGTCCATCGAGGGAAATTCTTTGATCCTCTTTGAATCCACTCAACCTAGGACCCTCTTCCAAGTCCACTGTCAGCCTTGGGACTTCATTCCCCTCAAACGATCTTCGTGGGTTTATGAAATTGTTCTTGATGGAGAGCCTTGGATCCTTCACATCACTCCCTCTGGATGCTGAAGAGGGCAACTCCATCACATCTTGTCTCCCAGCAAATCTCTCAATATAGGCTCGAGAGCGTATCCTTGGGTCCACAGGAGACAACTGACCTTGTGACTTATCCCTTCCACTTATTGACCTGGACCTTGGCAGGATCTTCAAACTTAGAAGACCAGAAGAAACTCCCTCCATATCAAGTGATTCAAGTGCAGCCTGATTGATGGGACCTTCTGTCACTATTTGAGGCTTCTCTCTGCAAGAGGATGAGCATGCCATATCCTCATTATCCATAGATGATGAAACTCTGGGGACATTCTGCTCAGTTTGTCTTCCATTGACAGAAGCTTGGGTGGGAGTGCCTGTTGGGCTTGGCTTTCTGAAGTAAAACGACAGGCGTGGTGTTTTGTTTTCTTCAGGGCCCTGGTCCAGCCGAGGTTTGTTGTTCAGTGTTGGATCTGCTGAGGACTTAGCCAGACTCTTCCCATTGTGGACAGATGACCAGTGATGATGATCTTCTCGATACTCCCCAGCTGGATTCAGTCGTTTGGAATTGTTGAGGAAGGCAGCCTGCTCCACAACATTAGCCTGAAACTGTTGTCATCATCCAACATGAAACAATCAGGCAACAAATTGCAACTTCAAGGACATGGATGTGAGAATGCAATTCAGATGCATATATGTTTAATGTTATAACATTGATGGAGAGCAGCAGCAAATTGAGAATTCTGAAAACCCTTTCTGCTGCATTGTCTAACTCAATAAGGAAACCACCAGTCATAATTGTTTATGCAAAAAAAATCTACATAGGCACACACCGTACAGTAAGGGGAAACAGTGTCTTGATGATATCGTGGGGTATCACAGGGTGCTGGCAATGGCTGCCCGACTCCTTCAAACCGCACCCACAACCCACAAAAATCTCAGAACTCCTACACAATGTGGGAAATACAATGTCTCAAACCTTTTGTTAGAATCTCCTGGGCACTATTGACAGGAATGTAAGCAAGAGAATTTCGTTTGAACACTCTCACAGTCAGACCAAAACAAAATAGGAAAATGCCTGCAGAGACAGTATGAGTAGGGTTACCATTTTCAGTGGTGATTCGTTTGGAGCCATAGCGGCGGCTACTGAAGGAATGGTGACGGTCAAAGAGTTGGAAAAGTCCTTTCATACAGCCGGTTTCGTTGTCGAATGAGCTTGGATCTTCAGAGGAGGATGACACCAACTGTGGATTTGCTGATGTAGTAGCTGGTGGCATCCTACACTTGTGATCTTGCATAATATATACCAAAACAATTCTCACAGCAGCAGAGGATGACGATAAATCAAAGTCCTTACTGCACAGCTCTGAGACCTTATGCACTTACAGCATCTCCAGCAGTGCTCAGTATGTGACCCTGCAAAAATATTTCTCACATCCAAGTTTTAGTTGCTTACTTTTCTCGAACCCCGCCCATAAAACTAAAACTAGGACTGCTAATAGCAACTCACCTGGACCAATCAAACTATGTAGTCAATCAGAAATAGGGAGCAGTAAATAAATATGATTTGATTGTATTTATTAGACTGTTTCCTCTAGGACTCCTTTGGACTCTCAAAGATGTGCATTCTTCCAGGGTCAGAGCAGAAATCCACTGGATATGACTGGATGATTTCCGGTGCAGGTCACAAACTGAGCACCGCTGGAGATGCTCTTACAAAGTAAGATTCAACTGCTGCTATTGAGATCACGTAGTTACCAGATGATATATCACAATGTCCATTTCTCAGCATTTATCTTCCATTTCCAGACTTCTTCGCACCAATCCTAAGCCCTTGAAGAAGAATTCTCAAAGTCCATGACGGTGTGATTCAGACATTGTTCATGGATCTTCTTCTAAGAACTTCCTTCAGTAAAGAGACATAGTCTTTGCAGTTATCACTTGCATGTGCCGAAGCAAGACGGAAGAAAAAATCTCTCCCCCGATTGGAGCAGAAGAAGAGAACACGCATCCTGGCAAACTTTTCTTTTTCTTTTTCAAGATCCGCGTTGATCTCTGCTCCTCATGCAAATGTCGTTACAAGGGGGGAAGAGAAGAGCACGGACACATACAGTGACATTCGGTAAGAATTCAGGAGCAGCTATTCCGATTCTGCTTCTCCTGCGTCTTTCCAAGCTCTAGAAGAAAAAGAAGAGAATGTGGACATACTTACTGCAAGAAGAAGAAGAAGAAGAAGTAGAAGAAGAAGCTTACATCGGATCAAAGGCTCGTCATCCAACGTTCTTTACAGTAGTTCCCCGCTTCGATTCTGCCCGTTTTCTCTTGCACCGCAGCTGGACTTCGCGTCGCTTGCACTCAATGCGTTACAACAATCCTCTTCATCATCAACACGTCTTGTACAAACTTGTACTACCATCGCCATAGTTCAGGTCTCACTGCGAACTTTCCAACGCATCCAATCAATCTCTCTCTCTCTCTCTCTCTCTCTCTGCCTGCGCCTATCTATCGAAAACAAGGATTTCTGCAGTATAGAAAGAGCCTAACATTTTGTGAAACCAAGGAAATCGGTTTCAGATAGTACGTGAAAATTGCAGGGGGCGCACGAGTAGTGATCCTTGTTGTCACAAAACCGCAGTTGGACTTGCATTGCAACTGGAAAAGAAGCGCGACAATTGATCAATACTCTTTCGGTGAATTTTTTTCCTTGCAGTTTACAAATCAGCTGCAAATCCTTTGAAGACTGTGGGAGGATTCGACGAGAAGCAAGTCTCCATGTTATTGCATGGCTGATGAAGAGTGCGTGAGCGCTTGCTTGCGAGCCGAGCAGCTGCGATGGAAAGAAGAAGAAGAAGAACTTGAGCGGTGAAACGAAGACGGACTGAAGAAGGGCGAGAAGAGCGCGCGAGAGGGAGGGAAAGTAAAAAGTGAAAAATCCACGCAGTTAAAACATGATTTCCAACTTCCATTGACTTACCACAAGGTAAAGTACTAAGTACCTATACGTCTCTTGATGAAAAGAAAACACTCCTTTCTTTCTTTTAAAGAAAAAGAAGAGAATTGCTTTATTATTATTATTTTAATTAATTAATTGATTAAATTTGGAAGCCATGTGAATTGTGGGGATTGGGAATTTTCTGAAAAAAACATCAGAAATTAAAAAGGGGGTTGGGGGGACTATTGACAAAAATGAAATGATCTTATTTGATTTTGGAATTACCAGGTATAGTTTTTAAAATTAATTTTCAAAAAAATTACAACATGTGTAAATCTACTCTATTGATTTTTTAGGTGAGGAATTTTCACCTTTTTGCAAAAAAAATTAAGAGAATATTTTGTCACAAATTCCCTTTTTTTGAAAAAAAAAATTGCCAAAAATTGCCACAACTACCTACAATTATACCCAATAGCTTGATATATAGAGTTTCATCATATTTTGACTTCTTTGAAAACTATTAGATTCAAATGTTGGAAACAAATTTAGGGAAATGCATTTGCACCTTTGAACTTGGTGTAGGCTAATGGTATTAAATGTTTTATAGAAGTAAAGATTGAATTAGATGAATTGCATGTCTATTTTGCTTGAATTTGTAGTGCTAATTTTTTTGTGGCATTTTTTTTTTAAATGCTCAATAAGGGTCAACCTTGTGAATCTAGTGCAATGAGGAGTAAAGGGCCATTGAGTATATAAAGGTTACTAGAGGTGTTTGTAAGATTGATGAAAATTGTATTCAATTTTAAAGTATTTTGAGAAGAGATGTACTTATAACTTTGAATGATTGTTTGATATAATCTAACACACTAGATTCTTTTTTTCAACATTTTTTTGCCATTTTTTGGATTAAAAAATTAGGAATTTTTTGAAAAAATAATTTTAGGAATGCTTTTCATAGTGTAACTTCAACTAATTTTTCTAATTTCATGGGAAAATCAACAAAAGTTTTATATCATAAAATTGAAAAAAAAGAAGAAAAAGAGCCTTACAATCATAAAGCTTTTGTAATATTTAATAATCAATGATACATTTGTGTCATTTTAAGGTGAATTAATGATAGATTCGAATTATTGAACATCTATGATTTATCTACATACCTAGGAATTAACATGCATATAATTAATTTGTGATATGTCATAAACATCAACCCTTAAATTATGCACAAAATTTTTGGGTGAAAGCACATTATGGTGGCCTCCTTATTTATTCATATTGGAATGTCTTCATAAGTGGTGCATATTTGAATCTAAACCATGTCAAAATTAAGGAATTTCATAATTTTTTTAATATTATGATATATTAATAACATTATATATATATATATATATATATATATATATATGGTGAGTTGGACAATATATATATGAAAAAAATAATTGTAATTTTGTACTAAATATGAAAATATATTCCAAAAATGATTGAAAATATTTTCAACCTGCAAAAAATTTGAAGTATCCATTTCATTTATGATTTCACATAATTTCAACAATTTGAAGAATTTGATAATTTTTATGACACAAACGTGATTTTTTAAAACATTTGTCATTTATCATAACTATGTGATAAATTGATATTTTGACAAACAATCACTTTCAAATGGAAGATGACAATTATTGTAAAAAAAACATTTAAAACAAAATGCTTATTTAGAATATTAATAAAATCAAATACTAATGTAGTTTAAAATGAGAAATAAGCTCTATTATATCTATGGATATAAAAATATATTCAATATTTTTATTTTTTCATTTATTTATTTATTTAAAATAATAGTAGTTGACATTAGATTTGTGAAAGTCCAAAATTATAAATCCTCAACATCAAAACCTAAACTCAAAATGAAACGCATCACATTTTGAGAATAATTATATTTTACATACTATATCAATGGAACCAAAAGTGACTAAAAATGGGGATGGGTCATTGTAATGTGCTTTCACCCCCTTTGTATATTCTTTATTAAACATTCCAAACATTGCACGTGTTCAACATTGAGCAAAATCATGGCCCAAGGGCTTTGTTTTTTTTTTTAAATTGTGGAAAAGAGAAGACCATGACAAAAGGTGATAGTGAGAATTAGGTCTCAATTTGATGTCTTCCATTTCGTCATTTGTATAATTATTATTTTTCATTCAAAATGTTAAATTCTAGTATTCAAATGTTACAACTATGTTGTGATCAACCATTTTTTTCTTTGACAAAAGTTTTGTTGTTTCTTCAACCAAAAAAATTAGGGAAAAGTTTTGGAGAAATGCATTTTCCTAGAGTGAATTCGACTAAATTTGCTAATTTTTTGGGGGATTTTTGCCAACATTTTGATATTAAAAAAATATGGGTAAAGAAAAAGAAAAACCTGGTAATGATGTGAAAGGGTGTTTTGCCATATGTTTCCGAATCCGACTAGATTTTTCTTAAATTTTCCCTCTCTTTTTTTTTTTTAATGATAAATGATCAACTCCATCTCCATTTCACCTGATTGTCAGTTGTGCACTTGGAGGGGGGTGTGGGGGGCAATTGATTATCCTGACTTGCTTGATGAAGGGCGAGGTCAGGTTGTGAGCTTGAACATGATGGATTTGTGTGTGGGGTGGCTGGTGCACTCAATCATCCAAGTCACGAGGCTGACTGGAATGAACACTTATTGTTAAGTTGGCCATAAACTCAAAGTAATAATTCCCTACATGAGCCAAGAGTTGCCATGATCAAATCCAGGTTTTTCTTAATAGATAGTCAGTCAGGCAATGAATCTATTGCCACATCTGACACACACACCCAAAACCCATTCACTCGGTGTCCAAAAACTTTGAAATGCTTCCAATTACTCGCTATTTAACTTAGGATTTCACTTCCAATTATTTGCTATTCAACTTAGGATACATTTATACTGACTTCATTTCCACACACAAAAATAATAATAATAATAATAATAATAATTTTTTTAAATATTTTTTTAAAAAAAATTGTTAATTATATAGAGGGGATATAACTTATTCATAACACAATAATTTTTTTCAATATGATGCTAATGAATAATTTGAATTCATACCGAGAAGTAAATACAAATGTCCCGTACTTCTTCCAAACAATTTTTTTTTTTTTTTTTAAACTCGCATTAAAAGAGTTTTTTTTAATGCTCTAAACCTCTTCATTGCATAGGTACACTTCTGATTTTTTGGTAACATAATTGTGATTTTATAATGAACGGGCTTTGATTTGGATATTCTTTCCAAATTTCAGATGTGATTATGTATTGTGGAATGTTCAAGGCCCTTGCCCATTATTATGTTGGGTAAGGTGCCGGGAAAACCTGTTACTGCGAGCTAAGTGACATACCCAATCTAATTGTCACCGAGGATGAGATTCTGCCTGTCACCCTAAGGTTCTTAGGGTTGGCTGCTCTTTCAAATGCATATAGAACATGGAGAGATCTACCAAATTGTCGATGAAGTTCTTCCTGATGGGGTGGAATCTCTTCCAAGTGACAATTACACCAGATAATGGCCATTGGTGAGACCGTGCTCATAGCCACCCGCCACTCAGCTGGGTCCATCCAATTGGCCATTATCTAGTACATAAGGGCAAGGCCATAGCCATTCCATGGAATTAAGGTCTCCAATGGCACATTCAACAATACTTGAACCAGAAAACTTCATGCTCAACAGACATTTCAGTCATTGTTTCAAGTTTGTGATCATCAATGGAAGATTATGTCATATAATGTGCTCAAGCAAATCACATAATCTGCCACCCCAGACAAGACCTTTATGTGATGGGCTCTCAAGTATGCAATTTTTAAATTTAATACAAGCATTCTACCCGCAAGGACTCTACTAGTTTAGTATGAGTTGAGACAATACCAGCCTTATACCAATACCAATTTGGTAGGTATTTGAGGTAATACAAGCATTCTACCCGATTTACACCCGTCTCCATATCAGGTATATAACTACCTGATACCAGCCAAAAATCAGTCTTAGACCCAACACCAGGACCAGTTCGATATGAAAGTTTTTTAAATACCCAATACCACTACCAGCCTAATATAAAAAATAAATATTATCTAAAAATTCCCCATATATGGACCAACTAGTATGTTCAAAAGTTGATACTAGACCAACAATGCTTCACACCACCATATCAAGGGCTTTATGGTGTTTGTCTTTTTCTCCTTAAGGTGATGAGAAAGGTCATCAAGAAACTTGTGTGGTCATCAAGAGACTTGTGCATGCCTCTATCAATAGATAGCAAGCAATTTGCAAACATTACAAGAGGAGCACATGATTAAAGCTCAAGCGATAATTTCTTGAAGATTTTTGAAAATGGATTTGAATCCTTTTCCACCGCCATTGGCATAACTACATCACGTATAGGCACTTGCACATGTAGAAGAGTACATTCAAATAGTGTGTGCATAGATTTCAAGCATTTCAACAATCCCATCTAATGAGACTGTGACAACCTTTCATTTTTTTCAACTATTAGCAAATGTCAACCTCCTCTCTTTTGTTGATGATTTCCATTTGAAGATGGAGGTTATTTTAGATTGGGATGCTTTTAATTTTTGTTTTGGCATGTTCACCATGTTTTTCATTTGGCGATTTTTCAAATATAGTGTATGAACTTTTACAAGATTGTTTTTTCCCAAATGATTCTATGAATGATTTTAATTTATTTTTTGAGATATGTGAACGCATTGCTCATGGTCATGTTCCTTCATTTGTATCATGTTTATTTCTAGCATCATGAATATTAACTTTACAAAAGCAAACCAATGATATTCGACCCATAGCAATCAAAGAGGTGATATATCGATCAATTCATTGCCCACACACTCACCATTTAGTTCAAGGATATGTTTGCGAAAACATTTTAATCCTCATTAGTTTGGTGTGGTGACATGAGGGGGGTGTGAAATGATGGTCTATGAGGTTCACGTTACGTTGGATTTACATTTAATTAAGGTGTTATTTCATTGGAAGTCCATAATGTTTTCAATTTTGTATCATAGACAACCATTTTTTAGGAATTATAATTTTCCACCAGTACCTTGTATCAATCTTTCCCATTTGGCCAACAATATTATGCATGCCCATCCCCATCATATTTTTCATAGGTCTTTTTACATGGGGAGTTCATTTGTAATTTTATGATTGCATGTAAGGTTTGTAGCATTAAAAAATTTCACCTAGTTGGCAAAGTGTGTTGCTTGCTTTCAATAGGGATAAGACTTGTCCATATCACTTCTTCCAAAGTTTCTTACACCCAACACATTTTCTAAATTCTAGATGCACCACTAGGTTTTATGCCATTTGTGGAATCCTTTCTTACAAAGGTGTTTTAAAAGGATTTTAGCACCATAATTAGCCTCCCCATGCTTGCAAATCCACAAGCAATTTTTGCAATGCTTTAGTTTTGTTATGGCTAATGCCCAAGTTGTTTACTGCGCACCATGTTTTCATCTTTAAGTGTTTCATAATATTATGTCAATTTTGATTTGCATATGATGGTTATAATAAAACAATTATTCAACACAAGATCTTTTGACATTATGAAGGGTCATTCAACTCATCGTTGAATCATTTTGCATGTTTTTTCAAAAGGGCTTAACCTTCTTTTAGTGGTTCAATTTGCTACACCTGCCTTATTGGGATGTTGGGCTTTAATTATTCTCGCACTTGTCATTCATTTCCTACAAGATGATCACCATATTCTTCTCAATGTGATGGCACATGTCAAGACCAACATTTTTCCCTTTTAGGTGGCATTGTGAAATACCTGAACATTACTACTCTAGGTTGTCTTATTTCATGTCCCCCATTTTAAAGTCTTGTGGTATAGTTGTATCCTCACTTGTAAGCTTTTTTTATAGACCACCTACACGAATAGGACTTTAACACACTTCTAATAAATGCTCCTTCAAATGCCACACAAACACATCTTCAATCTTGTGCAACTACAATTATGATTGTTTGGTTATTAACCTAGCCTATCACATTTGAATTATGTTTATCTTTGATTAATTTCCTTATAATGTTATGTATCCACATAACCCACTTTGGTGTGGACATACAATTGATGATTTAAATGTCCACTTGCTTTGATACCCATGCAGGGGTGAACACCCTAACCCACAATATTCTTCAAAATACTATTGCCACTATTGCTTTGGAAAATGGAACACACACACACAAAAAGGTTTGCCACCTTTTCCCCATCGCATTCAACATCGAATCAATATTTTTATCACAAAAAATGGTTATCGGACCTTAGTGAATATTGTCATAAATAATTTGAATTTTTCAAATATGGTACAACATGCATCATCCACAACAGCACATGCAGCAACAGGTGTTGCTCAAAAGAAGACACGATCATACACAAAACGTGCATTAGGTGACAACTTCATCCCCTTGTCATAAAAACTTATGGTTGTTTTCATTCTTGTTTCAACTCCTTTTTTACTACTTGTGTTCAAGCTACTATAGCCATTCATCAAAAATCTTATTTGATTCCCATGGTGCTTTTTATTATTATTGGCAACATGTGTCCATAGCCCTCCCCAAAGTGCATAGGCCATTCTGATTTTTCAACATGTTGTTATGTTTGGGAGGCAATTTTCATCTTTTCCACAAATTGTACCTAGTGCACCTCCATCATTGGCCAATTTATGGCAAACAAGTTTTTTTTAATTTATCATCTTATATTTTAGTAATTATATTAGTGGTGTCCTGATTGTTTTGTTTTTTCATGACTTGTGCTCTTGAGTTTTTATTTTCCTTTTAATTTTGTGGATGGGGTCTCATCCTTACCTTTTTATATATAGGGCTTTTTTTTCTTTTATGGTGGTATGGAAAACTAAGCAAAAGACCCATGATTTGGGAAGGTTGTAACACGATCATATCTAAACGAAATGAAACAAACACCTATATAAATAGGTAGGCTCACAAACAATACCTTATAACAATACCTATGAAATTGTAAAGGTAGGGTAAAGCCCAAGATGGAGGCATTTTCAAAATAAATGGACTATTACGAATTGATAATCGAGTTTAGCCTTGCATTTTTGGAATGTCCTCTACCTTTGGGCTTTACTCATCATAAAGCACCATGCCAATGTGAAACTAATCATAAATAAATCAAAAGGTGGAAGAAAGATAGATCTTAAAATTATTCTTTAAGAATGGGAAGGATCTTACAACTACAAGAAGGCATACTTTCCTTCTCCCTCTTAACAAATAGGTATAATATCCTTATGGGGGGGATCATTATCAATTGATGTGAAATACCCTCCAAATATAGTAGAATTGTTTTTTAGAATTTTTTGTACATGTAAGGTAAAGCCCCAAGCCAATGGCTTTATTAGAATAATAGTTCATGCAAGGTGGAGCCAAGCATGGACCCATGGTTGAGGGCTTTATCAAATGTAAAGACCTATTTACAATTTTATTTTTATGATACCTAGTGGGCATCACAAGAAAATGCAAGGCACTTCAAAAAATAAAAAATAAAAATGAAATGCCCACCCACTAAAATGATCTTTCATTTTCCAAATGCCCCACAAACATCAAAGGAAAAATTACATGGGGTAAGGTATTGTTTGATTTCATTAATAAAATATGAGCAAGTCTTAACCAATGTTGGCCAATTTCAAGTTTTCAGATGAGTTTGGGTTTGGATTTGGATATAGGTCTAAGAACCAAACCTAATGAGTCTACATAGATTTGGAACCAAGCAAGAAGTGTACCCTAGTGATTTTACATGGACATGGATCTAATGTTTTACAAAAAAACTTAATGACTCTACATGGAACTAAACTTGGCGAAGAATTACACCCAATGGGTCATCAAGGCAATTTGCAAGGTCCAACTCATACTATTGGTAGGTGCTAAGGTCCTAGGTTTAAATGGTGTTTAAGTTTTCTAGGTTTTAAGGTCCTATGATTAAGTTCTAGGGTTCTAGAATCTAAGGTTTTGGCACTGACCTTTTAATATATAAGGCCCAATGGTTCTTGTAATAACCAAGAATGAGCCAATCTTGGTCTTGACGGGTATGTTCAGAACTTAGTTATGCATGTTGAGAACCTTGAAGAGTGCACGACGGAAACTCATTTGTAGTTGGGATCCAATGCATTTGTTTCCTCTCCTTTTTTCACAATCTTATTAATTTTATTCAAACCTACCAATTTCCAATTTCTAATCATTTGGTTTATTTTTAAGAGAATTACGTTAGGAAGGGCTGCGTGCGGGCAGGGTTCTTTTTTCTTTTCTTTTTTTTTTGGCAATTTTTGTGGCAATCACCCACAAGAGAAAGAGCCAAATTTGGCTACAGGTCGAAGAAGGCAGCAGAAAAAAAAATTTAGAATCCACTATGTGTGGCGACCTTCAAGAACCTAGTATCTAAATATGGGCGACTTCAGATTTTTTTTCGTCAAAATGTGGCGAATCTTCCCCATTATTTTCCCCAAAAATCCTTTGTACCCTGTCGCCCTGAATTTATTTTTATTATTTTTGTAGCCGCAGTGAGAAATTTCGCCAAAAAAAACCCCCCCAAAATAATAATAATAATAATAATAATAACAAATTAAATTTATTTTTCAAAATCACTGGCTCGGCCTGACGAGTCACGACCACGCCTGAGATAACCGCCGTGGCGTCAGTGAGCGTGCCGGAAGGAGCGGAGGCGGAAGGGGGGTGTCGGGCGTCCTGTCTGCCGTCGTCGGATTGCTAGCGCAGTCGACGGTACGTCCAACTGGCGTTCTCCACCCGTCAGGCGCAACTGGTGCCAGCAGTTTTCCGTGCAAAACGGATCTCGCAGGGGGGTAAATGATCAACTGTGGGTAGGGGGGGGGGGGGGGGGGGGGGGGGGACACGCCGCACCACCGTCGCCCCACCTCGCCTGACATCA
>Ga0116229_10002719_pt1 | contig 28774 bp, 24 predicted proteins | sample S1TSphgellanicum_3_FD_87313 | JGI IMG/M metagenome (GOLD analysis project Ga0116229, IMG submission 87313) | Host-associated microbial communities from peat moss isolated from Minnesota, USA - S1T2_Fc - Sphagnum magellanicum MG | ecosystem: Host-associated > Plants > Peat moss > Unclassified...
ATATATATATATATATACATATTTGCAAGACCTTAGTCTTTTGATTGTGAAAAATCACTTGCCTTTGCAATTTCTTAAAAATATTTAATGTTACACTATGTCTTCAAGTTGGATTTCCTTCCAAAAAATAACTGTTTTAAAAAATATTATTCAACTTGGTGGAGAAAAGGAAACAAGATTATGTTTTATGAAAATTTATTGATTGCATTTAAATGCAATAACAAGCTTTGATTTATGGATGTCCAAGGAGGCACATGGTATATTTTCTTTTGTTATTTATTTTATGTAATATTATTACAACCTAAAGAAATAATGATTTATTTGTTTGAGACAACAAAGACAACTTGTAAAACTTTGGCTAACAAGCTAATATAATTGTTTAATCAATATGAGTTGAGAAGAAAAATCACTACTTATGTCAAAGATGAGAGGTCAAATTTGAATATTATGATAATCACCTTGAAATCTATTATGAAATGTGTAGCCATAGGTTTGGATGAAAGTATTCAAGGTACTTGTTTTGGCCATGTTTTTTTAAAGGCATGTCAATATGTTATTATTGACAAAAAAGTTTGTAAAAATTTCAAATTTGTTTCCATCAAATTTGTTTAATCAGATTTGCAAAAATGTATAACCTAGTTTTAAAATTTTGGGAAGGGCAAATATGAGTGGAACAAGGTTTGTTCAAATTTTAAATTTTGCCCAAGAAAATTGAATACCCTAATGAAGACAAGGTGAACTTTTAATTATCTATTAGAAGTTTTTTTCCCTTTGGTTTTATTAAACCTAAAGCCTAGTTGCATATATAAATATAACATGATTAAATATTGTTTGCAAATTGCTAACAAAATCATTATGTTTCAAAATTCTTTGCAATTCAAAGATGTTATCATTCTTTGTTACAATAGACAAAATATCATTGGAATCAGTGGTAGAGTGCCACCTTTTTTTACATGACACATTTTTCAAATAGTTATGAATTCTCTTTCTCTTATTGCGAATGCTTGTGTTTTGAACCAATTTCATGGCCACAGTTGCTTTTTAATGCATTACAATTGGCCATTATTATGTGTTTAAAATTCAAGGAAAAAACTATAAATCCATTATCCCAAGTCAATTTGATTGATGATGATTTTAGGATTGCTCTTGAATTCTTTTGCTCGAACATCGAAAGGGAAGTTTGTGCTATTTTGGATTCTTTCCTTTTTTCTTAAAGAAAATTTGAGAGAAAAAAACTCACAACATGTTGTCATGACATTAGACCTTAGATTAAAAAACCTTTGTCTAGTGTCTTCTTTTATTGATTGTGCAAAAAATGTTAGTATTATTGAAAAATATGATAGATGATCTTTGCATCCTATGCTTTTGAAGTGTTATCATCATTTGCATCCAATAACAAAATTTGAAGTTGGATGTGTAGAGCAAACATTTGATGAAGATTCCAATTTGAATATTTTGAACAAACTACCAACACAAATGAACTAGTGAAAGAACTTGTCATTAGGGAGTTGTTGATTTGTAAACACTACCAAATGTATCCCAAGGAAATCAAATGTTTATTTTAAAGATGGGGAAAGCATGAAGCCATGTTTCCTACTAATAGTTTTTTGGCCAGTCAAATCTTAAGCACTATAAGATGGCAAATTGAAATAGAAAGAGTTTTTTTTTTAAAACAAGCATACTTGCAAACCTAAGGAGATGTTTATAATCAGATTTTCTTTTTAAATCATTTTTGTTAGCAAAAAATAGCCAATTGATTCTAGAAATGGTTCTAAACCCTCTTCTAATTTGATGGAGTCAATTGAAAAAGAATTATATTTTGAAAAAAAACTTAAAGGAGTTTGAAGGCTCATTTGAACATGATAAAATTGTTGACATATAAAATGTTGGAGGTTTTTTTTCTTCATTTTTCCACATTTTTGTGGAACTTTTAGAGGAGTCTGAAATAAAATAAACTTTTGAAAACCAGTATATGAAAACCACCTTTGAATGGCTGTGGGTCTGAACTGTGTGAGACCCATTTCACTTTGTAACCTATGTGAATATATTTTCTCGAAATTTTTGAAACCCTACCCACATCTCTTGAAATTTTAATCTTAAAAAAGAAGAAGAAGAATTGGGGTGGGTCTTGTAAACTCTTGTAAAACCCAGACCCAATGGGTCTTTAAAAAACCTGAGAACCACCCAACACTGGTTGATACATGACTTAAATACAAAGGGCAATACATGTGGTAGTACGAATGGAAAGCTTGCACAATTTGACCCTGTGGAGAAACACTAAGCAATCACAAGAGAGATCTGGTTTGGAGTATGGCCTAGAGGAGGGATCTTGTTTAGATATTTCCTACATTCCACAGACGCAGAGCTACATACCCACACACACAAATGCAAAACATATACTCCAAAGTTGTAATCAAAATGAACCAGCAGATTCAGAAGTCCAATTCTGGGTGACTTACTTCTTTTGTTGGAGAAGAATTTGTGGAACATTCAAGCTTGGCATTGGCATGACAGTGGGGGCAGGGGGGAAGAGTTTGGTTCATGGAGCTTGACAAAAGATGTTGTTGAGATCTTTGTTTGTAGGAAAAGTAACAAAAAATTTATTTTACAGTCCAAGGGCTCCAAGTGGGGTCAAGCCCTGACCTGCCTCAAAGTAGAATATAAGCATGGCCACCATGGCAAGTCTGGCGTGCTTGATCTCAGCAAGCTGCAGCCTCTCCAGCTTGGTTGAGTCTGGGGTATAGACTCCTCCTTTGATTTCACCGGCCAAGGCCAGAGGGTCGAAGAATTTGCCACCAGGATAACCTTGCTGCCCGGTACTATTGCTGAAGTTCTCGGCTGTTCTGGACCAAGGGGTTGCCCATTCCAAAGCCTGTGTCCCCGGGTTGACAAAGTCTGCCCATCTCTTACCCTCCACCCACCCCATAAGGAGTAGCTGCGTTCCCAAAAGAGAGCCAAATGAGAAAGGAGCCACAGCGGCGGGGTCAGCACCGGCTTCGAACCAGGGCACACCACTCCAGGCCTGACCGATAAAGATCCCGACCACGGCAGTCAAGGCCCATCGTCCATGGATAAGCTCAGCCTCCCTGTACCATTTGAGCGCTGCGGGATCCTTGCCTAGACCAAGGGGATCAAATCCGTAGTCCCCTGGAAGACTGCGACCAGGAACAGGTCTTGTGAGCAAAAATGCAGGCAGGAGAATGCAGACAAAGTCCAAAGCTCAAAACAGACAGACAAACAAACCGATTTCAAGCTGGTATCTGGGGACACAGATAGCAAGAGAAGCCCGAGCTTGTCCCTTCAACAAGAGCGATCCAATACCACCCGTTGCAGCGACTAAAAACTCAGTACAATAATTCCGATAGGCGCAATGTTTTTCTCAAGGAAAACTCTGCCGCAAGAAGAAAAAACTGTGTCGCTACAAAGTATAAAGAGCGAGAAGAGAACGCAGGCAAGAGAATGCAGACAAAGTCCAAAGCTCAAAATAGACAGAAAGACAAACAAACCGATTTGAAAGGCCGGTTGCCTCCTCCTCACGTTACAGAGTGTCTAGGGAGACAAACAGCAAGAGAATCGCGCAATTGTCTCTTCAAAAAGAGCGATCCGTCGTCTAATGCCACTCATTGAAACGACTAAAAACTAAGTACAGTAATTCCGACAGGCGCGATGTCTTTCTCATGGACAACCCTGTCGCAAGAAGAAACACTGCGTTGCTACAAAGTGTGTGGTGCGAAAAAAAACCGAGACAGAGTTTTTCTTCAGAAAAATCACAAGAAGCAGAAATCCAACAAGCCTGGACTCGGGAGACAGAAGTCTATATAGTAACGTACGAGCCATCGAGCCATTCGGGGTCGACCAAATTGCCTCCACCCTTGACGCCCGGGAGCCACGACTTCTTGCCGCTGAACTTGGGCCTGGCAGTTACTTTCTTGGTAGCCATGGCCGTGATGCGGGAGCCGCCGCCATTGCTGATCCCGAATGCTGCTACGGACGGCGACAATCGCAGGCTGCTGCTGCTGACTGCCGTTCCCTTGACGAAAAAAGAGCTACTGCAGACGACGACCGCCGAAGATACGCTGCTTGCCATCGCCATTAGCGGGATCGACAACGCCGTTCCTTGCGTCTTCCTCTTTGTTGCAACGCTTTACGAGCTTCGAGTGCGCTGCAATTGGGGCGGAGCGGGTGTGGGGAGGGGGTCTGCGCTTCGACGGTACCTACACAGGTACCTGCTAGGTACACAGGACAGACTCCCACGGTAGGTAGTAGTCCTTTTTTAAAAACTTTATGGCGAAAGTTCGCCAAAATAGGAAATTGAAAATTGAAAAAACTAGAAAAAGAAGTGATTTTTCAGTCGTCAGAACTGCGGGAAAAATGAAAATGAAAATTCACCAGTTTCACATATTCGCCAGGTTTTCATTGTGTAGCCAAAAGATATAGAAGGATGATTAAGGATTTCTAATTTGATTTCTGGTTTGTAGCCACATTTGGCTAAATCTTCCTAGGATGATCATCGTTTTTTCTGCCTGTTGAAATATATGATCGCCACTTTGGCTACAAATCAAAAAAATTCCTTAAAAAATAAACACGGGTATAAGGAGGTAGTGTGTTTTTCGACCCAGTAGTGTGTGTCGCTGCTTGCTAGGTAGGTGGGCTTATCGTAGCCATGGTCAGTGAGTGGCTGGGAGCGAAATTCATATCGTTTCGGCCAATCAGTCGCTTCCCTTGACGGGGCCCACAAATTGGATGATTACGACTACCCATTGGGCCACCCAGAATGTGGCCCGGGTTTTGGATAAATCAACAGGCGTTCCCATTGGCTGCCTCACATCACCAGAATTTGTTAATTTATTTTTAATTTTTAATTTATTTTTTTCTGGTGCCTCACTTGTTGGCATTTCAAAATGCGGGCAGCCAATTCCTGGGTTGTGCAAAATATTCTCAGCAAGAGTTCTGCTGCAATTTTCTTTCCCCCAATCTGCCCTTTGCCCCATTTTTTTTCCACCTCTGCATTTCTAGATATGTTTTGAGTACTTGTCATACATGTTTTGGGCATGTTTAAAAAATTCCTCCTCCCCCCACCATTCTGCCCTTTGCCCCATTTTCTTTCACCTTGGCATTTCTAGACATGTTTTGAGGGCATGTCATACATGTTTTGGGCATGTCCCCATTAATTTTCCCCCCCCTTCTCCCCTTTGTGCAGTTTTTTTCACCTTGGCATTTCTAGACATGTTTTGAGTACATGTCATACATGGTTTGGGCATGTTTCAAAAAACATTTCCCCTCCTTCTGACCTTTGTCCCATTTTTTTCACCTTGGCATTTCTAGACTTGTCTTGAGTCAAGGTCATTCATGTTTTGGGCATGTTAGGGGTGTTAGGGGGTAATGTAACATGCTACAAAGCCCTTGGCACATGCTACCCTTGTTATGTGCCCCTTGGTACTAATAACACGGGAGGTTATGGTTGTTTTGAGAAAAACGGATAGAACACATAAAATATTTATCTTTGTGCAATTTACACCTTATGAACAAATATTTCAAATCTTATGGAAGGACACCTTTCCTCCCACAAACAAGAGGATAATAGAATAATTAGGTTTAAACTTTTATTTATTTATTATTGTTCAGATTTTTAAAAATTTGTAATGAATTCAAATATTTGGATCACCAACTACACAATCGTGGGTCCATGGGTCCGTTCGTGTAGGTTTTTGAAATAGAACATTTCCAATTAGTAACCTTCTACCCTAAAATTGACAATCCCCCATATGCCACCACATGGGGCAATTTCTTCATTTGTCCTTAGATTTGAAAGAAGAACATTGTGACAATGGCTGCCGCAATTCTTTCCTCATGTTAATTCTCTCCCTCTCTTGAAGTCGCCGTGTGTGTGTTGTGTTTGTGTTTTTTCTACAAAAACCCAATGCATCACATGAAGATGGTTAAAAACCCAATGCATCATGTGAAGATGGTTTAGCTTTTTCTCTTTCAGTCTCCTTTTTATGTGTTGGTTTTGTGTTTGTCTATAAATGTTTGATGCTATCATCATTGCATCACTCCATAATTGTCATTCTAAAAGTCTCTTAGTTCCTTTTGTGTGTGTGTTGTGTTTATGTTTATCACAAAAGTCGGATGCCATCCATTGCATCATTCCATCATCATCACTCAACAAAAACACAAGGTCAAAACACTAAAGGAAAAATGTCAATTTGTGATTTCAATTTATGACTATAAAACATTTACAATCAACATAAACGTAAACGAAGTTGCACTCGACATTTAATTGCAAATCATGACTTAGCATGTCTTCTTTGCATAGTTAATATATATTTGAAGTTTACCCTTATGAGGGTATTTGTCTTTAAGGAGGTAAACACAGGGCATATGTCAAATTTATCATATTATAGCTATCATAGGGTGTACATGGTATGTAGTATGCAAATGGTATGATGGATTTTGTTCAATTATGGTGACTAATTATTTAATATTTTTTTGGCATTTTATTTATGTTCATTATTTGAATCATTTTTTTATCATATGTTCTTGGAACCTTTTTAGATCTTATTACCAGTTTTCATTATAAGAATGATTTAAATGCATTAAAAAAACTTTTCATTGGTTTCATTTTAATATTTTAAAAAGAATTATAGGATGTTTGAAATTTTTCATGTTTAGATTTGTAACAACTAATTGTTTCTCTCCATTAAGTGTGCCATATTTTGTAGTAAAAAAAAATCTTACAACCACTTATATTTAGATGTTAAATATATGGTAAATGATGAAATATTCAACCCTATTCTTATCAATGTGTGAAATGGAGCAAATTTTTGTCATTTACCTTTATACTTATTTGAATTCTTAATTTTGCAAAGCCTATATACTTGTACCCAATTTAGAATTTGAAAGAAAAATTATATACTTTCATTCAATTTTATTTTTTTGAACTTGATCAATATATTAAAATTGATGTACCCACCCAGTGCTAGAAAAACCCAAGTCTCTAAGAAATTTTCAGGCAATATTCCTTGGAAATTTCAAAATTTTATTTTATTATTATTATTTTTTCTTTTGCCCCCATTTCAATTTGAAGAACTTAAAAGAAAAGTTTTATCTAATGTTGACAATATAGTTTTAAAAAATTTGACCCCCACTGTTGTTTTTCCTTTAAGCTTTCCTTCCCCTTGTGTGATGGCCAAGGATTGTCACAATACATATGTGGATCTAGGAAGGTTTCTACTCTTGCAAGTAGATGCCTATATGCCATTCACTACCATTTACAAGTAGTTGGTAGTGTGGCATCAAACTATGTTGGCCATATTAGTTTAGTTGAAATAATTTTGGTGGATGGGTTGGGGGCACCCACAAAAATAACAAGCAATTGCACTAAAATAATGTGTTAGGGTAAAAATGGGATAATAGGAGTCGACAATGCATCCTAAAATACATTTACATGATTTTGAAAAGGTTTTGATACATCAATGTGATAAATTGGGATTGGTCATTCACTCATTTATTTTTGTCAATTACAATGTTCAATTTGTGCTTGAAAACATTGGTTGTAATCTTTAAAATGTGCTTTTGAATACATTACTTTCATTATATTCATTTAAAAATCATCAAAAATGCTACAATGACATGTATATATATATTTTCATATAAATAGCTCACACATTTTCAATAGTAACTTAGTTTACCACTATTAACCATGTAAACCAAACATCAATTATAGTTTTCTTGAACACTAAATGTGAATGCGCTAGTTCTAATGGACCCACAATTCACATGCCAATTGGCAACCCTTAATATTTTGGTAATCACAATTGAATTAGGGAATGAGTGCCTGTCATGATGCACAACACCTTTATGTTCAAGAATTTTTGCACATCTCATGCAAATACATTCATCATTGCTATATAGTACAACACATGATCGATAAGGGACCTTGAATCAAACACAATTGAAATAACTTTTTAATTAATGAAGGTGTGGCCAAACCAATGTGCAATATACTTTATCCTTAATTTGAGTTTGTATATGGTTCAATTTCCTCATGCCCATATTGATCATGTCATCCACTCCATTGCTTTCTTCTACCCATTTCTTCACAAATGGGTTTTCGATCCACATTCGGACTAATAGTTGTCTAATCACTTCTAAAACATCCATTGATCCTTATTTCACACATATCACAAAGATTTCATTTCCAATACTTGGGTAATTGTGGTAAACATATTTTTTGACCAACCTCCTTTACATCACTAATGTGTTGGTTCCATTGGCCACATGTTATTCACCCATCCACTTGACCACATCTCCATTTCACTTTTCATCACCTTTGTCCCAACCCTAAGTTTGGGGTTGTGATCAAAGTTAGGGCAAGACAAGAGAAACATGTTAGGAAGTGTCCAAGGCATGCCAAGACCCCATACACATTCCCTTGGTAAAGGAAATGTGTGTGAATGAAAGAAAGGAAGGCTCAAGATTTCCAAATGCATTTCCGATTTTGGAGTTGAAATCCCAAGGTGTTTTGAATGAACTTGGATCAAAGTAATTTGAAGACCAAACCTTGTCTAAATTGGGCCCTTTTTAAATTATTGGAAAGATCTTAAAACTATTAAAATAAAATGTGATTTCATTTCAAAAACAAAATCTATAACAATAGTTATGACCATTTGAAGGGTTGAGAATTAAATCAAACTATTTTGGCTACAATTTGAACTTGAGATATTTAAATGAAAAATGCAAGCATGTTTTTAATATTTACACATCAAGACCTTTTCAATAGTAAAAAAGGGCCCACTTTGGACACCTTTTGTTATTTGCATGTTTGCCATAAAAAATTAATCTACAATTCCAAAAATAGGGAAACCATTTGGGAGTATTGGGACTCACTCTCCCACATTTGTGTAAATGTTTGAATCCCAAAAAATTATCCTAGCTTGCTTCTTCTTGTGAACCCAAGGGCAAGGTTTTGCCAATAACTTTGATTTTGATTTTCACCCTTTGTCAAAAGGAGGAGTCCCACGATGGTTGGGGTTTAATTTTCACCCTTTGTCAAAAGGAGGAGTCCCACGATGGTTGGGGTTTAATTTTCACCCTTTTTCCAAATGAGGAGTCCCATGATGGTTGGGGTTTAATTTTCACCCTTTTTCCAAAGGAGGAGTCCTATGATGGTTGGGGTCACATTATGAACTTGGGCTTTACATTTTTCACACTACTAATGATAATCAATTGATGAAAATATGATTTGTTTTTGTGAAAATTCAATTCAATTCATTATGTCATCATTGTAATCAATGTTTTTTTTTGGCAAAATTTTGTCACTTGGCAACAAAAAAAAAAGGGCCTATGAATTCGTCAAAGGATAACACTTAGTGGAATGTTTCCCTTTTGGCCCCATTAAGTAGGTGAAAAGATGACAACTTTGTGCAAAGGTAATTGGATAAAGTGTGGTGCTATTGGGAACATTGGGGATTGTAAAAGCTCCCACATAAAACAACACTATAATGTAAAAAATCATCCTTGCATAATTGATCTGGTTGACATTTCTCATTATCTTTTGCCTTTGCACTCGTCATGTACTTATGCAAAGTATAAGAAAACATGTTTTTTTAATATTTTTTATAACCATTTTTAAATTATGAGCTTTTTCAATGGTGTATTATAAAAAAAATCTCACTTCACCATAATTACACCATGTACCCAATGTTAGTATCATAAACAATGTCTTTGAGGGCATGAAAATAATGCAAATGTAAACCATCATAATCACTAACAAAAAATGTTGACATTTCATAATAACAATACATTTCATGGCTTTAAAAAAAAATGAAAAAGAAAATAAAAATCCTTTTCATTTTGCAACAAACAAGAAAGTTCTTATCATCATGATAATAATCTATAGAAAATTCACCATTTATTGTGCACATCCTATATATTAATTCACTACGTTCGTCCGTCGGTCTATTTGATGGGGGTTTTGGGGGGTGGGGGAGGGAGAGGCCGGTGAAGCAGTGGGCGACCGGTGTCAGTCTATGATGGGGGTTGGACCACCACAGTTTCCATGTACAAACCGTCTCCACAAAGCATTGTAGCCGTTCGAAGGGTAGGAATGACCGCATCCCTCTCCCACCGTACTAGAGGCGGATATAAAAACCTTCCCCTCCCTCCCCCCTTACTGAAAGAACCGGCGGTTATATAAAGGAACGTATTTTCGAAAATTTTCAAAACTTTCGGGAACCAAGGTTCAAAATGTCAGGATCGGAGTTTTGGGTTTTTTCACGTCGGGTAAGGGAGTAAATACCCAGATTGATAACCTGAGGGTACACACGGCTGGTTCTTATACCCACACAACGTCGGTCGGGACCACTACGCGTTCGGGGTGGCTGGAGTGGCGTAACCACGGGTGTCCGAAGGTCACGGGTACCATTAGTTTTTTCATTATTTCAAGAAATGAATTCAATTCACAAAATTCAATTCAACCAAATTGAATTTGATTGATTTTTGCCAAATTGAATTGAAATCCAATCCAATCCAAAATTTAATCAATTGATAAAATCAATAAAATTTGAATTGCATTTGGTGAAATTCAATTAAGTTTGTGTTGAGCTTACATGCAACTAAATTAAGTTCAATTCAACCAAATGTAGTTGAATGAGGATAATGCCTTTGCCCAAAGGGCAAGGTTCCAAACTAAGCAAAATATCCCATCAATTTTTTTTTTAAAATCATTTTTTTTCAATTTTTATGTACCCATATGGTTTGTAATAGTTCATCATTATTTATGTCACATCTTTCATGTTTATGTAAATGCATGAGAAAAAAAGGTTAAGTAAATAGGCTGGAAAAAAGGGCGGTTATTAAAATTATTTTAATATACATAACATGAACATGAAAAAACACATGTTAATTTGTTCTTTTCATGTCCACGGAGGTGAGTAAGAGAAAGGAGTGAGGTATTTAAGGAGATGTACGTATGAATGACACAAATAAAAGAGACATCAATATTTATATCATATGATGGGTGGGTTGGGGGGGGGAAGGAAATAACTCTGGAAAATGCCATTGGCAAAACCCATTATCAGGTGACGCAATGGTGCATTCCTAGGTGGAATCGACCCTACTGGGCCTGTTCCATACCACAATGGCCCCTCCCCAAATGTGACTAGGGTCTGGTTGCCGGTTTTGACTCAGTTGTGGCTCATGTGATAACGGGAAACGAGAATTTCTAAAGGATCTCTGCAAACACAAGCGAAGAGAGAGAGAGAAAGAGAGAGAGAGAGAGAGAGAGAGAGAGATGGTCCTTGTTTGAGAAATTTGAGGTGGTAGTAAATGCGTCTGGATCGTGCAGACTGGTGTGCTGGAACATCTTCAGGTTAGTGTGCACAAGGAAGGTGTTGAGAGTGGGAAACGTTGTTGGTAAGCAACAGGGGTGTTAGTGATGGCAATGGCTCAGCAACTGGGTAATGCCCACCGCAGCTTCTTCTTCTCCTCCTCCTCCTCCACCCCCTCCCCCTTTGCACCTTCTTCGCACTCTTGTTTGAGTTTCAGAGATGCCCACTCTTGGCAGCTGGTCACAGCTGTGAGGAGGAAATCTGTACCCGTCGTCAGTGGAGTTGGTTGTAAGCTAGTTGCGGAGGAGATGGTGGTACAGCAGCAGCAGCAGCAGCAGCCGTCGCGCAAGACATGGGTAGCCAGAGCCGTTTTGTCGCCTTCTGCAGATGCTGCAACAGGTTCATTGGGTGAGCTCACTCGCGGAGATTTCCCCATCTTGAACCAGGTTTTTTTCCCATCTCCCATCCTCTTCTCTCACCTGCCTGCTTCTGCCGAAATGTGTCTTTGTTTCCCCCAACCCCCCTTTCTGCCTGATTGCATGCCTGATTAGGTGTTTGTAGTTTTTGCAGCCTCCATACCGGAGAGAGAGAGAAACAGAAACAGAGACAGAGAGGATGCACGTTCTCAAACCCTAGCCCCCGATCCCTAACCTGGCCCTAATCTTTGAGAAAGATGAGCCAGTATATATTTAGATAGTTTTTTTTGTAGTTCTGGGCACTCTAATCCTATCCTTGGAATGTCAGGGACACAGAAGAAAAAAAATTCCTGTGGATCACCATGGAAAACTCAGATGGTGAGACATAGAGAAGTGCCCTTTTCCAGATCCTGAGAGGTGAAGCTCTTTGCAGTTCCTGGCACTCTAATCTTATCCTTGGAATGTTGGGGACAGAGGAAATAAAATAAAATTGCTTGTGGATCACCATGGGAAGCTAATGTGGTGATTGGGGAAACTGTCCTTCTTGTTTTGTTTTTTTTGGGTGCTTTTCTGGAGGGCCTTGAATTAGATGATTTTGTTCTTTTGCATCTTTCAGAATGCAGATGTATTCTCAGCAATAAGGTCCCCCTGGTGCACATGTATTGCATCTTCATGACCAATTTTTGTAATCACTTTTTAGATGAGTTTTAAGGTTGTGTGACCAGGAAGCCAACTGCAGAGAGCTCCTGGGGTTTTTAAACTCAGGAACTTTGGCATTTCATCAGCCTGTGGCAGTGACCTTGCCACTGGACTGGGGAGCAATTTTGATACTTCACCAGTTACTGCTGTAGATTCTGTGGTTCTTACAGCACTTTTTGTGGCGATCACCTATATATACATGATTGTTGTTTTTGTGGGGGTATGCACATTTACAATTGCCATGTAAAAAAGGATTTTTATTTTTCCATCTTATGGTTGAGGGGGTGATGCTGACAGGAGGTGAATGGCTTCAGGCTTGTGTACTTGGACAGTGCTGCCACTTCCCAAAAGCCCACTGCTGTATTGGACTGTTTGAGGAACTACTATGAGAGTTACAATGCCAATGTCCACCGTGGAATACACTCTCTTAGGTCCTTATCTCTTTAGTCTCAATCCATTGCTGCTTTGGAATCTACTGTTGGGAATTTAAGAAGAAGCAAATGGTTCTTAACTGAGCCCTTTTTCTTTTGATGAAGTTCCTTTCTCTTTTCTGTATGCTGTTCTTGATTTCTGATGTCAGATCTTTGCTTCTATAATTATGATGGATTTTATGTTCTTGTGCACTCCAGTGCAAGAGCAACAGATGAGTATGAGCTTGCAAGGAAAAAGGTAGCAAATTTCATTAATGCGCCCAGCGATCGGGATATCATCTTCACTCGTAATGCCACAGAGTCTATCAACCTTGTTGCTTACACTTGGGGTATTGCGAATCTTGGAGAAGGCGATGAGGTTATCCCTTGACCAACCCTGCCACATGCAGCACTTTGCTTGTGTTTGAATCCAGTTATATACTTAAGGAGATAACAGATATAAATCAGCTTGTTGTGAACGGTGAATGGATTTTGGTTGCAGATAGTACTGAGTGTGGCCGAGCATCACAGCAACATAGTGCCATGGCAGATTTTGGCACAGAAAACTGGGGCTGTTCTGAGATTCATAGGTCTGACACCTGATGAACGCCTGGACATGGAGCAACTGAAGGAAACTCTGAATGAACGCACCAAGCTTGTGTCAACCTTCCATGTTTCAAACACACTGGGTTATTGTCTTGGCACTTGTCATTTTAATTTTTTGACTTGGCAAATGTGTCACACAGGCCACATCAATTAAGTAGATGCTACATACCAATGTGCACACATGCTGTTTCTAGACTGGATTCTTGAGGCATGCAAGAATCTTGGAAATCTTTCTTATCAGTACAGTAATTTGGATGACCCCTGGGTACTTGGGAACTAGAAGAAACTGTGAGGATTGGGTCAAATGCAATATCTCTCTCTTTAGCCTGTAAAGAAGGATTTCTGGGATAACCCTACTGAATCAGAGTTTATTGGTGTGACAGGATGCATGAACCCAATTGCAGAGATAGTGGAAAGGGCACATAAGGTTGGAGCAAAGGTTCTAGTGGATGCATGCCAGAGTGTGCCCCACATGCCAGTTGATGTGCAAGCATTGGGAGCTGATTTTTTGGTGGCATCATCCCATAAGGTGCAGAGTTACCTCCTTTACATGGCTGATTAAGTGCCAGATGCCATACAGAAAAAATTCACTATTGCCTTATTTTGCATGGTACTGCAGTGAATCTGAGATTTCTTCTGTGTATAAAATTAGAGATTGGGGTAAATTTATTGGGGTTGGACATAGTATACCTGTTCTGTGAATTGCCATCATCATGGGCCTTTTGTGCTGCTGAACTTTCTTCATGAATGCTGCAGATGTGTGGACCCACAGGCATTGGAATTCTGTATGGCAAGAGTACGTTGCTCAATGACATGCCACCATTTTTGGGTAAGTCTCTTGATTCAGCTCTTAACTCAGGTGGTTTTTGAACCCACTGCAGTACTGAACCTTAATTGCAAAGTCTAACTGGGTGAATTTCTGTTGCTTTACACACAAATTTTTATCAGAAACTCAGGAGGTTCTGTGCTGCAGGTGGAGGGGAGATGATTGCAGACGTCTTCTTGGATCATTCCACCTATGCTCTTGCACCTTCACGGTAATCTTGTTCTTGTGCCTGTTCCCTCTTCCTTAGGCATTAATTTGGAAGTGGTCATGAAGGATACATAATTGGACACCACAGGAAACAAAGCTGAAGTGGCTGACCTGTTGCTGATATGTTGTCAGAGTCTCCATAGCCTTTCTATTATTTGTAATCTTTCAGTAATATTGTCTTGGTGTCTGTGTTGTGCTCTATCTTACAGTATCTGATATTTTGCTGTGGTAGGTTTGAAGCAGGCACACCTGCAATTGGAGAGGCTATTGGACTTGGTGCAGCAATTGATTATCTGTCCAACATTGGCATGGACCAGATCCATGCTTATGAGGTGACTACCTGTATTTTTGGTGGATATGTTTGTGCTTGGTGCTTTTCGGTCATGATTTATTTCTCAGAATCATTGGCTGCTGAATATAGTAGTGTGTTTCATTCCCCAGACTTGACAGTTACTATAGAGATCAACAGTTCACTGCAGGACCCTTGAAAACCCAGCAATGGGGACAGTGAATCAGGCAGGCCACTTTTGGTGGAATACGTTGCAGGTTATAATCATCCAATACTTTGGTAGTTTTCCTGTTGCAGTTACTGGAAAGAGGTTACAGTAGGCCCAACAGTCAAATATTTAGTACTAGCTACAACTAACATGTGGCTTTCATACATGTAGAGCCAGGGAGAGGGGATGACCACACTGGGATGATGTTTGTGAACTTCTGAGGTCAACTTTTGCAAATGGAACTTTCTGCTGTGGCAGGTGGAGCTGTCCAAGTACCTCTATGAAAATCTGTCAACGGTACCTGGTGTGAAAATCTATGGACCGCCACCTGGCCCTAAGGGTGATGCACGAGCTTCACTGTGTGCTTTTAATGTTGAGGGTATTCATGCCACAGATCTTTCAACCTTTCTTGATCAGCAGGTATGTAAGCTACCAGCCAATTTTTAGGGTTTTTCAACAGACAATTATCTTCAATGCTTATCAATAATAAATCATTGCATCTGGGTGAGAGCCATTGCAATGCAAATGCTTGTCTTATTTGGTTGTTCTTGTGCAGCATGGGGTCGCAATACGGTCTGGACATCATTGCACGCAACCACTCCATCGGCACCTAGGAATCAATGCAAGTGCTAGAGCTAGTGCGTACTTTTACAATACTGTGGATGAAATTGATATTTTCCTTAGGGGCTTGAAAGACACAATTTCATTCTTCAGTTCTTTCAACTGATTTCTGTAGCTTTTTTTAGCTGATATACTCCTCCCAATCCTAAATAGTAGTCCAGCCCAAGAATGGGTTGCTGTAAAGATACTATGTGAGTGGTAAATGTTAACCTAGTGTAGAGTTGTGGAACTCTTTCTTTTCTCATTCACCTGACTAGTGTATTAAAATGGGAATGCATGTTGGAAACCTCATCGCCTGAATCCCTGAATGGGTCTTCTTGATTGTGTCTGAACATATGATTCCTATTACAATTTGTCGGGTCCCAACATAGCATGATGAATTTGAAGTCTGTTGTGGGGAGATGGCGGACTTAACCATAAGCAATCTATGAGCTCATAGCAATCACAATGTGCTGTTTTCCAGCAATACTTGACATGGTATTTATCTATCATCCAATCCTCAGTTGGTTTTCCTCCAAACTGTATTACAAGGTTATGGTTCTACCCTGTAATGACTGTCCAACTCAGGTGCATCCTTCTGTATGCCCAATATGGATAGTAAGATCATTGACAGAGAGCTGTGTTTGAAGCTTGCATTTGATGGACTTGTGCACAAGATGACAACTACACTTCCAGTGTCAATAGTGGATACCAGTTCTTGCCTTTTTGTTTTCACTTTCCTCAAGATCATGTGTGTCTTGGCCTGGAGTTGCTGTATTGGCTGCAATGATTGGTTTCTAAGAGCATCCCCAGTTCTCAGCATGTGACCCTGCCATTAAAATTGGATGAAGAAAAGTCAAAACATGTTCCTTTGGCTCTCCAAAATGGCCTAGCATTTTTGCACAGTTTGCTCACTCCCGAGGCTGGTAAAAGGCAGAGCAGAAGAGTGTAACAAATATGATCTACCTCCTACTCCCTGTTTCTGATTGGCCAGGCCAATCATAATGATTGGTCCAGGTGCTTTGCTATTAGTAGTCTGCCACCTGGTCCCTGTTTTAGTCTTATGTGTGGGGTTGGAAAAAGTAGCAAACTTGGATGTGAGACATTTTTTCAGGGTCACATACTGAGCACATCTAGGGATGCTATAAGAATGGCCAACTTTTTCAGTTTCATATTTGCAACAAGAAGAATTTGCATATTGCAAGTTGTCATGATGTTTAAGGATGGGGAATTGATAAGCATTCTCCAAGAGATTTTTCAGTTTGTTCAATGAAAACAAGTCCCAAGCTCAACTTACCCTGGCTGATCTCGGTGGTTTAGGGTTTAGGGTCCTTGAGAAGGTGGGCTCTAAATACATGGGATTGTATTTTGTCCCCATGGGACTGTTCGTTTTAAGGAACTTGGTTGTTCCTCAGAAACAAGCATGTTGGTGAAGCTGTTTTTGTTGTTAAAGCTCCAAAGTATGACATGACTTGGCACACCCTTTTGTTGCTGTTTGGGTAAGGAAGGATACTAACCTGAGGGGGGTGGTGTAAGACACATTATTAGGACTGAAGTTCTGACAAGAAATCTATGCATCAATAAGCAGCTCAAATTCTGTGCATGTATCAAAAGCCAGGAAGTACGGAACTATCTTCAGGTATGGAAGCATGCCTGCTGTCATCAATGAAGCAAACAAAATGAAGGGTAGGTATGGGAAGAATGAGACATCTTGTTGATGTTTTTGCATAGTTGGCAGCAACAGATGTAAACATGTCAAACAAAACTTCTTCTCATGTATCATAAAGGAATTTTCCACAAGACTCCCCAAGTGTGTACCAGTCTTAAGCTTGTGGAGAACTCAAGTTACAATAGTTCATCACAAAATGAGACAGTAGCATCCAAATGGTTCTGATGTGGTGGTGGTGGTGGTGGCTTACAAACAAAACTTCTTCTCATGTATCATAAAGGAATTTTCCACAAGACTCCCAAATTGTGTACCAGTCTTAAGCTTGTGGAGAAGACAAGTTACAAAAGTTCATCAGAAAATGTAGTATGAGACATGCTCCTGATGTCGTGGTGGTGGTGGTTTGCAATGTGGAATTTGGTCTTGAAGTGGTGGTCTGTGCAGGGATAATCCAATCTACCACAGCTGTATAAACGTTCCATGCAAGATTGTTTGTTCAAAAAGCATCTTCACTGAAAGCAAAGGGAACAATTTGGTGACAGCACAAAACTTCTTCCACTTATAAAAAATCCCCCCTCTTTCCACTGGACTGAATAAGAAAGAGCTTCTCTCTCCAGAATAAATCACACTGAAAATACCAAGACCCACAAAAAAAACTGCTCAATTTGTTCTTTGGGGGTAACAACAAGGTAATTGAAGTATATCATGGTCTCTGGAAAAAACTGGTGTATGACATGTTGTCCATAAGCAGTGAGATAGTAACAAACTTGTTTGCTGCAAAAACACAACTTTGACATTCATGATATGTGTGTCTGTCCAGAAGCAAAGGAGAGAGAAAAGTAAAGAGAACGAGAAAGAACAACAGGGGGTGTGTGGATCTGCTGCTTGCAAGAAGAATGTTCACAATTTGATGACAAATGATCTCAATACTTTACAGGGGAAATTTGGAGATGGCAGAAGAAGAAGAAGACAGACAGACTCTCATTACAAAAGGTAGTTACTTTTCAAAGAAGCAGCAGTTTGCAAAAGATTGTGTCTGAAGGAGAAAAAAAACTTTGGAAGTCTCATGTGAAATGTGGAACAAACAAAAAACAATTGATGCGGGCCTGAGCTGAAAGAAAGAAAGAGAGAGAGATGCATTCACAAGAATTGCAGCTTGAACTCCTACTTACTACCTAGTAGCTAAGCCTCTGCAGGGGAGTAGGTACTCCTTCTGGACAGCACCTGGGATCCTTCTTCAGATGTGAGCACAATGGGACTGTTTACAGTGTGCTATTGCTCCTTGCAGAGAGCTTTGAAGGTCCGAGATAGTACTCTGGCTGAAGACTGGCCTTAGGAGAAGCTGGCCACTATTAGTAGTACTATCACTGGCATGCGCACTTGATCTTCTTGGAGCACCTGGAACACCACCACCTCCCATAGCTGCTGCAGCCATTCTTGAGGTTGGTGACATCATGGATGATGATGGGAAGCTCAAGCTTCCAGACAAGGGTTTCTGAGCCTGAGCCTGAGCCTGAGCCTGAGGAGGAGGAGGAGGAGGAGGTGCTGCTGCAGCTGGCTTAATGAAAGACAAACTGCCTGCTCTTCTTGAAGAAGCAGCAGCAGCTGCAGGATTTGAAGAAGAAATGGGCTCACTTGCTGCTGTTGCAGCTGCAACATTCTTGAAGTCTATCTTCACCAGATCAAAGATGTGCTGCTGTTGCTTCTGCTGCTGCTGCTGCATCATGATCTTCCCATAAGCTGGAAGCTTCAGCATCTTGATGTACTTCTTCCAACGATGCTGCTGCTGCTGATGTTCCCTAGTGGTTTTGGAGCCCTCTCCAGCTGCAGCTCCGGCACTGCTACATGCTGCTGATGCTCTGAGCGATTCTTCTTCGTCTGCTGCGGGCTCCCTTGCAGCAGTACTCTTCCTGATCTCGCAGCTACTTATACTAGAATCAGCTTCCGAAGAACTAGTACTATGTTTGTTGGGTGCAGGTTGATCAGGTGCATGGGAATGCACTAGATCAGCTGCAGCTGAGTACGACGATGTCGACGATGTCGGGCTGCATGCAGAAGAAGAAGAGGAAGAGGAAGAAGAGTAGGAGGATTCCGGAGTGGAAAGCGGATTGCAGCGTTCAAGGGTCGTCTGATCCTTTCTTGTTGGTGTCTTGGAAACTTTCTTCACTCCGAACAAGACTTTCCACTTGAAGGGAGGCCTTAACCACGAAGAGAAAACTGATGTAGTAGACTTGGTGGTGGACTGATCTGCATCTGGCGACGGCGCCGACTTACAGCAGTTCATGTGCGTGCTGAAAACTTCTCTGTTGTGAAGAAATGGCGACTCCTGCTGCTTCTGGAGCTTCTGTTTCTGGAAGGAGCTAAGTTTGATCAGAGGCGGTGGCTTGGAGCCCAGGGCGCCCACGTTTGTCGCAGAGAGCTGCGTCTCCAACAGCTGCAACTCGTTGTCGTTGTTGCTGCTGTTGACAAAGCAGCACGCATCCTGTGAACTGCCATTGGAGTCTCGTGAGCTGCTGTTTTCAGCGGTGGCAGACTCCCAGTAGCTGCTGCTGCTCTGTGATCGAAAACTGGAGCTCCGAGAATCAACAAGTACATCAGCAGCTGCTGCTGCAACATGCAGATCATCTGTGCAGGAATTCACACAAAACTTCACGTACGAAGAAGAATCGAGAAGAGCAGCAGCATGATCATCGTCTGAGGCAGCAGCAGCAACAGTAGCAGCAGCTTTCTCTTGTTGGTTCACATGAGAATACTCTGACGTCAATTTCTCAACCATCTGCTGGCGGGGGTGGAGATGGAGCGGGAGCAACTGTCCTTTGTAAAACAGCTCATCCGCATGCGAAATGCCTTGAACAACGTCGCGTCCGACATGAAGATGATGATCCCCTGCAGCTGCATCCTCTGCTGCTGCTACTACTTCAGGCCGAATCTGCACCTGCTGCATGTGGAACTCGAATTCGCGAGAGGATGAGGAGGAGCTGGAGCTGCTCGAGGAATAGGAATGCCGCCTGCTTCTGCAACTAGTGTTGATCAATGACTCCCAATGCAGCGGCAAAGCAGCATCCATGTCCACATACAACATCTGCGCCTGCGAGTCATGATGATCTCTTTCCATGGACTCCATGTGCTGCTCCTCACAAGATTCCCGTATCCGGCGCGTTGGACATGAGTTTCTGAAAGCGAAAGCAGCATCCCCCTCATCATGCTGCTGCTGCTGCTGCTGTTGCTGTTGCAACGTCCTTGCAGCTCTCTGCGAGCTGATGAACGCTTTGTAATCGTTCTTGTCCCAGTCGTGGTGTCCGACGGCTTCTTCTGCTGCCGATGCAGCTGCTAAAGAAGGCTCCAGGCTCAGAACTCCTCCTCCATTGGCTTGCTCAAAATTCGCCATTCCACCCTCCTGATCGATTCACCCGAAGAGCAGCTGCTTCACAGAAAACCTATCTATCTAGAAATCCTACTTCCTAGCTATGAATTCCTTAGCAAGAGCCACAAAATTTTGACAAAGACCACCAAGCTGCACTACTGCTAGCTGCTGAATCTCAGACACTCCACCATTACTTTCTCCATGTGAACATTCTCTCTAGTCTCCATGTGTTATCCATGTCTTCATCGTGATCCACAGACCAGCTCATCAGAGATGGAAGATTCAAACAATTGTATTGAGGAGAGAAGCAGGGAGGCTCTAGACCTCTTTCCCGAGAAACAAACAAACAAACAAACAAACAAACGAATGAACGAATGAACCCAAGTCCTTAGAGCTGAGCCCAAACAAGCACAAGCTTATCGACAAATGTCTCAGTGTACTAAAAACACATGAAGTGCACAACAAATTCTTCTACCGAGACCAAAAAAAAACCTTGAACACCCACAAAGCTATATACTACAGAAGATATATAGCAAAAAAACACGAAGACCCAGACTCCTTTGAACTTCACAGCAGAAAACCCAAGTTCTATTTAGAGATACATGTATACTTGAGTGGCAAAGCTGGCAAAGCTGGCAAAGCTGGCAAAAAGAATGTTCACCAGCATTTGATCATCATCATCATTTCAATGCTTCAAGGAACAAACAGAACTGCAGAATTTGCAGTGGAGATCATCAAGCAGCAGCAGCAGCAATAGCAACAAATCCAGACATGATGGTCAACATTATTACACTCCATGTGTCTTCTTCAGATCACACAGCAGCTTCAAGAAAGCATACCATGTGCATAACAACATGGTGTATGTAGTGCAAGAAGAAGAAGAAGAAGAAGAAGAAGTGTAGCATTATCATGAGGGAAATGGAAAAATAAATAAAATTCAATCTGTGCTGTGGACAATGATGATGAGGCAGCACTTGGCCAAAGACAGAGTGAGACTTTACTAGAAGATTTTACAAGATGTATGCCAGGGAAGGTGATACATAAGAGAAGAAGGAAGAATCAGACATAGTAGCTCTCTCTCTCTTTAGAGGAGGAACCCAAAACTAGAAGAAACCCAAGTAACAACAAACAACAGAACATTGGGGGAGAACAAACAGAACATGGAGGAGAACATGGGGGGAACTGTTGAACAAGAGAAAAGCCAAGCAACAACAACAAAGGAAACAACTCCCACCACCAACAACAACCAAACCACCTGGTAGGTAACCACCCGGTAGGTAACCACTTGGTAGGTGTAATTACCTACCTACTTACCTACTCACTTACCTACCTACCTATTTGCTTGCTTTGCAGCTTTGATTGATGGAGAAGAAGAAGAAACCAAAGCCTGGTGGGGGTGGGGTGGGTGGTTAGGAAGTTTTTGGTAGGTATTGATTGGTGAAGAGAAAAAGAGAAGGGGCATGTATGTACGTCTTTAACAAATGGGTTTTTGCTTAAGTAAAATTTGGCCATGTCCCTTATGGCAAGTTAATACCATGGTTGGTTGGTTGGTTGGTTAGGTGGGTGGGTACTTGGTTTGGTGGTTTAGAATAGAATTTGTTGGTTTTGGTTAGTAAAGATCTGGTTCATGGAATTGGAACTGGATCTGATTTCACCAGTAAACTGGTCCTAGTATTGGGCCCGAGGCTGATTTTTGCCCGGTATGAGGTAAAACCTGGCGTTGATGAATTCGACTGGTATGAGGCTGGTATTATAGCTTAGGTACTTACAAGTTTGGTATTGAGGCTAACCAGAGGTTAACTGGCAGGTAACCTTTGGATCTGGTCCGGGTTAACCATAACCTGAAACCAGTCAGGAACAACAACTGAAACTAGTTTTTTATTGAAGAAGAACTGAACCCAGAATTGGATTCCTGGTTCCATTGAACTGGAGGTTTTTCACATACAAGTAAAAGAATGGCCCAACATGGAGCAACAACACCTGGTGAACATTCCGCAAGATGTGAAACCCCATGGATAACTGCATGGTAGGCTCTCTTCCTTTACAACCAGAGTCTTCTTGCGGAATGTTCACCGCAAGAACATTTCTTGCGGAATGAATACTAGGGAGAAGGATGAATATTCTGGAAATGGAAACATGCAGTTTTGAAAGGTTATGAAGTGTAAAATGCCTTGTGACTTCAAAACTTTTGTTGTATTAGGACAATGGCAGCCCCACAGGATCTGCCATGTTTTGAGGACCCACTCTGCAAGGGCAGTAGCCCGAGCACTGGGACCTCAAAATATGGAAGAGCTGAGAGGGCTTTCATTATCCAGCATAATGAATGGAGGCCTTTTTTTTCATTCATCTGAACATATTCTCATCCAAATACAAAGGAAGAAAACTTGCCCATTGTGAACCACAATCATAGTTGAAGAAGAGAAAATGTGTTCTTTCGTGTGTGGAAAATGGATTGCAGGAATTTTTTTTTGGGTGACTTAATTCTTACAACTTTCATCATCCATCCGTCATGATACACGTATTTATTGAATACACATGCATTGAGAAATCACTGCATGTAATGAGAACAAATACCTCAGTAGTTCTGGACTTGAATTGGGGCATGCAATTAGACTTTTGTAAGAACTCTGTCCTAGAATCAACTTTTTTCATCCATCCTTATTCACTTGTAACCAACCACTAGGAGTAATAGCTTTTGAGGCACTCTTGAGTCTAGCTAGATTCAATTTATTTTTAAAAACCCAAAAATTTACAAACAAGGGTGGGTAGGCTACTGGGAGCCTAGGACTTGTTGGGGATGTACAACAATCATCCTTGGTCTTAATAGAGTTATCCATAGAGTCATTCAAAGATAGGGTTGGAAGCCCATGTTTGCTCGATATATGAACTGAGTTGACAAAGATGCACAAAATACCCGTTTTTGCATCCAAATTTGGGCTCAAACAAGTTGGTTGCCATGTTGTGTGCTTGTCACAAAAACTTTCACGAGGTGCTCGTATGAACTTCATATGAGCTTTGATTCTTTACATTTTCATTTTTGTGAGGTTAAAGGTGTGGGAGCACGCAAGGTTTGAAAAGTCACCATTTTGTGATTGTTTGAGCTCTATGTGTATGTTTTTGTGCAACCAATGTCATTTTGTTTTCTCAAAGAACTTTGTGTATACATTTTCATGTGAGGTTGAAGGGAAAGCAAGGGAGGTGGAAGAGGAAGGCGACTCAAATCAATGCTTGGGGCATGAAAGGAGAAATTGGTTCAAGGAGCAAATGCATTTGGAGCTCATTTGCTTTACTACTCAATTTTTAAAAAAAATTTCAACTTTGAATATGTAAACTACAAATGGTGGTGGTCCTTATGTGTTGTTTTTGCCATGCCAACTCCCCTTAACCATCTTCATGGTGGTTCTTGCCTTCCTCTTTTTAATTTTTATAAATTGGTAATTGTAATTACATGATGGTGGTGGTGGTGATTTTCATGTTTTGTTTTTGCCTTGTTGTTGAACAATCCTCATGGTGGTCCTTGCTTTGATCCTCAAATTTTTTAGGGTTTTAGATTTGAAATTGAAAATTGCAAATGGTGATGATGGTGGTCGTGGTCTTCATGCTTAGTTTTTTGCCTTCTCCCAACTCCCCTAGCCATCCTCATGGTTATGTCCAAACACCATGCTAGGATCCATGAAAGGTGTAACAACTACTTAACTTTTGATGATTTTAAATGGTAAGTTAATGTTGAAATTTTTACGTACTTTTATAATAATGTTTCAAATATATTACGGGAACATTTGTATAAGTTTGAAACAAATGTAAAAAATATGTGTTTTCATTATTCAATTTTTAAAAAAAAATGATTTTAAATATTTTATATTTAGTTTTTGTAAATTCATTTTATATATGCATATGACTTTTTGAATCATAATTATTTTATGTTGATTTGTAAATAATGAATTAAGAATATTTTCATGAATAGCCAATCTAATTTTACCACATCATTTGATTAGATTCCCATTGTTTTTTAAGCAACGCACAAAAGTGGTGAGGTTGGGTCCTAATATGGTGTTTGCACTTGGTTGTGGTTGGTTTTTTCTAAAAGAAAATTTCAGATTTAAAATTGCAAATTTCAAAAGATGATGGTGATTTTCATGCTTTGTTTTTTCCTCTTCTAGTTCCCCACATCCATCCCCATGGTGATCCTTGCCTTGCTCCTCATTTTAAAAATATATATAGATTTGAAATAAAATGTGAAAATGGTATTAGACTTATCTTTAAACTCATACCATGTCAACCCCCACCTTAACATTATTTTGGTCCCCTATTTTTTTCCTTGTGCCCATAGAAACCCATAAAAATTTGAAAAGCAAGGCAAAGACTACCATGAGGATGGCTAAAGGAAGCTCAACAAGGCAACAACAAAACATGAAGACAACCATCACTATTTGCAACTTCCAATTTTAGAGTTGAAACATCATCATCATGCATGCTACTTATGGTGTGTCCCATGTACCCAACTCCTTGTTGGTGTGAAGAGGCACTTAACTCGGGACCCCAGTTGGTAGTTGGTGCTAGTGTAAGGGCTAGTGGGTTGTTTGTTTGTAGGTAGGTAGGTATGTAGTAAACTAAGCTTAATCACCATGGTTAAATAAGGAACTGAAACCTAACGGAAAAATGTTTCCTGTCCACCGGCAACCACCATCCATTCCTCATGGTGCACTGGCTAATGGATGTTGGTTCACTATGGCTGATATATCAGCATGTAAGAATTTGGACAAGACCTTACTAGTGACATGGTGAAGTAGCCGATGCCATATGGATGACATAGCATGCACTCTTAAATGGGATTATGTGACCCATCATTGCACCATCCATTTGGAAACCTCTTATGAAGTAGTTGTGGATGAACTGCAACCAAAACTGATGAGTCTTGCACACCAAAGTGAGTATCCACCCAACAAATTATCTATGAAGGAAGGTAGTTTGTTTTGTTTTGTAGTTATGAGATCCACCGATATGGGATGCTTCAGATCATATTCTTGGTGTCTTTGGAAAGCTCTCAACGAGAAGGGCTGCATGGGCTTAGTTCCATGACATTTGGACTTACGGTGCAAAAGTTCTTGAATATTGAATGATTTTTTAACTAAAAATTAAATTAAATCATAGCTGAAAATTTCGGAAGAATTGGAATGTGCCTTTGGTGTGATTGGGAAGATCTTGATGAGCAGGATTTAATGGAATTTATTTGGTAAGATTTGGATTCGGAATGTGGGAGATAGTGATTTTTAAGTGATTTCTGCTGCTGAAAATTAAAATAAATTCCAAAATACCAAGTTTTGGAAGGAAAAATCAGTTGAGGACGTGATAACACTTGGGCCAATGGCAAAAGCCACACTACTAGTACTAACTATAATAACTACGTGCGTAGTTAGATAAACTATCATAGTTAAGTAGGTGGGAAATGTAAGTGAGTACAATGTAGGTAGATAACTATGTAAGGCACTTGGTGGTTGCTAGGTAGGTAGATCCATGTGAATGTTTAGTACATAACTAACCATGGTGGTTAGCTATAGGACGGTTATATACAACGGAAAAATGTTTCTTGTCCACACAACATCCATCCATCCATCCTGCATGGTGTGCTAGCTGGTGGGTGCTAGCTAGTTCAGTTGGGCCAAATAAGGCACTATGAGTCTTCCTTTACCAATTGGGCAATGGTGGGGGGGCTGTTCATGCTGGTGTCAGACCCTGGATCTACTTGCATTTAGAGATGAGAAGCAAAAATGCTGCAAAAGAGTTAGTGAGACTTAACTCTCCAGTCAGGCTTTGCATGATCATTCTCACTATGACATCACCTTGAACTTTGCTTTCCAAACAAGTCTGTGTTTGTGGATTGATTGAGAGTTTGTGCTGCTTCAGAGTGTGGGTATTGATGATGGGGTTGGCAAAGTGGGCATATGAGGTTAAGTTAGTTGATGGACCAAGTACAAACCTTCTTCTAAAGTTGGTGCATTCACACTTGGTGTTAGGGACTCTAGTGTTGAGTCCCTAACACCATGTAGGACTTACACACCTACTTACCATGAACATTTTATGTTAAGTTAACATTCACTTAACATTGAGCTATTGCCCCCATCTAACATTGGGTGCCACCTAGGATGCCACCTAGATTTTCATTTAACACTGATTTAACATCAAGTGTGAATGCACCATGAGATACAATATTCAACTAGGGTACCAATTATGCATCACAACATTGAGAAAACACACAAAAAGCATCCCATTCCGTGCACTTCTTCGAAGCGATTTGTTCATTTGTTGGCCTTGCCTACTACCAAGGCAAGAAGGATATTGTGTTTAGATTCATTATAGAGTATAGTAGCTTAAGGGATTTTGGCCCCCAGGTAATAATAATAGGTCTATTTTTATATGAGGATTTTTGAAAGATGATATTTTGGTTTGTGATGAAATTTGAGATTAGTTATAGAGTTATGATATCTTGAAGGATTTTGGTTTCTTTTAGAGGATTTTTTTTTTTGAAGATAATATTTTTACATGGTGAAATATTTGAATTTCCATAATTCTTCTTTTGCATTAAGAATTACTTTTAAAATGTAAATGGCAAGGCCACAGTGCGACACACCACTTGTTGCTTGTGTTAAGGTAATAAATGGATGATGCACCCTAGTCTCAAAACAAATGTAATTTAGTATGGTTATGTTTTTCATTAACATGTCACCACCAATTTGCCAGGAAAAATTGACCCAAATTCATCAGATTTCAAAGAGAAAAAAAATCCAAATCATCAGATTTTTATAATAAGTTCCAGTAGGTAGCCAAGAATATAAAAGGATTCTGGTTTTTTAAAAAAAACTTTCATATCTAGTATGTAGCTAAATATGGCTAGATAATCTTATGGATGATGATGGTCACTTCAGCTTAAATCCCAAAATATGGAGGAAAAAAAAAAAGAAAAAAAAAGAAAAAAAACCTAACTTCCAATGGATAATCCCAACTTTGGCTACATTAAAAAATATTCTAGAAAAAAACACTAGGTGACCAAACCCAAAGCTGAAGAGCTGAGGAGCTGAGAACCCTAAAACCCTAAACCCTAAACATTTAATTCATAACCCCCACAAGGGAAAGGCAGCTTATTAGTGCACAAAACATGATTGAGTACCACCATCTACACTTAATTAATCCAGACACTTAATACAAAGAAATATAGTAACCTATGCTCACACACGAGCAGGTGACTACCTAGTCAGAGGTCAGCACTGACCAGGGTTAAGGGTCAGTTTCCATGGGGCCCAGCCAGCCATAGCAATAACTAAAGGAATAAGTGTGAAAAATCACTGATTGATTTGCAGGCCGGTTAAGTTAACTCATGTAAAGTACTGACTTGGGGAATAAGAAGGCATAATGGCATGTGCACATGGCAAGTGCTGACATGATATTCAATTGGCCTTTGGAGTCATGTAAATTCATTCATTCATTCATTCATTCATTCCTCTTGCACTATAGGAAAGCTTGTTGACTATTTACATTAACTCACACTGGCCTCATCAATGGTTAGTGCATCCAGATTGTGGATTACCATCAGTGTTTTTTATAATTTTTATAATTTTTTATAATTTATTTATTTTTTACAATAATTTATTTATTTAATTTTTTATTTAAAAATATTTAAAAATATTTTATAAATTTATTTATTAGATAAAAAGATTTCCTTCTTGTTTTTTGCTTTAAAAAAATAAAAATCTTTTGATGTTGAAAAATTTGGCAATTTTTTCCCAAAAGATTAGCAAAATTAATTGAATTTACACTAGGAAAAAACATTTGCAAAAATTTCCCATTTTTTGGGTGGGAAAAACACAGATATTTGTCCCACAAAAAAAAATCACCATGCCCATGTCCATTGCTCTATTTTCCGTTTTTTAAAGATTAGCTGAAGTGGTAGTCATCCTTAAGATGACAATTAAAGCAAATTTGGCTACAAAATAAAAAGAAAGTAAAAAAATAATGAAGAATCCATCTCTATTGTTTACTACACAACTTAATACAAAAATTTAGCAATTTTTCAAAACAATTCTGAAAAAGAAACCTGAAATTTTATTTTTGGCTATTTTCCAAAAACAAATCACCACACCTTTAAAAAACAACAACAC
>Ga0116229_10002720_pt1 | contig 28773 bp, 22 predicted proteins | sample S1TSphgellanicum_3_FD_87313 | JGI IMG/M metagenome (GOLD analysis project Ga0116229, IMG submission 87313) | Host-associated microbial communities from peat moss isolated from Minnesota, USA - S1T2_Fc - Sphagnum magellanicum MG | ecosystem: Host-associated > Plants > Peat moss > Unclassified...
AGGAGTCGAGCGAGGAGCATAGCTGTAGCTACGTGACGAGCGAGCGACGACGTTTCAGGCAAAAAGGACTTCGGCCCGCAGGGTAACGGCGAATTTGGGCCGAGCTCTTCGTTGCTCACTCCTTACGTAGCACTGTGGCTATGCTCGTCCTTCGCGCCTCGATTCGGCCCAAATTCGACTCGACACGTGACCCACGCCTCATTTTCGGACAGCCTCCAGCAAGTCTGGGTTCGGAGAGTCACCTTTGCACTATGCGGCAGGAAATGGTCACAAAGATATCGTACTACTTCTTTTGGCCAACAAGACGGACATAAACGCAAAGAGTGACGACGATGGAGCTACGCCTCTCCATTGGGCTGTGGAGGATGGCAACAAGAGCATGGTGCTGTTGTTGATTACCAAAGGAGCGGATATCAATGCAAAGGCCAATGACGGCTTCACTCCCTTGCACGAAGCAGTGTTTAAAGGCCAGACGGAAATAGCAGCCTTACTACGCCAGCACGGCGGCCATGAGTAAACAGTAGAACAGGAAGCAGCCTTTACGTAATCGCCGATCCACACAACGTCCTATCCGTCCCATCTTATCTCATTCGTCCCCAGCCTCCCCAACGACGAAGCTTTAAAGCCGCCATAAATCCGTTAGCATCCCCTGCTTGAACGCAACCCCATCCGAAACCTGCGCTCCCATCGACTGGCGCAGGTGTCTTCTCGTCTTCCTCGCCGTCCTCGCGCTTTCGCTGCCGCAGGCCGCCCTGCTTCCGCTCCTCGACCGCGACGAGCCGCGCTTCGCTGAAGCCAGCCGCGAAATGCTCCAAAGCGGCAACTTCGTCGTCCCCACATTCAACGCCGCACCCCGTTACGCCAAGCCGCCGCTCATCTATTGGTGCCAGACATTGTCCTACACCCTCCTCGGCGAAAACGCCTTCGCCGCGCGCCTGCCTTCGCTCCTGGCCACCGCGGCCACCGCAGTCCTGTTGCTCACTTGGGGCACGCGACTTGGCAGCGCGCAAATCGGCCTCGGTGCCGGACTCGCCTACGCGTTTTGCCTCCAAGCCATCCAGCAGGGCCGCGTCGCCACGGCGGACGCCCTGCTCATTTTCTTCATGACGCTCACCGCCTTCGCCGGCTGGCTGATCATCCGGCCCAGGGAACCCGGGCACGCCCGCGGGGTTTGCTTCATCGTCCTCGCGCTCGGCTTCGCCGGAGGCTTCCTCGCCAAAGGCCCCGAGGCCCTGCTTCCACTTTTTCCGCTTCTCTGGTGCGCGCGAAATGCCGGACGAACCATCATCATAAAATTGATGGCGAGCTTCCTCGCCGGTCTCGCCCTCGTTTTGATCTGGGCCATCCCCGCCTACATCGAGACCCACGGCGACTATTGGCGCGTCGGCATGAGCGAAGGCGTCGGCGAGCGCATGGTGGAAGGCCTCCAAGGCCACGGAGCAACCTCTCTCATCGGCTATTTGGTCACCGTTCCGCTCTACTATCCGCTCCTCTTCTGGCTCAGCGCGCTCCCCTGGTCGCCGCTCCTCATCATCCATCGCAAAAAACTTTTCACCGCCTGGAAACCCGATCCCACCGACGCCTACCTCATCCTCAACGCCGGACTCATCTTCCTCGTCTTCTCGCTCATGGTGACGAAACTCCCCCACTACACGCTGCCCGCGTTTCCCTTCATCGCACTCGCCTTCGCCCGTCGCTGGAACTCGGTTGGCCTGTTGCCCGCTTCCCTCACCAAGCTCGGCTGGATATCCGGCGTCGTTCTCGCCCTCCTGGCCGCCATCCTCATCCCCATCGCCATTGCCGATCACGCCACGCCATCGCCCGTCGGTGAGCTCGTCCGTGATGCGCACGACGTCCTCACGCCGGACACCGAATTCGCTCTCGTCGATTTCCAGGAACCCAATGCCGTGTGGGAAATGCGCCGCGTGGTGAAGGGCTATGCCCAAATCATCCCCGAATCAGAAGTAGAGACATTCTTGAATCAGCCCGGCCCGCACGCCGTGATCCTTTCTGATCAGGCCTTTGGTCGACTGCAGGGAGACCGAAATCTTCTTCTTTGGAAATTCTACTCAGCCAAAGGCATCAACGCCGCAAAAGGCAACTCTATTCAGATCATTATGCGCGTTAAACCGTAGTCGTTATTCTCTTCCCTGCCTTCAATCCTGTTAATCTTGTTAATCCTGTCAAAAAAATCCCCTGCCTTTCCCCTCCAAAAATTCCGTTAATTCCGAAAATTCCTTAATTCCGTCAAAATCTCGGACGTTCACTTCCCAATACAAAAATTCTGGAACAGCCGCGTCAAGATATCCTCGTTGTCCGTCTCGCCTATCACCTCCGCGAGATCGCGCAACGCATCGCGCAACTCCACGCTCACCAACTCCAATCCCAGATCGCCCCGCAACGCCTCAAGCGCTCGCCCAAGTGACTCCGCCGCGCGTTGCAGCGTGGCGTTCTGCCGCGCATTGATCGTCAGCACCGTCTCCGTCTCATCGGCGGCATCGGCCAGCAGCGCCGCTTCGATTTTCGCTTCCAGCTCCTTCAACCCTTCGCCCTTAAGCGCGCTCAGAAAAATCGCGTTCGACGGCAGCGACGCATGTCTTCCCAGGTCCGACTTATTCGCGATCAGCAGACACGGGATATTCCCCGGCAACTCGATCTTCGTCGCCGCGTAAGGCTGGTGCGCCTCGACCACATGCAGCAAAAGTTGCGCATTCGGCAGCAGCGCGCGCGCGCGACGATTTCCCTCGACCTCCACCGGGTCCGTCGAGTCGCGCTGCCCCGCCGTGTCGATCAGGCGCAACGGCAGACCACGCACGTTGCACGGCGCCTCGATCAAGTCACGCGTCGTGCCGGGAGTGGGCGCAACGATCGCGCGGTCTTCCCTCAGCAGCGCGTTCAGCAGACTCGATTTGCCCACATTCGGCTCGCCCACGATCACCGTCAGCGCGCCTTCCTGCAGAATGCGGCCGAGCGGCGCGGTGCGAATGAGCCGGTCGATTTTCTCGCGCACGCTCTCAATGCGCGCGGAAAACTCCGGCCCCACGCGCGGCTCGATTCCCTCCTCTGCGAAATCGAGGCTCGCTTCGAGATGGCTCAGCAGATCAATCAACTCGGCGCGCACATTTTCGAGCGCATGCGCCAGCCGGCCCTCCTTCATCGCGCGGGCGCTGGCCAGCGCGCGTTCCGTTGGCGCGTAAAGCAAATCGAGCAGGCCCTCCGCCTGGGTCAGCGAAAGCTTGTCGTTGAGAAAAGCGCGCTGGGTGAATTCACCGGGCCGCGCCGCTCGTGCGCCGAGCGCGAGACAGGCCTGCAGAATATTTTCCACGATGTGCGGATTGCCGTGGCACGAAATCTCGACCGTGTCCTCACCGGTGTACGAATGCGGCGTCTGCCAGAACGTCAGCACCGCGTCATCGAGCGTCTTGCCCTGATGCGCCAGCGTGCGATAGGTCGCGTGCCCCGGCGTTCCGTCCACCTTGGCCGTGACCAGTTGCCCGATGATCGCGCGGCTTTCCGGGCCGCTTAGGCGAATGACCGCCAGCGCCGCGACGCCGGGTGGCGTGCTCAGGGCGACAATGGTATCAGTGGTCATCTCGGTTGATACTCCACATACGCCAATCCATGTGCGTCAGCGACGGCCCTGCAAGTAAGTTGTCCGTCCATCACATTCACGCCGTGCGCGAGACCCGTCTGCCGACGGCCCGCCTCGGCCAGACCGTGATCCGCCAGCGCTTCGATGTAGGGAAACGTCACATTCGTCAGCGCCTGCGTGGCAGTGCGCGCATAAGCCCCCGGCATGTTCGTCACGCAATAATGGAGCACGCCTTCCTCGACAAAAACCGGCTCGTCATGCGTGGTCGGTCGCGATGTCTCCGCGCAGCCGCCCTGGTCGATCGCGATATCGACAAAAACGCTGCCCGGTTTCATCTGCTGCAACATCGCGCGCGAAACTAGCTTCGGCGCCTTCGCCCCCGGTACCAGCACCGCGCCAATCAGCAGATCGACCGTCGGCAAAAGTTCCACGAGATGCGCTTCGCTTGAGTAGAGCGTATGCGTCGAGGTCATCGTGATGTCGAGAAACCGCATTCGCTCCACATCGACTTCGAGAATCGTCACGTCCGCGCCGAGTCCCGTCGCCATGCGCGCCGCATTCACGCCCGAGGTTCCGCCGCCCAGCACCACGACTTTGCCCGGCAACACGCCCGGCACGCCGCCCAGCAAAACACCTTTGCCGCCGTGCGGCTTGGCCAGAAAATGTCCGCCAACAATCACTGACATGCGCCCCGCGATTTCGCTCATCGGCTCGAGCAGCGGCAGCCGTTGGTTGCGCGTCACCGTTTCGTAGGCGATCGCCGTGACGCCCGATTTCAGCAGCGCATCGGTCAGTTCACGGCTCGCGGCTAAATGGAGATACGTGAAAAGAATCTGGCCCTTGCGCAGGAAACCGTACTCCCTCGCGACCGGCTCCTTCACCTTGACGACGAGATCCGCGTTAAACGGCTCCTCATGCGACTCAACCAGCTTCGCGCCCGCCGACGCGTAGTCATCGTCGGGATAACCGGCATCCGTGCCCGCGCCCCGCTCGACGACCACCTGATGCTCATGCTTCACGAGTTGGTACGCCGCGGAAGGCAACAGCCCCACGCGATGCTCCTGCGTTTTGATTTCCCTGGGTACGCCGATAATCATATATAAATTCCCGTCATCCTGAGCTTGTCGAAGGATATCTGCCTATTTTGACTTCGCATAAACTAGTCCGTCATCCTGAGCCTGTCGAAGGATCAGTTCAGCCTCTGCCCGTAGCCGCCGTCGTGAGACGGCGGATGCAACTTTAAAGCTGAAACCAATCCCAACCAAAACCCCTCCTGCCTCCCTGCCTTCTTCATGTTTTCCTATTAAAATTTTCCCTCAAAAAAATTCCGTCATTCCGTCAAAAATTCAGTCACTCGGCCAGCAACTCTTCGAGATCTTCTCCGGAAAGCTTCTCCACAAACGCCTCGTCGCTGCCCAGGCTCGCCTGAAAAAGTTCGCGTTTGCGCACCTGCAACGCCTGGATTTTTTCCTCCACCGTGCCCGCCGCGATCAGCTTGTAAGCCTGCACGCTCCTCGATTGTCCCATGCGATGCGCGCGCGAAGTCGCCTGTTCCTCCACCGCCGGATTCCACCACGGATCGAAATGAATCACCGTGTCCGCGCCGGTGAGATTCAGTCCGGTGCCGCCCGCCTTCAGGCTGATAAAAAAGATCGGGATGCCGGGATCGTTTTGGAATTGATCCACCTCGGCCTGCCTTTCGACGGTCCGGCCGTCGAGGTAACAAAAGCGAAGTGCGCGCCGTTTCGCCTCGTCGCGCAGAAGATGCAACATGCCCACGAACTGGCTGAAGAGCAGCACGCGGTGACCCCCATCAATCGCCTCGTCAATCAATTCGAACGTCCGCTCCATTTTCGCCGACGGCTCTTTCCAACGGCTTTCAAAGGTAGCCGCCGCTGTCCCAGCGGCGGTGCCTTCCTGATATCCCGGCAACAAATCCAAGTGACAACAAACCTGCCTCAGCCGCAGCAGCGTCGTCAGCACGGCGAGTCGATCCAGCCCCGATTTCCGACCAGCCTTGTCCGAATGCTCGAACACTTCGCGACGGCCCTGCGCGAGCACGGCACGGTAAACTTCGCGCTGCTCGTCGGTGAGTTCGCAAAGCGTGCGAAATTCGAGTTTCGGCGGCAGCTCGGTCAATACTTCCTCCTTCGTCCGACGCAGGAAAAAAGGCCGCGTGCGATGACGAAGTCGTTCCATGAGTTTGGCGTCGGATGCGCCCCTCGTCAGCGGCGTCTCGTAGCGCTCCTTGAAATCGGCCGCGGTGCCGAGATAGCCGGGCAAAAGAAAATCGTAGAGCGACCAGAGATCGAGCACCGAATTTTCCAGCGGCGTGCCGGTAAGAATCAGCCGGTGCCGCGCGCGGAGCGCCTTGGCGCTCTGCGCATTCTGGCTCCCGCGATTCTTGATATGCTGCGCCTCGTCCAAAATCACGAGGGAAAACTCTTCGGCGCGATAATGCTCGATGTCGCGACGCAAAATGGCGTAGGAGGTGATGAGCAGATCGTAGTTGTTTTTGCGGGCAAACTTTTCGACACGTTCGGGGCCGGTTAGGTCGAGCGCGCGCAAATGAGGCGTGAACCGCGCCGCTTCGCGCAGCCAGTTCGTCACCAGGCTGGTCGGGCAAACAACCAAGGCAGCCGGCGCAGGCCCTTGCGCCGGTGCCGCGTCAGCGACTTTTATAAGTCCGTCATCCTGAGCAAGCCGAACTTGGTTCGGCGCTGTCGAAGGACCTCTAACTATTCCGTCTTCTGTTCCCTCTTCGGCCCTCTGCAATCCTCCGCGCGAAACCTCAGTCCTTCTCAACCACGCGCAAAACGCCAGCGCCTGCAGCGTTTTGCCCAAGCCCATGTCATCGGCGAGGAGGCCGTGGAAATGTTGTTGCGCGAGCCCCGCCAGCCACTCGACGCCGTGGGCCTGGTAGGGGCGAAGTTGCGCCCAAAGTTTTTCATCGAGCGCGGCTTTAACATCGGTCGTAGTTGCCGTCGTGAGACGGCGGACCGAATCATTCGTTTTCTCGGAAAAACCCTGGGCGATCAGCGCGCCGGCGAGATAAGGCGCGAATGTTTTCGCGATGCGCATCTTCCCCGGCTCCTGGTCGACCTCGCAATCGGCCAGCACTTCCTTCATCTCGCTCCACGCTTCGGTCGGCACGAGAAGCACGCGTTTGTTGGCGGTGCGGGCGTGGGATTGTCCGGTCTGAAGCCAGCGCTGGATTTCCGATTGATCGAGAGCGATTGGTTTGCCCTGCACGGAAAGTTTCAGGTCGAGGCTCAGCCAATCGTTGCCTGAATCGCGAAGGGAAAATTCGGGCTGCGCCACATCGACTTCGGCCCTGGTGGCTTCGAGCCGGGGACCGAAACGGACGGTCCAGATGCGTCGCCAGCGCGGGAGCGTGTTGGCGAGAAAGCGGCCGACATGATTTTCCGAGATGAGGCTGAAGCTCGCCGCACCGCTGCGGACGTGACTGAATCCGGCGGCCTCGATTTGGGCGAGGGCATCGCGTTCGGCGAGGATGTTGCGCCGCCAAAAGACTGAAGAAAATCTTTGGACAGGATTAACAGGATTTTGGGGAACGGCGGCCGAGGGCGCGGGAAAATATTTTTGGTAGGCGGCGGGTTCGGTTTTTCCGTTCAGGGAAAATTCCTGGTCGCCGTAATGGGCGATCAGGTCGAGGGTCAGACCGGACAAAGCGCCTTCCAGCCGCGTCTCGAAGGTGGGCTGGCCGATTTCGAGCCGGAATTCCTCGAAGCCGGGCGCGAAGACGAGTTCGCAGGTGCGTTCGAGGGCGGAAAATTCGCGGGAAAGAAAATCGGGGATTTGCCGCGCGGGAATGACGCGGGTATCGGTGGAAAAGTTGGTTGGCAGGGCCGGTGTTTCGGTGAGGTGCGTGCCGTCGAAGGACCAGGTGGGTAGAATAGGACTTATAGGATTGAAAGGACGGATAGGAGTGGGGAGTTGAAGAGAGAGAGAGCCGTCCGCGATTGTGCTGAAAATAATGCGGGGTCGTTCGGCGGTGGCGCGCACTTCGATGCGCTGTTTCTTGCCGAGCCAGACGCGGGGATGACCGTCGAGGGCGCGAAAAAATAAACCGATCTTGGCGCGCGGAACAGCGTTGATCCCGGCTGCCGTACCGGTGAGCGATTCGAGCGCGGTGAGGACGCCGTCGTCTTCTTCGCTGACGGCGAAGCCCGGGTTGAGATGGCGCATGGCGGTATCGAAAGGCTGGATTTCGTTGTCGCGCCGCGCTTCGAGGATGATGCGGACGGGATCTTTGGCGAGGCTTTCCTTGACGTTGAGCGGAAGGAGGACGGTGATTTCGAGTTGAGGTGTATTCGGCGGGGCGTCTTCGAGGAGGAAGCGGGGTAATCGTTGAACGTGCAAGGTAGCCGGCGCAGGCCCTTGCGCCGGTGCAGTTGCAGTCTGACCGTCGCCCGGAGGTCGACGGCTACCAAGCAGCGCCAGCCCCGCCGCGAGGACGTGGGGGCAGACGCGTCCGGCTTTGCGGAACTCGGCGCAGGTGCAGCGGACCTCGATGCCGGCGACGCGATCGGCCAGCGTGATCTGCGGCTCGTGCACTTTTTCCGCGCCCTCGACGCGCGCGTGAATCACGTCGCCTTCCCGGCGGGCCTCGCTGACCCGGCCCCGCTCGACCAGCGCGCGGGCTTCCTTGAGCGCGGGCCAGCCGCCGATTTCGGCGAGGAGGTTGGTAGTCAGTTCCAGTGTTGGCATATCGTGATAATCGCACAAAAGCCGTGAGGTGCGGTAGGCTTGGAAAGCTTATGCGGCTTAAAACGCCTAAAAAATAAGCGTTTTAGGATTTTTAGGCGAATCACACGTCGGCGATGTGGAGCGCGACGATGCCGAGGCTGAGGTTGGTCCAGCGCGAGGCGGAAAATCCCGCTTCGAGCATCATCGCGGCGAGCCGGGGTTGGTGCGGGAAGGCGCGGATGGATTCGCCGAGGTACTCGTAGGCGCCGCGCTCGGGCGTGATGAACTGGGCGTACTTGGGCATGACGTCGCGCATGTACCAAAAGTAGAGCGGCGAGAGCCACGCGACGGGGTGGGAAAATTCGAGGACGTAGGCGCTGCCGCCGGGGCGCAGGACGCGGCGCATTTCGCGCAGTCCGGCGAGGCGGTCGGCGAAGTTGCGCAGGCCCCAGGCGATGGTGAGGGCGTCGAAGGAGGCGTCGGGGAAAGGCAGCTTGAGGCCGTCGCCGACGAGGAGATTGCGGGCTTTCTTGGCGCGGGCGCGCTGGAGCATGGGCAGGCAGAAGTCGGCGCCGATGGCGCTTTCGGTATAGGCGCGGTGGCGTTCCAGGGCGAGGAGGACATCGCCGCTGCCGGTGGCGAGATCGAGGACGCGCGCGGGGTTTTGCGCGGCAACGGCGCGGACGAGACGCCAGCGCCAGTAGAGGTCGAGGCCGCCGCCCATGACGTGGTTCATGAGGTCGTAGCGGGCGGCGACGCGGCCGAACATTTCGCAGATCGCATTGGGCGATTGATGCGCGAGGTCGTCCCGAACGGCGGTGTAGTCGGTGGACGAGGGCATCACTTACTTTCGCGTAGGAACGCGGTTAGCGCGAGTCGGAAGATTGGGAAGAGTCAGCGAAGTGAAAATTCGCGGGGAACAAGGAAGCGTTCCCAAATGAAATTTGGGAACGAGGAGCGCGCGATTGCGGGCGCAGTGAATTATTTCAGCAGCTTGATGCCGCCGATGACGTACAAGGGCACGCATTTTCCGGCGGCGGCGTTGATGACTCCCATGATGAGAAGCGCCAGGGGCGCGAGCCAGACCAGGCCGAAGATCGCGCTGAGAAAACCGAGTCCGCCGGGAAGCATGGCGAGGACGATGTTGATGACGAAAAGAACGATACTAATGGTGATCTCGAGCAGGAAGAGTACGAGGCCCTGGTTGGCATGATACTTGGCGAAGGGGGAATCCGAGGCCGCGACGATCGGGACGAGGCAAAGAATCCCGAGATAGGCGAGGATGCCAAAGATCTTGTTTTTCTCCGCGTCTTCCGCATCGACTTCCAGCGCTTGGGGCGTGCCCATCAGGCTTTTGACGTCGAAGGGCGTCGCGGATTCGGGGTTGTCGACGTCGGGGCTGGCCTTGGTCGCGGGAGCTGCGGTGTCGGCGGGAGTAGGCGCAGCGGCGGCGGCGGGCTGGACTTTGGCCGGGGCGGGCGCGGGGCGGAAGGAGAAGGCGGGAACTTGATTGGCGGGAGTCCAGTTCTCCATGCCATCTTTCCAGACGAGGGTATCGACGGGGAGCTTGTTGGAGGCGAAATTGGCTTTCAGTTCCGATTCATTGACCGGCCCCTTTTGCTCGTTGTTTGCCGCGTAGTACCAGTCGCTCATGGCTTAGGAGATAGAGGAGTTTGATTTATTTGCAAGCGCGATTTCGTTAGAAGTGTTCTAAGAAATTGTTGGTGAGGTTGTTAGCGGAAGGCGCTGGATTTTTTGACAGGAAGAAAGGGAAGCAGGACCAAATTACCAAATTTTCCAAATTAACCGTGCTGCGCACGGCAGTTTTTGGTGTGAGGAATTTTTAACAGGAAAACATGAAATCATGAAATACATGAAGAAGGCAGGGGAAACTTTTTGGCCAGGATTAACAAGATTTACAGAATTTGGGAAAGGCCGCAGAAGGGGGTTGAATATAAGACGCAGAGCAGAGGGCAGAGGGCTACGTTTTGGCCAGGAGATCGGGGGCCATGTCGAGGTTGGCGTGGACGGTTTGCACATCGTCGTGGTCGTCGAGGGCTTCGAGCAGGGCGACGACCTGCTCGGCGATGTGCGGGTCGGTGATGGGCGTGAGGTTGCCGGGGATGTAGCTTAGCTTGGCGCTGGCGATGGGGATTTTGGCGGCTTCGAGGGCCTTGGTGACGGCGTCGAGGTGGTTGTCGGGCGGGGTGATGACCTCGATGATGTCTTCGTGCGAGCGGACGTCCTCGGCCCCGGCGTCGAGCGCGGTGAGGATGACGTCGTCCTCGGCGATGCCAGGCGCGGTGATGGTGACGACGCCTTTGCGGTGGAACATCCACGCGACGCTGCCGGAGCCGGCGAGGTGGCCGTGGTACTTGGCGAAGAGGGCGCGGATTTCCGCGGCGCTGCGGTTTTTGTTGTCGGTGGCGGCTTCGAGCAGGACGGCGACGCCGCCGGGGCCGTAGCCTTCGTAGATCATTTCCTCGTAGGCCGCGCCTTCGAGTTCGCCGGTGCCTTTTTTGATGGCGCGGTCGATGTTGTCGACGGGCATGCTTTCGCCGCGGGCAGTGGCGATGGCCTGGCGCAGGCGCGGGTTGAAGTGGGGATCGCCGCCGCCGAGCTTGGCCGCGACGGAGATTTCCTTGGAGAGCTTGCTGAAAATTTTGCCGCGCTTGGCGTCGATCGCGCCCTTGTAGTTTTTAACTTTTGACCAGCGGGAATGGCCTGACATAGAGGAGTAAGATGCGACTTTCGGGTGGGAAAGGCAAGTGGATGGTGTGGGTTCAATACTCTGGCCCAGCTTTTATAACGATACCATTTGGCTCAATGGTATATCCGAGATTTGCCTGCGCTATGACATAGCCTAGAACATCCTCAATTGATACATTATCGAGAGTTATCGAGACAGAGCGACGAACGTGAAATTTGCCGGGTGGGTTGTCGGCGGGCAAACGAAGCTCCATTTTGACGCCAAAGTGTTTCGGATCGAATCTCTGGCTTTGTTCAGACAGAAACTTAACGACGACGGCGATGTCTTCGTTTTTGAAATCAACTGTTGGTAATATGATTCTCCTCAAACTCCTGGCCACGTCTTTTCGGGCCTTGATTTCAGAGGGCGGCTCGGCCGGATTATTGTCAGCAGGAACGATCTTGCCTTCTGAATATAGAACGACTACGCCCTTGGAGATAAACCATTCGAGAGGAGGATCGTCGTCACAGACTTCGTAAAGGACTGTTATTAGAGAGGCGCCTTTCATGTTAACCAAGACATCCCATTGCGGACCGGACAATTTCGATACGGAACCCGGAGGCAATTCGAGACGAAATTGGATGCCTGTTTTTGCGGGATCGAGCTCTTTGCTTTTAAGAGTCAGGAAGTCGATGACCGAGTAGATGTCTGCATTTTCAAAATCGACTTCGGGGATAATGATCGAAGTAAGCTTGTTGCGCGTGAGGATGCTTTCTGGGCGTTCGTCGCAATAGTCGCCCGTAAAGAGCGGCGGCGCTGTCGCAGACGAAGAAGCTGGATCTGCGCGCAGTGGCGAGAAGGTGAGCAAAGCTCCTAAGCCTGCCAGAGCGACCCAAAAACTGGTCATACAGTGAAATTAGCTGGATGCTCGTCGGAGGCGAGGGCGAAGTTGAGGCGCGAAAGGCAGGAATAGTAAGAGGTCCATCGACTGCGCCAGGACAAGCCTGGCTTACTCAGGATGACGGATTTTTATAGTGGGTCTTGCGCCCCACCGTCGCACGGAGTGCGACGGCTACCGGGGAACAGCTTCCTGTGCGCTCGCGATGCCGCGCTCGCGCACCCGGACAACGAAGTAGTCCGGGCCACCCGAAGTGCACCGCCGCCCAGCCTGCGGCGGCTACCAACTGCCCTGCGCAGCAGCGCGATTGCATGCGATGATGTTTGTGAATGCGGGGCAGTGCGGCTAGTCTGGCGGCGAGTAACGATGAAGGACCGTTTTCGAGATGATGAGGGGGCGGCGGCGGTCAGGGATGAGTCGGATGCGCAGGACAAGGCATTGATGGTTCGCATCGCGGCGGGGGACGAGGTGGCGTTGCGCGACTTGATCGAGAAGCATCAGGGTGCGGTTTACGGGACGATTGCGAAGATGCTGGGCGATCCGGTGGAGGCGCAGGATTTGGCGCAGCAGGTTTTTGTGCGGGTCTATCGCGCGGCGGGCTCGTACCGGGCGACGGCGCAATTCAAGACGTGGATTTTTACGATTGTACGCAATCTCGTTTTCAACGAGCACCGGCGGCGATCGCGGGCGACGCTGGTCTCGCTGCATCCGACGGAGAACGAGCAGTGGCATTTCGGACCCGCGTCCGGTTCGGATCTGCCCGACCTGGCGAACAAGACACCGGGAGAAAATGTGTTGCAGCAGGAGTTGATGCGAAAGGTCGACGAGGCGATCCTGGCGCTGCCGGAGCAGCAACGGCTGGCGGTGGTCCTGCGCCGGTACGACGAGTTCTCCTATGAGCAGATCGCGGAGATTCTCAAGACGAGCGTGCCGGCCACGAAGTCGCTGCTGTTCCGGGCACGGGAAACGCTACGGGTGGCTTTGCAGGATTATCTTGAACCGGAGGGCTAGGACATGGCATCAAAGCTTTATCTTTTAAATTTGAGTTTCCGCCGCCCGGCGTGCGGCGGCTACCAAAAATAGTGCGCAACTCAATCTTACCCCTTGTGTTTGATCCAGTATGAAATCAGGCCCTCCTCATAAGTCCGCGCAGGATGCAGGCTGGGACGAGAACGATCCGGTGTGGGATTTGCTGGCGCAAGCTCCTCGCCCGGAGCCGGATGCGTGGTTTGTCGCGCGGACGCTGGCGCGTTGCCGCAATGAAGGTCGTGGCGGGGACTGGTTGCCGCGCCTGGTTGGAATGTGGCGCTGGGCGCTGGGCGGCGGGCTGGCCCTTGCCATGGCGGTGGCTTTGGTTGTACCACCGCCGCAGGTTCAATCCGAAAAGGTCGACGATCAAAAGAATGTGCAGGATGCTTTTGAGATTGTGGCGAACCTCGATACAACGGATGCGGATTCCTCCTCTTCCACTTCGTCTTCATGGCAAGATACGTCTCTCTAAATTTCCGGACTGGTTGTCCCCGGCTGGCCGGCGGGGTGTTGAGCTTGATGGCCGTTTTTTCCGCGCCGTTGCAAGCGCAGCAAACGATGACCATGCAACAGGCCCAGACTCCACCCGCCACGACTTCACCTACTGCGCCTGCGAAGCCTCCGGCGGGGAAACCTGTACTCCCACCTGCGCCTCCGCCTGACACTTTCACCCAATACGGCAAGATCGTGGCGCCAAGCGATCAAGTGGCGCATCCGCTTAAGTTGAAGCTGCCGTTTCCCGATGTGGGCGAGGTGAAAATTCCGAGCCAGGACCAGTTGGTGATGCGCGACAAGCTGGAGCAGTTGGCGACGCTTTCCGATCGGGACATTCTCGCCCAGCTCGAGAAATGGCCGGCCTTTAGCAAGATGAGTTTGCGGGACGAGGGCGCGATGTTGCAGCGAATCCAGGATTTCCGGGATTACCGGACAAATGTCGCCAGGCAGAAGGCGCATGACATGGGTCTGCTGACGCTTTTACCGGACCAGCAGGTCCGCTTCGAGAAGGAGTATTGGAACAAGCGGTTGCAGATGGATAAGGACCTGGCCAAACAATTCGAGCCGATCTACAAGGCGCGTGAGCAGAAGATGCTGGATGATCTTTACCGCGAGTATTCGGCGGTGAGCCAGGGGCCGGTGGCGCAAGCGCCCAAGCCGGTCGCGCCGCAGCCGAACAAGCCGGCGACGACCGTCACCCCGCCGATGCAGCCGATTGCGCAGGCGCCGCATTGAGGCGCAAGCCGGTTCCTCGTTCCCAAGTTTCGCTTGGGAATGTTTTTTTGTTCCTCGCGAAATTTCATTTCGCGCTACTTAAAAACAGGTCCTTTCGTCGAGGATCGGCCATGAAATGGCCTCAGCAAGTGCGTTCCCAAGTGAAACTTGGGAACGAGGGATCAGGGCGCGGTGACGGTGTTGTCGGCGATGATGCTCGGGGTCTTCGGATGGGGGAGGGTCATGCCGTAGAGGAGATATGGCTGGCGTTCGACGGCCCACTGGGCGACGCCGGAGTCCCACGAATGGATGATGTCCGAGACGGAGCGGCCGGCGGAAAGCTGATGGCGAATGCGGGTGTTGCCGTTGACCTTGTCGAACATATCGCGCTGGTCGGAGTCCGTATGACCAAAGACCGAGAAGTCGTCGACCTCGTTTTCCAGGAGATCAATGGCCTGGAAGTTGATCGCGGTCAGATTGCCGGCGTTGCGTGGATCGATATGCAGATAGATGCCGTCCTCGCCATCTTCCTCATAAGGGCTGGCACGCACGCCGGGGATATGAAGCGCGTTGAAGCGGCTGACCAGGGTGCTTTCGGGCCAATCGCGTCCCATAATGATTTGGAAAGGATTGGGGCCGCCGCAGCCGCTTTCGATGCCGATCTCGCCGAGGACGCCGGTGGCGGTATAGCCCCGGGCAGCGCCGATGGTGGGGACGTTGGGCGAGGTGGGAATCCACTTGAGGCCGGTGTCCTCCCAAACCATGGGGCGGGTCCAGCCTCGCATCGCGATGATGGTGAGACGGCAGGGCTTGGGCAGATACTTGGCATTGATCCAGAGAGCCAGCTCGCCGGGGGTGAGGCCATAGACGACCGGAATGTCATAGAGGCCGACGAAAGAGGAGACGCCGTCATTGAGGCGCGGGCCCTCGATGCGGACGCCGCCGAGCGGATTGGGGCGATCGAGGACGATGACCTGGATGTTGTCCTTCGCCGCCTCGTCCATGACGTAACCGAGCGTGCTGATGAAGGTGTAGGAACGATTGCCGAGATCCTGGACGTCATAGACGACGGCATCGAGGCCGGAGAACATGGCGCGCGTGGGATGCCGGAATTCGCCTTCGTCCGTATTATAGAGCGCGTAGACGGGGAGATGCGTGTGCGGGTCGCGGCCATTGTGGCAGTTTTGCCCGGCGGGGGTCTTGCCGTCGATGCCGTGTTCGGGGCCGAAGAGTTTGACGAGGTGAAAGCCGGAGCCGTTATAAAGGACGTCGATGGCGGAGCGGCCGTGGGAATCTGCGCCGGAGGGATTGGTGACGAGGCCGACGCGCTTGCCCTGGAGGATAGCGAAATTCGATTTTTCGAGCTCATCAATGCCGAGCGAGATGGCGGCGGCTTGGGCGCTCCAGGTGAAAACCAGGAGGAGACTGGCCGCCAGTGCCACGGATTGAAAAGAGTATTTTACGTTCATTGTCAGTTCCGGCCAAAGCTTGCGCCGGATAATCTCAAGCAGGGCTTGTTCCAGCGAGACTGCCTTGACGCGGCGGAGCATACGAAAATTATGCGGCGATGTCACGCCCCGCGCGCATAAATGGGAAAATTTTGCGCGGTAGGATTTTCTAGTCACTCCCTCGCCAAGACGTGGAAGGTCGGTTAGGGTTCGCATGTGACGTTGCGTCATCGAATCCGATTTTATCAGCAACTGGCCGTGCTGGTTCGCGCCGGTGTGGCCATTCGCGGCAGCCTGGAGCGGTTGAAGGAACGGATGCGCGAGAAGGAGCTGGCGGTGCTTTCGGAAAAGGTGAACGCAGGCGAGAAGATCGCCGATGCTTTTGCCGCCGCGGGCTTTTTGCCTTTCGAATGTCATCTCGTCGCGGCGGGCGAAAGGAGCGCGCAGCTCGACACGATCTTCACCCATTTGTCCGAATTCTGGGCGCGGGAATTGTCGATGCGGCAGGCGCTGATTCGTCCGCTTTATTATCCGATTGTGATCCTGCACCTGGTGATTCTGCTGACGGCGGGAATCGAATTGGTGCAGACGGAATGGCCGGTCGTGCTGATCCATTTGGTTTGGACGCTGGCCGGGTTTTACGTGATCGGCTTCGTCATTTACCTGCTGGCGCGCGCCTCTTGGACGAACGAAAGCCTGCGGCGCTTCTGGTATTATGTGCCGCTGGTCGGGGGTTCGCTGGCGACGACGTATGCCTATCGCTGGATCACGACGTTGAAGCTCGAATTCACGGCTGGCGTTTCGCTTTATCGCGCGGTGGGCGACGCCTGGCGGGCCTCCGGCTATTCGGGCGGTGAGCGGCTGGCCACGGAGGGCGAACAGGCGATGCTGAAGGGCACGGAGCTGTCAAAGCTGATGCGAGATTGGAAGCAATTGCCGCGCGATTGGATCGATTTCGTCGAGACGGGCGAAATTTCCGGCGCATTCGAGGCGGCATTCCAGGCGCTGGAAGCGGAGGCGGCGGAAGCGTGGTCGCAGGCGCAGAAACGGATGGCCGATTGGCTGCCGAAGATTGTCTATTTCTTCGCGCTGATTTTCGTGGCGATCGAGGTCGGCGGGCTGATGTATAAAGTGGAGATCGCGCCGATTGTCGATACGGAAAAGCAGATCGATGATGCGACGGGCAACAGGTAACCGAGATGACGACGTTCTTTGGTGAAAGCCATTTGACAGGAAAACATGAAATCATGAAAACAGGAAAGAAGTCTGGGTTTGCCGATCTCTTCCCACAAAAATTCCTTTAATTCTGTCGATACTACCTGCCTTCCTCATGTATTTCATGCCTTCATGTTTTCCTGTTAAAAAACGATGATTTCAACAGAACGATGACGACGCCCTTTTATGAATCGGACGCGGCAGTGGAGCAGTATCTCTTGTTTCATTACGGCACGCCGGAACAGATTTGTCCGCTGCTGCCCGACGCGCGGACGGCTTGCGGATTTCCCGCGCGGTGCGTGAGCGAACCGTTGCGGCAAATCGAACTGCGGAGGCGGACGCGGGCGCTCGATCTCGGTTGCGCGGTGGGGCGGAGCAGCTTCGAGCTCAGGAAATATTTCGACGAGGTGGTGGGTATCGATTTCTCGGGGCGATTCATCGCGGCGGCGGAGCGGATGCGTCCGGGTCGCGCGGTGACGGTGCGTGTGGCGGGAGAAAGCGCAGCAACGGAGGAGCTGCGGCTGGAGTTGCCCGCGGAATTGAAGACCGATCATGTGAGCTTTGAGCGGGGCGACGCGTGTGAACTGCGCGCCGATTTGGGCTCCTTCAATTTGGTGCTGATGGCGAATCTGATCGACCGGCTGCCCGATCCGGCACGGTGCCTGGCGCGGATGCCGGACCTGATTTCGAGCGGAGGATGGCTGGTGATGACGTCGCCCTATACGTGGCTGGAGGAGTACACGCCGAGGGAAAAGTGGCTCGATGGCGGCGGACGTGGCGCGTTAAGCGCGTTGAAGGAGCGGCTTGAGCCAGCTTTTGCTCTGCGCCACGTTTTCGATTTGCCGTTTCTGATCCGCGAGCACCGGCGGAAGTACCAGTGGAGCGTGGCCGAGACGAGTGCGTGGGTGAGAAAGTAACTAATGATATTCTTGATAGGCATTTTCGTTGCAATGCTGGGTGGAGCGATCGGTGCTTCTTTCGTTAGAAAGCAGTGGCCACAGAGTGGGAAATGGGGAATTAATCGAGGTGAAGTTTACTGTCCACAATGTGGTGCCCTCATTCCGAAGGTTCGAATACCAAAAACAATGCAGGAATTTTTATGGGGCGGTGGCACTTGTCCAAAATGCCTCTGCAAAGCTGACAAGTATGGCGACAAGCGAGAGTGAAGATGAGCTAGGTTCGCCCGAATGCGAAAGCCCCTTTATGATCCCCCGCGATGAGTTTTTCCACGTTGATGAGAGTGATAAATCCAGGCTCCCGTTCGCTTTGACCTCGCATCCATCTTGGACTTCCCTGCCTCGAATCCCGTTCAATCTTTCCAGACTTTTTCAGCAGCCTGCTAACTATTCCGCTCGTCCTCCGTGGCTTAAGAAATAGCTAGAGATCCTTCGACAAGCTCAGGATGACGATCTTTTTATAAAGTCGCTGATGCGACCGGCGGTCATAGACCGCCGCTACAGACTGCAAGCGCCTATTCGTAGATGTAGTTATCGCGGCGGAGTTTGTTGACGAGATCGTGGAAGTCCTGCGCGTGAGGGCCGCCGATTTGCTCGAGGCGCTTGTAAATCTCGATGGCTCCGCGCCAGTCTTTCTGCGATTCGCGAATGCGCCCGGCTTCCCAACCGGCCTTGATCTGCCAGGAAAATTCGGGCGGGACGGGTGAGGCGGAATCGTCGCCGGCGACGCGTCCGTAGAGGACATCGAGGTAACGCGCCATGGCTTCATCGGTGCGGCCCATTTTTTCGAGACATTTGGCGGCGCGGACGTCGGCTTCGTTGCGGTCGGCAATCGTGCCTTCCTTGGTCTTGAGGATTTGGTCGAAGGCGGCCAGCGCCAGAGCGTAGTTGGCGGGGTCGTTCGTTCCGAGCTCGAAGAGGCACTGGCCCTTGAGCAGGCTGGCGTCGACAAATCGAGCGCCGGTCTTTTCGGTGGCGAGGACCGCGTCGTAATAGGTCTCGGCCTGATCGAAGTTCAACTGTTGCTGGTAGACGCGGCCTTCCCAGAGGCGCGCATCGGGTTTGAGCGGAGAGGCGTCGGGGACTTTTTCGAAGAGAGTGCGCGCGGCGGCATAATCCTGGTGGTCGAAGGCGGCCTGCCCGGCGTAGAAATAAGCGTTATTGGCGAAGTCGCTGTTAGGATAGCTTGCGGTCAACTGCTGGAAGGTGTCCTGCGCGCGCACGTAGTCCTGATGATTGAAATAGAATTCGCCGAGATTGAAATAGGCCTCGGGCGCACCGGGCGAGTTGTTGTATTTTTGCGCAAGCTGCACGAGGGCCTGCTCGACCTGGTCTTCGTTGAGCTGCTTGAGTTCGTACGAGACGAGGACGCCGCGCTGCGCCGCCGCGAGCGCATCGTTGGGAAATTGAGCGACGATCATCTTGCAGGTGGCGAGCGTTCCTTCGAGGTCGTTGGTTTGGTATTGCAGATTCTGCAGGGCATTTAGCAGCGCTTCCTGGTCGGAGCCCGTTCCCGAAGTGGCGATGGCATTCTGGTAGACGGTTTTGGCGTCGTCGGTTTTGCCCTCGCGGGCGAGGAGCTGGCCCTCGGCCAGGGCGAGTGATTTCAGGTAATTGCTTTGCGGGAAACGCTTTTGGAAATCGGCGAGGGCCTTGGTGAAGACGTCGTTCTGGCCGAGGCAGGCCTGGGCCAGGAGAAAGTTGTAGGAGGCGTTTTCCGCGGAGGAATCGGTGCCGTCGGAAACCAGGGCGAACTGGGCGGCGGCCCCGGCGTAGTCCTTCGCTTGATTCAGCAGGACGTAGCCGAGTTGATAGCGGGCGGAGCGGACGAGTGCGGGATCGGAGTTCGCGGCGATGCAATTCTGCAAAGCCTTGACGGCCTGGTCGACCTTGCCGGTGCGGGCGTAAAGCCGGCCGAGTTGTTCGTTGGCGGCGGGAACCCACGGGCTCGTGCTGTAGGCGACGAGGAGCGATTCCAGAATGCCGATGGCTTTGTCGTCCTCCTGGTCCTCGGCGAGGACGGAGCCGATGGCGAAAAGGGCGGCGGGCGCGGAGACATCGGAGGTCCGGGCGAATTCCTGGAGCTTGGCGACCGCCTCCGGCAACTGGCCGCTGGCGCGGGCGCATTCGAGGTAGGCGCGGAAGGCCTCGAGCTGGGTTCCTTCGTTTACGGTCAGGTGATAGGTCTGCTCATAGGCCAGCATGGCCTGGTCGTTTTGTTGAAGGGCCGATTCGGCGCGCCCCAGTCCGAGCCACGCACGGGCGACGAGCGGCTTGGGGAAGGCCTCGGGATCGCTGGTGATGCTTTGGTAGGCTGTGACCGCTTTATCGGCCTGACGATTGGCGGAATAGGTTTCGCCGAGCCAGAAGTCGGCCTCATAGGCGACGCCTTTTTCCGGTTGGGTGGCGAGGAGCGCAGTGAGCCCGGCGATGGCGTCCTTGAATTGTTGTTGGGCCAGTTGGATTTTGGCGAGGAGGAGTTGCGCCTGCTGGCCGGCCGAAGTGCCTCCCTTGGTTTTGATCAGCGCCTGGATCAAGGGCAGCGCGTCGGTTTCCCTGCCCTGCTTGAAGAGCGCCCAGGCCAGGCCGAGGCTGGCGCGATCGACGTAATCGGGGTCTTGCTTGAAGAGCGACAAAGCCTGGCCGAGCAGGGCCTCCTCCGAGTGGCCGGTGGCATTTTTTAAGGCGAGGAGGGCGCGATATTTTTGCTCGGCGTCCGGCCATTTTCCGAGATCGAGCAGCGATTCGGCCTGCCAGAAGAGGGTGTCGGCGCGGAGGTTTTCGGGGACCTGGTCGATGGGAATATTGAGCGCGGCGAGTGCCGCGTCACTGCGGCCGAGTTGGTACAGCGCGCGGGCCTGAAGGAGCTCGGCCTCGGCGGCCAACTCGCTCTTCGGGTATTTTTTCAGCAGCGCGGCGACACGGTCGTTGCAGAGATCGAACGCGCCGTCCTTGAACGATTGCTCGGCGGACTTGAGGGTTTTCTTCTCGTCGTCGGTGGGCGCGGCGCGCAGCGGGAGTAGAACGCCCGCGAGCAGGCCCGCGAAAATGAGCGATAAGAGAAAGCGATTCACCGTTGGGTATTTTCTCATAGGGATGAGAATCGGCAAAGGTGATTTTAGCATCACGTCTTGCACGGATTGAACACCTTGAGTTGAGGAAAATATTTTCGGTAAAAATCCGAGTCGCGGGAGACCAATTGATAAGAAAGGGTCAGCGCATGCGCCCCGATAAAGAAATCAGGCATGATGCGCGTGCGAGGACCACCCTGTCGGCGATATTTCTGCCAGGCGCGGCTGGCCAGAAAGGACGCGTCACGACTCATGGCCACGACGTTAATGCGATTGGCGTCGAGGAAACGATCGCAATCGCCCCTTGAAGAGAACTCGAAGCATAGCTCAGCGTAAACCACGTCGCAAACAATGAGGGAACCAGCCTGCGCGCCCGCCTGAATCGCCTGGATCGATGCTTCGACGAACTCGACATTGGGAAGAACGACGTCGAAGAGGACGTTCGTATCCAAGGCTGTGATCATCTGCCTCTAATGTCCCGCATAAAATCGTCGGCATTCTTGTAGCCCATGTTTTTCAGGCCGCCATTGCCTTTTCCGATCCACTTCCTCAGGTCGATGGGCTTGCCGACTTTCTTTAGGACGAGTTTGTTCGATTCCACCTCGAACTCGACTTCGGTCGAGGGCTGGAGCCCGAAACGTTCCCGCAGTTTTCTTGGAATGGTTACCTGGCCGCGTTCGCCTATTTTCATACTAACAAGTATGAATTACAGTTCCTACTTTGCAAGCCCTGGAATTCTTAAGCCGATCAATTAGCCGCTGAATGCTTCAAAACACGAATGGGATAACGGCGCCGCCGCGCTTCTTGTAGTCGAGATATTGATTCCCGAAATGCTCGATCATGAGGGCTTCTTCCTGGCGGTATTTGATCCAGAAGCTCACGAAGAGGATGGGGAAGGCCACGAGGCTGCCGACGGTTCCGGTCGCAAGGGCCGTGCCGAGAAACATGAGGAGCATGGCCGAGTAAATCGGATGCCGCACATAGGCGTAGGGGCCGCGCACGATAAGTTCGTGGTTTTCCTTGTAGGTGACCGTGCCGCTCCAGTTTTTTCCCAGTGTGATGCGGGCCCAAATCGCGAGGAAGAGGCCAAGCACGGTGATGGCAAGACTCAAGATATCCAGCGCGAGAAAATGAGGCAGGACGATGAGCGCATAGGGATGTTCTCGGTGCCGTAACACGCCGCCGAACATGAGCCAGAAAGCGAGGAAGAAAGGCACGGTGTAGGCAAAACGGCTGCCGAAGGATTGGCGCTTAACCGTCCGCTTGTTGGCGAACATGTTGAGCAGCCAAAAGAGGATGAAAATGTCCCAGCACGCATAGATGGCTTTTAGGAACATGGCGGGAGCGGGTTTCTCTGATTATTCCGAGAACACAAAACCATTTTCTTCGAGGCCGCGCTTTACTGCGGGCAGATCAAAAGTCCAAAAGACAACGAAGGGAGCTTGGCCAGTTGTGTGTTCGATCTTGAGGCCCTTCGAGAAAAAGCCTGAATATTTGGAGAGTTTTGTGATTTGGGATCGAGGAAACTCGGGGTTCCCGATGAGGGATGAAATCGCAAGAAATTCTTTCTCGATCCGTAGTTTGGCAAACGGCCATGTTGCGTTGAGGGCGCAATAAAAATTCGCTCCAACATGCACGCCGCCGCGAAAAGTCATAACTTTACGATGCCAACTCCAGCAGCGCGTCCTTCACGTTGCGCATGAGGGGCGCGATGGTCTTGTCGGTGAAGTCGAAGGCGAGGCCGGTGGTCTTGAATAGTTCGGGCAGGGGCCGCGAGCCGCCGAGACTGAGGCCCTTGAGATAATGATCGAGCGCGGAATGGAGATCGCGACGCGATGCCTGCCAGAGCTGGAGCGCGCCGAGTTGCGCGATGCCGTATTCGACGTAGTAGAAGGGAATCTCGAAAATGTGGAGCTGGCGGTGCCACATGTGGGCGCGGGATTTCTCGAGGCCGGACCAGTCCTCGACGCCGCCGAAGCGATCCATGAGCGAGAGCCAGAAGGCGGTGCGCTCGGTGCGGGTGTGGCCGGGGTGGGTGTAGATCCAGTGCTGGAAGGCGTCGACGGTGGCCATCCACGGGAAGAATTTGATGATGCCTTCGAGGTGATCGCTCTGGGCGCGCTTGGCGTCGGTTTCGGAATAGAAGGCGCGCAAGTGAGGCGCGGCGAGGAGTTCCATGCCCATCGAGGCGACTTCGCAGAACTCGATCGGCGCGCTGCGGTAGGCGTGGAGCGGCAACTCGCGCGCGGCGAGGGCGTGAAAGGCATGGCCGGCTTCGTGGAGCATGGTTTCGACATCGCGATGGACGCCGACCGCGTTCATAAAGATGAAAGGGACGCGGGCCTCGGAGAGGGTGCTTTGGTAGCCGCCGGGCGCTTTGCCTTTGCGGTTGTCGAGGTCGACCAGTTCCTGTTTGCGCAGGACATTGTAGTAATCGCCGAGGCGGGGATCGAGCTTGCCGAAAATCTCGTGGCATTTCTCGAGCAGCTCGGACGATTCGGTGAAGGGATGCAGCGGCGGATTGTGGTCGGGATCGACGGCGAGGTCCCACGGGCGAAGTTTTTCCAGGCCGAGCTTTTGGCGGCGCTCTTCCTGCAATTCGCGGGCGAGCGGGACGACGTGATGCTCGACGGCGTCGTGGAAGCGGAGGCAATCGTCCGGGGTGTAATCGAAGCGCTCGTAGTTGGCGAAGATGTAGGCGCGGAAATCGGAGAAGCCGGCGGCGTGGGCGATTTCGTTGCGCAGGACGAGGAGCTGGTCGAAGAGTTCCTCCAGCTTGTCGGCGTCCTGGAGGCGGCGTTCGGCGACGGTCTTCCACGCGGCTTCGCGGCGGGGACGGTCGGGCTCTTCCTGGATGCGGCCCATGCGGGCGAGGGTCTGTTCCTTGCCGTCGAAGTGGACGGTCATCCCGCCGCTGATCTTCTGGTACTGCTGGGTGAGCTTGGCAATCTGGGTCTCGCGCGAGATATTTTCTTCGCGATAGATTTTCACCTGCGTGTCGACGCTGCGGCGGTAGACTTCGTAGAAGGCGGGGAGCTGCTTGAAGAAGGGCAATTGGTCGAGCTTTTGCATGAGCGCGAACTGGCGCGGCTTGAGCCACGGATCGACCACTTCGACGATGTGCATGTAGGCCTTTTCCTTGGCCTCGTCGTCGGTCTGGCACGTCATGTTGATGTAGGCCAGCGAGGACGATTCGGCGAGCGCGGCGCAGACTTCGCTATGGTCGCGCAGCCACATTTCGAGATCGGGAACCGAGGCGACGAAATCGAGGCGGGAGGCGAGTTGGTCGAAGACAGGCGCGAGTTGCGCGGTATCGGTCAGGTCGATGGTTTCGGGGAGAAATCGGCGGGGGGTGAAGTGAGACGTCTGCATGGTTTTTTAACATGCCACAGATGGGCGCGAGGCCAAGCTGATGTTTGTAGCAGCGCCCGTGAGGGCGTGGTCGACCTCTGCCACTGAAGTCCACGCTCTTACGAGCGCGGCTACGGGACTGTAACGCGCCCTTGGTTAATTTGGAGATCGGTTCTAAGATAACGGCTCCATGGCCGGCATCATCCCACCCGAAATCGTCGAACAGGTGAGGAATGCCTCGGACATTGTGGATGTGATCGGCAGTTACGTGCCGCTGAAGAAGTCGGGGGCCAAGTTCAAGGCGCTAAGTCCGTTTAACAAGGAGAAGACGCCGTCGTTTTACGTCGATCCGTCGAAGCAGATTTTCAAGTGCTTCAGCAGCGGGCATGGCGGCGATGTGTTCAAGTTCCTGATGCTGATGGAGAACATGACGTTCCCGGAGGCGATCCGGCGTTTGGCGCAGCGGGCGGGGATTGTGATTCCGGAAAGCAGCGGCCAGTACGATCCGCTGGCGCGAAGCCGTCGCGAGGAATTGCTGGCGTTGAATGCGGCCGTGGCGACATGGTGGCAGAAGCTGCTTCACTCCGATCCGGCCGCGGAACCGGCGCGGGCTTATCTGAAGAGCCGGGATTTTCCCAGAGCGCTCGCGGAGGAATTCGGGCTGGGCTATGCGCCGGAAGGGTGGGACACGACGTTGAAATGGGCGCAGAAGAATGGCCACAGCATGGCCACGCTCGAAGCCGGGCGGCTCGTGGCGACGTCGGAATCGGGGCGCACCTACGATTTCTTTCGGGGACGGCTGATGATCCCGATTTATAACGATGCGGGCGAGGTGGTGGCGTTCAGCGGGCGGCTGCTCGATCCCGAGGCGAAGGCGCAAAAGTATGTCAACTCCTTCGAGACGCCGGTGTTCACCAAAAGCAAGATTCTCTTCGGCCTGAACAAGAGCAAGCGTCCCATCATTGATGCCGAAAGCGCCATTGTGTGCGAAGGGCAGATTGACCTGATGCGTTGCTGGCAGAAAGGCGTGCGCAATATCGTCGCGTCCCAAGGGACGGCGTTTACCGATCATCACGCGCGGATTCTGAAGCGAATCGCGAAGGAAGTGGTGATTTGCTTTGATGCCGACCGGGCCGGGCAAAATGCCTCCTTGAAGTCGATCGAGGTTTTGCTCAAGGAGAACCTGCAGGTGCGGATCGCGCGGATTCCCGCGGGCGAGGACCCCGACAGCCTTTTGCGCAAACAGCCGGTGGAAGTCTTCGAGACGATCCTGCGTGAGGCGAAGGATTACACGCGGCATTTGCTGGACGTGGCGTGCGCGGAGGAGGATGTTTCCAGTCCGCGCGGGCGGGGCGCGGTGGCGGCGAAGATGGCGCAGGTGATCGCGAAGATTCCCAATGCGGTGCAGCAAGAGCGCGTAGCAAATGAAACGGTATCACGGCTTCAAATTCCTATCTTTATTATGAACCAAGAGATCGCTAAGGCCCAAGCCCAACAGTCTGCCCAAGCGAGAGTTCATAGCGCATCAAGCATTTCTTCTTTAGGAATAAATGCGGAGGTGACTGCAGCGGTAATACACGCTGAACCCCTTCAAGTCGCTAGACCTATCGAAGCCTTGCTCTCGCTTCTTTTGACGAATGAAGACTTAGTTCCTGTTGTCAGTCGTGAACTTGACTACGCATGGCTAGAGGGCCTTGATGGAGCTGAAACCCTTTTAAAATTGCTTGATGCTCATGCGCATGATGCCTGGGAAGATGGAATGCATTTTATAAGAGAATGTGACGACAGAACTCACAACTACCTAGCAGGTCTTCTTCTAAATCCTGTGCCTATTCCTCTTGAAGCGCCTTTAGAAGTACATGCGGCAAAGCTCGTGCAAAACATTGAAAAACAATGGAAAAAACAACGTCTGGAAATACTTTTGGAATCCGTGAAATCAGGAATGCTTTCCCCAGATGAAACCATGAAATATCTCCGAGAAATCGAGACTATAAGGAGAAAATTTCCCGACTTTAAATCTTGGGGATAGAAGGCTGGGTGGCCCGGGCTACTTGTTGCCCGGGGCGCCGTAGGCGACAGGAAGCGATCCGATGCCCAAACGTCAAATCGTTGATGAGCCCGGAGGGTATCATTTTGTGACTTTCTCCACCTATCAGAGGCGCCAGTTTTTGGCTCCGGAAAGGACTCGATCCATTGTCGTAGAGGTTCTGCAAACTTGTCTCCAAACTCACCGAGCGTACTGTCATGGCTTCGTTGTCATGCCCAACCACGTTCACGCGATTCTTTCGGTTGCACCCGAAGCAACAATTGCATCCTTTCTTCAAGCTTGGAAAAAGACGAGTTCGTACCGGATCAAACGGTTTTACGCCCAAGAACTCACAAAGTACCATAACCTTTGTCCCGATAAATGCTCGATTTGGCAGGCGAAATTCTATGACTTCAATTTAGAATCGGATCAAAAGTACCTTGAAAAACTCAACTACATGCATGACAACCCGGTGGTGGTGGGGCTGGCTTTGACAAGTATTGAGTGGGCCTGGAGCTCAGCTCGATTTTATGAGATGGGAGTGGATGTTGGAGTTAAGATCACACCATCATACTGATTCGCTTCCTGCGGCTTCGCCGCCCGGGCAACAAGTAGCCCGGGCCACCCGAATAGGTGCTCTACCGTTTGGCGAGAATCCGTGCTTCAACGTCCGTCCAAGGAGCGCCGACTTGAGGTTTTTTTTCATACTCCTCGGTCTCGCGATCCAAAAGGGCCATTTCTTGCTCGCTAGGAGTAGGGGTACCCAATGCGCGCTGTTCCTCCAGCGCGCAAAGCGCCTCCCAAACCTCGTCTTGTTCGTCGGGCGTCAGCTTGGCAAATTCTTCGAAAAGTTCGTTTTTGCTCACGGATTATACTTTTCGTCGCTTTTTTGGGATTAGCCAAGCAATTTCAGGCTCTCTTTCACTGGCAAAGATAGTTCGCTTTGGTTCAAAATTGTTGCTTGACCGGGGCCCCACGGTGGTGGAGACTACCAAGTTCCGCGTCTTTCACCGTTTCCCTCACGACCTATGCCCAAATCGAGCCGCTCCATCACGCCTAAATCATCCTCCAAAAGTCACCGTCAAACCACGCCCGCCCACAAGGCTGCGTCCTCCTCTTCGAAGCCGGCCAAGAACGGTCAAGCCAAGAGCGAAAAAACCGATCCCAAGAATGGGCATAAGAACGGTCACAAGGCCGAAGGCGCGTCGACGGTAGCCACGCCCTCGAAGTCGATCACCGATTCGCACGAAAAAGATGCCAAGGGCGTGCAGGCCGTCTGGACCGGCCAGCCGGAGCGCCAGGAACGCCTGCGCGATCTCGTCAAGCTGGCCAAGGATCAGGGCTATCTGACTTGGGACGACCTCAATGAGGCGATTCCCGAGAGCGTCAATAATCCCGAGGAGCTGGAAGCGATCATCATGTTCCTGCGCAATCTCGAGATCGACGTCATCGACGCGTCCGAGGTCGACCGTTACAAGCAGACCGCCGCCGGGACCGAGGAGGAGCTCTCCGACGAGGAGAAGACCGACGCGAAGCTCGATATCCTGGACGATCCCGTCCGGATGTACCTCAAGCAGATGGGCCAGGTGCCGCTGCTGACCCGCGAGCAGGAAGTCGAAATTTCCAAGCGGATCGAGGACGCCGAGAGCATGGTGCAGAAGCACCTGAACCGCTTTGGTTTTACCGCGCGCGAATACCTGAATCTCGCCCGCAAGCTGGAGCAGGGTCGCGAACGCTTTGACCGCGTCATCCAGGACAAGAAGATCGACAGCCGCGACAAGTATCTCGCCACGCTGAAGGCGCTGGTGCGCAGCGTCGAAGGCGCGAACCAGAAGGCCGATAACGCTTACGCCAAGGTCGTGAAGGCGCGGGGCCATGCGAACGCGCTGGCGAAGGCGGAGAAGGAATTCGTCAAGACCGACGCGGCGCTGCAGAAACTTTTCGTCCGCTTTTATTACAAGCAGAAGGTGACCGAGGAATTCGTCATCGTCTGCGAACATCACCATCATGAGCTGGTCGAGGCGGAACGGGCGCTGGAAAAGCTGCAGAAATCGCGCAGCAAGAGCCGCGAGCACAACGCGCATGTCTCGGAACTGGAGCAGAAGCTGCAGGACGTCGAGCAGCAGGTGCGCATGCCGCTGGAGCGGTTCCACGACGACCACCACCAGCTCGTCGAGTGGCTCCGCAAGGCCCACAAGGCGAAAACCGAGATGGTCGAGGCCAACCTGCGCCTCGTCATTTCCATCGCGAAGAAGTACACCAACCGCGGGCTGTCGTTCCTCGATTTGATCCAGGAAGGCAACATGGGTCTGATGAAGGCGGTCGAGAAATTCGAGTATCGCCGCGGCTACAAGTTTTCAACCTACGCCACGTGGTGGATTCGGCAGGCGATCACGCGGTCGATTGCCGACCAGGCGCGGACCATCCGCATTCCGGTGCACATGATCGAGACGATCAACAAGCTGATGCGCGTGCAGAAGCAGTTGGTGCAGGAGTTCGGCCGCGAACCCACGCCGGAGGAAGTGGCGGAGGAAATCTGTTTGCCCGTGGAACGCGTGCGCGCCGTCCTACGCATGGCC
>Ga0116229_10002721_pt1 | contig 28771 bp, 15 predicted proteins | sample S1TSphgellanicum_3_FD_87313 | JGI IMG/M metagenome (GOLD analysis project Ga0116229, IMG submission 87313) | Host-associated microbial communities from peat moss isolated from Minnesota, USA - S1T2_Fc - Sphagnum magellanicum MG | ecosystem: Host-associated > Plants > Peat moss > Unclassified...
ATTATTTAAAAAGTCAAAAGATTGGAAGGAATCATGTACCAATAAAATGGAACAAATGTGAGGATGCAATAGATGGATTTTGCTAGTTTTTTTTAAAAAAATTTGATGTTACCTTTGTGGCAATTGACCATAAGATGATTTAGCCGAATTTGATTATAAACAAAAATGTGGAAACTAAAACAAATTTAAGCATATTTTTATGTTATTGGCTAGCTATTGGAACTTGGTGTAAAACTTGGTGATATTGCTTTTCCAAATTTGGGAATCAAAAGTTCCATAAAAAAACTTTTTTGTATTTTTTGAAAAGCAAATATGATACCAAAATTGTACCCCAAAAAACAATATCAAATTTCACATCCTTCTATGGCCAAAACCTCAAGGGAAGTTGGTGGAAGTTGGTGTGAACTGATCAATTTCATTGTGTTTTTCCAAGGAGTTTGATTAATTTAGATTTTTGAACTTATTAATAGCACACATAACATGACAAATTTCTAGTTAAGTTCATGGTTTAAAATATTCAAATATTAAACAATGATGATAAATCAATTATCGTTGCACATTGAAAATGTGGAGGCGATGTTTTTGGGGTGTGAAATCTCTTATTATGAAGCTACATCTTGAATGAAAAAAATTGATATTTCACTAGTTTTGCAATTCATATTGCATTTGGCAATTCCTTCATAGAGTTATAAGCACCAAAACTATGGCAATTAACACACAAAAGACCTAAAGCCAAAAAAAGAACAATCAAAAGGTAAAAGCTACAAAATTAAAACAAGATGTGATGGGATCTAATCACAAAAATGTTTATAAAATTATGGCATTACGTTTTTTCAAATATCCATTATGATTGATAATTGAATGGCAATCAATGAATTTGCTTATATCAACAAAAGTGAATACAAAATGAAAATGTTGATTTATTTTGGAAGAAGATTTAAAGATTTATGGATTGACTTCGTGAATCACAAGTCTTGCAAGTTCATTTCAAACATCACTATAGTTAAAGTGCATGTCATTCTTTATCACCTTGTGTTATTGTGTCAAATCCTTGCATTGATAAATCATGGCAATTCATTGAAGTCAAATGGAGTTGTGAGTTTGTTGCATTGTTGTGTTTTCAAGGAAAGGAAACACAATGGTGGGTCTAAAAGTAAATTGAACTTTTGAAATTTTATACATGGGCTCATAATTTAAATTTGAGGGTGAACACAAATTCAAACAAGAAGGAGAGACTAGAAGTTTGACAAATAACAAAGGGAATATTAAAAAAATCGAACACAACCTAGATCAATTTTCAAAATGTGGGTACCCAAAAGAAAAGTTAATTCCCAAGATTTCACCATAATGATAATTACGATACTTTTGAATAGTCAGCCAACTCTCAATGAATTGTTGGTGACAATAAAATATTGAATTTAAAAGGGGTAATGGCATTAAATTGTTAAGTGTAAATGAAAAGTTATTGAAACGAGCTCTATAAAACGAAACTACATGATCAAATCAAATAAGTATCAGTGGAAATATTACTAGTTTGTTTATCAAAAGATGATTCTAAATGGGACTCACTTGAAAAGAAGTTTCACTATGAGTTTGTCCATCTTGATGTAAGGTTTTAAGTATTTTCAAAGATAAAAATGTACAAGTTTTGAGAACTTTTCATTCATGGTCCCAAAATAATATGTTATAATAAATTAAAATGTTTATTGGAAACATGTTGGAAATTAAATGGATGAACAAATTCATGTTGCATGTGCCTACAGCCTAAGAAAGGTTCAAACCTACGAAGGTGAATTCTAAATTAAATCCTTATTAAAATGTAGGTAATTTACTCAAAGTATAGTGCCACACACAACACACATACCACAAAGTATAAAAACTTACATCCTTGTGGATTAGGATCACCCATGCTCTTAAAGTTTGATCTTTATGTGAGTCACAAAGGGGAGCTCATCAAATATGCTTAAAGAATTCACCAAACTATACATAAGTTTCCTTGTGTGGATGTTTTGAATGCTTACACATTGATGATAATTGTGATAAATCATCAAGTAGTAAAACTAAAATAAAGTTGAACAGATTAATAATATGTGAAAAGATTGTTTTAAGCATTGTTCAATTACACACTAAACAATGTTTGTCATCATAAACATTTCATCAATCACAATTAAATTTTCATGTTTTAATGTCTCTAATGTTGAGCTTGGTTTTATGATTGTAATTATAAAAAAAATTACAAGTAGTTAAAACATTGAATGTGCATTGTAAATGCATGTAGTGATAATTGTAAAGTAACAACTCTTGTTGTGGCTATGAAAAATACCTTCACAAAAAAATGTATTTCCACTTCAAGGGTGAACCTTGAAGTATGTGGAGTCATTTGTTCTTCATTAATTGTTGATGTTTCAAATATATCATTGAAAGTATGATATGGAAAATCAACAAGAAAATGTTGATTTCCAAAATTGAGCATGATAAACTTTAATGGATATGAAACTTGGTTACATTTTGGATCTAAACATGGATGCAATTCTAACATCTTATTGAATTTATTTTTTTTCCATTTTCAAATAAAGCTTGTGTTGCATATTGATGAAGAAATATGCGTAAAGATTCTAGATTTGGCCTTAAACCCTAAACCCTAAACCTCAAATTTAACATTCATATACATAAAATTAATGTATGTTATGTTTTAAAGTAAATTCCTTTCATTGCAAAAATGTAACATATTGCAGAAAAAACCTCCATTATTGTGAACTAAATGAAAATCATTATATATGACTTCCTTGTAAATTACTCAATATATATGATAAATTAAAATGACTTTATGGTAACATTAAATGTAGTTTCAATATGATGTAACACGTTCAATATCCAAAGGACTTGAAAAAATTAACATTATAATAATTTCTTTTACAAATCATCCCTTCTTCATTATTTCATGTCAATAGTGTTCAAACAATGGAGCCCAAACATTAAGTAATTAATGAATAATGTATCATTTTGCAAAGTGGAGGACCATTAACATTTTTGGTTCAAATTGGCATTTTATGAAAAGGTTCATTTGAAAGCATAAAAACAATGTGATTGAATTAAAGATATAAGCATTACAAACTATTGAATTGAACTTATAATACATTTAATAGTTTTCATGATTGTGAAATTGCAACACATACCATGGAAGCTCCAATAAAATATTTGCAAATTATAGAAATTCATCATTAAGACAAAAAAATTTGGAAACCAAGAGTAACATTTCCTATTAATATTGAGTCAAGGTATTGATTTCAAGATTAATTGTTCTTGTTTATTCCTTAATGAGCTTGTGTAAGTTTTCCTTAATGCAACAAAATTAAGTTTGTTGATTCAGATTGATGTAAATTTAAGGTGAGAATTTGGGGAAATTAACAAATAACATGAAATGTTGATCAATGTAATTGTCCTACTTATAGAAAAGCCAAAATGTGCATTCACATTAGCACTTCTAAACAAAAGTGAAATTTTGTTATATATGTATGCATAGAAAGTGAAGTTATGCACATGAACCACAACCTTTCATATGAAGCAAATAATGAATGTTGTGAATTGGAAGTAATTTTCCAAACAAAAATTTGTTGAAGACATGTTATTGATTTGAACCATCCATTAACAATGGTTTCAACGGAAAGTAGTTACATGTAAAAATTATCCTATGTACCAAATCTATTCAAAAGTGATGAACATTGCCTTAATCAGTTATATAGTTAATTAAAATCAGTCATAATTATTAATTTTTTTAACTAAACAATTGGAACTTAGCACACACCAATGATTGATAGGTATTTAATTAGTTATATACTTACTTTGGAAACACCTTGGACACACATGAAACCTTTTGATCTTCTTCGTGGTATCAAGACATGCTAAGTAGTGGGATGTTTGATAGTACCTTCCTATGCAACTATAGAGAGCCAACATGGTGTCCCACCATACAAAAGGATTGTAAGTATCAAAGAGTTCCAAGTTGGAAGGACTTTCAAACTATAACACCTGGAAGTTTTGTGTTACTAGCTTGTTGCAAAGGGATGAATTGATTGATTTAGTTGAACTAGATGTTAATGGCAATTTCAAGGTGAAGGAGGGAGAGTTTCTCATGAATTTTGAACATCAAAAGAAGAGAGCATTGGCAATCATTAATCTATCCGTGAAATATTAGATTGTGCCACACATTGCTAGGATCTTGGATCTAGTAACAATGTGGCAAACCTTGAAGAATCTATTTGAACAACGAAATGGAACTAAGCGTCTGCATTTCAAGGCTAAGCTTACTAATATTCGATTAGAGGAAGGGAAATTTGTGACTAATTTTCTGAAGTAATTGAAAGACATCATCAATTAGTTGGCTAACATTAGAGAGGTGGTTCCTAAAAAAGATCTGGTGGAACATATACTGAATTTTCTTCCAAAGAGTATGGAGTCTTTGTCAAACATCTTGTTGTACTGGTCTAAACTTCCTACCCTCAATGACCTTACTGGAATACTCTTGCATGATGAGGCCAGAAGGAACTTAAAGGGAAGAAGACCAAGAATGAAGCACTCCTTTTCAATACCAAATTTGGTAAAGTCAAAAACCAACATGAGAAGAACAATCATAAAGGACCAATCACCAAACATGAAGGCATTGCAATTTTTACAAAAATCCAAACCATTAAATACACAACTATGTTGAGTTGTCGAATGAAATTAAACATTGTAGTAGTGAACATGAATGTCTCAAAACTATAGTCAACATGATTGAAGAAGGGAGTGATGAAAAGGTGGACAATTTTAAAATGACATCAATGCATTAGCAATTAATGTGTTGGAACTAAATCTTTGCCAATATTCCAACACCTTTGATTGGTTCATCGATAGTGGTGCATCCAAGCATGTTGCGGGAAACAACAAACTCTTTGCCAACATCAAGGATGGCAAGGTACTCCTAAGATCAAAATAGCCAGTGGGACTACTCACTTAGTAGTTGGGAAGGGAAACCTTGTGATTCATGTTGGAAAGAATGCTTAAATAAAGGAAGAAGTTTTATATGTGATTGGTGTTAATTCAAATTTGTTGTCTATTGGGGTAGTTACTAACAAAAGGTTTGGAGTGTTTTTTAACTCTAAAAATGTTTTCTTGATGGACTCAAAACATAATGTGGTAGAAATAGGTAATAGAGATACTATGAATGGTCTTTACAAGTTATGTATACCTCATGAAGTATTTTGCAGCTTTGCTGTTAGCATGTTATTTTGAAAACTTCAAGTTGAAGGATGCATTTTTGGTGGGCTCCTATTGATTATATTCTAATATAGATATGCAATTGTAAATTAATGTGGCCATTCACTTTCATGACTCTTAACAATTGGGATTTTTGATGAAAATTTGGGAAATATGAGGCTTCAAATGCATGGAAGGTTGTCTACAATAGTTAATGTCATGGATTTTTTTAATAAAATTATTGATTTTACTTCCAATTTATTTTTTTTGTCTTGGTGTACCATGGAGGATAGTCATTTTATGGGTTTTCTTTAATTGGGAATAATATACTAGGTTGTCACCAACTTTATTAACTTCATCCCTTGTTATTATTTTGACAGGGCAAAGTTGGCACATGGCTTGTTGTTTAATTAAGAAATATTTTGTTGCATCCCAAAAGGTAATGGATTGGTACATTCACTAATAGTATAATGTTTGAATAGTTGTGTTTTGATAATTTGGTAGCATGTTAAAGAAAGTTACTAGTTCAAAGGTTTTTGCTCAAACTAGATTTTGATGTTATTATGGTTCATACTTGTTTCCCTAGATAGTGGAAAGTAAAGGAACAAAAGAAAGAATATATATTTTATGTTTTTCATTACATGTTAAAGGCTATGTAGTTTTCTTTTTCACATCAATTATTCACCACATTTGATTAGGGAATTTCATGTCGCAAGTATTTGCGACCAAATGGAATGAACATGTATAAAATGAAAAGGTGCATAAGTTTCTCACATGGGCACAATTTTCAACTTGTTCATTGAAAGGATAAGATGATGTTCGCAAATGTTCAAAAATTTGATTAACACTCATCATCCACAATTTGCAAGCTCCATACAACACATGTAAATTCTTTGTTTATGCTTTTCAAAATGTATCTACCAATGTCAACTAAAGCTAGCCTAGTTGGTTTGAAGGATATTAATACCCAGCCAATTCCAATTGGGGGACAAAGCAGTTGGCCTTATGTCCAATTGGTTCTTGGCCATACCCCCCAAAGCTGATTAGGTTATATTGTGTAAATGTTATGTATGTAGGTCCAACAACTATCACTACAAGAAAACAAGGTCTTTTTTTACTTGGAAATTGGGTACCTCAAATGGCCCCTATTTGAATTGACAAAGGTGCCATCTTGGACGAGTCATTTTCAACACAACCACTTTGACTAGGTTATTTTGGTGGTCTTTTTGGTTGGTTTCTTTGATTGGATTTTTTAATTTTCTTTTTTGACTAGTCAACAATATTTTGACATCAACTATATATGATTTAATTTTTAAATAATTATTATATTATATATACTTATAATCATATAATATATTTATTAAATTTATTAATGATTAAATTTAGCCATTTACATTACCTAATAATTAATGTAAAAAATAAAATAAAATAACTTACCTACTTACCCTATTTAGCCTAGGCTAAGTGGCCAACCTTAGACCTACCTGTTTAGGCGGCCTAGGCTAGCTATTTAAATAACATAAAAGTGAGGTAGCCTAGGAAGTCAATGTTGTATGTGTGAGGATTTGAACTTTTCATCTCCACTTTGAAGAGTCAAGTTTTTACCATTGGACTATCAAAAAGTCAAAAACTTTTGTCATCATGTTGTAATAAACTTGATTGAATTTTTTGTTTTGATGTACATATTGTAACATGCATTAATGAACTTCAATATTTTTGTATTTTTTATCTAAGTAGGAGGTTATAACATGCACCAAGTATCTACCTAAATAACATGTAGGCACTTATGCTTAATAAGTTACTACATGCTATTAATTCAATTAATAATTAATTAATAAAGATAAATAACACTAATTTATTAATTACTATCAACTATAAACAAATAATATCAATGATTAATAATTTATTATTTCCTACAAACTACTAAATATTAAGTATTAAATAATGAATTTTAATATTAATAAATAATTATTCAATATAAATGGTTGATTATTGAATGATTCCTACGAAGTATTAAATATCAAAAATTAAATAATAATAATATAATATTAATGACTAATATTAAAAATTTTAATTACTAGTTATTGATTATCTACTATTATTACTAATTATTTATTATTAATTACTGATCACTAATTATTTAATATTAATTACTAATTATTGATGATTTACTATGAATTAATAATTATTAATTAATGATAACGAATTACTATGAATTAAATTTTAGTTTAAAATAATCAATTATCAATAATTGTTAACAAGTATATATTGACTACTATTAATTATTACAATTATTATCAAATATTAGCAAAAAATTTAAATAAATTTGATAATAATAATCAATTAATTAACATTTATTTGGGGACTAATTAATTATATAGGATATAAATTATTGAATATTAACTATTAATTATCAACTAATTAATGTATTAAATTTAAGTACTTACATGTGCCTAAAAGATAACATGTAAGCAACTTATTAAACTTAATTAATACCTATTATGTGTAATATGTTTAACCTATTGTTTACTAACTATGAATTTAGGTTTGGTATGTACTCTAAGAAAAATAAAGTTATAAGTTAAGTAGCTAAATTAGTATGGTTGATTTGACTAAGTGTAAATTAGAATGACCAATTTGACTAATTGTAAATCACAATGGTCATTGAGTCAATTTGACTAAACCTTGGTCATTTTGATGGACCTTTGGCCTTTTAAACCAAATGTTCCATTTGTTGCATGATCAAAAAGGTCACTTTAGTCAAATGTTTCAGTAAAAACTAATTCATGTCTTTCATGCCTTAGGCCTTTAATCAAAACGATCGTGATTAAAGGCCTAAGGTTACAAATCTTGGGTCCTTTAGGTTTATGAGAACACACTACCCACCCACACTAGTAACAATTATAAGCATGTGTGAGTGGCACAAACAACATCTATGGCTTACAAATGTCATTATTTTAATTAATTGGGTTTAGTCCTCTAAAAGGAGGCAATAGGCCTTGATTTGTATCAAATAAACACAACTTACAATAACAAATGGGTTTGATTTGAAATGTATCACTAGTGGATTGAATAGAAATGGTTGCCAAGGATTACATTATATTTCAATTATGGGTCTATGGAAAAATAAAAATAATTTCACTAGTTTTTTCTATAATCCACAATGACGGTCAATACGTAGTGTTTCAACATTCAAAAACCTTGATTCTTGAATTCTCAATAGAATAAAGTAATGTGGATGAACCATGGGTGTGACACATTTACCAAATTTTATATTTCATCTACTGGCCACACATATTAACATGTGAATACTTCACCATTCTAGCAATATAAGTTGCATATTTAATTATTTGTAATATGCGAAAAGGTCTAGAGACTACTTGGAGACAAACCTCCAATATTAGCTAAAGAGAGGACAATGATGTCTATGAACATGTCACATGTGGGGAATACTTTTGTCCACTCTCATGGCTTCATATCATGATTGTTTGAGGACCGCTTTTGTTTCATAAAAAAAACATCAATTAAAGGAAGAAAAAAAAAAACACATCCTATTTCACACGCTTAATCCAATTTTCAATATATTTCTATGTATTGGTTTGTTTTGTTGTTTACCAAGGTGAAATTTTTTACTATCCATAAAGTGCAAGTGCCTCAAAGGAAAATGAAGATATAAATTCATTGAAGAAGAATTTTCTTACTTCATTTCTTATTCATATTATATGTCTTATCACATGTTTAAGTTAAATATTCTTCATTCAACAATTTGATTTAATTAATCACATTTGTGACTAATGTACAAAGTTGAAAATGATATATATTTTTAATGTTTTCATAAAAGGACATGCCTTGCATTTCATAATATTGATTGAAATGTTTTTGCTTCCATTGTTAAAAATGTTGGGTTTCATGTTTTATTTGAAAAAACACATGTTCTTCAATTGATTTTTTTTTAAAAATTGTGTTGATAAATTGATATAATTTATTCATATATGAGTTTCACATTTTGGTTAATGTTATCATTGTCGATCCCATTTTAACAAATATAATTTTATAAAATACTACTTTTTGAAAAATGACCATGAAAAATGTGATCAAGGGAAAAGAACGATGTAACACAATTAATACTTTGAGGATGTGTTTTTTACTATAAAAATATCAAGATGTTGACATCAATAACATATAAATATTTTTTGTCATCGATTCATTAACATCATGTGATTAATTAAAAACAATGAAAACAGTTGTTTATTAAACCATTTATTCATATTTTATAACTAAAAGATGTTAATGGGTTTACAAAAAATTCAAAGTTTCTTTATTTTGAAATGAATCATTGTTGATAGGAAGGTTTTTTTTTTTTTTCTAAATTTTTTTTTCTTTATGATCATGCATCCTTTTCATTGTTTGATTTACTTGATGTGATTCATATGTTGTTTAAGGGACATAAGTTTTTTTAAAGTTCATTTTGATGAATCCTTGTGTTTTTTTTTGTATTCATTATTTGTATGCTTGTGCTTGTGGATGTTAGTTTTTATAAAAAAAAATTGGTCCTTTTTTCATTCTTCATTTTCCCTTTTTTAATTAATATTAAATTTTGGTAAAGAGACATTTTTTTTTTGCATTTAATTTCTTTGCTCTTATTCAGTTTATCACACAATCAACTATGACCATATTTTCCACATGCATAATAATCTTAGAAAAATATCACAATTTCAATTTATCATACCTTTTTAATCATAATTTTTCATTGCAACTTGTAACGAAAAATTTAATGTAAATTCCTTGGAATGAAAATAATTTTTGATAAGCTAATTTGGAAAGTTCAAATTTTCAAGTGTTATGTAGATCTATTGTGGACCTCAAATTTCACCCTTTGTTCATGAAATGAAAGGCATTGACAACACAAAAGAAAGAATTGACAATTGTATTATTATTTTATGTTGCATATTCATATTTTCAATTCAAAACCCAAGTGAAATACATTTTTTTTCCCACAATGAAGTAAAAAAATGCACCTTGAAATAAATTCAAACATATGACAATTAGTTTTTAAATGAAAATTTAAATGCAAGATTAATTGAATAAATCAAATTTTCACATGACATACACAATTCACAATACACATACAACCAAAGATGAAACATACTTGTTTTTTTAAGTTAGGATCATTCACATAATTAAAGTCTAATTTTTATGTGAAAGTTCATCACATGCACTCAATTTTTTGTTTTATGTGATAAACCTTTAAGTTTGTCAAATGATATTTGTGGCAAATAACCCTTTAATATTCAAATTTGTAACAAAATACAAATTCAAGGTAATTTTTTAGTTTCAAAATGAAAGTGTGAAAATCTTTCAATTGAAAACCAAAATAAAATTTTAAATTAGTGTCATGATTATATCAAATTGCACAAATCAAGAAAAATATGAAATTAATGAAACCTTGAATCAAAATGATGAACAAATGAACCACAACCAAACACAAATTCAAATGATTCACAATGACCCAAACATGAAAGTAATCATCATTCTCCACTTTATAATATACTTCCCAACTTTTACCATGTAAATGTATGCACAAATCATAATAAAATATAAACTTGTTTTAGCATAAGTTGATTATACACAAAATCTTATCACAAACTTAACAATAAAAAACTATCAACATGAAAATGAAAAATGAACTTGAAGTTCCAATCACAACCCTTTAAATATGAGAAAAGAAAATGAGTGATTTGTCCTTTCCTTTCATCTAGGTTTAATAGATATTATCATTCATTAATCCTAGACTGATAATATTTCGGTGACTTATTATTCTAAAACATTGATCATTTTCCATGCATGAACGTTTATGCTATTATGTATCTCTTTCCTTATAATCTAATGTTTTGTCACAAATGAGGTCAAATTAATTGACTTTCATTTACGGGTTATGAATTCCACCTCTAATGCCCAATTCTGGTGTTACATGCCCAATAGAAATGACACTAGAAACCTTTTAACTTTGAATGTTTGAAGGTATCTTGTTCAGATGCCCAAGCTTTCATCAGTTGCATTGAAGGCATTGCTCAGATTGCACGATTTCAAAGTTTCTGCCAGAACACATTATTCCCACTTTACATGAGTTCTTGTGGTGCAGAATTTAGAACCAGAACAAGTCCAGGCATGTCTAAATTTTGCATCACTAAACTGCTTCTGTACATATCAAAGAAGACTGGACATCTTCACCCTCTGTAACTTCCAGAGCCAAAGTCAAATCCTGAAACTCCTGAAGCATATTCCTTGCCAACTGCCCACTTTATTCACTCTACAAACACAAATAGGAACAAATAGATGACAAACATCAAATTGAACATCTCCTGCAGGTCTGACAAAAACATGTGATGAACATTCCAATAAAGCTCTTGCAAAGTTTGAGATTGAGAATTCAATTCAGTAAGACAAAATACATGACAGTAACACATTAAAATAATCTAAACTGAAGAGATGATGTTGATGGCCCTGAATGGTGGAGGGTACCTTGCAGCCAACAAGAGATAACCCAGAAGTTTGCCAAAGGATAGGAAATGTGGTGTAGTCAAAAGGATTCAAAATTTGTGAAGGTGAAACAACCAATTTATTCATCTCTCAACCTTGAAAGCCCACATGGAAGCATAACAAGGCAACTGTACACGTTTTCAATGGTACAACTACTTCTAGTGTGTTAACCCTGAGAAAGGCTTTGTCTACCTCATGGTGTGCCAAGAATGGTACATCTACAGCTAGTTGAGGCTGCAGGCACATTGACACCAAACTACACAATGTACAAGTCTCTGTTCTGTGGTCTTTGTCATACATCACTCATGCACAAAGAGCAAGAAGAAAAACAATAAGATGAAGCCCAATTGCTTCTGTCCATTGAAACTGTCTACAGTAGCCCCCAGAAGAGATTAAAAGGTGGCTAGAAAGAGAGAAAAAACAAGCACTGAGAAAACTTACAAGACAGATTGACAAAAAAGGTAACTGTGGGAAAGACAGGAAGGTGCAAGAGCTAAGGAGTGATTAATGGTTGCTGCCAAGCCTCATCCTCACACCCACCAGATCGCAGGCTAAGGTGCAAGGGTGCTTGATCCAAATGTGAAGCAGCACCAGGGTGATGGGCCTCAGTAGTCTGCTGCAGACGTTGAAGCCGCTGGGTGAGATCCACGACATGTGATTGGAGGACTCGATTCTCATTTGACAACTGGGCATATTGCTGGGAGGCAAGGCTAAAGCGATTGAGCATGTGAGTGTTTTCTGCCCGGAGGTGTGCAACATGTGCTCGCAACTCATCCAGATGCTGCTGTTTCCGAAGCCGAGATCGGCGAGCTGATTCTCTGTTCGACAGCATTCGCTTCTGCTTCCTCTCATCTACCACCAACTGCTCATCATCAGACTCAGAATTGAAATGACCACCAGTATCTGAATTGCCTTTACCTGAGCTTGAGTTTGTGCCAACTCCCATTCCACTTCCCATCGCATGACTGTCATGCCGTTTTGGTGACTCAGGAACAACACCTGATAAAGAATTTGGAGGACTGATGTCAGCAGAAATTGACCCACTGTCTACTTTAGAGACATGTGCTACTGCTGCTGCAGAGCTCCTAGTATCAGCAGCAGCTGCTAGAGTTCTTCCTACTGCTTCTGTGGATCTTTCCGTGCTGATAGCGTTTTTACTCTTTTCTGCTGCCACACTCCACCGTGAAGGAAACAACACACCCTCCCTAGAGCTGGGAGCAGTCCGAATTTCAGGCTCTCTACCACCAGTTCTCAGGATGGCCGTACTTCCGGATACAGCCAAGTCTGCAAAAGTTTATAATAGCAGCCAGTCAACTCCAGACGATTAGGTTGGAAAAAATCTGCAATACCAGCAGCTATCTGCACAAAAAACACTACACGACCAAAGGACCAAACCTGCGGGGAGAGAGAGAGAGAGAGAGGGAACAAAAGCAAGATGTTTACCTCCGGAAGCTGCACTTGCCGCTACAGCAGAGTGACGCGTCCCGATGGCCCCACCCTGGTCACTCCCTTCCTTCAATGCTGCAACTCCAAACCCGGGCACGCTGCTCTTGCTCACCGCTACAGAACCAGAGCTGCTCCCGCTTCCGTCACCACCACCGCCGCCAAGAACAGCACCCGCCCCTCCTCCTCCTCCTCCTCTGGGAGCCGTTGTTACTCCTTCTCTGGCGTTGTTGTTCAACCGGTTCTCAGACGACTGGACATCGAGTCTGAACATTGGCGCAAACAGATCGTCCACAGATGGAGCACGATGCATACCAGATCTGCTCTCTGAAGATACTCCTCCATCGTGGACTGCCGACGGCTCCGTTGCTTGCATATTTCCGGACCCTCTCTTATTCCCTGTCTCCTTCCCCACGCCGCCGCCGTCTTCTTCTTCTTCTTCTTCACCGCTTCCTCGTTTTCTTGCACCACTTGAAACTTTCTTCCACTGCAAGATATTTCCAGCTATTTTTCCTGATATTACTCACCTTTTTTTCTCGTTTTCTTGCAAAATCTTCAACCTCACGAGCATTTCCCTCATGTCTCCCACGCGATTGCTCGATTTCTTCGATTTCTTGTTCGATCTTCAACCCGTCACATTCTCTGCGTGTCGCATTCGCCTCGCGCGTTTGTATCTTCTCGTCGCCGTCTCCCCTGCCCGGGTCCGGAGCTTCAGGTATGATCTCTTGCGGCCTTCGTCTTTAACACAACTTTGATCTCTTTCCACGTTGACGGCCGCTTGTTTTGTCCTCATTCTCATCGGACGGTCTAAAGAGCAGAACATGGTGTGGTGGGTCTTTTGTCTTTTAACACTCAACCCCAGGGGCCCCCCAAAACCAAACCCCAGGCTTTTTCTTAGTTTCGAAATCGACGGCAGTAATCAATGTCAATCTGTTTTCTACGGCACGATACTGGCCACGTCGACACCAGAATGAGCAGCTGATGAGTCACCCTAGGAAAATGACAGATTTGTCAATACATAACTCAGATTATAAACAGAAAACAGTGTCTTCTTGGATGATAATTTCTCAAAGGATGTACTTATGCGACCCCAGCATCCACCAAGTACTTACACCATCCCTTGGAAACCCATTTATGGATGTGGACTCAGTTTTGGATGAACTAGAAAGGAGTTGCTAACATTCCATTGTGGTAACCCCTCCTAGTACCAGCCCCCCCTTTTTTTTCACTGGGCTATATATATTAGCCAAAAAGCGAAATTTAAAAAGTAGAAAGTGTAAAGTCAAGTGCTTTTTTTGAGATTTTCAATAGCCATAATCCACCAAATTTTAAGAAAAAACCTCATATTTCTCTACAGGGTAGCCAAAAATATAAAAGGATGCTTAATAATTTTATATTCATATTTAGTTTGTAGGCAACTTTGGCTAAATCTTCATATGGATAATTGCCACTTTGAAAAAATCACAAAATTGGAAAAAAAAAAAAATTTAAATTTTTTTAAATTTCGCCTACTTCCACATTACAACACCTAGGTACCTATTTAACATCCATCCTATAGCTATTATGGTGGGCCACTCTGGCCCAATAAGTGAACCATGCCCCAATGGATGAAACCCCATTGTGATGGATGAGCACCAACTGAGTTGACAATGGGTTCCAACTTGGTGAGGTACTATGAATCGGGCCATGGGCAGACAGTGAAAAAAGAAATGCAGCAGTACCTGTGTCCAATGTGTGAAACTAGGTAGAAACTAGAATCAGGGTTAAATGAGGTTAAAGGAACCACCTCAAACCACCCCTTAGGGTGTTTTTAGAATTTTTAAGTTTTTATTTTATTTTTCATTTAAATTATGAAAATTTGAAACTGGGCTTGGTTTTGAAGTGGTCCAAAAAATTGGAAATAGACCAATTTTTTTGAAAAAATATGGTTCCAATTCCAATTTAGATTTAGGGTTTAAAGGTGGCCAAATGTTGTTGAAGTTTGAAGCTTTTATCTATGGTTGTGTTCTTTTCATTGTTCTTTGTCTTTGTGATTGTCTTGTTGCATTAATGTTCATGGGGGTATTCTTTTCATTGTTGTAGCCCATGTTAGTGGTTGATGGTTGTGATGTTCTTATTATTCTTGTAACTTGCAATTTTTGAGGTATGTCATCACCTTCCTCCTCTTCATCTTCTTATGGTTTTGGTCATTGTTGTTGAAGGCCTATTGTTGTTCTGGCCAACAATCGCCCATCATTGCCTTCTTAATATTGATCTTGCGGTCTTGGTCGTCATCATGGTTTTTTCATTGTTATAGCTAGTAATTAGCCATCATCGCCTTTGTGATTTTCATTATATTGTGGTCTTATTGGTTGTCATGGTTTTTTTGTTGCTACAATCAACAATTGCCCACCATCACGTTGTTGATCTTGATGGTCTTGTGGTCCTACTCATTGTTATGGTTTTCTCATTGTTATAACTAACAATTGCCCATCATTGTCCTCTTGATCTTGATGATTTTGTGGTGTTGCTACCATTGTGATCTTTTCAGTAATTGGACACCATTGCCCTGCTAGTTAGGGGGGTTTTGAGGGTTGAATTCAAAGGTGGAAAGATGCACATTTTAAGGTTGACATATAAATGCATGAAACATGAAACTAATTAGCATAAAAGATGATATTGATCAATTATAGACTATTAATGTAATATTTAAAGCTTAAAAATATATTAGTTTCACTTAATTTGGCTTTTTTTAAGCTTTGTAACAATCTGAATTTTTTTTAAATAATTTTATTTTAAAATTTGTGTTGTTTCTAATGGTGTTTGGTGTCATGGAACCCAACTAGGAGATTACTTAGAACCTACCATAACTTACCCTATAAGGGTCAAAGCAAAATAAAGTATACGAAAAAAAGTAAACGTCTCCACTTTAACCATGCGTTACTCATATAACTACCATGAAGTAACATCAAATTAGGTGAAAATATGTGTCAAGTAGTATTAGTTTGCTCTATTAAGTTTGTAAAATTTTAATCTAAAAGAATTAAAAACAAATGAATTTCAAAAGTAAATAAAAAATACATTTGAAACCGACTGAAAAATACATGTTCAAACCTACTTTTTGGTTAGAAAAATTAATGAAATTGATATGTCGTAAGTTAAAAAATGAAAATCAACATATGTTTTAACAAGTTTTAAAAAAAAAAATCTATTTCTTTTCATAAGAACCTACTTTCACCCACTTGAGACCAAAAGCCCATAGTGAAAAGTAGACATCAAAAGCTATTTGTATTTTGAAAAACCTACTTAAAACCTAGTTTTACAATTTGAACTATGAAAATCAATGCACATTAGTGGAACCATATATTATATTTAATCTAACCTAAAATTAATAAATTACAATGAAAAACAAATGTTTTTTTGAAATTTTGAGTTATACATATAAAAGGCATGAATGTAACTAGATTTAAACTCATGTTTAGGTACTTTTTAAAAAATTTAGTACACCAAATTAGTAAGCCAATATATTCCACCTTACTATTTGCCTACGGGTGTTTGCACACTACGATGACCTTATATGGACGTCACAATGGTAGTGTTTCATGTATTCCTTAGATACAAGAAAATAAATAAAATAAAATTCATTGAAACAATAGAAAAAATGACTCATTTATTTAAAGCTATCATAATCAACCTTTCAATAATGAAAAATTCAAATCAAAATCATAGATAGCCAATAAGTAATGGACTTTTGAATTTTTGCCCACACTTTTTGTCACACCTACAAAATTCATGGATATGGACTTTTATCTTAGAATGTGTTAGTCTTATGTGTTTGAAACTTTGGGATATTGGATGAATCATGTTTAAAAAACTAAATGAATGGAATGTGATTTAATTTATTATGTTACGGCCTTTTTAAAATCCCAAAAAATGTAATTATTTTAAAAGCTCTTTTAAGCATTTAAAAATAATTATTAAAAAAAATCTTCTGTGATATTTTATATATGTCTTATAACATCATGATTTGATATTAGAAATGGAAACAAAAATTTACTTTCAATATCATCTAAATATTCATATTTTAAGCTAATTTTCAACTACACTAGAAAAGGACTTTGAAAAGGGACTCTAATCCGCTGAAATTGTGAGACCCTAGTGTGCTTTCACCCCTATAATGATGTTGCTACCTTTCATCGAATTGCCTATAAATTGCCCTACCATCTTCATCAACTATCTTCCAACAATCCTCCATATTCTAGAGAATTAATAAAAGTGTAACCAAAGTAAAAAGGATAAACTAATATCAAAATTATAATAGTTTACATCAAACTATAATAAATTATTTTTTTATTAAAGAGAAAACAAGGCAAGAAAAAATAAATCAAAAAACAAAATGCCACCACATTATACACATATTCTACAATCTTTACACACATTTGCATTTCACACAATATTATCTTTTGTATTCCCCCAAAGTTCCATGTACAGAATTGATAAAGGGTCCATTTTCAAATCCCCATAAATGACAAGAACACATAAAGTCCAAACTTCTTCCACAAAAATAGGTTCCCTTATCCTAATCTGTACACAAATCCTTCCTAATGATTGGTGAGCAAATATCAATCACCCATCTCAATGGACCAACTAATTTTAAAGGTTTCATCCACAAGATGAACAAGAGGACAATAAATAATCTAAGTATCATTAATAATCTAATTACTAGGGTGCACATAAAACTAACTAGTTTAGGTGGAAATTATACCTTTAACATTCATTTAATGGTGTATGAAAAAAAAACACATCATAATACATAGAAGAAAACCATCATAATTTTGTAGAACCCTTGAGACCACCAAATTTGGGAGCTATATAATCACTGGCAATTGGTTGTGAAAAATCAAATCAAGAAACAAGCAAATGCCAAATGTGTCATCAAATGATGATGTGATTGAAACTCACGAGAGGAATGACATCATGTTTGAAGATTGTAAAGGGAGAAATAAGAAACCAAAAGCATTTGTTGATGCTTCGATAACACTTGGAAAACAAAATGGTGTGGTCAATGAGAAAAACGTGGAATATAAACTTGATTGGCAAGAAACAAATTTCAATTACAAAGTTAAAAAATTAGATTTCCAAAAGGAAGAAAGTGCAATGAGATTGGAGATTCAACATGAATAAATTGCATTGAGCACAAAAAAGATGAAAATTAGAACCTACAACTACAATTAAAGATTACTTGCTTGAAAGAGCATTCAAGGAACAACCAATCTTGAAAATTTGTGGTATGGTTTTGTACTTATCAAATTAATTCTAATAGTTTATGTACAATGCATTTAAAAATTAATAGGTTGCAATCATTAACAAATTTTGATTCTATGCATCTTTTTCATGTTTTTCTTTTAAAAATTCCAAAAGAAAACCACTACATTTTTCCATTGTATTCACCCGTGCAATGAAAAGTTGGCTAATTTCCATTTGGATTCTTTTCACAAGTTGAAGGTACAAAGGTACTCTAAACCTTCTACACTATACATCATCGTGAAATTGGAGGAACAATAATTCTTTGATGTTTTTTCTTTTTTATTTAGAAGTTGAATCTCCTGTCATTGTACCAAGTCGACAACTCTATCTTCTTCACTTTGCCTTACATTGTTTCCTATGTCCCATGATGGATCATAATAGTAATTTAAAATAGTCGATTATGGAAAATGGCACACAACCAAATCCATAAAACATTTATATGATGATCATTTTTTGTTTTGATTTGGACAAATAATCCTCTCAAACTCTAGAACCTTCCTTTCAATATCCTAATCCAATGATTTACTTTCACTTTAATAGAAACAAGATGGGTATTGAATTTAAAATTACCAAGTGAAGAAGTAGTTGGTTGCTTATATGTTGGGATGCATATTGTTTAGAGCAAATATGCAAAATATTTTAAGAAGCACTCATCATCAAAAACATAAACCTCATGTGTCAACCGCATTTTTGGATTTGTGAAGACATGTTTGTCATAACAAGATGATCCAGGTAACCTAATCATCAAATGTAGAATCTTTCTTTTATGATCATAAATGATCATATCTAAAAATGCATAATTCAATTTTTTGGTGTAGTAGTTTTCACCTTGTCTTTTGGGCGTAAAGATTAATGGAATTAGGGTTCCATCAATTAATGCCATTACCAAAAGGAAGCTAAAAATCTTATGAAATTTTGATTTGAACAATTGATGTTTTAACGTTGAAGGCCATTTGACAACACCAACATAAAGGGAGGGAATTGCAACAATTGATGAATTAGTGAACAATTGCACAAAGCTTTTAGAAATATCAAACACATCACAAACATCCCTAATGGATGTTGCATTTCCACATTTCCCAAATCTAAACATTACAACTTTAGGTTGGAATCATATTGGTGTTTGTTGAACAATAAATAAATATGTGAAATTGGATGAAATTCAACCAAAGCTAGAATGCAATAAAATGTAACACATGACATCTTCATTTTTTTGTTGAAAATGGAATTTATTCAAGTATATATTGAATGCACATGTTCAAATAATCATAACTCTTGGGCATTTTTTTACAAGGTTGCAAATAACGTGTAACATTTATGCATATGCAAATTGAAGACATGTCCATCATTCCATCTTTAGAATTGTGAGACATGTATGATTTTCCATTGCTAGAATTATCCCTTTGAATTTCAATATTTAGATTAAGATCTTTGCTTACATTATCACAATAAATTTGGATAATATTACACACAATTTGAGCAACTAAATATTGACCTTTAATTCTTTGAACATTTCTACTTTCACATTTTATGACATGTTGTATTTGACGAGACAAATAAAAAATGATGTATGAAAGAAAAATGTTAAAATAATGAAAAAATAAGGAGTTGAAATACAAAGAACCAAACCTAAAAGGTCTTAAAAGATGAAATGATTAGTTGTTCAAATATTAACATTGATTCATTTTAGTGTTTAAGTTCAAAGATACACAAAGGTTCAAATAACCCCCTATTGAAAGGTAGATCTTAATCATCAATCAATCAAGATTTACAAACAATTACAAGAGGAGTTGATGTCAATGTTCCACACATATTCATTGAACTTGGTGACGATGAACAAATTGGTAGAGTTGAAGGGCAATGACAAGCTAAAGATGCAAAATGACAAGAATTATGCAAACTTTTGGAAGGCAAATAAATTTGTGAAATGTCAATTCATGAAAGTTTTATTTATGACCTTTTTATCAAAATTTGGTAGCAAACATCATTTTGGCTTGCAAATTTCTATCAACATTGGTATTTTACATAATTCAATTTCCATAAAGTGAATCATGTTCATCATTAACTAGACATCAACAATATGTTACATGTTGAATTAATGTAGTTCACCTTCTATTTTTAATGTTGTTCATCATTGACTACATTATCTTTTTTACTTTCTTTATTATATTGAATTACTACCAATTCTTATTGAATTGTTGCACCTAATGGAATGACATGGAACTACAAGTTAGTTACATGTATGATAGTTCTATCCTACATTAAAACCATGTTCATAACTTGTGTCAACCCTATGCTTGTTTTAACCATATTCATATGGGTCTCATTGACAATTCTATCTCTTTCCTTGAAATAATCTAATTCTTTATGAAAAATATAACCTCTTGAGCCTTTGAACACTTTCCCTCAATGTGATTTATTGAATCCACTAGCATTTTATTACCTTTTCCACTACCTTCGCCATAATTTTGTGTATAAATCTATAGGTTTCTAACATGTTTACAATGACAATAATGGTGATGGAACAACCTTTCAACAAGGATAACATAACCCTAGTTGCGGAGTAACCTTCAAAGAAAAAAAATTTAACCTTCATGCAAGTAGCCAAGTTTAACACTTGCTAAATTGTGAACAACTATTTATTGTTTTTTCCCACTTTTCTGCCTTGTTGAAAAATGTGATGGATAAGTATAATAAGAATTTACCTACTAGTACTCATGTGCAGCCATTGGTTTTCAAACATGATTAATGGTAACATTATTTTATATCCAACTTTAATCTTAATTATATAACAACAATTCATTTCCATAATATGCAAGATCCTTTTAAAGAATGATATGAATTTTTCAAATCAAACTTTTATAGAATTATATGAATAATTTTATTTGCTTGTAATTCAATTTGATGCAAAAAATTTATGGGTTTATTTGTCTAACCAAGACAATAAATTGATTTTCCATGTTTTTCATGAAATTTGATGTAATCTATTGTTTGCAAGATGTAATTTTTAAATATTCCAAGGGTGACACTAAGTGTTAAAATTTTACATTACATGTGTCAAACAAGGTATTTCTTGGGGGGCATTATGTGAAGGAATTTTTTCCCCTACCCAATTATTATTTAATTTTGAAATATTCACACATTTAAACAACCTTAAATTTAATTATATTTTTTTCATTCTAAAATAGGTTGCCACTTTTTGGGGCAAGGGATTTTGTTAAATGTTCCTTCATATTTCAGAGGAATTATCATTATAAATAATTTATCTTGAATTGACACTAAGGGTTTTTGGTCAAGTCTTTAAAAATTCTAATTGTTGAAATAAAAGGACTTTACCCCCCAATATTAATTGATCCACAAATTGTGTCATATTTCACCCTCTTTGATAAGATCACATATGTGCAATTCTAAATCAAAGCTCATTTATGGGAAGGTAAATAAAATTGTGGTACTAAAATATTATTTATGCATGATCATTGAATGACAAGCAAAAAATAGTAAATTTACATTTTTTCACAATTTTATAAGTTATAACATAGTTGGCGTGTGTACATCTAGACATGTTTAATGTCAATGTAGTCCATAATTTTTATATGTTGTTGCAATTGGATCAATACACCCATCCAATTGTAAATTGCATTAAAATACATAATAAAGTTCAAAAGTTGAACATAAACAAAGGTTAAACATAATGTAATTAATGGTTGCCAATTGTCACAAACATTATCATTAGATATAATGTATGTCATAAAGTTGAAAATATTGTGGATTAGTGGACATCATTAATTATCTAACACCATTTATGGTTTTTGACAATACATAACATTGAAGGACCAACTCAAAACCAACATTGCTAAAGGCATACAAAGCATAACATATCGATTCATTTTATAACGAATTTTATAAAATTTAAAGTAGAACCACCTAAAAATGTCAAAGCACCTTGAACCATGTCCTATTATTGACACTTATAAATGTTCATCACTAAAGACAATGTCTCATTAGAGTAGCAAGTGATTTAAAGTTAGCTTAAAAGTTGTTTAAGATTTTTTTTCCATTCCTTTTCAAATCCAACTCATTCCATGTTCTATTTTGAGCATATGTGGCGTTGGTTTAGGATCCTAGTTTGAGCATATTTAAAACCCTCTTTTGACTAATGTGAAATGTTACACCCTCCATTCACATAGAAGCCTATTAACAACACAAGGTACTTCTACTATAATTTTTTATAAATGCATAATTAATTTCAATTTATACATAACTAAAGCTGAAACTTTTAAATTAACTTCAAGAAGTTCACATTAAAAAAAAAATTCTTCAAGAAAAAATGGATGTAAAAAAATGGAAGTCTAATATTATGAACATTGGTTATTTTTATGCTTTGAGGTGTTTATACTTTAATTGTCATAATGGCATTGGCCATGAAATTCCATTCATTATTAACACCCCCATTTTAATTTTTTATTAGGATGCATGTATAATGTTGAGAAAATTGAAAAATTTCTTTTAAATTTTTTTATTGACAAGATGTTGAAGGTAGTATAGGGGATTTTTGGGACAATTTATCATATGGTCTTGAGTTTGACAATTCCATGTCAAGACTTGAAATCTTTTCATATCATGACCTTTCCATTATCATGTGTGGAAATTGAATGATTTTTTTCCTTGTTGGTTTCATGAAATTTTTGGTGTAATTGAAATACAAATGTTTTTAATGTTTTCAACAAGTGAAGTTTGAGTTCATATTCTAAATTGAAAGAAAGTCATTGAATCATTTCATAGAAAATTTGCATTATCATGGAACTTTATTCTTATATTGTGGGATTCAAGCAACAAATGAATATATATTTATATTCTAACCTTATGTTAGTTGATCATCACTAGTAGTGCAAAGCAATGTGGAGCCCAAATAGATAAACATTGCGTTTTGATGTCCTAACACCAACACAACTTCAATACAATATTATTTCCCAATGTTTTGATTCGATTCCCCAAAACTTCCAATGTTACCTTAGCCTAAATTGCATTGAATTCAAACCATCCTTCATTGGATTAGATTAGAACCATGAAAGAATTGGTTTTCACACCAAAACATTGAATGTTGATTTGGATTTACTTTCCCAAACTTGAACTAAACAACTCACATTTTGTGGAACATTAACAACCTTGCCAACAACAACATTTTCTCAACAAGTCTTTAATCAATAATTAGAAGATTTATGTAACATAGCTTCAAATATATGGCAATTCAATACTAATTATATTATTTTCAAAAATGTTGAAATGTTGATTTTTGTTCCCAAATAAAAGGTGTTTATGAAAGAAAATATTAAAATTTCAAAAATATTTTATTTGTTGAAATGAAAAATGAATTAATTATTTGATAGACATGTGTCAAAATTGCCAAGGTACTGCGACACACATGATTTGGTCCAACATGACATTAAGTTTTGCGGGCAAGAAATTGTTGGAAACAAATTTATAATATATCATTTTATTAATTTTCACAATAGAATAATGAGTTCAAATTGTTGGGCATGGACCACCCATAGCCCAATTATTGAAACCCCAAAGGATAAAAAAGGGATTAAATGCATCCCAATTTCATCCTCGAGCCATTATAACCTAATTTACAAGGGTTTGGGGGAAACCCTAAATTGATCATTATCCTCCTTATTTTTGTTCACACATTGTTTGGTCTACAAAATAAAACCAAAAATATTTGGCTCAATGGTCATTACTATAACTTGAAAAATAGATCTAATTTATATGGATTAATTTCCCAATTAAATAAATAGAATTCCCTTCAATTAATTTTTTTTAAATGCCCAATTACCAATTTTAATTTTACCTATACCTATTAAAATTTAAGAGTAATTATAATATTAATAATTCCAAATTAATATATTAGAATATTAACCCATCTGTACTAGTACCAAAGAGAATGGTGTACCAACCACATGTGAACAAAGCAAAGCCCAGTTCAGCCTTACCTCTGGTGGACCCGGGAATCCCTCGGGTACCCCGGATTATGCCCAACCCGGGAAGCCCCGATCCAGGTCCCAAAATCCGGACGACTTAGTCTTAATACCCGTATTCTCATCCAAATGGTTCGTTCCCCTGAGTCAGGAAAAAAAAAGGATGTATATTCTATGGATGATCAGGGATCTGAGAGTTCAATTGGACAGGTATAGGTGATGACACGATCCGAAATGGATGAGGAATTTGTGGATGGATGATAAAAGGTACACCCGATTATGCCCAACCGGGGAATAGCCGATCCAGGTCCTAAAATTCAGACGACTTAGTCTTAATACCGTATTATCATCCAAATGGACAGACAACGGAGGATGGTTTTGCGTTCATCCATGCGGAACTTCTCAGAGAGTGAACTTAGAAGTGGTCGGTCCGTCCCTCGGGTGAAGAAACCCTAATATTGGATGAATATTATTTGGATGATCTGGGATGTGATGGTCCAAATGGACAGGTATAGGTGATGAAGCGCTCAGAAATGGATGAGTAATGAGTAGATGGATGATAAACGGTTTCTTGTGCAGAATGCGCTGAAGAAGGAAGACGAAGGAGAAGCAGGGCGAGAGTGAGAGGGGAAGATGGGAGAAGATCGCAAGAAAACCAGCGTCTTTTGCAGTTTCGGAAATCCACAGCAGCGTTCCGGACACCCTGAGAGTCGTTGCTGTGAGGGAGGGCTTTCCAAAGAATCAATCGGTTTCGAAATCCGTCAAGTTCTGACAAACTTATTGTGTCCGGACGTCGAACAAGGTATATAATCTCCGTTTTGCTATGCTTTTCATGTCTGTGAATTTTTCTGAGCATGACGATAGGTGATAAGAGAGAATGCAGCGGGCTGTTAGTACATTCTTTTATTTATTTATCTTCTTTCGCGAGAATTGATTTGATGGCATCATCGTCCGCATTGTTTCAGTTTAGTGTTTGGCATGTTGCGTTTCCTGTGTGGTTGTGGGAAGCGAGTAAAAGCCTAAGGTGATCATGATTGGAGTGCTTTCGCATGAAGTTTTCTCATGAAATCTTTCCGCATAGAAGAAAAAAAATCTCCGGCTTCTGTAACCAAGGACATGCAGTTTCTGTGTTTGTAACTTCGTTGAGTGATGTAGCGGATCAGGCAAGAGGATACGATACGTAGCGACTTCCTTTGACACAAGTTTCTGATGGAGTTGTGTCTCGTCAAAGCTTTACTTCCTTTTAGGAAGCGAGAAAACCTGAGCAGAGCTTTGTGTATCGAGGAATGGCTTGCAGGAAGTTGGTTGTGTTGTGTCGGTTTCCTGACGGGATTGCTGTATGGGATTTTGTAAGTCTTTAGGAGGGACGCAAGCGACATGACGGCTTTCTGTCAATGAAGCTTTTCGCGATGGAAGACGCGGTTCCATCTGTGCAGTGCTTTGTAGAGAAGCCAGCAGCACGATGCCAGTTAGCTGAATCTTCAGCAGAGCTTCCGATGGAGATTTCCTCGATAGTCCGCCTCAACGTGGGAGGGATGCTGTTTGCAACGACGATCGACACGTTGACGCAGCGAGACACGGAATCTATGCTGGCTGTCATGTTCAGTGGCCGCCACAGGCTGCACATGGATCCCAGCATGGGAGCAGTGTTCATTGATAGGGATGGCACGCACTTCAGACACATTCTAAACTGGCTCAGAGATGAAGTCGTGCCAACCATGGAGATTGCCGCATACCAGGAGCTTCTGAGGGAAGCGGAGTACTACCAGCTGACAGGCTTGATTGACAGTATTGCACCACTCCTATGTAAGAAAGATGAAGATGACAACACAAAAGCTGAGATGACACGACGAGACGTGATCAAGTGTCTGCAATTTGCTAAAGTGCGGCTCCGAGGTGTCAATCTTTCAGGGCAAAATCTCTCCAAGCTTGACCTGAGCTCTGTGGATTTAAGCCATTCATGTCTCATCAACACCTTCTTCTCAAGAGCAAATTTGAAGCAAGCAGATTTCAGTGGAGTTGAGGCAAATGGAGCTAATTTCCACTCTGCAAATCTGTATTCCTGTCAATTCATAGGAGCAGTGATGCAGGGTGCAGTTCTTGCTGGTGCAGTTCTACAGAGTGCCAATTTGCAAGATGCTTGTCTGATAGATTCCAGCTTCTGCAATGCCGATCTTCGCTCTGCACATATGCAGAATGCAAACCTTTCTAATGCTAACCTATCTGAGGCTAATTTGGAGCAAGCAAATTTGAAGGGTGCTAAGCTCAATGGGGCCAATCTGCGAGGTGCCAACCTCCAAAGAGCCTATCTCAGGGATGTTGATCTGCGGGATACCATATTGGCGGGTGCTTATTTGAATGGTGCCAATTTACAGGGAGCTAGCCGGTGACGGAGAAGCTTCTTCCTCTTCTTTCCTCCTCCTTTAAGCTTCTTCTTGCTGGAGATTTCTCTTTTTTCCATTCTCAGTACTTTCTCTTGAGACAAATTCTGGGGTCCCTATACTGTACATGCAGAGAAACAGGGGGGTCTTCCTACAACTAGCATTATGGTGATTGGTAGATAGGATGTGATCACCCATGATGTGCACTATGTTAAGGCCTGGATGCATTCAGCAGTAAATCAGCAGATGATTGATGTTGAGCAACCACAGGTCATGGTTTGTGATTAGCAACTCTGATGGCCTTCAGAAACACTTTAGTGCACTGGTTTGCTAGGAGAGCCAACACAAGGATTACCAGTAACGTGCTGACTCTTCATATGCTTGAAGGCATTTTTTTCTTGTGCTGCTTGTGGGAGCAATTGTCTCTTTTGTACTGGTTATTGATCCAAATTGAATTATGAGGATACTTATTTCCCATCATTATGCTTACTTACATGGGACAACAATCCTTGTGTAACAGATCTGATCCCTTGCAATCTATCTCTGTTGCTTTCTTTTAATCACACCACAGCGAAAGAAAGGAGCCCACCAAAGCCATCGTATTGTTGCAACCTCTCCAATGCAAGGTACCAAAACCGATTTCACCTTTCTTGATTATTTCAAAGGTAACAAAGAATGTAAGCGGTTCATTTCACATTATCTAATAATGGCTTGCTATTGAGCATATAGTGAGTATCTATCTCTTGTCAATAAGAAGTTGCTTCAATACATTATGGGCATTTTCCTCCAATGATGAAGTCCAAATCTGTTTAGGGTTTGTAGCTCTGGATTGTAAGTAGTATGATTGTAAAGCTCTGTAGCACCCACTAGCTTTTGCAGCGGTTTGTCCATTACTGATGAAGGTGACAAGTCAAGTTTATGGATCTCATCACCACTTGACAATCTACTCGCCATTCATCTGTCATTGCATGTGCTCTCATTTTTTCTCTGCATTCTGCTCATTGCTGTGTGTAGGGTCTTGCTCCTTCTTGGGGTTGATGGGTCCAGGTTTAGGGTGAGATTGAACCAACAGCCACCAATGCACCACGAAGGTTGGATGGTGGGTAGTTGTTCGGTATGGAGGTTCATCCAGGACATCGGGCAGAGGAAGTATCCTGATCAAGATATTTGGTATGGGCACTTGCTCCCTTCTACACATGCTGACATTCTAACTTGATATTAATACTGAATTTGAAATAGATATCACTTTTTTGAAAATCATTTGAACAAATTAAAAATTGATGATTTGTGAATTATTCAGGTGTTAAAAAGTAGTTATATCATTTTGATATCCATTTTTCATGTGCATGGTTGATTGTTGATAACTAGGTGAAATCTTATGAATATCAACAATTTTGGATTGATATCAAAGTCAATGAGTACGGAAATAAAGGTGTAAAAATATATGAGGACTGGCCAAGATATTTATGATAATTTTACTTTGTTTTATACATAATTGCCTCATTTGCTCTATACATAACAATTTTGATTACTTAACACAAGATTGCAAACATAATTAAACCAAAATTGCACAGGAACAGAAAGAAAATGAAAGGCATAACAATGGACGACATGTTTGAAAGAAGTGAAACATCAAATTAATTCACTTCCCTTTAACTACTTTTAGAGCTTTGAGTCCAAAGTCTATTTAAGGTAGTTTAAGTTATTTAAGTATTTGATATGGTGTGCTTCAATATCACCTATTTGTTTTACAAGGATTTGTAGGTTCAGCCCACAAACCATAACATATTATTTTATTGAGTTATCCTCATACAATATTGTAAGCATTCAAATATCTCCTCACCCCATTCCAAAGTAAAACATGTTGGAGGAATCACATTGGAGGCGTTTTTTTTCCAAAATGCATGA
>Ga0116229_10002722_pt1 | contig 28768 bp, 25 predicted proteins | sample S1TSphgellanicum_3_FD_87313 | JGI IMG/M metagenome (GOLD analysis project Ga0116229, IMG submission 87313) | Host-associated microbial communities from peat moss isolated from Minnesota, USA - S1T2_Fc - Sphagnum magellanicum MG | ecosystem: Host-associated > Plants > Peat moss > Unclassified...
ATTTTGTTTGTAAAAATTTTTTTAAACATGGAAATTCTACCAAGAAAAAAAGTTAAAAAGAGGGAGAAAAAAAAACACTTTCAAACAAATTTTACCCAAAAAAAAAATGTCACCCAAAAAAAAAAAAAAAACTCAAGTATAAGCCAAAAAAATATGACAAGAAATGATTAAGTCATGGCAGTTCATCAAAATAAAATTTCATATATATATATATATATATCAAAGAAAAAAAAAACCAAGTTATTTACTAATTCATTTTGACATTTTAGTGAAATTGAAGGTGTTGAAATGTATTTCATACTTGTAATTAAAATTAAAAAATTATCAGCTAATGAATTTCATCCATCTTGGATTGAAATTATGGTTTGGTAGTTAATAAACTCAACTATGAATTGCTTGTTTAATCATGTAAAGTGTGTGACCTGTGGAATGATGAAAATGGAAAATTTTAAATCATTTTTCAAAGAAATTAAATGATAGTCCATTAATCACAATGAAGCAAATTCCAAATGGATGTCATTTGTGTTGTATATATATATATATATATGTATATATATAATTTTAGTTGGGTTAAGGCTTGTTCATACCTAAAGGATAGTGGATATCAACTTCAACATTAAGGTTTAGGCTAGTGAATAGGCTTGATAAGTAATTACTTAACAATCACAAGTACCTATTGTGAACTTTTACTTATAGCTATTTTAATCTAGTAGCCTTTTTCAGGGTAGATTAATTAGGCATCACAAATGGCATATCTTTGTTCATGATGTTATATCAATGTAGTGCCAAAAGTTAGGTCATTAGGATTTTCAAAAACCATTGTAATACCATTTGGCTTCTCTCCATTTTGTCATGTTCTTTTTTCCCTTTTTCAAAGTTTTTTTTCATAGTTTCTTGATTTTTCTCTTGGTGCTCACCTTTTAGGAGCTCTTCTTTTCTTGGTGCTCATGTTTTGCTTGGGCTACTATTTTGAAGATCTTCATTTCATGTTTTTCTACAATTGTTTCAAAATTTGTTTTTGTGCTCATTTGATACAATGTCAAAGTTTTTTCAACGTTTTTTTTTGTCGTTGTTTCAAAGCTCTTATTTATGCATTGAGTACTATTCTTTTTGCACTATTTTGCTTCTATTTTTTTTGTTGAAACAATAAACCAATTTACATTATTTTGTTGTTATCTCAAAGCTCTTATTTGTAAAGCTTTTTTATGCATTCGTTTACTATTATTTCAAAGCTCCTTTTTGCAACATTTTTTTTTCTTGCACTATTTTGTTATTGTCTCATAACTCTAACTTCTACAACAACTTTTTTTAACAATCCTTTATTATTATGTTGAAGTTCTTTTTTATTGGAACTTTTTTTTGTAATTTTTTTATTACTATTTTGTTTTTTTTGTAAACCCAAACCGTGAGAAAATAGAAAATGTTGTTCATAACAATTCAATTATTATATATTTTTTGCAAGCACTAAAGCACCTACACTTTGAAGATGACAATGATTTGACAAACAATTTGGTAGGAAATTTCAGCGAGTTGACAAATAGATTGATGCTTGAGGGGATGAAAAATGGAGCTATTTTACATCACTATTGGTGGTTTTATAATTTCGATATATTGATTAGTAAGGAGGTTGGTGATTTGGTCAAAGCCAAAAGCATAACATGGTATTCAAACTTCTTCATGACACAATATGACAATCAAAGGTGGGTGGAACATTTTCGAATGACCAAAAAGGTTGTTTTGCAATTTACTAAGAAACTAAAATGTTTGATTGAAAAAAAAGTCACAAAATATAGATGTGTTATACATGTTGGCATGAGGGTGGCATGTTCACTTTACAAGATATCCCATGGTGTTAATTACTTGCAATGTAGTGAAATGTTTGCAATTGGGAAGTCGTTAATCAATATGATACTTCATGAATTGTTTGTGCTATGAATTCCATTTTTAAAAACCAAATTTGGTGGCCACAAGGGGAAATTTTGACTAGGGTCATTGGAGGCTTTAAGGGGTTGTGTAGGGTTATGTGGGCTGCCTTTGATTTATGGTGCAATTGATTGCACATAGACTCACATCAAAAGCCATTGGGTGTTATTGCTACAAACTTTCTATTTTATAATTTAAAAGCTCATAATATGTAACTAAAGGTAATGATTGACCATGAGAGGCAATTTTGAGATGTATTTGTAGAGATGTCAAATTCTATGAATGATTTTCAGATTTTACAACTATTTTCTTTCTATCAAAAAACAACTTTTGAAGGCATGTTCAATTTTGAACATGGGCCTCAAATTGGTATTCACCCATACCTCATCAGGGATAAGGGGTATTTGTTTTTGCCCTAGTTCATGATCCTTCACAAACAATCTATAAACACAAGGCACACAATTTTGAAGGTGGCCTTCAACAAACAAAAGGGAGGAAAAAAACATTGTGAATAGTTATTAAAAAGTAACATTCACCTTATTTTCCTTCCTAATGTTGTTATATGTTGTTGTATTTTGCACCATTTGATTATAGAAGGGAAACTTTGATGTTACACTTGGCACATCAATATCAACACGTTTATCAATGTGCAAGGAGATGCCATAATAGAAAAGATGCAAGATCCAATGAAGTAGAACCTACTCTGGAAGCCATTGAAATCTAAAATCAAATTAGTGACTTATTCTTCAAGCATACTTAAAAAACATGCGAGCAAATAGAAATTGAACAAATTGTTTGAATTGGAAGCTTGAGTTGAAAGCTTGAATTGAGTTCCATGCACATTGATTAATGTTCCAATGGATGCACACTCATTTGAATTGTTATTCTTCAAATTTAAGTCTTGACTAATCAACAAAGTTTATCATTAGGAAAATGAAAATTTAAAAAATTGTTATTCTTCATCTTCACACTAGTTATTCAACAATGATTAATCACCATCAAAGGAAGATTCAAAGAGGTTAACTAGTGAAGGCATTTGTGCTTTATCTTTAATAAAAACATGGCACATTGCTATGCTCAGATTTGATAAGACATTCACCTTGTTTTTGTTCATTTTGTAAGCTTTCTTGTCCTATTTCTTCAAGTATTTTAGACACTACTTGTCAATGTTTAGTTGATTAGCACTAATTCGATCCATTACATCCACAATGACCTTGTTGTTCTTGTTTGGAGTTTCAATGATTGGCATGAAAACATATGTTCATTTCCTTTTGATTCCAATGCTCCTAGGAGTTGTTGATGTTCTTGTTGCTCTTGTTATTGATGTTTTTGTGTTGAAGAAGGCTTATTCCAAAGGAGTGGGAAAATTCATAAAGATTGATCATATTGTTTAGATTCAGTCCCTAATTATTGTTTTAACTAAATTGTTGTTGATGTTTTTGGCTTTCTCCATTTCCAAAAATATTATAGTTTTCATTGCACAAGTCTTACATAAAAGATGGATTGAATTATGCTACAAGGAAATAATCTTCTTCTTTTAGTTACACATAAATTCCATCTTTTTATGCTTGTAGATCTTTCACAAGTAGTGGAACATTAATGTTTCTCTGACCTTGGAATGCTTCAATTGCATTGTAACGTTCTTCATTGAACTATATTAGCAAATGAAATTTATTTTGTTCATTTATATTCATTTTCTAATAGGAGGTGTGGTGTTTAGTACATTTATGATAATAAAAAATCTTCTTATAATCTCTATTGATGCAATTCCATTTATCTTTGACATTTTGCCATTGTATGGAAGTTTTGGATTTTGTTATTGCTTGCATCTTTTTTGAAATTTTCTTCCATTTTTGTGTTGCAAGTATTATGGGTAGGTGCAAGCTATGGTGGTTCATTTTTATCACAAAATGATGTTTTTTTCCATGTGTAACCTTTATTCAAATGCATGTGGTGATTAATATATCTTTAGATTTATTAATTGGGACTTGGATCTAAATTAAAATTTCATTACGAAGAGAACAATGAGGTTATTTATTACTTTTGAAGTTGAAAAGTATGGATTGGTCATTTGATTATAATATCACAAAATGAAAAAATAAAATTGATTCACATTCCAAATTTGTTATTGGAACTCAATATATAATGTAATACAATATGATAAACTCATATGAGGAATCTTTTTTTAAAAAACTTTAATTGTTTAATAGTTAGGGATTTTTGAGTGGTTAAAATTTAGCCATATTTTCATAAGTCCATATGAGTTGCAATTTTTGTTTGTTTTTCAAATTTTTTGTCCCAAAACCATATGTTTTTGTTTTAGATGGGACATTATTTTTTTGTATTTTGTGGGTTTTTAAAAAAAGATTTCCAAATTAAAAAATGACATCAATTACATTAAACATAAGTTTTCACATAGATTTGTAAGGTTTGTAAGTGATTGAACATGTATTATTCAAATATTAGAATAATAATAATTTTTAAAGTAACAACCATGTCCATTTGAATCACTTAAAAAAATCTTGTATGGACTTATAGGGAGTGCAATTTCTTCCACTACTAAACCACTGTACCATGTATTCACCCTTATATTTGCTCTTGGATCAATGGTTTATTTGACAACATTATGTTTTTTGTGCTTGCAGTGGATCAACGCAATCATTTCCTCATGGTTCAAGTTGGAGTTACATTGACATGAGGTATCATTGGTCCTAGTCTTTCTCCCTTTGTTTTTCAAAGTTGAATTTTCCATTATGTTACTCTATTGAATTTGCCATTGAACTATGTGGAGGAAGATGATGTCAATGAAATTATATAACGTGAATACATGGACAAGATTGTTGAATTTGAAGTTGTGCGCGCTTTTACTAAATGAGAAGTAGTGAACTCTTTTGTTAGACTTGAAGTATTTTTATGTTCTTGTAACCTTGAATTGCTTCTATGTCTTGGCTAACCTTGAATTGTTTCTATCCTACGCTCTTACCATGAAATTGCTTATGTGATTCTACAAATTTACTTGATCTATTCTATCTTCATGTAAACCTTAAATTATTTTTGTGACCCTACTAACTTTGAAATTTTTCTACATCCCTACTGACCTTGAAGTTGTGAACATTCTTGCGAGCCTTGAAACTATGAACATATTAGCACTAGAACTTGAACCTACAAGCTTTTAGCGTGGAAGAAATGAAAGCCATGCAAGTGATTGAATGTCATATAATTAAACCATCACATTGGATTTGAAGTCGATAGCTTATCAACGGTGTTAAGCTTGAAAATGTACATTTTTTGAATTTTTTTTTATCATTGCAATGTTTACTTGACATTCATCTTAATGTTTTAATATTAGTGTGTTCATTAATTAGTAAGTCCATCTTAGCATTTACCTCATTTAGTTGTTCATGAAATGTTGTTGGTTTGAACAATGTTTGTTATTTTCTATTTTATTAACAACATTATCTTTAAGTATGTAACTTAGGTTGGTAGGTTATTCAATTTTGGTACAAGTAATTACATTTTTTTTCACATATGTTAATTACATAATTTTCTTTCACATGTAGTCATGTAGTTTTCTTTTCAAATAAATTTAGTCATATAAAAAAACACACCCAAAAAAAAAAAAGAGAGAGAGAAAAATCTGAAAAAACCCCCCAAAAAATAAAAAGAAGAAGAAGAAGAAGAAAAGAAAACAATTAGTGAGTTTACTAGTACGGAATTAGTGAGTTTCCAACAACCAGGAAGCTTCGTTAAAGCTACATTACTGTGTGTAGGTAAGACAGAGTAAATCATTTGTTACCCGGATTCACTACCCGTAGGGTACTATTATACCCGACGGATCCGGTGGCGCTCTCTCTGCCGCGTGCGCAGTAGAAGGCAAGACAGCACCCGCAGTTTTGTCTGTCGCTGCAGCTGCTTTTGCCACCATCGCTGCTGCTGCTGTTGCCACCATAGCTGCTGCTGCTGCTTCCCTCTGTGGCTTTGCGCTTCCGCATTTGATGTTGTCGTTGTTGTTCTTTTCTTGTGGGGCTTGCGTTAGTTACATGTATCAGCTGGGGAAGAAAGAAGATCCGAAGAAGGAAAGAAAGTTATGATCAATATCGACGGATCTAGGACAAAATAGCTTTGCGGCTTAGCGGCTTACTGGTGCAAGTGTCTTGACGGCGCGGAGGAAGAGATAATATCGAGCACATAGAGTGTTAGAAGTTTATGGATCTGGTTATATAAACGAAGTTTCTGCAACGAGGAAGAGGGGGAAACGAAGACACGGAATAAGTAAGGGAGAGAGAAGGATTGACTTTGAGAGGAGTAGTGAAATTTAGGTGAGGTTTTTCATTTTCTTCTTCTTCTTCTTCTTCTTTTTATCTTGCATTATGGCGACGGGGCAGATTTTTTCGCGAACGACACAGGCGCTGTTCTATAACTACAAGCCGAGTCCCGTGCAGCGGATGCTGGATTTCGACTTTCTTTGCGGTGCGTCACTTCCGCTTCTTCTGATGTCTAGTACTACATACATACATAGCATTTTTTCTTATAGTCTGTCTTCTTAGTCTGCAAGCATTTTGACTGAAGCAAAACGACGAGATCAGTACTTGCATATTCTGGTTCCTTGACTATTCTCTGGCAATGCCGGCCCGTGCTCCTGCGGAGACGTGATGTTATGGATATTGGATGCGTTGTTGTTTCTCCACATTCCTTTCCGGAATAATACAGCGTCAAAAAAAGCAGAAAAGCTGCAAAATGCTATTATATAACTCCGATAAGAATACTTAGATTTGCCAGAAGAGAAACGAATACTGCCCGCACGGTCATCTTTCATGCCGCGATCGCACGTCCGCTGCATCGTTCCTCGGCTTCCAGACCACAATCCCATTGTCTGGAAACACATTTCCTTTCAAACCTTTCATTGGATGTGCGCAAGGGGAAACCCTCGAAGAATCTGCCTGATCGCTCTTTCCTGCGAGCACGAGCTGAGAACAGTTTCCTTGTAATCCGAACCTGGCCAGCAACATGAGGGCTTTCATTGATGACTAGAAACACTAGAAGACTACAACACCTCGCAATTCTGTGATCCTCTCTGCTGCTATAAAACATGTCAGATCCTTCAGACGAATCGCACATTGTGCTCAACTATCAGAAGTCTTTGTGTAAGTAGCGGCTCTACAAAGGTTGTAATGTCAGGAAGTTTGTGAGCAGCTGTATGTGTGACTCACTTGTGGGATGAACAACAGGAAGGGAGACACCATCGGTTGCAGGAGTGATCCAACCCGGATCTGAGGGTTTTCAGAAGCTCTTTTTTGGGCAAGAAGAGATTGCAGTGCCAGTATACAGCAGGTATTGTATACTGTTCTTACAAAACAAGAACTGAAGCCTAACAAGTGCTGAATTTTCTTTTGTACCTTCTTGCTTCAATACCCACATGGAAGCTATAAGTTTGATCTGATGTTGCAGCTCTCACCTGAAATACTTTTTTTCTTTTGTTTTGTGTGATATATTTTTTGTTTTGGTGCAGCATTGTTTCAGCATGCAAAGTTCATGCAACAGCTGATGTCTTCATCAACTTTGCTTCCTTCCGCAGGTGTGTGATCTCTCTATTGGGTACTCAAGAAACTAGCCCTCAAGATAAAAAAGAGCCTCAGAGGCTTGGCCTGATCTACCTAATGTTTCTCTGGATATCTATAAGGACAACTTCACTACCAGGATGGTAGTGATATGAAGGCACGAGACAGTGTTGTGCCTTTTATCTATTCTGTGAAACAATGCACACAAACATCCATGCAATTTGTAACCTTTGCCAGGTGTTCACAGATTCTTTTGTGTTCCTTACTGATTGATTTACCATGAATGCAAACTCTGGATGTGTTGCTTCCAGTGCTTTTGCTTCATCCATGGAGGCACTCCAACAGCCAACAATACGAATAATTGCCATCATTGCCGAGGGAGTCCCGGAGGCAGATGCAAAGAAACTGATAGCTTATGCTCGTGCAAACAACAAGGTTTTTGACACCCCTTCTTCACATAGTCCATGGATACTTACACACTCTATGTTTCCTCCACTTGTAAGCTTGTGCCATTGGTTTGTCTCAACTATGTGCAACATGAACTGATCAAAATCCTAGGGAATCAGGTTGTCACAAATTTATAGGCATTTTTGTGCAGAGACACTACAGGAGATTTTTTTTTGAGGGGGAGGTGGAATCTGGTTTGCTGACAGGAATTGGATTTGTGCAGATAATCCTTGGACCTTCTACAGTTGGGGGCATTCAGGCTGGTGCCTTCAAAATCGGGGATACTGCTGGGACATTGGACAACATAATACACTGCAAGCTACATAGACCAGGCTCTGTTGGTTTTGTTTCTAAGTCGGTAAGTTCACCTCAATGTCATCATTTTGTTTGATCTGCTTGAGACCCTGACATTGGTAAGTAACTTCAAATTTCCTGAAGCATGTTGGGAAATCGTCATGTTGTTGATTCATTTAACTCTTTTTAGCTTGCAATCTGGTCTTATGATATCACATAACACTAAACAAAGATCAACCTGACACATCTGAAAGCTTAAATGAAAGTTTTATTGACTAATGCTCTCGGTGGGATGTTAGAGTTCCATTGTTTCAGAGGTCAGCCCTTAGTTTCAAATATTTTTGGTGAAAGAATAAGTTCAAGATAAGGTCTATCAAGTCTCTGTATAACTTCAAGCTGTGGTTGGGTGTGAAATCTTAATAACCTTAACATTGGGTCATCTCTCAATTCTTTTTAGATTCTGCTTAAATTGCAAGCACACTTATGAATATATATCCCTTATGTTTGGTCAGTAAGTCTTTAGGCAGTCAATTGGTAACATAATAGTAGTAACTGTGCAGTTTCTTTAGCTAACTTCTACCCCATCATATGTATGAGTTCAATTTTTGGATCATCTTGTTATGTCGATTTTTTTCTAGTTTTTCTTTCTCTAAATCATACTTAGTAAATAGGGTTCTGTGAGATCTCTTAGTTCCTGACACCCCTGATTTCTCCAACTTCATGTATCTAGACAAAGACTTTATATGTTGTCTCTTATACTGTAAGTTTTTCTGTGAGCTTTATTGTACTTCTAATAACTTGTCATACCATTTCATTGATTGAGCATATCCCCAATATTCAAATAGCTTAAGCATTGACATTTTTTTGAGAAGTGTTTTAAGACAGAATATGCAGCTATCAACATGATTCATATGCATCAAGTGGATTGTTCAGACTCCGCTAAATTTGTAGTTAATAGTCAGTTTTATAGGTTCTGATGGATTTGTAGCTCAAATGGTGAGCTCGATTAGTATTCTGAAAAGAGAAGGTTACCTCTAAAGTTCCTATCAAAATGAACTAAAGGTTTGCTGATCAATGAATGATTTCTGTTTGTTGTTTCCATATTTCAAATCTTGAAAATGATTATTTCAAAGGCTTCTTAATAATGGGTGGGGAACTTTTCAAGGCCCATTTCTTATCATCAAAAGCTAATGGTCTTAAAGGTCTCCATCCCATTTCTCCCTTTGATTCCTCTTTCTTTGTTTGGCTTTCTTTTTCTGTTCTTGTTCTTTTTTTCTTGGTCGTCTCTTTCTCTCTTATGTCTTTTTGAGCTCCACAGCATCATGTCTAAGAGTCTTCCCATTACTGCGAGTCTTGTGCCAGCAACTGGGTACATTGGAAAATGTATGGCATTGACCTCCACCCACTATTGACGGCTGATAAAGCCAATGGAGATGTTGAAGTAGCTGGTCACTACCATCCATGTTGCTGTTGAAGGTCTTGAACATGTGTGTAACAGTCAACGCTGTTCAAGCTGCTCTTTGGTCTTATTTTCTTGTTTCAAGCTTCTCACTTTCTTAAGGGTTGGGTTTCCTCTTTTCTTGTTGATATGTTTTCAGATCTGAAATCTCTGTAATGTGGTTTTTTTGGTCATCTCTTAATTCTGTTCAGGTTGAATTAATCCATAAGTATTCAGAATGTCTCATTACTTATGAAGATGTTGTGTCTCCACCTTCTGTGCTGCACAGTTGTCTTTTCATGAATTATCTCCAGATTATAAGGAATACTAAATGAAACCCCTGACAAGACCACTTGCATATTTGCACCCCACTCCAGCCACTCTGTGCTATGGAATTTATTTGACTGTCTTACAGGCAATGGGCCATTGTTGCGTTTGGCCAGGGAGGTATGTCAAATGAAATGTACAATGTCCTTGCTCGAGTCACAGATGGGCTCTATGAAGGCATCGCTATTGGTGGAGATGCGTATCCAGGGTCAACTCTTTCTGACCATGTCTTGCGGTTCAACAACATCCCACAGGTAGGATGTCCATGCAGAGATCATAATGCTATTCCAATGCTAGTACAGCAGAGATTTATCCAATTTTGGGAAATCAACAGTTTATGTCAGCAATCTTAATTACTGGGACAGGATTCATGGCCTCCTTGTCCACATAGGGAGACTTTCTGACCATTTCAGGAGGAATCTGCATATTTTATTGCCTGACCTTGTAATGATCAGTCCATTGTTCCAGTTTGGTAACTTTCTCAACCTGAAAGAAGTTTTATTTTGTTAGGCAACAAAAACAATGCACAAGGAGGGTTGAGGGCCCCAGGATTTGTGAAGGGAGCCATGGCAATGGGCATTCCCCTGATTACGGAAATGAATTTTAGTTTTGGAACAGGATATGGAATAAAATGGCCTAATGAGTTTGCTTCAGAGTCAAGCTTCTGCTGAGCTGTGGTTGCCTTGTGGATTCAACAGATAAAGATGATAGTTGTGTTGGGTGAGTTGGGGGGCTGCGATGAGTATTCGCTGGTGGATGCACTGCAACAGGGTAGGGTACACAAGCCAGTGGTGGCGTGGGTCAGTGGCACTTGTGCCCGCCTTTTCAAGTCAGAAGTCCAGTTTGGCCATGCTGTGAGTTCCTGCTAATCATTTGCACTCCCTTGTTTCTCCCTCGTATCATTGGTCTACCTGCTCCCTCGCATCCCAATTGTGGAGACCACCTGTCCAATTCAAAAGTCCAATTTTGCCATGCCATGAGCTCCATACTCATCATCTGAATTTGCCTTTCCATCCGAATACCTAGTTTCCCAGTGGTGACATTGGCAGACATTCCTTTTCTCTTGAGAAGGTATAGCTTGGTCTTGAAGTGCTTCTGGTGGACATCGGACTGTTCTGGTCCTGCTGTACTGCTATGTCTTTTTCCTTTGTCAATATCTGCACATTGGTGGGTACAGTTGCACATATCACCATCATTTAAGGGACCAGATAGACTTAATGTCCAGCAGGTCATCAGTAACTACAGTGTGTTTACCTGTGTGCTGCACTTTTGGGTGACATTTGTATCTCTCTTTGTGGGAGTGATGAGATTACTCCAAATCTGTGTGAACAAATCTTTGATCACAGAAATCTGGTTGTGTGTAAAAGGGTGCCAAGAGTGGTGGAGACAAGGAGTCAGCTCAGGCAAAGAACAAAGCACTGCAAGATGCTGGTGCAATTGTACCTACATCTTTTGAAGGGTTGGAAGCTGCTGTGAAAGCCACCTATGAGATGCTGGTATAAATGCCTGATAATTGCTCTCTCTTTCTGGGGAAAATGTAGGCCAGGTTTTGCAATGCATAGCAAGACACCTTGTTCTACATGAGGAAGTTTGATACTAACATGTGATCGATGAGATAGATACTAACAGATTGTCAAGTTGACAATCTGTAGACAGTAGAGTGCAATGTCTGAAATTCTTTAATGGTGACAGGTACGAAAGGAAGTCATAGTGCCTGTTAAGGAGGTCATCCCACCCACAGTTCCTGAGGACCTGAACTTCGCAATTAAAAGTGGGAAAGTGCGGGCACCAACTCATATTGTTTCCACCATTTGTGATGATAGAGGTACCTCTTCCTTATGTATGCAGTCTAATAGTGTGTGATGCTATCTGGGACTCTTATCAATCCAGCAATCTGATTTGATCCCATTATGTGAGTGTTGAGCACAGCTGAAATTCCCTGTGTTAAACCTTGTTGCTCAAATGTGTGATTCCTGACTGCTGGATTGCCATTGGTTATCATCATTGGCCAAAGGAGCCTATTTTAATTGCACAAAGGTCATGACTCAGACCCAATCTCTTGAGATTGGATTCCACAAATCTCTCTTTTCTGTGGGTGAAGTTCACCAAGAGTGGTGTGTCAGGCATGAAATGTGGATTCTTTCCAATCAGTATATGGACTGTTCAAGATGCCAAACATGTCATTCCCATTCTTAAGAAGTTTTTTCGGGCTCTAGTTGATAACTCAACTCCAGCTTGTTGGCACAAACTGTGTGGAATCTAGTACAATAAGTATATTTGAAGTGCTCATTCCCCACTCTTTGAACATTGTGTGTTATGGTATCAGGAGAGGAGCCAACATATGCAGGGGTTGCTATGTCTTATATCATTGAGAGTAACTATGGCATTGGTGATGTTATCTCCCTCTTGTGGTTCAAACGCAGTCTTCCTCGCTACTGTACCAAATTTATTGAGGTAGTTGTCAGAACTTTGAACCCTGCATCCCCTTGTCCTAGTCTGCATTCTGGTCTCTTAGCTGTAGATTAAGACAAGTATGGCTGCTTGGCCCATGTAATGTTTTTAGCTTCAGAGAAATCACTTTTCTCTATTATGTCGTAGCCAGCAGTAGTGACACAAAGTTAGAGATGGACAGGCACCTAATTGATGTTTTGCTTGGACTGCAGATGTGTATTATGCTGTGTGCTGACCATGGTCCTTGTGTATCGGGTGCACACAATGCTATTGTTACATCACGTGCAGGAAAAGACTTGGTTTCCAGTCTTGTCTCTGGTATTGTTCTTTCCCTTGCTCATTTTGAACCAATCATTTTCTCTGGATTTGTTCAAGGGCATCCAACTACATGAAAATGTCACCATATAAAATGGTTGTTGTGATGTTGCTTCAGTTGACATTATAAAGCTTCTTCCCATCTGAACCAGGTCTGCTTACAATTGGCCCTCGATTTGGTGGGGCTATTGATGATGCTGCCCGCTACTTCAAAGATGCACATGACAGGGGCCTGTCACCCTATGAGTTTGTAGAAAGCATGAAGAAGAAGGGCATTCGAGTGCCTGGCATTGGTCACAGGTACTATAGATTATATCTGTCAATAGCTTTCATTTTAAGAGAGGAACAACACATTCTCAGTGCTCTTTGTTCACAGCTAATTGAGATGTTCATCATCAATGTGGGCAGGATTAAGAGTCGGGACAACCGTGACAAAAGAGTTGAGTTGCTGCAAAAATATGGTCGCACACACTTCCCTGCTGTGAAATACATGGAGTATGCAGTGACTGTGGAGACCTATACTCTGACCAAAGCAAACAACCTGGTCATGAATGTCGATGGTGCCATTGGATCCCTCTTCCTTGACTTGCTAGGTAGCTGCGCAATGTTCACTCAGCAAGAAATTGATGAAATTGTGGAGATTGGCTACCTGAATGGTCTTTTTGTTCTTGCAAGGAGCATTGGATTAATTGGGTATGCAGTCCTCTTCTCCCCTCTAGACACTAAACCACTATATCTTTCCCTCATAGTCTGTGCAGTGCAGTTTCAGTTGAATGTATGAGTGTGCACTTAACATGATGCTTCCTGATGCTAATGAGTCGTGAATTGCAATGAATATACCTACAGAGCAGCTTGTAAATTGTCTTCTTCTCAGGCCAATAAGCAACTATGACATAAAATTTCTGACATGCTCTACATTTGCTATGCAGACACACGTTTGACCAAAAACGCTTGAAGCAGCCTCTTTACCGACATCCCTGGGAAGATGTTCTCTACACAAAATATTCATAGGCGCGCAATTTTAAAAACGGAACATCATGAAGCTAAGCAACAAACAGTATGGGCTATCAGGTATACCGCACTTGAACCTCTTAAGAACACTGTCTTTGATTTCATGTTTTAAGGGGAAAATGTGTGTCAGTAAACAGTTCAATGCTGGTTTACCACCAATGATCACCATCTTTGGAGATTAAACTGTTGATTTTTTATTGTTTTAAGAAGACAAAGGATTACAGAAGTTCGATGGGGAAGTTAGTTCTCTCTCCTTTAGCTTTCTTTATGAAGTATTAATTTTTTCCCCCAACCTTAAGTTTGGTAGCCACATTTACTAGAGTTGGGAAGGATTGGTCATAGAGTTTTTTTCTTTTTCTTCCCCCCCAGATTTGTATCAACTTCTTGAAAAAAATTTGTGTTTTCATTTTCATCATGAATGTGAAAACAGCAATTCTTCTGGGTGGAAGGTCTTGTGAGAAGAAACATCAAGAGGGGGGGGGGTTTGGATTTTGAATGAATTTTTCAGTGGTATGGAAAGTTCAAGAAACATCGTCATTTCTTGTTTTTGTGTCTGCTCAATTCTGTCTTCTCACATTTGTGCATAAAATGTGAATCAAATGAAAAGTTATAGATATCATCTAATGCCTCACCAATCTGGATTTTTAATTTTAATTTGGTTATTGTGGTTTGCTACTTATATTCCTTCTGGGTGGGTGGATGTTGGGGGACCCTTATCAAATTGAACTTTTCCCCATTTTTTGTTTGCAGTTATTTCAAACTATTTCCAATTTTATGTCCCAAAAATGAGCCTTTACAAAAACTATTCTACTCATTTCAATCTTGTATTTTATCAGATGGGGTCTGTGTGGGAAGAAGCAACATTAGTAGGTTCGTGGCTTGTTCCCCAAAATCCAAAATGATTTAATGCTCTCGTTGATGAAAAGGTTTTGTCTTACTGTTGTTTTTGTTCAAGAAAGGAAGGAAATCTTAATGCAAGATGGTAGTTGGGAAATGAAGCAAATCAATTAGGGAGTGATAGTATTATTTGGATATCTTGATAACTTGTGAATTTCGTTTACAGAATGAAAAAACAATGTATTGAATCCGATGAAGCCAAATCATCTTTTCATGTTTTTAATAAAATTATTTATATCCTCTGGCTCTGTATGAGTGCCTGTAAGCTCAATTAGTGAGTAAAGAACAACTACAAATGTTGCAATGTGAAAGTCAAGACCTTCATGGAAGTCAAAATATGGCTTGAAAGCTCATGTTTATGGTAAAGCCCCAATGTGGGCCCCTTTACCAAAATGAGGGGCCTAAGATGAGGTGGTAGCTGAGTCCTGCTTCATATTTTGAGAACTACTCAGACTTGTGGGCTATACCCATTGAAAAGCAGGAGGCAAAGGTTACCAGAACCTAAACAAATGTAGATCGTTAAGTGTCAGAGGGGGAGGGGTCATTACGCCTGCTACTTAAGAGTGCACAAGAGATTGTGCCTATAATTTAGGTGTAAGATCCCTTCCAAAAGGGTTAGAGGGGGAGGGTTATTATTATATAAGATCCCTTCTGCTCTTCATGATTAGGTGTTGTTTTTCCTCCTCTTTTTCAGGAGGGACATCCATGATGTAAGGGGCTGGCCCTCCAAATACACCAGGAAACTTACTTCTTGGAGTGCTTGCTTTATGCTGCATGCTTTGTGACCTAATCTAGTGGAAGCTTTTCAATGGTTTGAAGGTTTCACTCATTTGAAATAGTGTACCCTTCCTTGACACATTGATTGTGGAAGATAAAAAGCACAGAAACTCCAAAATCTTGTTCAGGTTAAATAGGTGGTTGTAGATAGGTATAGATGCATGTAGTATGAGTCAGTGGTCAGTAGGTTGGTAAAGGGCATGTAGATGGTTGGGATGTAGGTTTTGGGGGTGGTGGGGGCAAGTAAGTGGTTAGTAGCTAAATAGGGGGCGAATTTGGTTCTTCCCTTGACATTGCTTTCAGTGCAAAAGATGGTGCAATGGTTAACCTAAAAGCCTCCAGACTTCTTTCAAGGCAGGTTGATTACTCAAATGTCTCACTTGCAATCCTCATATGAAAACCTTATACAACTCAGTTTACAGGCTTGTCAAATGGTAACTTCACTGAAATCTGCAACACATACTGAAATCTACAACTCATGGGAACTTTCCAATGGTGCCAAGAGGGTGGTGGTGGGGGGGCGTGATGCTTTGGTTGATCTCAAATTGACAAATCAAACTAGAAAAATTCCTGAAATTCCTGAAATAAGTGACTCTATCTTTGGGCCCTCCTTTCACCCCTACCCCATATTTTAATCTCAAACCTTGCTATCAATAAGTACCACCAGTTTATAATGGACTTTGGCCAAGCCCTTGCACCACCCTCAGTGTGAAAGAATTCTATTGAATTGAGGTGAAACTCAATATCACAATACCTAATGCATAGGATTTAAAAATAGTTATGGCATCAGTAAACTACAAAATTTAATGTAATTTGAGTTTCACATTGTCTTCACTCCCCCATTTAAATACAATGTACTTCTAATTTCACCCCTTAAACAACCAACCTCAGAAACTCATCCTGTGTTTTTCTTCACTTTCATTACAGATATCTCTATTATTTGGACCATTTCTTAAAATTTGTTGGAACTCCCCCATATGTGTAAGTTGGATTGATGTGCTGTCTGAAGCAAAAGTGTTAAACTCCTTGTCATGAATCAAACTTCATGGGAAAACACCCATGTCAAATTTAGATGAGAAGGATAAAAAGCTGGATTTGTCCCATCACAAATGGTCACAAGATGTAACAAGGCACATGCTTTCAATGTTTCACAATCTTCAGGTTTATTGGTCTACTACAAGGTCTACCAAATGGCTCCAGTGCATAATAGTCAACATGGTACCAAAATTCTGCAAAGCACTTTGTTACAAAATAAAGGCCAAATGATGGGACTCCGGGACTATTTCAGACCAACATATTGAGCATTCCTGAACTAACATTCCTGAAATGTTACAATATTTCAAATTAACAAAACCTACAACAGAATGGCACATATTGATGACACAAATCCCTTTCCATAGTTGCTAAAACAGAAAAGTTAACTTGATGCTTAAATTCACACCGACAGCATATGCATCAAACAGGTTAAGGACTGAATCGTCAAAGACAGTATATGTATGAAACAGGTTAAAGACTGAATCGTCAAAGTCAGTAGATGCATCAAACAGGTCAAAGATTGAACTATCAAAGCAAACAAAAAATAATACATAAGACTTTGCTAGCAATCAGCACTGGAGTTCCAAAGACAGGACAACCCACAAGTACAATCTGTGCAAATATTTACATACTGATGTTACAGGGCCTCTATTTGATACAATAAGACGTTTTAGAGTTAAGAAAGCACAAAAGCAGAAAATACCGCAAAATATTACACTCTCTTGCCGAATTCTGCCCCTGCTGCTCTGTTGGTACAATTGCACTTTAGGTTGAATTAATGACTACAACATGGGGAAGAAGACACTATCTGGAAATTGATATAAAATACAACTACTTTGAGACAACAAACAATTGAGGAGGACTCTTGATTTTACGTCCACCATGTATCTACACCTGCTGCCCCTTCTTCCACCACCCCTGTTGTCAAATTAGGTGATCCCAGTACATACACTACTGTGTTGGGTTTTTGGTCCAGCCTTGCCATGGCCTCAGTGTGCATTTGCATGGCAACAGAGGGGCTTAGTACAAGGGAGGCCTGTTCCAGACCTTGTGGTGAAGAAGAGGAGACCCCATGACCAGTAAAAGTTGGGGATATGGGTCCACCTCCATCATAGGAATGCAGTTGCAATGGTTGGATCGAACCAGTGGCACTGTCGGTGTATGGTTGTAGAATTGAAGCCCTTTGCTGTGAATTGTCTGACTCTACACTTCTTGGACTCAATACTGGTGTCAGTGGTACTGGTGTTCCTGCTTGAGCTGATACGGATTTATCATCATCAACTGTCCCCTGTGAAAGTGTACAAATATGTTGTGTTAGGAAACAGATTGCTGAGTGTGTCTCAAAGATCAATCTAGAGTTCAAGTACGGACAGAAACATACACCCCAACTTATGCCTATGTAGCCAGTCCTACAGATAAAATAAAATATTACTCACGTGCTCTTTAAAATCAGGGCTGGACAAGTTGATTGAAAGATTGCGCATCAGAAGCAAGACCTGCACATTTCAATGCAACTTTGCTAAGTAAGGTAGTGTGAACATCAATCCTTTGATGGCTCTCACTCACTTCTTTAAATCTCCATTTGGTGTCACTTCATCTGACAACCCTCAACATTTTGTAGAGCAATATAGAGCCCCAAGACCAAAAGTTGCCACAACTGCTTCCTAATTAGAGTAAGTGAAACCTCATTAGCACGTACTGTTTCTCGATCAATGGGAGACATCTCCTTAAGTGTCCTGAGATGGCCAGAAACACCTGGGTCGAATACACTGCCAATGAACTTGTATACCTCTGAAAAATCTGGAGTAGCTGCAACACAAGATAATTGGTATCAGAAGCACAATGAACAGCATATGATTGGCAGTAGAACTGACAAGTGGAAATTAAATGAGCAGATGGTCAGATATCAAAAAACAATGAGCAAATAGTCAGAGGAATGCTGTACCTCGTATGCATGAATCCTGTGCTACATGGTTCCTTGCCAACATATGCTGTGACCAACCTGCTGGTGAGCTACCACTTAAACTGCTACTTGAGTGTACCCCACCAGCCAAGCTAAATCCCCCTATTTCTCCAACCTCTGGCATAATGCCTGCAATTCTCGAAAAACACCCAAGCTTTTGATTAGATCAGACCAGATCACAAATGTGACATTGTGCTTCCAGACACAGCGTTTTATGTTCACCATAGAGATTGACCTGTATGGGCTGCTGTATAATTTGTCTGAATACAACATTCTTAACTAGTGATTTAGAGCAACAAGAATTATTTTGCTGATAGGACATGAAGAGCAAACAACAGAAGGAAGTGCATTCTACAAGGAATGCACAAATACCATTCTTTGGTGCTTTCTGTGGGTATGGTTGGGCAGACTTTCGCTTAGGCCGTGGAGGAGGTACACGCTCTCCAGTGCCATTCTTTTGAACCTTCAGAAAGTACTTCTGTGCATGACTTCGAATCTGCAATAGGTCCTCAGATTATAACAAACATAACAACATTGCACCCATTGGTCCATAATCAAATTGACACCAGGTTACTGGAAATGACCACCTATATTTGGTATCCTGTGAGCAGATTAAATATGAAAATCTATGAAAACCTGGCTGAAACTCCAACCAAAAACCATTTTCTGTTAAGTTGGCTCTTGATTTGTTTCAGTAGAAAGTTTCAAAAAGTCACCTCTGTTTTTAACAAGAATGATTAACTCGCAAGAAATGAAACTCTTTGGAACTAAAGAGACTTAAGAATGTGCAAACTGACTCTCAGTAACTGTGAATCTAGCAGTACCACACACCCCTTTGGATTAATAGAAAAGTGAAATTTAGCCATCATAATGATTTTTCGTATATTACACCATCAATTGAGTCTTTTTTTCCTAATACATGAAGTTGGAGAAATTATAAATATAAGGAACCAACAATATGTAAGCCAAGCCTTATTAAAAACTTAAACCCTCAGATTTTATGTCTAAGACATCTATGCAATGTGTGTGTCATATACTTTGCAAAATGATAGGTTTTTTTTCTGAAAAGGAAAGGTAAAATAACACATACACTATGAAAGTTGTATACTTTCTACAGCAACATATGAAAAATTCAGAATGAAAGATGCATACCTGAATAACTGTCTTGGAACCAACAAAGGCCTCAATCTTTTTCCAATCTCGGTCGAATCTGTGGACAAAATCACAGTTTGCACTTTAAAGTCTTGTCAATAAAATCAGTCCCTACATCTGCAAAAAACTGAAATCATATCACAGTGAGGAGCCCAGACCCTTAAGAAATAAGGAAGTTTTACTGCCAAGGAATACACAACTTTTTTCATTACTAACTTCAGATACTGGAATAATACCCAACAAATGACATGACAATGCCTAGAGCTTTGACCTTCCTTCCAACAAAAGCACCATTATTAGGACACAGTTATTTGGATACAATATTGCCATGGAAATACAGGCACAACTGCATGAATAAAATGAGATCCATTTGAACTGCACATTCTAGTTTCACTTCAGAAGCTACTGCAGAAAATATAAAAATTGTTCAAAAATGAAGCAACCCAAAGGCACTTTTGTCAGTATTTTGAGAGAATTTAGGTTCATCATTTCTTCCCAGCAGCTGTATCCACAATTCATCGAAGTACCAATCAAAGGGGAAAGGGGAAAATGCATTGTGAGCTGACTCAACCATTGCTGCTAAAGAAGAAATCTGCTTGCATCTGAGCCTGATGTAGTAGTAGTAAATGAGCTCTGAGAGGCCCTTGGGGAACCCCATTTTCCAGTCTCCACGCCCACCCCTTTGGAAGTTTGGTTGAGCCCTAAAAGAGAGGCAAGGATGGTTGCTAAAAAATCTGTAGATGAAGTGAGAGCCTCACAATCCGTAGAGACTCAATGCTCCTAAATTGTACAGGAGGGAAAATTCGGCAGCAAAAACAAAGTCATGGATCCAACAAAATCCAAAGGCTCCAGATACAAATTTCAATCCAGGAGAGAGATTAGCGGAATTCGAGAGTGCAGGAAAAATAAATAATTATTTAAAATATTTAAAATATATATTTAAAAAAACCAATCCAGGGGAGAAAGATTACTGGAATTGAGAATGCTGAGAAAAAAGCACTAATCCAGGAGAGAGATTACTGGAATTGATAACACAGAAGAAGACCAATCTAGGAGAGAGATTACCAGAATTCAGGAATGCAGGGGGGAAAAACAATCAAACACTAATCTGGGAGAGAAAAATACTGGGATTAAGAATGCAAGAAAACAACAATCTATGAGAACAAATACTGGAATTGAGAATCCAGAAAAAAACAGAAAGTCAGGACAATGAATACTGGAATCAAGAATGCAGAACTCACTCACAGTTGAAGTGATCCTCCTCAAGAAACTGGTCATGCTCAATGAATACTGGAATTGACAATGCCGAGGAACTAATAATCTACAACAATGAATACTGGAATTGAGAATGCAGAAATTGTAAACACAAGATGATGATGATGATGATACAAATAAAGTACAGCAATTACAGTATTGTCTTCAGATGTAGATGAAGAAGCTGGAACAGAGATCTGTTGTTTACTCAATGTTCAAAAGTGCAGATAGATGCAGCAGCAGCAGCAGCAGCAGCAGAATGGAAAGAAGCGGACATGAATCAACATAAAGGGAGCAAGCAATTTCACAAGATTTTCTTTTGTTCAGGCAAGGAAGAGGAGCAAGAGGAGGAGGAAAAGGAGGAGGAGGGACACTCACAGTTCCTTGAAAAACTTGTTGTGCTCAATGAAAACTGGAATTGAGAATGTAGAAATTGCAACACAAGATGATGATGCAAAGAAAGTGCAGCAATTTACAGTGTTGTGTTCAGATGTAGCCGAAGAAAGCTGGAAGAGAGATCTGTTGTGTATTCAATGTTGGTAAGTGCAAAGAGATGCAGCAGCAGCAGAATGAGAAGAATTGGCCATGGATCAAGGTAAAGGAGGCAAGCAAGTTCACAAGATTTTCTTTCTGTCCAGGTGAGGAGGAGGAGGAGGAGGAGGAGGAGGAAAAGCTCACAGTTGAAGTGCCTCGAGAAACTTGTCGTGCTCTTGCTCCGTCCAGCTTTCCCTGGACTTAGTTATGGTGTAAGGTTTCCTGATCTTCTTGCAGCCTGCTTCTTCCGACAACAATTGTTGTTGTTGCTCCACAACAGACGACGCCATTGATATTCCCCCCGGCAGCAGCACCGTCGACGACGACGAAGAATCGAAGGAGGGAAACAACAATTGCTGGTTGCAGCACTTCATGTGCTTCCCACATAAAGCCCACGCTGGCCACACAGGCACCAAATCCAAGCAAAAGACAAGAAGAAGACCAGAATCCCTGAAGAAGAAGAAGAAGAAGAAGAAGCAGAGCAGAATTGCTGACCGACCGAAGGAGATCTTGCTGGAGCGCGAGAAGAAACACGAAATCTGTGTTTGCCAGCACCGGAAGTGATACCCTAGAAGATGTTCATGTCCAAGCGAGTTCCGAAAGGAGCGAGAGAGAGAGAGAAGGGAAGGGAGAAGACGGAGAAGAAGACGACAGCGACAGCGACGCAAATGCTACTGCTACTTCTGGCAGTGTCTACTTGGGGTTTTGCTTAAGGAGTGCAGGAGGAGGCTTGTGAGCAAGAAAGGTGGTCCGGGAAGGGTTCGTGGGCGGGGCGCCCTCTCTCCTGTCGACACCAGGACGTTCTGCAACACGTTCGGCATCGCCAAGAGCCGCTCTTGGAGGCTCGAAACACGACGCGCGTGATCCGAGCGTCCGTCGACTGCAGGTTCGGGAAGACGCCTTCCAACAGCCCTCGATCTACTTGCAGCAAAGAACTGTACTCAGATTCTCCGCACGGCGGATTTCCGCTGCTCCGCGGCATTCGTATGCGAAAGAGAGAGAGACAGAGATACACACACACACACACACACAAGAGTCTAGACACAGACAGAGAAAAAGAAAGACACGCAGAGAGAAGAGAACGAAGGTGGGGACGTTTGTGTGAAGCTCTGGACGAGGGAGAGAGCGGCAGCAGCGGCGATGTGGAGCAACAAGGAGAATTGGAAACAGTTAGGGAAGGGCGTTGCGATCACGTACGGCGTCATCGCTTTCGCGTGGTGGTGGGATTCCAATTCTCCTCTCGGCTGGTGGACGCTCAAACCCCGGACTAAGGTCAGTGTTGTAGTGAATGCTCCATTGTTTTATTCCCTTTCTTTTCTGATCGATCCTCCCCTTACTTCCTTTGTGTCTTGTGCATTTGTGTGTATGTGTGTGCATGTGTGTGCACATCCAACACATGCCTCCCCCATCTCCTCTCGCACAAAACCGCGCTTGCCCGGATTTGTCTTCTCTTCCTCTCTTTGGAGTTATGTCTCTGGAGCTATCTCTCTGTGTGCTTATCTCTGTTGCCATCTCAGGACAGAGAGAGACACAAAGGGAAACCCTAAACCCTAAACCAGAGAGAGAGAGAGACACACACACACACACAGTAGCAACAGCAGCAGCAGGAGGTCGAGGAAATTGCATGTTCTGAACATTTCCCAGTCTGTCTTGTAGTGTCCATGGAGCTCTTCGTTTTTGCTGTGTGATAGGGCATTGTGCTGTGACCTGAATTTGGTTACAGCAGATGGGTGTGGAGCTACTTCTTCTGACAAGCCTTTTGTGTTGTGGGTAAGTGTGTGTGTGTGTGTGTGTGTGTGTTTTGGTTCTTTTTTTTGGCTTTGTTTTGCTGTTTTGTGATGATGCATGATGCGTGCATATATGCGTGGATGCACACAGGAGGAAAGAGAGATGGCGCACTTATACGAGCGCAGGGTGTTTCCTTACCCGGGTGACAAAGAGGCAGTACAAGAGTTCATAGAGAAAGGGGGTGCATACGGAACCACCATAGGATCACACGATGTCAGACAGAAAGCCAAGGACAATCGAGTTGCGGATCTTCAAAAGGAGCGGTTTGAAAGAGAAGCTCAAAAGCTGTGGCTGCGAATGCAGAATGAAGTTTTGAGAGAATTCCATGAGCAAGGCTTTAGTCTAACAGCAACCAGTGAATCTGAATAGAAAAAAGTGGTAGAGAAGGATCCACAGAGAGAGAGTTTGGGACTTTACATTTCAGGAAATCATTCAAAGAGAAGAAGATTACAAAAGAAATCAGCCTTGCAATTCAAGGTCATCTTTGCAGAGAGCTATTAATTCTATTTTGGGTGACTTTCAGCATAAGATATATTTGCAGTCAGAGATAGTAGAAAGGCAAAACCTTTTCTGTACATTGCAGTGTTGTCAGAGGCACTGAGTTTGTACCTATTTCTCCTGCTTCACAAAAGAGTTTTTGAGAGGGAGGAGCAATCAATGCAACCTCTGCTCTTCTTTGTGCCAAGCACAGGACTGTGAAGGGGGCAGATTTCAATTTGTCTGGCATTTTCAAGTACTTGTTATGAAGCAGGAGCTTTTGATTCCATTTTGTTGCCAATTTGTTAACACACACCATCAGGAGCTGAAGAAGTCAGTGGAGTAGTCATGGCAGCTTATCACTGCTGTTCATGACTCATGAATGCAATTTCCTCCTGAATTTCACACTCAGGTTAGAATCATGGGTGGGGGAGGGCAGGTGCAATGGATCCTACTATATAGGGGAGTGGCCATTTATGAATCCAATTCCAACAGCTTCTTCATGCCTTCTTGTGTGTTCTGCACAAAGAAGTATGTTGTGCAACAGAAAGGTTGCAATCTTATCAGTTGAGAAGAATCCCATGGGTGGCCATTGACAGACATCCATATTGTGTCTCCGAGCTGCTCACAGCAAAGCACTTGGACTTTCCAGAAGCTTATGCTGATAGCACTATGAGGGTTCGATCTGCATTGGTCAACACTCATACAACAAAGGGTGAACCAATATCCCCTAGCTTTACTGGTCAAGAGCTCACCCCCTCTTTCTCTTCTTCATCTCAAATTGCTCTGGTGCTATTGTCTGTACAACTTAATTCTTTTGTGGTGCACAAGGTAAGCAACTAAGCATTTGCTCATGATCATGATTTGCAATGGCTTTCTATCTTTCGCACATGACAATCAACTATCAGATCAGTATATATACCATGATGAAGTCATTGAGCAATTCTTCTTTTCATTCTTGTTTGGTTGTTTCTTGTGGTAGCAAAGTCCTTTATTGAATGATGAGACTTGAGGTTTCAAAAATCAATTCTTAGGGGGAGCCACTCATTAGGGTTTTTAACAGGAAAACTCGGAACATGTGTTTGTTTGTTATCATTGAGGGGAGTTCAGGATCTCGTACTCAAGGGAATGTTTGAAATAGAGATATTATTTGGGTTCAGAAAGGCGTGGTTTTGTGTGAGTCATTCATATCCATTGGAAGGCTTTCTGCAAGTCGGTTGACATCTTCATCAAGGTGTGTAGTTGCTTGCAATACTTCACTTGATAAACTTTGTTAAAACCAATGATTCATCTTCCCATCCATATACAAGCTTGCTTTGCTTCATCACCTCTGTACATTTTCACTCCATATCGGGAATTCTATTTCTATTGTAGGATATCAACAACTTCTTACCCTTTTTGCCAATCAATTCCTGCACGTGGCCAACTCACATGTCTGGGTGCTATTGCCCAACTTCTCACAACCTTATTACATATGTGGCAAAACTTTGATAAAATTGTAATGGATGGGTAGCCAGCCAAAATGCTTGTAAGATTGTGCAACCACCCAACAACACTCAATACAAAAGAAAATCTAAGACTCTTTTGTTTTTGGGTAGAAATCCTAATGTCAGAGGCAGGCTTTTTTCTTTTGTCTGTGCAAAATCTCCAAAATCCTTTGGGCCATAAATACTTCATTTTTTGGGAAGACACAACACTCAGGTAGGCCACTAGCAAGTCCCTTCTTCCCCTTCCCTTCCCCCTCCCCACCTAGAGCCAGCATCAAGGATGTGTATATCGCAATATACATTGAAATGGATGAAACCACAAAGTTTACCTCAAACATGTGTCGTGAGCCAAGGCTTAATGTTATAAAGAAAATTCACATAGTGATCTAGTGATGACATTGTTAAGCTCTTGACATTTACTAAACCTTTTTGATGTCCATTTTATAGGCAGAGGGTGTTTGTGGCTTTCTTTTTAGAGAGTTCAGGTTGACATTATCTTGTGTCATGCAATTGCAATTGTAGGAGAAGCTTTTTTCTAGGCTTGGTGTTCCTTTTAAGGTTTTGGTCTCTATCTCTTTGCACGACTTGCTTCGTGTTACTGGTGATGGATTTAGGTCCTATGTTACTTGATTTCTCCTCTTAGGGCTCTCTTTGCAAGACTTGTTTTGTGGTATTGGTGATGGGTTTAGGTCCTAGGTTACTTGATTTCTCCTCTTAGGGCTCTCTATGCAAGACTTGTTTCGTGTTATTGGTGATGGGTTTAGGTCCTAGGGGACTTGATTTCTCCTCTTTGGGCTCTCTTTGCAAGACTTGTTTCGTGGTATTGGTGATGGGTTTAGGTCCTAGGTTACTTGATTTCTCCTCTTATGGCTCTCTTTGCAAGACTTGTTTTGTGTTATTGGTGACGGGTTTAGGTCCTAGGTTACTTGATTTCTCCTCTTTGAGCTCCTCATTGTGTGATTTTGAATGTTATCTTTGTTTTGGATTTTAATCTTTTGTTTTCCTTCTCTTGTTCCCTTGTCACGGCCTTTTATTTCTTTATTTATATTCATCTTGTCAGTCCATATATTTGTTGTTCATGAATTGTAGTAACTAAAAACACCCACCCGAAAAATAAATTTAAATTTAAAATAAAATAAAATGGTCGCTAGCATTGCTTCACCACCATCCATTGAAGAAAATGTTCCATGGATGATGCTCAATGGATGGCCCTTCAAAATGAAGAATGGCCTATATGCGTAGGGTAATGCCCAAGGAGTGGGGCGGTCCCAAAAGAAGTGCCTACCCAAGGTGACGCTAGTAGGCGCTTCTTTTAGGAACAAGGTAAGGGCATTTTGAAAAACAAAACCCATGGGTGGAATGGGCTTTTTGTCTTCCCAAATGTCCCACCATTCAACAAAGGAAAAAAAAAAACTCCATCTAAGGAGGTACCTTGTATTTGCCCCAAAAAAAATTTCAAATCCCCTTCGTTTGGGCCAAAGGAACTTATATAACCTAACCTAATATCTACCCTAGTCTATCTCTTCATCCACGGGCGGGCAAGTGGTCATGTCCTTCATCCAAAAACTCCATCTAAGGAGGTACCTTGTAAATACACTAAAGAAGTATTTGCCCTCAAAAAAAAATTCAAATCCCCCTTTGTTTGGGCCAAAGGAACTTATATAACCTAACCTAAAATCTACCCTAGTCTATCTCTTCATCCACGGGCGGGCCAAGTGGTCATGTCCTGCATCCTTCAATGGTACCAGAGTAGGTACCTGCCCATTATCATCCAAGGCCATCATTATCATCCATCCATGTGAGGTTACCAAGAGAGTTGGGTAGAGAGTTTGAGGTGCAATGTCAGGATTACATTACCATGAAAGAAGAAGAAGAAGAAGGCCAATTTAACTTTGGTTGGAGTCTAAGTGAAATGGAGCCCACTAAACCCTTTTGGGGATAACTCTGATACCCATGACACTGAAAGGCTACAAATTTGTCAGTAAATTGATGTGAGAAGTGATTTCTGTGCAAAGAACATCAACAACAACAACAACACATCTGACATAGGATGATGGGTTTTAGGGGGTTTAGGTTAAACCCTAAACCCTAAACCCAACACATCTGACATACCTGCACACAACTAACTGTGAAGGATGATGGGTTTTAGGGGGTTTAGGGGTTGTTTAGGTTAAACCCTAAACCCTAAACCCAACAACAACAACAACACATCTGACATACCTGCACACAAACTGTGAAGTTGTTGCAGGAAAGTGCCAGGAAGAAAAAAAAAATTTATGCTCTCAAGAGAAAAAAAGGGTTCAGAGAAGAACTTGCATAAGATTTTTTTTATGGGCCAAAGAAGAATTAATTCCTCATAAGTTTGGCCAAGTTGAGGATGATGGATGATATCTCTTTCTTGATGGATTGATGGATGGATTTGGATGGATGAATGATGTCTCTTCTTAGTACATCCAGAAAAAATTTAAAATTTTTTTTTTTTTTCCTGGGCATGTAAAACTAAAGAGTTTTCTCTCTCAAGAGGAATTGTAATATGTATGTATTATTTTTTTATTTACAAGAACCCAAAGTGCTATAATGCAAGGTTAAGAAACACTAATGTGTGACAATTAGGGATTTTATGTACAAGGATAGAATAGGGAACAATAGTGTGTGACAATAGCCAAATTGCAAAGATACATACCTTTTTACTCATCCCATCGACCTACCTATGTGTTACTACCTACTTACATGTACCTACCTACCTTTGTTACTTACTTACTATTTCTTACAACTTACCTACCTCCTCGACCTATGCACATAAGTACCTAATTCATACCTACCAACCTTTTTACCCTATGCATGCATTCAAAAATGACCATAGTTCTTCAAGGAAACAAAACTCATGAGAAATTGCAAGGAACTAGGATGCAACAAAGACCACATATAATCGTGTTTCAACAAATTCCTTCATTCTAACTTACAACCATCATGTTCCAAGGTGATGGTAGTGATGACCAAGGTTTGGTGTGTCCTTTTTTTCTTTTTTTCTTTTTTAATAAATAAATTCTAGGTGGTAAATTTCTTGATATTAAAAATTTTCGAATTTGTCTTCAAAATTATTATTGTTATTCAAATTATAAATTTAAAAAATATTTATTCTAATTTCGTTTATTTTATTTTATTTTGGGCACAAATGAAAAAACTCGTTGCAAAGAGAAAGGAAGTGTTTGTATTCCCCCCACACCTTCAAAACATTAAGGATAGATAGAGAAAACAATGCTTAGTACTAACTAAGCTTCACAAATGGGTGTTTCTTTTCCCCAACTTCAAGACATTACTCAATAAGAGCAAATATCACAACAATCATAACCCAAAGTAAATTTTGCATTGTTGTTTTAATTGGATGTATAGTGTTTATAGTTAGTTTTGTCATTGTGTACAATGTTATTTATAAATATATATATATATATAGAGCATTTTTATTTTTTTATTTTTCACATTTAATCACTTGACAACAAAAGAAAAAATTAATATGACCGATATGAAGGATTTTTGTGAAAAAAAAATGTGCCAAAGTCACCATATTTTGACAATAGGTTCGAGCATATCATCAAAATATAACAAGCTTCTTAAATTTATTTTTTTTAATTTTTAAATA
>Ga0116229_10002723_pt1 | contig 28766 bp, 21 predicted proteins | sample S1TSphgellanicum_3_FD_87313 | JGI IMG/M metagenome (GOLD analysis project Ga0116229, IMG submission 87313) | Host-associated microbial communities from peat moss isolated from Minnesota, USA - S1T2_Fc - Sphagnum magellanicum MG | ecosystem: Host-associated > Plants > Peat moss > Unclassified...
AAACTAACAAATTATAGGCACCTATGCAAATTATCCCAAACTATATCTTTCACTCATACATATGATGATCCAAATTGTAGGTACCCAAATCTTGAATGCAATTACAAACTACCAAAAGTCTAGTTTAGATTTGCACACTAAATTTACAACAAGTTGCTCTAGAATTTTTAAGTATCAACCAGCAGCAGATGCAGCCTGGGCCTCATGCTTAGCCCTCTTCTCCATGATCATGACAAGAAGCAAGACAAAGGTGCAATCTGCACCTGCATTCACTGTCACACCATATGTGGGTCTCCCAAAATACCTTCGTTTAACTGCTACCTGCAGAAAACCCCCCAAGATTCAATGATGATGATGCTTCAGATCCTGCACAAAAAATTATGTATGTATGTTCAAAAAGAATTCTTAAATTCCAGAACTTTGTGAAGTTAATCAGAAGAAGTTAGTGCATAATTAGGTCTGTAGCTTTTTCGTGGAGCTCGTAATCATCAGCAAGTTCCAGAGCTGCTCCAGGCTGCACAAAGATTTTTCACATATATGTATGTACACAGTACCTCTGCCAAGGGTTGTGTTCCATGGAAAATGATGTGATCCTTCCCACAAATATTCTTGAACTTGACTCTGTAGTCAGGTTCTTTTCTGGACATGCTAGAAGCCAGGAACACTTCGAGAGCAGTCTTCCTGTCAAACAAGCGGCGACAATCCTTCGCACTACAAAGGACATCATAATTATCTCCACCAAACACGTTCCATGTACCAAAACCCTGCAATGATTCAACAACCCATAATATTATCCAAAAACATTTAGCAGTTGCCAGACTTGTAAGAAAGAACACTAGTTCTAACTGGAAATTAGCGGGAGAAGAACATGTTATTACACAGTAATTATATTAGTATCTCGTGCTTGAAGCGAGCTATGATATTTCCATGAGCATCCACCAATTGGGTTTCAAATTTGGGGATCCATCCGCGTGAATTGGTGTTAGTTTTGACCAAGGTAAAAACCACAGTGCCCTGATCACCATCTGTTGCATCAATCACGCTCCAATTCTCTGTGCCAAATCCTCTGTTGTTCTGCACAAGCGTGTACTGGACTGTATTGGGTAGGCAATATTGTCCCCCTATGACTGGTTCACCAATGAAATTCTTCTCAGATACTCCATGATCACTGACCACCGCCATACTTAAATTTCCTACACAACAACCTCCTGCAAAGCAGCTTTCTGTGTTTACTAGACAAATCAAAATTTCACACTAATAAGCAAGAAGGAAGAAGAACAAGAACAAGAACAAGCTGCTAATTCTTCAATGTGCCCCTGAGATATAATGTGAGATCAGGTGGTGAGGTATATAAGAACCCTGTTTTGGGTGTTCCGTATACAGGGGAAAAGAGTGGGAAACCTGTGAGCAATTGAAGTTGAATAGTCAAAACATAGACGGAAAGTTCTGCAAGGGAATTGTGGGACCAATATTTCAATGTTTTATTCTTAGAATTTTTCCATTGTGAAATAGAGAGAGAGAGAGATCTTCATTGTAATTTTCCCATTGTCAAACAAACCATTTTGTGCGACTTTGCATTGGGGGGGGGGAGGAATTCGAATGAATCTTCGTGATGGTCCCACAGGGAATCCTAAAAAACAAATTCCTCTTCATTTGTGCATCTTGTGTTTGTGTAAACTAAAGTAGAATATTCTCATTACAAAAGTGAAGATGATGCAGGTAACATCATAATTCATCTTCATCGTGTCAAAAGCTTTTTTCTGAAGCTACAGTAATACACAGCACGAATAGATCAAAGCATCCCTGAGTAGTACCGCTAGAATTGAATAGAAATATTAAGTGCTATCAAGTTACAATTACCGTCCACAATATTAGAATTGCCCTTATATAGAGAGAGAGAGAGATTTGAAGCTGAAGCTTTGGGTGTGAAAGAAAGGTGCACTTGGAGAGAAGGAGGAGAGAAGGAACTGTGCAAGATCATGGTGGTAGGTGAGGGAGGTCGTCTGAATGTGAGGCCTCTTTTTCTTAATGTTTTGACGACTTGATGGAGAAGGAACTGTGAAAAGGAAGAGTAGGCTACTAGAATTTGGCCATGTGCCCCAATGATGCGCCTTTGCATTGGGGTGGGGGGGGCTAAGTTTTTTTTCTTTTGGGTTTTAAGGGGGCAAGTGGGGAATTTTTTGTTTATTTATTTTTTTGGTCTGTTCCAATGTGTTTCCACTGTGTCTCCATGAAGTTCCCAAGGTGTTCCCAAAGATGTTCCCAATAACACTTCAGTTTTTATCCCACATCCTAAACCTTTTTATGTGGGATAAAAACATCCACATAAAAAGGTTTAGGATGTGGGATAACATCCATTTATATAACTTTTAAAAGGGAAGGCAGAGGCAGCAAAAGGAACCATACATAACAAAGCCTGCTTAAATATGTTGGGTACTTAGGCTTCTATGTTGGGGAGTGCCCCTATGTTCCAAAAATATTGATGATGGACCAATCAAATGGCTCTCTTTGAAAAAAAAAACAAAACTACTACTACTACTACTACCACCTCTGTTGTGGGCACACCCTCTCACTACCTAATCAATAGAAGCATGAATAAGTACCCCAAGATAAATAAATAAGGCAAGTCAAATCTAAAATGAAAGGAATTTTAACAAGTGATTGCCTTTGTTGGCCTTGCCTACCAAGGCAAGAAGGATATTGTGTTTAGATTCATTATAGAGTATAGTAGCTTAAGGGATTTTGGCCCCTAGGTAATAATAATAGGTCTATTTTTATATGAGCATTTTTGAAAGATGATATTTTGGCTTGTGTTGAAACTTGAGATTAGTTATAGAGATATAATAATATCTTGAAGGCTTTTGGTTTCTTTAAGAGGATTTTTTTTGAAGATTATGTTTTTGCATGGTGAAATATTTGAATTTCCATAATTCTTCTTTTGCCTTAAGATACTTTGAATGGCAAGGCCACAGTGTGACACACACCCCTTGTTGGTATTCCTTGTGTCCAATTTGGGAAACCCTAATAGGCCATTCCAAAGCTTTGAGCCATAGACCAAGAAGCTCACATCCCCAAGCATGGAAGTGAGATAGCCTTGTGGATGTAAAAAAGAGCATGAATTCAAATTCAGGCTCTTTGGCATTTTGGTCCCACATTTTCATCCTCAAATCTGGAGCAAAGCAATTCAAGGAACAACCAAGTTGAAGGCTTTTTTTTTTAAGTTATGGAAATGCATAATAAGGTACCAAGTCTTCCATCTACCCACAAGCATTTCATGTAGATGATATTCCTTGTGCTAGCCTACTATATGCAAAGTTTGAGTCTTAAATGTTTTTTCTAAGGTCAAATTGTACAAGGAGTTGGAAAGGAAGTAGAATGGTGAATTAAGGAACTACAAAAATCTAGAACCCTAAAAGCAACTTGGGGAGAGGTGTAAGAGGGCTTTCACATTATGAACATTTGTTGTTTTGGTGGGGAAGAGAGTGTTGTGGGCCATGCCAGAAGTAGCAGGTTGGTTGCAGAAAAAAAGCAAAACCTCAAACACTTGGAAGAGACGCTTCTTCCTTTTACAATCCTCTAATCTCTTCTTCTTTGCTACCAATCACAAGGTGTGTATCTATCCCCCCATATGAGCTGCTCAAACGAATGTGATTTGAACAACTATCAATTTTCATATATGGCAAACATCCATGATCAATTCCAAAATCCAATTTTGCAATGGGGAAACGCAATACCAATAGGAATGTATTCTAGAATGAGCGGCAGCAGCATTGGTCACAATGACTGCAGAATTGAGTGTCATTTTCAAGTTTGGTTCTCTGAAATCAAGAGGTATTTGATTTAGTAGGTACTTTATAAAAGAGTGATTTTCTTGGTCTCAAATTCAGCATCAAGATTGTTTGAACAAGCAAATCCAACACTAATTTCATGTGATTCACATGGCAATTGATGACAAAAACTTGCAATTGAACTCAAAAAAGCTTTGATCCAGTGAATGGTGAGCACCTGTGTACGATATGTGTTGATGATCTCTTTTGAAACATATCCACAATGATATGCTGTTGATGATTGCAATTGAAATGTGGTTGCAGATAGAAATTGCAGAACCCATTGGGGTGATTCCTCTGGAAGGTGCCAAGTTGGAGGAGGCATTTGATCTAGCATCAGGTACTAAGCTGTGAATCACAATCATAAAATTCCTCCCCACAATAACTCATCACACACAATTTTCCTCTCTTCCTACAATCCATCTTCAGGATCAACTTTTATTATCTAAATCTTGGGGATAAGGCAGAACCTGAAATGTACACAGAACTGTATAACTTCATAGCTTTTTTCAATTAATTATAATAGACTATTAGGTTTAAGCCTCTGATTTAAATCATGTTTATACAATTTCAATTACTTCTCTGCTAATCAATCTATGGCCTAACCAACAATGCTGTAATCCTATATACCTCTGAGTAAAGTTCCAAATCTCCACCAATCTGACCGATGCAGACATGCCAAGGAAATGGTGCTTCGAATTGAGGCTGGGCAAGGATGTAGCTGAGTTTGCAGCATGTGACAGCTACATGCTTGCAGCACCATCACGACAAGCCATGGTCTGAACAAGTTTCATCAATCTTCATGAATGACCCATCTGCTCCACTGCACTCTAAAACATGCACAAATGTGAGCTGATTTTACATAATGAATAGTCAGAAAAGAGAACTGATTTTGTACTTTGAGGATTTTTTGGACAATTGCAGGATTATTGGATGCACCAAGTACTTCAGGCCACAAGATCTTGTTTTGGTCTGATGGGTACACACTTTTTGAGCTGTACTTTGCATTCACATCATGAGTCCATGATCTTGTTTTGATCTGATTGGTACTCACGGGACTGATCAGATGACTCAATTCTTGAAACTCCATGGCTTGTTTCTCCATTTTCATTGCTTCATGACATCTCTCAGACAATAGTAAAAGTCCTGTTAAGAAACTATGATGGTGAATGGAATTGTTTTCTAATCGACCAAACTTTGAAGCTCATCAACACTCGAACAAATAAAGAAAAGAATGAGTGAAAACCAAGCTTTGCTGTTGTTCTTAAGACACTGCAATGCATCAGAGTGCCATGCAAACACTGTAAACTCAACTGACCATGGTTTTCAGAGGAGCTCAAGAATGCACGAGAAAGAGGAGGCATCTTGCGGGCACTCCTTGCAGAGTCTCCTTCAAACCTGAATGCTCTAGAAAGTGCCAAAGGACCAGAGGCAAAGGTTCTTCAGGTAGAACTACTGTTCTTCAGCTCGCACTTAAAATTTCAACCCCCACCAGAATCAAAGCAAATGATCAATCCTTATGTTGTGGATATTTTATTTTATTATTCCACAGAGCAAAATTTCTCTCTACCCATCATCCTTTCCTAAGCCACCAGTTTCCAACTGAAACCAAAAACAGAGTGAGATAGCAAGAGTAACAGAAAAGTACAAGAAGCTAAAAGCCAAAGCAGAGCAAGCATGTGCAAATAGTGACAAGCTCAAGAAGGTTACGATTCGTGCTCTTGCTGTGTGGGAAATCCTCACCGACCATGTTTCAGGTACCCATCTGGTAAGTAACTGTGTTCTTCTGGTTCACAATCTGTCGCTCAAAATAATGACGTACACTACAAGAGTATATAGTTTTCCTCACACAAGAAGGCACGGCTCATGATGTGTGAGGTAAACTTTGTGGTTTCATCCATTACAATGCACAATCCATTACAATGCTTTTTGTGTGAGAAAAACCATATTCTCTCGTAGTTATAGAATCGTGTCATTTCAAGAAGTGTTTTCACACAATGTGATATAGTGTCATCATAAGGCAGCTGAACTGAGTAAATTGTGAGGATCACTGCAATGAGGACAGGAGCTGACACAATTGATGAAATCTATCACTCCAGGAAAGAACAGTGTCGGCACTTGCAGAACGATGACCCGGATGCAAATGGAAGCCAATGCAACTCTGGAACTTTTCAAGCTCTTGCAGACAAAAGAACAGCTACTGGAAGGTGGAGTTAAATATGTAAGGTTTCTGCATCCTCTACTCCCTTCCCCCAACTGGCATCTTCAATGTCATCTCAATATAAAAAACAAACCTGTAGTTTCAAAATGTTATGTCATGACACATGCAATAATGTGTGCATGTGATTTCACCACTTGTGTGCACATAATTCAGTTCTCACAATATCCTCTGAATTTGAATAAGAAGCATTGTGATGCAGCTAACAAACAAGTCCCAAGAGCAGCTGCGATTGCTATGCCGAAAAGGGTTAAGTGCAATCCAAGAACGACAAGCGAAGGTATTCCCAAGGCCCTTTAACCTTTCGCCCATGACTTCAGTGACAAGAATTACCTATACATGCCTTTCTGCAACCTGGGTGTATGAAGATCATATGCACCCATATAGTGCACCTCTGACACTTGTATAAAAAGGCTCACAGAAAAGCTCTGGGGAAGCTTCAACTCTGTGTACCTTATTATCACATTTGGAAGAGTTTCTACAGTACTTAATTGAGGTTTTCTTCAATCTCAATAGGTACGTGCACTTGCACCAAGATACGCAGGATCTATTCATCCTGCACTCCTGCCAGCAGATTATGTTGATCCCTTGGGTTTCATCCCATCAAGCACCTTTGAACAGCACAGAAAGGAAAGCATTCAAAGAAGGTCAAGGACAGACGTTGCAAGACTAAATAGGGCCAGTTTGCATCAGCAACGTGAATCTGGCAGAGGAAGTCTGAATTTGAAAACGGAACTGCAAGATCATCATTCTCTGCAGATACCTGCATCATCACTGGAAATCCCTGGTCCTGAGAAAAAAGATTCGCAGGAGCCAACAAGAAGTTCTCAAAACATCCGCAGTAAACAAGAAAGATTTATCATCCATCAAGTAGATGATGAAGCTCTTCCTCCCATGTTATCTGCTCCCACTACTACTGGTGGAAGATCAGGAAATCCAAGTAGGGCAAGTATTCGTGAGCAGAGAGAAAACACTGGGGCAGGCAACTTCAATTCAGGACAGAAATCTCAAGATCCTCATCATTCTCTAAGGCAAAGCCTCCAAGGAAACAATATATCGCAAAAATCAAGTACAGTGTTCGAGAATTCTTCTTCATCACTGAAGGCCCCTGCACCTCAAAGATGGGACTCACAAGACCAGTCAGATCATCCTCTTCAGCCTCAAAGAATCCCTCACCAATCTCTCGGACCACAAAGAGACTCCGGCCCTTCTGAGCACCAGTATCCACCACAAGCCACCTACAGCTTGCAACAGCCTGAGGAGTATTACCAGCAGACACAGTACCAAGAACTGACACAAAATACATCAATGGGTGATCCTTGGACTGATGGTAACATGGGCAGCACTTATCAAGATCAACAACAGAACCAAAATCAAAACCAGCCTCAGTTTTGGACTGATCACCACCAACTCTATCAAGCTCCTGCTCCTTACCCAGGTCATCCAGGATATGAGTGGTAAATGTCACCCGATCAACCCTCACATTCTCAGTACCAAAGGGCTTAGCCCTTCGTAATGACATGACTTTCTACAGAAACACATTAAGATCATACTCCAAATTTACAAGCTTCATGAAGAAAGTCCATCAGTGTGATTGAATTCAGATTCAAGGCAAAAAGTACATTAAAAGCGGAACTGCAATGGATGCTCCTTGCTGAGCCCCACTTCATCACCACAAACCAGCAACCATCTGTGCTCCCTGTGGTTTTCCACTAGATTTGCTGAGAGGATGGAGAATTGAAATCATTTCAAAAGGTTTGGAGTTGATTGGGAAAAGAAACTGGCTCGGTACTTGATGAAAGAAATCCACTATTGCAATTCAGAGCTTGTTTTCACAAAATGCAAGCTTGGAGATCATGAAAGCAATCTTGCACCCAATAAACTTACCAGCCAGAAGTTGCCATGGTACATGAAGATGACTCCAAGCTTGGTACCAAGATGCATCAAGATGACTGAAGCATTGGGAATATGAGAGCCATTGTGCCCATTGATATCAGACACCAGCAAGAAAGAACAGAGCAATTTCCAATTTTGCAATAAGATGAATCCTAAATGTAAGAAAATCAATGAGTACGAATGTCCTTTTATTGAGACTGATATTGGGCAGATGAAGTTCACAATTGTGACGTTCCACAACAATTGTGTTCACAGAAGAAAAATGACTTCAGCACAAAATGGATGTCTCCTACCTACTCAGGACAGCTGTTGTCTAGACAGCTTAAGGTTATTATAAAGGACCAACTCTAATCGAGGGAGAAACAAACTACACCATAATCCCTAACCCTGAACTCTAATACCCAATTGTTCTAGGTTATTTCAACATATGGTTAATGGTGAATTTGTACCTTTTTTGTATTTACTTGGAGAGAGCAGTGGCAGGTTTGAGTAAAGGCATGACAGACTCTATGCTTTCAATAGCTGTTGTAAGTTCCTCCATCGATGCTGCATAAGAGATGCGAACACAAGACCCATTTCCAAATGCATCACCCGGGACAAGCGCAACCTGGAACAATCAGAATTGCAGCAGCAGCAGCACAAATTGTTGATCTTAGAAAATGCTCAACCAAATGCTTTGAACCCTAACACAATGTTGATCATTTTGGGTTGAGCACTTAGGTTTAGGCTTTTGCCACAAGGATGTCTCACATGAAGCCAGAATCCTTAAATCTCAAGACCCCTGAAAACCTAAATACTCAACCCAAAATGTCAGGAAACCCAAAACTGCTGCAGCAGCACCTGGCAGAAGGTGACCATCTCTAAGCTCAAGCTCTGCTTCACAACCAGCAGCTTGAACAAGTTGTGGGCAATTGGAAGATGTCTGAGTTACCTTGGCTCTCTCCAAGAAAAAACGACACAAGGTTTCAGCATCATGAATCTTCCCAAAGCCTTCCACTTCTGTCCCATAGTAGGCACTGAAGTCGGGGAACAAGTAAAAGGCTCCCTGCAAACCCATGGACATCCAAAGTTAGCAGCCCAGCAGATGATACTGCTACTGCATAACATGATCCTCTCTATTATACTGTTTCTTGGGGATGGGAATTTCAGTCAAGTACATGAGAGGGTCCACAAACATCTCATTAGGAGATTTACCTCAGGAACAGACAGTTTGACACCATCCAATGCTTGCAAGCGTTGTACCAAAAAGTCTCTTCGCTCCTGGAAAGCCTTCACCATGGTTGCCACTGCTTCTCCTCCAGCATAGCCCAGACCCAAAGCAGCGACACCTGCCTTCTGTGAGATGCTGCTTGCTCCAGATGTTGACTAAAAGACCAACCCCAGTCACAAACAGCAACAAGAAGTCATATCTCCACACAAAAATATGCAGTCAAGTAAAGGATTTAGAGACAAAGGCAAGCATCTTTGAATTACATCACCTACTTGGCTTTGGATTCTATTGCAAGCCACCACAAAGTGCTTTGGAGCTGCTACGTAACCCAATCGCCATCCTGTCATCGCAAACGCCTGCCATGAATCCCCCCAAGGGAAACTTTGTCAAGCTCTTCACATGCAAAGCACTGAAAGAACCATTTGCAAGCACAAAGATGCACCGTGTGTTGTTGTGCCCATTTGAACCTTGAAACTTGAAAGACTGATTGCTGATACAAAGGGCAAGAAATGGTCTTACCTTGGAGAAGCCATTGACAGTGAACGTGCGTTCCCACATGCCTGGTAATGATGCAAAGCTGGTGTGACGGGCTGGTGAGTAAATAATGTGCTCATAGATTTCATCTGAAATCACCTGCAGTTACCAAAAAAAACACTCCTAAGGATGTAAACCCCCTGAAATGAGCAGAGGAAATCTAACCTAAAATACAACACAAGTACTTTCAGGTATGAAGAGCTTCCTCTAGTCCTATAAAACACATATCAACATCCAGAGAAGACCTTCGTACTACATATGCTCCTCCCTCAAACTCTATCCCTCAACTCTAAGAGTGAGGAACCACCAATTTAATGGCAATGGTGACAAGCTTACAAGCAATCTGGGGTGTTTGGCGACAATGGCAGCAATGGTTTCCAAAGTTTTGCGAGGGTAGACAGCTCCTGTTGGATTTGATGGCGAACACAAGATTAGGACTCTTGATTTCTCATTCAAGACAGCAGATAGTGACTCCGGCTTGAGTATAAAGTTGTCAGTGATTGAGGTCTGCACAATGACAGGTGTTGCATCTGCCAAACGAGCAATCTCTGGATAGCTCACCCAAAATGGCGATGGAACTATAACCTGTTGGCCACACATCAAGACAGTGAGTGGTGCCTCCTCTTGTTTGGAAGGAAGATTGGCTGAAACAAACACGAGCTTCATTTTACAATCCTACCTCATCACCGGGAGAGCACACTGCTACTACAGCCTGCATGACACTTTGTTTTGCACCATTGCTGACCAGAATTTCATCGGGTGTGTAGGACAAACCATTCTCCTCTGCAAAGCACAGCCAGGTGCCCACATTAGAGAGTTTCTTTCCCACCTAGAACTGTGTTCAAATCTCTTGTTGATGTGTACTGAGTGAACCCCATCAGCATCCATCTGCAGTAGTTCAGTTGAAGGTGAATTGTGAAGCACACCTTTGAGTTTGTGGCAAATGGCTTGGCGGATCTCAAGGGTGCCTGCATTTGGAGTGTAGCGTGTGAAGCCCTGTCGAAGGGCCTCAACCGCTGCCTGCAAAAAACTCCCAAAAAATTTCAAATCCATGAGGCCTGGACATTGATCCTTCCAGATTTTTCACTTCTAAAAGCTTGAATTGTTTGGCAAGAGTTGTCTTGAGATCAAACTTTTACCTCCACAATAGGCCCAGGAGTGTCAAAATCAGGTTCACCTGCAGCCAACCTAATGACAGGAACACCAGCTTGAACCAAAGCAGTTGCTTTGTCTGCAATGGCCATTGTTTTTGAAGGTTTGAGAGCTGCGACTCTTGGACTTATTGTGGTGTCCACATGCACTGCTGCCCCATTAGTGCCATTAGTGCTCGCCACTACTGTCATGGTTGCAGCTCTTTTCAAAACTCTCAAACTTTGAGATTTTTCCACTGCTTGCCTGCACTAAAAAGAAAGCTCACAATGTGAAAAACCCCTTTCTTTGTCTTGGAAACAAGAAACTGTATTATTGGGTGTCCATTAGCAAGTATGAATAAATCTTCACCTTCAAAAGCTACAGCCTTCATTCAGATGTGCACCTGCAATCCCACAATAGCAGGACTTGCAAGGGCAGTGAATCAAACTGCAAGGACTTTTGGTTTGATGCCTGGTATATCCTTGATACCACTTGCAATCCCAAATTGCAAGGGTTGTAAGGGCAGTGAATTAAACTGCAAGAATTCTTGGCTTGATGCTAGTGTTACCTTTGACAACCTAATCCTGGAAATTGCTTCGAATAAGCTTGTGAAAAGACTGATTCAGGTAAACTCTCAAAACTCAGCATCTGAGGAACCCTTGATTTTGCTAAAAACCACTGAAACCAGTTGAATTCCGAAACTCTCTCATTGCCAATGGCTTTGAAGTGTTCATCATTTGTTAGTAAACTTTGGAGAAAAACTAAAGAACACATAGGAAGAAGGAAAACGAAACCACTAAAACCGGTTGAATTCTGAAACTCTCTCATTGCAAATGGCTTTGAAGTCTTCATCAATTGGTAGTAAACTTAGGACAAAAAACTAAAGAACACAACAGTAGCAAATAGAACAATAGGAAGAAGGGAAAACAAAACCACATACATACCTAGAAAACAACCGGAATGCATCCGCGTGCCAATGCTCAGAGACACTGCCAGTGAACCAGGTCTGTGACACAGCAGCAGTAGCAGCCCCTTCAACAAGCCCACCCTTATTGTTGTTGCTGTTCCTGAGGCTGAATTTGTTGTCAGAAGAGCAGCTGCTGCCTACGCTAATCCCAGGAAGAAGCTGCGAATGTAAAGCCGCCATCAACAGTCTGCTTCCACTCTCTGCCCACATGAGAAAGAAACCAAAACACCCATCACTTAAAAAACCACAAAACCAAACGAACAAACAAACAACAACAACAAAAACAAAAACAAAAACTCTCTCTTTTGCAACACCCTTGTGCAAGCAAACAGAAAAACACCAATTCCAGAAAAAAGCACAAATGGGTTAGAGAGAGATACCCGAAGAGAGAGACAAGGAGAGGGAGGAGGAGAAGGACTTCTGGGTTCTTATTTTATTTCTCTCTAACTGAGTTTCAAGAGGAAAAAAAAGTGGGGGGAAACAAAGAAAGACACAACACAACAACAAACACAAAACTCACAGTTTTGGTAACAACAAATGTGCACCAACACGACTTCTTTTCATTCTCTTCCCCAAAAAAAACACAACAAAGAACAAAATGCACATCAATCATGCAACAGCATCACACACAGTTGAAGAAGACGAATCTCTCTTTTCCTTCCCTTCCCTTGCCTTGCCTTGCCTTGCCTTTCTCTCCTCTTTTCCTTCTCTTCTTCACACCAGAAGTAGTAGTCATCCTGCTTGAATGAATAGATGGTGAAAACTTCGTTTTTGGCAGATTTTTTTCCCTGCAAGTTCCCAAAATCTACCTACAGCAGCAGAACTAAGTGACCAAAACCCAGCACACACTCACCACTCTGGTCTGACTCATCCACCCACCCCTACTAGTTAGTGTCATGCTTACCCCTACTAGTTAGTGTCATGGTATATAGGAGGTAGGAGAATAGGTAATTACTAGGTAAGTAGATGGTTTATACATAGGTAAAGGCTTGTTTTTACTACCTGCCTGATAACAACCTGCTTGAGGGTTGTTAGTAGGTAGGTAGGTAGGTAGGAAAAAAAAATCAACAAAGCAACTGAGTTAACCACCATGGTTAGATAAGGAACTGGAACCCAGCAGAAAACTGTTTCCTAACCACTTGCCATTCATCCTTCATGGTGCATTGGTTGGGTGCAGGTTCACTGTGGCCGTCAAAGACTATTTGATACTAGTGGTACCCGTGACCTTCGGACATTTGTGACTATGCCACTCCAGTCACCTCGAACGCGCAGTGGTCTCGACCGACATTGTGCGGGTATCAAAACCAACCGTGTGTACCTTAAGATTATCAGTTCGGGTATTTATTCCTTTACCCGACGTGAGAAAACCCAAAACCTCGGTTCTGACATTTTGAACCTTGGTTCTTGAAAATTTTGGAAATTTTCAAAAACACGCTCCTTTATATAATCGTCAGTTCTTTTAGTAGTGGGTGAAGGGGGGGAGGGGGGCAGGGAAGGTTTTTATATTCGCCTCTGGTGCGATGGGAGAGGGATGCGATTCGATTGTCATTCTTACCCTTCAGACGGCTGCAATGCTTTGTGAAGATAGTTTGTACACGAAAATCGTGGTGATCCAACCCCGTCACAGACTGACACCAGTTGCCCGCTGTTTCACCGGCCTCTCCCTCCCCAACCCCCTTAAAACCCTCGTCAAACAGACTGACAAAACCCCCGTCAAACAGACTGACAAACGTAGTGAATTAATATATAAGATTAGGTATACCAATTCAACACTTGTCACAACCTTACTCTGACCAGAGGTCTCATGTGAAGGGTGACCCCCTCTGACCCTGATGTTTCATGTCCTTGTGACACAGTCTGACCTTGATGGTTCATGTCCTGCTGAAAAAAAAGTGCCCTATTTCATGTCTTGGTAACACTCGGACAAGAGTTTTTTTTTTTGTATGAATTTTTTTTGCAAAATTTTGAAACCCTCCCCCCCCAAAAAAAAAGAATAAAGAAAATATTTTTTCACAAATTCCCTGTGTATATGCCATATTTTGAAACACTTATTTGTTTTTGAGGCTTTTTTTTTAGGCAGATTTACTACAGTTCTGACCCGTTTTTTTAAAAATTTTATTAAATTTTATTTTTTTAATTTCACTTTTGTGATGTGGCCAAAAGTGACGATCATCAAGAAGAAACTGTGAGAAAAATTTGGCTATCAATTAGATATGAAAAAATAAAATTAAAACTTATTGATCCTTCTATTTCCTTGATTACCTAGTAGAACCTTATTACCTATAAAAACCTGATAATTTGGAGTTTTTTTTTCCCTCAAAATCTGGCACATTTGGGCCATTTAGGTTGAAATCAAAATTTTCAGATTAAAATTTCACAAAATTTTGCCCAAACAAATCACTGGATTCAAACAACAGATTTCTTTCAAAATTTCCACCAATTTTGCCTAAATCTTGTTTGGGGTCATGGCTAACTATATTACATCAGAAAACTGATATTTTAATTTAATTTAATTTAATGTATGAGAAAAAAAATAAACCACTGACTCTGGCCTTGATGCTTCATGTCCTGGTCAAACAAAGTGGGCAACGACCAACCCACAAAGGGGAATGGAAAGAGTTTTGGCAAAAAAGCCCCCACACTTCCCCAAAAAGAAATCAATTAAGGCAACACTTTATTTGTAAGGCTTGTTTTTTTTAGGGTGATGTCTTTGCGTCTGTGTGGGGTCACAACTAAATTATGCAGTTATTTTTGTGCATTTGGAATCTCTAAAAGCTAACTCAGACTTTTGGCTCTTTTTTCTCTTAAGAGTCATGACTTATGAGTGGCTAGTTGAATGAGCTTTTTAGAGATTTTGCACCCCCCCCCTCCCCCAAAAAAAGGTATCCAAGCATTTTTATTTTTTGGTTTAAAAGATTAAGGAAAAAAAATCTTTTGGCTTTGTTCATCTAGGGAACCTTAAAATTAAGAGGCACAATTTGCAAGAACTCTCCAGTTTGGCAGCCCTTGTAACTTACACTTCAAAGTTCCATGCAAGGTTTTCAAGCTTATTTTGAGATTTTATTAGCCATTAACCAGTATTACATGTGTCAACCTCACCATGGGCTTCTAATGGGGGAGATCAAATGCTTGGACACAAAAATGAACTCACATCTAATCTAATTTCAAATTTTATAATATGAGCAAGTAACAATTGATGTTTGTGTTTCAAATTTATGGAGTCCCCATTTAGTGTGTAATCTTGGGAAGTTTTCCAAAAGAATTTCTTCAATTTGAAGTTTTAACTAAAAGGAGGCCATGTATTGTAAAGGGTTCGTCTAAAAGATAGACGACCCATTATTCATTAGTTCAACAACTATTCATTAGCATGCCCCATATCATTTGGGTGTAGTAGCTTTGCATGCACCAAAAACATGTCTCCAAAGGCAAGTGTGCCCCACCATTTTTACTCCTTTTACAACAAATCCTTCATACCTACACGCTTTTTTTTTAAAAACTTTTTTGACTTGTGAACTAGATTGATCCATTTTTTCATCCATGTGTAATCATTTAGTTGGTGTCACCACCACCCATGGTGATGAAGTTGAGGGAGGATTTCACAAGACTTATGGTCAAGCAATATTTCCTTATTTCCACAACATTCACTTGTTTGTTGGCTCACAAAAACTCATACAATAACAAGCCACATGAAGAAGTGAACCTAGGTTCACTTGATCCACCCACCAACAACATTCAGCACATGAGTCATTCCATTTCAAAAGCTTATTACTCTAGTGACTCAAATGCACTTAAGTTAGGTCTTAAGATGGTCTTGGGATGGTTGTTGGCCTTTGAAGATAACAAATGCCACAAAGACCTAAAGAAGAGAGTCCACCTCCGGAAAGCTATGACTAAACCTAAGGTTTTGAGGTCAAGCTTGGATCCACTCCAATTAGCATCAATCGAGCTTTTTGTTTTTGCCTTTTGCAAATTGCAACTTTCTCTTTTTTTTTCTCAATGTGGCCTAACTTTTAAGACTAAAATTTCAGCCTAAAATTGGTACCAAACTCAGACAATGGTAGGAAGGTAAGAAGCAAGTTAAGGTGCTTTCAGTTTTTAGGGTTCAATTTTGAAAAATGAAAAGGAAAAAAGATGAGGTACTACTTGCCAATTTGACCAAAATTTTGAGAAGTTGGTAACTTTAGTGACCCCATTTGTTGTTTCGCCATGTTTCGCCACCAATTCTACCCCGCGCATGCTGGCCGTTTTCAAAAAGGGCGTGTTGGACCTGAGAGGGGTTTCGCCTTTTGGCCAAGACTGGCGACCCTCTCTTTGGGCAGACTTGACGCATGACCCGCTTTTTGGGTGGGCCGTCCCCCCGCCCACCCGCCCGTTGACCACAGGTCAAACAGACACTGCTAATTCCGTACCCAACAGACTCGGATGACCTCCTCTACCGGTCACTCACCGTTTGACTGCAAGTCAAACAACAGACAAGCCTCCTAACAAACTCGGATGACCGCCTCCACCGGTCACTTTCCCTGACTCAGCTGACCTCACGGGTAGTCACCAGTCGCAACTATAGTCAGTTAAGACCCCGGTCAAGGCTAGGTTACCCACTGCCCCCTAATTATTAAACGACCTTAGGAACTCCAAAGCTCTCAAGAGCTATTTCTCCATTTTTTTGAAGAAAATTTTGGAATTAAAATTACCTTTCATACAAATGTTATGAAACTATAATTATACTATGATAAGAAATCAGAAATAGCCATTTTTTTTAAAAACCTAAAATTGCATTGAAATTACATTGGTTTTATTTTTTTTGGAGTAATTTTCATTTACAATTAACAGATCAAAAAATTGTGAAGTTTTGTAGATTTTGAACAAATTTTCCAAGATAATTTCTTTTTTTAGTTTTGAACATGAGCTTACATATTTATTCTTAGAAGGGGAACACATGCCTCGTCCCTCGTCACCACCGGACTTTCTTTTGCTATAGGTATGGGTGACTTGATCACCAAGAAAGGGGTCAAAAGACTAAAGAAAGTGGGATGTTGAAAACAACTGCCAAATAACAATTGTTTTCATTCAACACTATTCCCTTTGTGACCTAAAATGTGGTCTTTGGGGATCTTATGCCTTCACATGTGTGGACTTTGAAAGTAGAAATCATCCCAAAAGATTACATTAAAAAGAAAAAAAGGTTGGCATACATGCAAAGATGTCTCCAAGTTTGTTGTTCATAGTCAAACTAGCGACCCAAACACATCAAATCTTCAGAATAAGGGAAGGGAAGGGAGGCCTCTTCCCACACACCCACCCAAACCCCCCCCCCTCCCACGCCATTTGCCTTTCAGGTGATTTGAGGGCATAAGAACAAGGGCGGGTAGAACACACTATTGCACTTCATGGTAGAGGACATAATTTGGTTCCTTTTTGTATTTTTTATTGCAGCTTTGTTGGATTGCGACAACCATTTAACTCAAAGGTGGATTGGTTTATTCTTAGTTGACAATGCTTTTACATATAAAACGTATAAAATAATTTCATGTGTAAATTGAACATGCACCAAATCACACACACCAACATTATGATAATAGATGCTTTTGATTCTTGGCATCATAAAATAGTTTACGTATATAGATTAATTGTCCGTTTCCAACTTCACACATTAAAATGGTTTTTGACAATAAATAATATGATTTGACATACGTACACCTGCCACCAAGATAACACTCACACAAGATGTGTGAAGGTGGTCAATGGTTGGACTCGTCCAAAAGCTCTGGTTGTAACTGGTAAGTTATTGTTGTACATTGTGAGGTTGTCACCCAAACGAATGAGGACATGTGAGGGAATCAAATTTTGGTGCTAAACTGAGTTTCATACCCCGTTGAAGCCCAGTGTACTTTTTTTTTCCTGTTTTTTGAAATCTCATCCCTTATGTGACCAAACTTGGTGCTAAACTGAGTTTGGCCTGTCCTTTCTTTTCCTGAACGCTTTCAACCAATCACTGCTGCTGCTATGTGTACTGTAACTATACATGTTCTCGAGCCTGGTGCATTTAATGCTGAGTCTCAGTATTTCATACCCTTATTTAATAAAATTTCATGACTTCGCGAACAAAAGCCAGGAGGGGATGAAGCATCAAATGAGGGGTGCAACTCAGGCCCTTGAAACACTTGAGCCCAATTATCCTTGATTATCACCCTGGATAATGCCGTGCGGCCAGGCCATTACCCTACATATATAGAACGTCCAATTGCAGTCCTCTAATAATTTCAAAACTAAACGACCAAATTTTTTTAATTTTAAAAGTATAGGATAAACACTAGGATGAGGGCATTATCAAAATAAGGGGCCTGCCGCCCTCAGGGGTGCCACAAATTTTGATTGATGATGGCCCTCCTCAAAAGGCTTTATCCAGTGTAAAAGAATATGCCCAAACTTCTTTCTTATGGGTTAATAATATGAAAATCAATTGCCTTTTTCCAAAGTTATGGTGCTGTAAATTTTGGGATGACAAATGTTTTGAAATTGAACTTTGAATTTTCGGAGTCTATGGAACATGCCATTCTGATGTATGTTCCATTAGAACTGGTAGAGGGCAACTATTCATATAACTATAGCAAACCTCCTTTATAATCATGCCCTTGGTGATAAATTTTCTTTTTCTTTTTCTTTTTTTTGTGACACTAATGAATTGTGATTTAAATGTGTATAGTCACATTCCATATAACCCTTTACAAGATTGTTACTATAAGGATTTTTTTTACAAAACAGCCCTTTTATGTTAGAATAAAGGTGTCAATTGTTTAAATTTCTTATGTGGGTTATTCTAAGCTCTACTATGCATTCTTAGACTAGAAGAAAGGCGCGATTTCTGCCTATTTTAATGTCACATTGAGTTTGAGCTCTTTAACTATTAGCTTGTGTATTTTGTTAACTATATTTTTTTAATTAAGATTTTCTGTTTTTTGGACAAGCTCACATATCTTATGCTTGTTTGCATTAGAAAGTTGCTTTTTATTTTCTCTTCAACTAGATCCATTATTATTAGTTTGCACAATTTGAATAAAAAACAATACTAGCATTGCCAAAGGGAACTAGAATTTACAAAATCCTAATATTTGTTCTAAATTTCTCTCATTATAGTCACATTTACGAAGAAAAATTTCTAAATTTTTTGTGATATTTATGAGTGTGATAATGATTATAAATAATGGTTTTTTTTACTACAACAGATGGTTTAAAAAAAAATATGTGACACAAACAAGAACGTGACTAAAATGGGCGTGATCATAAAGGGGGCTTATTGTAATTGAATCTATGTGACTTTGTGATAAATCTTAGTAGTGATTTGGGCTTTAATTTCCATAATTTTCTTTTTTTTTTCCTCTTTTTCTTTTTTTTGATGCAAGTGAAGTGTTGAAAGGTCATGTGGTTCCAAGCTCCCAAAATCGTTGGCAATTCTATAGCAAGTTAGGACTTAGTTCATTTCTTCTTCCATTCCATTTCATCCCTTCTTGTTGTGTTCACTTGAAATATAATTCAGCAAGTTTTCATTCATGTTTACTCTATGCTACACCCATTGCTTTAATATTTTGAAGCTAATCACCACCCACCCAAAAAAACATCTTTGTATGGAAATAATAATAATAATAATCATCATCATCATCATTGCCCTTTACCAACCTAGCCCTTTCCATGCAAGTAATGCCTATCAAGAATGTTAGCTAGATGGTGCCACATGATCATTGGATCAAACGGACAAAAGCTACAAAGGCAGCTTATGCCTGAACCTACAATCGACAAGACTTGAGAAGCTATTGTCGAATGGGCACCGAAGCACCCTTCCAAGTGAGCAACTCCTTGATGCTAGCCTGCCACTAAAGGTGGTCCTGAGCGCACTCATACCAACCCCCTTGTGCGAATGGTATGCCAACTCCCTGAAGGTCCTTGCACATTGTGGAGACAAAGGACTTGGTAGGGCGGCCCTTAGAATGTTTGGCACCATGCAAACATGAGAATAGCGCCTAATGTGGGTACCTCTCCTCAAGCATCTTAACCATGTGCCCCAACCACAACAGCCTTTTTCGGGCCAAAAGTCATCTCAGAGAGGGTACATGGCACCTACCCCTCAGATGTTCAAGGTTGTGGCGGTCAGCGATGTCGACCCCCAAAATCCGCCTCAGACAACTTTTGTACACGATCTCCAACCTATCCCCTTGTGCTTGCATCAAAAGCCACGTTTCACTACCATAGATGAAATGCGAAATAATAAAAGAGCTAAAAACCTTCACCTTGGTCTGCACCAAGAGGTGGTGATTCCCCCACACATGGGAGAACTACACAAAAGTGCCCAGCCCACGCACATGGCGAATATCAACCTCCTCCTACAAGCTTGCCTAGGAATAGACAATGCCTCCCAAATATTTTAAAGACTCCTCCAGCTACACCGAACCACTATGAATGGGGGTGTCAACAAACAGTTGGGTGGCACCCTTGCTCACTGACATGATCTTGGTCTTGGTAGCATTTATGCACATGGCCATATTAAACGCCTAGAAATCAACCACCCTCAACATCTCCACCAGCTATATGGAAATGTGTGTACATAATTAACACCCACCCAAGGAACATCTCTAAACAAAAAATGTGTACTTAATACTACCCACACAAAAGAAACATCTTTACATAAAAGTTTACACCCAATACAACCAACCCAAACAAGGGGTGTGTCACACTGCGACCTTGCCATTTACATTAAAAAATATCTTAAAGCAAATTGGAAACTCAAATATTTCACCATGCAAAAATACAATCTTCAAAAAATGCTCTAAAAGAAACCAAAATCCTTCGAGATATTATAATTTTATAACTAATCTCAAGTTTCAATACAAGCCAAAATATTATCTTTCAGAAATCTTCATATAAAGATAAACCTATTACCTAGGGGCCAAAATCCCTTAACTATACTCTATAATGAATCTAAACACAATATCATTGCCTTGGTAGGCAAGACCAACAACCATGTCTACATACCACACCAAGAGTGAACCATGCATCTATTTTGCAACAAAGCAATTTTCCTTTGGGTTGGGGTGGTGGAGGGAAAGGGTCTAGTGAAAATTATATTTTACCACCACAAATTTTTTTTCTCACTTTCCAATTTCATCTATTTTAATGGGGGAAAAAAAAAACCTTGGCTAAACAAAAGTTCATCCATGGCTAATGGTTCCTTTCTTGGCTACTATAGTCTAGCCTCAAATTCTCACTTGAAAATAAATAATCCATTTTTTAAATAATAAAATTATTAATTTTTTCATTCATTGGATCTTTCATTTTTTTGAAATTTATCATACCGAAGATTAACATAAAATGTTGGATGTATGTGTAATAATGTAGTTATATTTCCTTGATCTACTTAATGACAATAATAATCCCTTGACTTAAATAATGACTTGAACAAGTTGATGAATAAATTACACATTATTCTTACAAAATTTGAGATGATGCACAATGAATTGTGGATTACATAAAATGTATTTTGGATTAGCTCGCCTCCTTCAACTCAATTCCCTTACAAGTGTTTGGGAGACTTTTGATCCCAAGATCTTTGGATTCCTCACATGTCCTCTTAGTGTGTTGACAAGTCATTTTCCCCATCTTTCACACAGGAGGATCGACATCATTTGCACAAAGATCATTGCACCGATGGCCTATCTAGGGAATTGGGCACTTGTTGCACATATCATCACTCTTAGGTTCCTATCAAATCATCACATGTTCTTATTGGAGGTGATAGGCACCAATGATTCTAATCCATTCCCCTTTTAGGCCCATTTGAGGTTGACATGATAACTCATTCCCCTAGATGTAGTGGCATGCATTCTTCCTTTCATGCAATTTGTCAAAAGGAAATTAGATTGATTTAAGGATAATTGCAATGAGGTAAATCCAATTTTGGTCGGTTATGATATTTTAAACCAATGCCAAAAAATATCATTAGGGTTTGTAATTTAATTTAATAAAAGATATGCATTTAGATATTTCCAAAAAAATTAAGACAATTATGCATCCATTGAAAATTTTCATTTTTTATCGATTATGCATTTGTCTATTTTTAAATTCAAAGTAACCTCTAGATATGCATATAAGTTATATATATCAAACATCACATGCTAATTGTGCAAAAATAAAAACATTCAAAAATTCAACCATTAGAAATCAAATAACTTGTGAGGGAATTGAACCTTAGGTTTAGAAATAATTATGCCCATTGCAACACAAGATGCCTACAAAAACAAACATTCACAAAAACGCACCAAAATCCAACACCCTAACCCCACATGCCCAAAAGCTTGTTATAGTTTGATACCAAAATAAACATAATGCCTAGAAGCCCAAGGATATGTAAAAAAGTTGTTTTCAATCAACAAATAAACATGGCATCCAAAGGGCCTAGGGAATATAAAAAAATTGTCACAATTTGATTAACAACATAAACACACCTAGAAATCCAAGAACCCCATAACATCAACATGGATAGAAATAAAAAGTTAAATGCATTTTTTTCAAAGTAGAGTTAGTTGGAAGGGAAAAAATGCAAAATTAATGAAGGTGATTTACTTAATTATTGTCAACCTTCAACTTTTCAAAATATTTACATTCTTCATTCAACTTGTAATTTTTGTTAGTTAAAACAACTTTAGCTTTAATATAATCCTTGAAGTTTGCATTTGTCGTGTAATTCAAGCAAGAATCTTTTAACCAATTTTTTTAAAACAATGATAATTTGATCAAGATTATTAACTTGTAAGGGGCAATGCCTCAAAGTTGTCAATACACCAACAAAACTAAAGATTCATTATGTTTCAATCCGAGACCTAGGAATCCCAAAGGTTTATTTGGCAAGGAAGTTAACATTTGAAAATTGATTCATATGTGTTCACCATCAAGCAAGAAAATTTACACATTTAAATAAAGGGATAAATAACCTTTGAAATAACAAGTGAGTGCAAAGATTCTTCCATGGATGTTCCAACACCAAATATGTTAGTATCATCTTTTTAATTTCAATAATAGGTCCATCATTTGAAACTACAAACATTGTTTGGATAATAGGGTTTATTCAGTAAAAATTTATCATCAAAAGGGGGATGACCTTTTTCACATCATATTAAATAACAAGGAAAATTGCATTTCCATGCCCCACAAAGTTTTCCATAACCCGTAATGATTTGAAACAAGGGTTTAACATAACGATCAACAACATATTATGAATTTGATAAGAATTAAAAGCTTAAAAAATTTCAAAAAAGGGTTTGATTAATTTCACAAACTCTTATCACATATTTTTATTGAAGAGGTGGATTTCCACTTCAAACTAATCAAGTGTTTCATTCCCATCACCCAGGGGATTCATTTTAACTTCCATAACCACCATTATATTTATTATAATAACCAAAGCATTTGATAATAATTAGTGACCTTTTGATTGGTTTAGCACAGATGTAATCATCACGAGATTGAAATTCTAAGCATTGGGGCCTAAACGTGATTGGGGTATTACATTTGAACCTTAAGGACTCACTCCAAGGACTCCCAAATTCACCTTTTCTTAAGTTTTCTCATGATTTGTCTTACATTTCACCCTTTTTTCTCATGTCAAATGAAATAATTTTGTTCCAAATTTTATATCGGCTTCTAAAATATCTATTGGTTTCATATATGAAAGTGAGAATAGTAAAATTTATTCAATGTAAGCCATGTTCTTTCAATGGCCCAAAATTTCCAAAATTTTGATTTTTTGAAATCTTTTACATTAGAATAGGGCATTTGATTATTGTCACATTCATACATTTTATACACATTAACACATAAGGTGTTTGTGGTAAAGTCTTGGGCCAAAAAAAATTATATAGTCAGTCCTTATGAATCCTTGAATTATTTTTTTCTTATGAAACAAAGCCTTAGATTTTTTTCAAGGATTTGGTAGGAATCCTTAAATTTGTTCAAATTTGACATTCTATGCATAGAATAGTTACTTGTAATGTATCTATTTAGTAATCAAATCAAACTTTCAATATGAATGTGTCATTAAGTTTCAACAACATGTGTTAAGTGAGGGTGTTTAAAGAATATGAAATGAAACACTCATTTTGGGTACCCCAACCATGTTTTGACCAAGTGACAATTTTTGGAATGACCCACACTTAGGCTTTTGAGATTCTCTACTATGAAATGAATGTCATTCACTTCTCATAACATAATAATATGACTTGTTTAAATTCTAATCTCTCTTCAAACATTATAACGTTGTTAGCAAACCTTGTTTTGGTAAAAGTTTTCAACTTCTAATGTCACATCCCACTTTTAATGCATGCCTTTTCCCACTCCTACCTACCTTTGCTTAACTTTTTTGTCCACGTAATTGTTTTTCACAAACCAATTTGAGCATCTTTCACAATTACCAAATTCAAACCCATTGAAACCTTGTCATCATTTGTTGCATATTAACATGTTTAAAACATCACATACCTAACATAAGTACTTTCATAAACTTGAAAAAGGTTCAAGGTTCACAATCAATAATAGATTATAATGTTGTAGCCATAGTTCTAAGGTTATTACCTTCATCTTTCACAAAATCAATCACACAATAAATCAAACCAATTTTTTCCAATAAAATTAAAAGTTGTAAAATTGTGGCATTGCCAATAGTTTTGCGCACTTCAAATGGCCCCATAATAACATACATAGGTGTCCAAGTCTCATCCAAATAGTTAATGACCAATGCAAATGTGTCCATCCCACCTATGGACATCCAAACTTCAAAAAATGCATATTCAAGATTTGGTAGCACATGCAAGTTCATGGTCTTTGTGATCATTGTAGGAAAAACTTGTTCCACAAGAGACGAATGAAATCAAATTACAACATAAGGGCAATGGTGCAATATTAACCTGCATAACCAAATATATTTGCATGAAGGTAAAAGTTTTTCACCTTTGCAAATATAAAACACAAGGTCTTACATTTGTTGTGTTTCATCGCCATTTTTGTAAGGGTTTGTTGAACAAAAATATGCAACAATTATAAACCATGTTGGCCCAACCATTTTCTTTCCTTGTTGTTGACTATGGTTTATTTCAAAAAACTTAACCATAAATTTTTTAATTAGTTATACTTTTATTTTTGTAATTAAACGAGGATGTGCAAATCAATATGTGTTTTCATAAAAGTAATGTTGTTTGTTTTATCATATTTGATGAACTTTTTTTTTTAATGAAATTAGGTTGGTTTGGAATGTTATTAATTGTTTGGTTAAACTAGTAACATTCCGGGATTTTGAAGATCAATAAGCAAGTTGTCATTGATAACAAAGAAGCCCCAACAAATTGATGTCTTGATATGTGGTTTCCATTGTTGAACTTAAATTTCTATAGTGTGAGTTGAACATCATCATTTTCTAACATGTTGTTGTCACCTTTCAAGTGTACAATTTCAACATCTAACAAGTTATTAATCAAGTTCATGTTTAAATCACAAACTGCATCACCCATCTACCCACACTTTCAACAACAATCATCTCATTTTCAAGCATTGTAAAAATGTCTTGAGTAGAAAACCTTAATTGCAAGGATGAAAACACAAACACACAAAATCATAAGACGAAAAAGATGAATTACAAATTGAGACTTTTATAAAAAATCAAAATATTTGTCACACACAAAAGAAAAAAACACACAATGTTCATAAAAACATTCTAAACAAAATGCCAAATCAAAAGTACAAAAGAAAAAAAGAAAACCCCGGCTAGACTTCTACAAGTTTTGGAATTATTATTGCACATGAAATGTGGAAGAACAGAGGAACTCAAGTAAACAAATTCATGAAAACAAAAGCAACATCAAAAATTTTAAAAATCAAAAGGAAAATTTGATGTGCATGTGTTGGCGAAATTCAAAATACATCATTGATTGAAGTTTGAATGTAGTAACAATGTTTGATGTTTGAAATACAACAACGATTGTTGAAACTTGAAACTTGCACAACAACAAAGAAGTTCGTGTAACAATTTCCAAGCTCAAAATGTAGCAACCAAACTTGTATCTTGAAATGCAAAAATAAAACAAAGCTTGGAACTTGGCAAGATGGAGTCAACAATATAAAATGACAAAACAAAAGATCACAAACTTTGCATAAAGTCATTGTTAACAAAAGAAATTGATAAAGCTTGACATTACAAACAAAAACCATCACCTTCTTTCTTTGCCCCTAAACCTTACTCCATGCTCATAAGTCATTTTTAATACCTTATCTACAGTAACTAGTGGAAATAATTATTTATGGGCTAATGTTTTTACAAGTATGACTATGACAAGGTTATTCACCTAAGAAACCTCCACCAATTATGGATAGGGTTGGTTAGGGAAAACAATATGAAGTTCAAATGTGACTTAATCGTATCCAATAAATGTGCATGTCGATATTTAGACAAAACCACATATCCGGCCAACATTGGTACAATCCATGTTTATTCTTGGACAAAAAAAAACAATGCCATAGGAAGTTGGAAGGTCTTCACAAAACTTCCCTTTCAAAATTTTGTAATCTCAAATACCTAAGAAATGATCACCACTGCCAACAAGTTTTTATTGGCTTTGCCCTGTAGGGAAGAGACATTGTGATGCACCCAAAAGTGGGCCAAAATTTTGGTATCCCTATATAATAAGGTGATTTGAAGTTTACTATAATCCTAGTAGTAGATAAATCAACTTATTATTAATGCCCCACTTAACTCCTATTCATTCATACATGGTTGGAATAACTCACTTTTTACATTAACTAATGTTCATTTAATTATACATGACAATTTTTAGTGGTGGCGAATCAGATTATTTACATGTGGAATTTTGTGTGGAGCCAAAAAATCATCTTTCTATTTGAAACTTAAGTTTACTATCAAATATCACTATTCATACATGCTTGTTTTCATTGGTGAAAAATCACTTTAGTTACATGACTTACTATGTTATTTCATGCATAGTTCACATAACTTATTGTCACATTAAGGTGATGTCTAGTTACTTATTAATCATGCATGAATACATTATTATTCATGCAGTTTTTTTAAGTGGTGAAATTTTTTAATGATTACATGTGGATTTTTTTATTTACTTAACTCCTATTCATTCACGTTAAGTGATGTCCAGTTACTTGTTAATCATGCATGAATACATTATTATTCATGCATGTTTTTTTTAAGTGGTGGAAAGTTTCAATGTGGATTTTTGTATGGACCACTAAAAGAAAAGTTCTTGTTGTCCTTTTGTTGAAACCCAAGTTATTAATTAACCCTGATAATTCCCCCAATCATTATGACAAGCTTTGGTTGAAGTTTTGGTTGGTGTTATCTCTTTTTAGTTTTTTATAATTCATTTGCCATTTGCTTTTTGGATCAAAGAATCATCTTGAATTTCTTTCTTTTGAAACTTTCTTTTCACACTTGATACATCCCCCATATGTCTTTGACATGTTTTAATAGAAGGTGAACAGTTCATCTTGTTTTTATTTTTTTGGTCGATTTGGCCACAAACAAGTGAACATATTTGTTCTCACAAATTCAACTCCAAGGTGGGTCACAGGTTTTTTTTGGCTTTTGGATTTTATTTATTTATTTATTTTGGGTTTCGAGCTAAACACATTTGCATAATGGTAATAAGGAGGGTGAGGCCAATGATCACCATTGACAACTTGGATTACATAGTTCGTGATGTTGCATTCAAGGGCTTGGTGCTCAACCATTACAAAAATTTACGAGAATGGAGCAACGCCCATAATAGTGTATGTGATTTTTTGACTTTATGAAAAAAAAATTTCCTACTTAACACATATCATAATAAAAAGCCATTAATGTGATGATTTTAATGTTTGACTTGAAGGATTCAAAAATATAACACAAGTTTTCATATATTATGGTTATATAGGTTATTGGAGAGTTCTATGTGCTCATTCCAGTCACAATTCCATTCGTGTGAAAACTTGTTAAATGTGCCATTTTACAGATATCATATGACAAGATGATGGCATGTTTTTTTGTTTTGCTTGTAATATCACAACACATTGTGTTTTGGATGTGAATGTGAAAGGGTGAATTGTGCTTAATGAAGTATCAAATATTGATGTCATTATGAAAAAAGATTGAATTCAACCTTTGATTGGTTTAAATGACATGACATTTTTATCCATGCACTCAAAAAACAAATTGACAAACATCCATTTGTTGAAGGCCACTTGAATTCGTGATTCATTTTCCTTCACCTCAACTAGTGAAGTCACTAGCTTTCACGAACATATTGAAGATTGAGACATAAGTTTTATGTTAAATCAACCAGTTTGTTCAATTTTTTCAATGAATCAATTTTTTGATGAATCATCACATCCATGTCCATATATGTACAAATTGACATTCTTATATAAGTTTTACTAGAGTGAATTTTTTTATAAGCTTTATTCCTAACCATATTGTTGGAAATGTTCATACATCAATATACATATACATATATATATCATTTGAACTTTATGTTAACCTTGTCTTCATCATGTTTGGTTTGGTGTAATGCTGCTAATTCCCAATGTTTTTCAAGAACAACAGAAATCTATTGGTCAGATCTCAAACCTATTTACTTTGCATACAAATTGTCAAACCATGTCACCCAATTTCACTTTATATTAGCTAACAAAACCTTTTTAGAAATAAATTAACTTTACCAACTACCGTCAATATTATGCCAATTAGTCCCAATCGTAGGCTAGAATGAACCACCACCAAGTTGGGGATAAAGCCACAAAATGTTACAAACATACCGGGCAAAGCCCTTGTGCGACAAGCCCCTTGTTTATAAGGTATTGTGAAATTGTTAATGAGGTACACTATTCCACAACACCAACACCCACCACACACACCACCACCCACAACACCACCACACAACCACC
>Ga0116229_10002724_pt1 | contig 28744 bp, 24 predicted proteins | sample S1TSphgellanicum_3_FD_87313 | JGI IMG/M metagenome (GOLD analysis project Ga0116229, IMG submission 87313) | Host-associated microbial communities from peat moss isolated from Minnesota, USA - S1T2_Fc - Sphagnum magellanicum MG | ecosystem: Host-associated > Plants > Peat moss > Unclassified...
AACCTTCCGCACCGTTATTTGTCGCGTGGCCTTCTGCTCGCCGCCTTCTGCTCCTTTGCAGTTGCAGCCAACGCCGAGTCGATCACGTTCAAGACGCACATGACCACCGCCCAGGAAGTGCCGCCAAAAACCGGCGACGGGCAGGGTGACGTGGTGGCAACGCTCGATACGGTCAGCAACAAGCTGACCTACACCATCACCTATAGCGGGCTCTCGGGCGACGCCACGGCGGCGCATTTTCACGGACCCGCGGGCCCTGGCGTTAACGCCGGCCCGACCGTGGCGATGAAGGCGCCATTGGCAAGCCCGATCACGGGTGAAGCCACCCTCTCGCCCGAGCAGGCTGCCGATCTGATGGCGGGCAAGTGGTATTTCAACGTCCACACCGCAGCCAATCCTGGCGGCGAGATCCGCGGCCAGCTGATCCACTGAAGCGGCTCTGATCCGGCCACGCCGTCCCTTTGGCCGCGTGGCCGGGCGCTGGCTGGATCCTCATGAGTGCACGAACTGCTGCGCCAGCGTGAATTCGTCAACCCGCCCCGGATAGCTGATGCCGCGCCGCGTCGCCCAGCTCACGCGCTGGTGGTAGAGCGGGATGACCGGCTCGTCGGCCATGGCAAAGGCCATCATGGCGCGCGCATCGGCTTCGCGCTTGGCGTCGTCGAACTCGGTGAAGTCATGATCGAGCATGGCGTCGAGTTGGGGGTTGCTGTAGCGACCGAAATTCCAGGCGCCATAGCCTTTTCCAGGGTTGGGCGTGGCCAGGTGCGCCTTGATCGTGTTGTCCCCCAAAGATGAGCCCCAGCCGATCAGGGCAAAAGCAAACTGTCCGGCGCGGGCTTTGGGCAGGTAGGTGCTCCATGGCTCGGCGGCAACGCGCGTTGCCACGCCAACGCGCGAGAGCAGGCCGGCCACGGCCTGAGCGACGCGCGCGTCGTTGACATAACGGTTGTTAGGCGCATGCAAGACGAGGTGAAAGCCGTTGGGATACCCCGCTTCAAGAAGCAGTGCCTTGGCGCGCGCCGGGTCGTATCCATCGACGGCAATTGACGCGTTGTAGCCAAAGATCCCGGGCGAGACCAGATTCGATGCGGGCACGGCCAGGTCCTCCATCACCTTGGCGACGATGGCATCGCGATTGATCGCCAGGGACAGGGCGTGGCGCACGCGCACATCCTGCAGAGGGTTCCTGGCAAGGGGTGCCCCCCTGGCATCGGTGATTTCAGGGTCGAGCCCGCGTGCCTGGTCCATGTGAAAAAACAGCGTGCGCCACGAAATTTGCTGATTCAGCTGAAAGTGCGCGTCGGCAGCAACGCGCTTGACGTCGGTGGTGGGCACGTTTTCGATCGCGTCGACATCATTGGCGTAAAGCGCAGCAAGTCGCGTCGCGTCGTTGCTCAACATGCGCAGCGTGACGTGTTGCCACTGGGGTGCCGCTCCCCAGTAGGTCGGATTGCGCTCAAGCTCGATGCGGTCTCCGCGGGCAAAGCTGATAAGGCGAAACGGGCCGGTGCCAATCGCGGCCTGCCCCGAATCGAAATCGGCTTCGCTCGCGTTAAGCGCAGCGTGGTGCGAGACGATAAGAATCGAGTTCAGGTCGTAGGGCAGAAGCACATAGGGGGTTGCGGTCTTGAGTCTGAGCGTTTGCGCATCGACGATCTGCTTGGCCACGATGGCTTTCACGAACTGCGTGAAAGGCCCGGGACTTCCCGTGAGCTGATTGGGCCGGTCAAGCGAAAACACGACATCGTCAGCGCTTAGCAGGCTGCCATCGTGAAACCTGACGCCAGGCCGAAGCTTGATCTCCCAGGTCAGGGGATCGACTTGCCGCCACGCCACGGCAAGGCCGGGAATCAGTCGACCGTTGCGGTCAGTCAGCGTCAACGGCTCAAATATGTGCAGGGCGGCAGCCACGTTCGGCCCCGAGTTGTTCCACTGCGGGTCCATCGAAGTGACTTCCGATGACAGGCCAATGCGCAAGGTCTGGGCGTTCGCTGGCACTGCGGCCAGGGCCATTGCCAGGGCCAGAAGACCGAAGGCGACGATGGCTGGCGCAGATCGTCGCAAGCGCGAAGCGGCAAGCGCGAGGAACTGCCCACAGGCCATCAGCTATCGCGCCCGTGCAAGGTTGCGTCCGGCAGGTAGAAGATCAGGGCGATCGGAATCATGGCAATCACGGCACCGACAAGGAAGATGCGCGTGAAGGCGTGCTCGGCGATCACCCGCAGATCCAGCGTGCCAAGCGCAGCAGGTGCGCTCGCGGCAACCAGGATCGCGTGCAAGACGTCGCCGCCGGTGGTTCCCTGGGGCAGCCCGTCGGCGCCGTGCAGGGTGGCGAGCAATACCGTGCTCAGCACGGCGATGCCGATGGCCCCGCCAAGCGAGCGAAAAAGCGCCGTCGAGGCGGTCGCGATGCCCACGCTGGATTGCGGCACGGCATTTTGCACGGCGACAAGCGAGGTCGGGAATTGCAGTCCAATGCCAAGCCCGGCGACCGACATCATGACGGCCAGGAGCAGCGTTTGTGTCGGCGTGCAAAGGGCCACGGCCACCATGGCCAGAGGTACCAGAATGGCACCGGTCAAGGCGATCGGCCGGTAGCGTCCACTATAGGTCATGGTCCGGCCCGCCACGAAGGCGCCAAGCGGGATGAAGAGCGACAGGGGTACCAGGCGCAGTGCCGCCTGGTCGGCAGTGGCTGCGGCCACGATCTGAAAGCGCAAGGGCAACAGCACCGACATGCCGATCAGATTGAAAAAGCCGAAGAACAGTACCGCGCAGCCGATCGTTACCGCGCGAATGCGAAAGAGTTCAAGCGGCACGATCGGTTCGCGCTGGCGTTTCTCCCAGAGCACGAACACGGACAGGCCAACCATTGCCGCGACGATCAGTTCGACATTCCTGTTCTCCAGTGCGCCGATGCCTTGCCCGATGCGGGTGATGAAAAGCAGCAGGGTGGACAAGCCGGTGCAAAGCAGCACGGCGCCGAAGTAATCGATGCGGCGCTTAACGCCTGGCACGGGCAGTCTCGCCAGGGCCTTGCGCGAGGCCAAGAACGCGGCAAGTCCCAGCGGCAGGTTGATCCAGAAGCACCATCGCCACGACAGATAGTGCGTGAGCAGGCCGCCAACCACGGGCCCGGCCACCGAGGATACGGCGTAGACGCCGCTGATGTACCCCTGGTAGCGGCCACGCTCGCGCAGCGAGACGACATCGGCGATGATCGCCTGCGACGTCGATATCAGGCCACCGCCGCCAAGCCCTTGCAGCACGCGCGCGGCAACCAGCATCGGCATGCTGCTGGCAAGCGCGCACGCGCACGAGGAGACAAGAAAGATCAGGATCGCGCCTGAGAGCATCAGGCGCCGTCCGAACAGGTCGCCAAGGCGGCCGTAGATGGGCGTGACCACCGTCGAGGCGACCAGATAGCCCGAGACCACCCAGGCCAGCAGGCTGAAACCCTTCAGGTCTTCGGCCATGCGCGGCAGCGCCACCGAGACGATGGTCTGATCAAGCGCTGCCAGCAGGATGGCCAGCATCAGGCCGATGATGACCGTGCGGATTTCGTCGGGAAGCAGCGCAAGTCGTGGCGCGAGGCCGTCGCTTGGGGCCAAAGGCGCCGTGTTTGAACCGCTGGGCGTGCTCAATGCAGATGGGCAGGTGACGGATCGATTTCGGAGGGCAACTCGGCGTGCAGCAGCTCGCCGTTGGGATCGGCAAAAAGGGGCGCGCCGCAGTCGTCGCAGTATTCAAGCGGAAACTGGGTGTCAAGGGCCAGGACTTCGGCCAGCTGGTGCTCATTCAAGAGCGCCATCAGCTGCTCAAGACTGCCGCCGCTCTCGGTGCCTTCTTCGCGACCGTACAAGGGCCAGACGACGCCGTGCAGGATCTCGGTCTCGCCTTCAAGGGCAAAGCCGATGCGATATTCCTCGACCTCCTGATCGCCAAACGGCGCGACGATGGCGCGCAGTTTGGAAGGCAGGGTGTCAAGGGCGGCGGCGACGAAGGCGACTGCGGCATGGATGCCGTAGGGACGGATGGCGAGATCGGAATCGCGCCAGGCAATGTAGAAGCCGTCGGGCAGGGACGCTTCGAGCACGCAGCCGGGCAGAAGTTCGGGCAATTCGCGCGCAAGCACGACGCGCCAGTCTTCAAGCGTCTGCTCGCGCAAGGCATCATCGGAGTCGCCGACGGTTTGCCAGCGAAACAGCGGCCCCTCGCGTGCAACGCGAAACGACGCGATAAGAAAGCGCGTGTCGGCCAGAAGCGGCGCGGTTTGCGGCAGGCGCTTTTGGCCCTGCCGCTGCGCGCCATCGGCCTTGTCCTTGCTCGCTGCGAGTTTGCGCAGCAGTGCCCGCGCATCGGCCGGACGGCGCGGCAACTGGTCGATCGAATACAGGATCGGTGAGAGCACGACATCCACGCCGGGCGCGGCAATGATGCGCTTCAGATGGCCTTCAAGGCGTTCGGCCTGCTCCGGCTTTAACGGCCCCGAGGCGATGGCGTAGCGTGACCAGGCCAGAATCGGTGCGGCAACCAGGACCATTTGCATGCCGTCGGACTCAAGCGATTCGGCGCAGCGTTCGACCTCGTCGATCAGCGTGTCATAGGCCAGGGGCAATTGCGCGTGCAGGTGCTCCAGGGCCGAATCAATCGCGGCATGCGCGCCGCTGTCAAGGAGCCGGTCGAGATCGATTGCCAGTTCGCGTTCCCAATACGCGTCTTCAAAGCGGCTGCCCGAGCGCGACAAGCCGCGCGCAAGGGCGACAAGACGCAGCGCCTCGCGGGTCAGGCGGGTCGAACTGGTCTTCAAGCGCGGCCGTTTCATCCGGGTGACGCTCCTATGCGGCAAGCAGCTGGCGCAACACGAACGGCAGGATGCCGCCATTGTTGTAGTAATCGACTTCAATTGGCGTATCGATGCGCAGCAGGAGCATCGTCTCGATTCTCGAGCCATCCTTTCGTGTCGCCACCAGTTTGACATCCATCTGCGGCCTGAGTGCCTCGGCAATGACGATGTCGACGACTTCGGTGCCGTCAAGGCCAAGGCTTGTGGCCGATTCGCCGCCTTTGAACTGCAGCGGCAAAACGCCCATGCCGACCAGGTTGGAGCGGTGGATGCGCTCGAAGCTGCGCGCAATCACGGCCTTGACGCCAAGCAGTTGCGTGCCCTTGGCCGCCCAGTCACGCGAAGAACCGGTGCCATACTCCTCGCCGCCGAAGACCACCGTGGGCACGCCCGCCGCGATGTACGCCATGGCGGCATCGTAGATGGCCATCTGCTCGCCCGAAGGCTGGTACAGGGTGACGCCGCCTTCGATGCGCGAGCCTTCGGCTGTCAGGGGCAGCATCATGTTCTTGATGCGCACATTGGCAAACGTGCCGCGCATCATGATCTCGTGATTGCCGCGCCTTGCCCCGTAGCTGTTGAAATCGGCCTTGCTCACGCCGTGGGCGATCAGGTACTGGCCGGCAGGCGAGGTTTCCTTGATCGAGCCGGCAGGCGAGATGTGGTCGGTTGTGACCGAGTCGCCAAAAATGCCGAGCACGCGCGCGCCCGTGACGCCCAGGTCGCGCTTTTTGACGGTCATCGAGAACTCCTCGAAAAACGGCGGCTCGGCGATGTAGGTCGACAGCGGCCAGTTGTAGACCTGGCCGGTGGCGGTGGGCACCTTGCTCCACAAGTCGCCGTCCTGGGTCAGGCGCGAATAGAGGTTGCGAAAGGTCGCCGGATTCATCGCGCTCGATAACAGCGCATGGACTTCGTCGGTGGTTGGCCAGACGTCGCCGAGATAGACGTCGGCCCCCTTCTTGTCCTGGCCAAGCGGCTCGGTCATGAGATCGGTGAGCATCGTGCCGGCGATCGCGTAGGCGACGACAAGCGGCGGCGAGGCCAGGAAGTTGGCCTTGATGTTGGGGTGGATGCGCGCTTCGAAATTGCGGTTTCCCGAAAGGACCGCAGCGCACACCAGGTCGTTTTGCGTAATCGCATCGTTAAGCGCGGGAGTCAGGTCGCCGGCATTGCCAATGCAGGTGGTGCAGCCATAGGCGGTGACGCCAAAGCCGAGCTGCTCAAGGTAAGGCAGAAGGCCGGTCTTGGTCAGGTAGTCGGTGACAACGCGGCTGCCAGGCGCAAGCGAGGTCTTGATGTGCGGCGCCACCGTCAAGCCGCGCTCGACGGCCTTCTTGGCGAGCAGGCCGGCTGCGAGCAGCACGCTCGGGTTGGAGGTGTTGGTGCACGAGGTGATGGCAGCGATCAGGACATCGCCGTTGTGCACCTTGACGCCATCGCTGTTGGTATAGGTCTTTTGCAGATCGTCCTTGCTCTTGTTAAAGCCGTTTTCGCCGACAGGCTTTGAGAACAGGGAATCGAAGGTGCTCGCAACCGCGCCGATTTCGATGCGGTCCTGGGGACGCTTGGGCCCGGCCAGCGAGGGCGCAACGCTGGCAAGATCGAGTTCCAGTTGTTCGCTGTAGTCCACCGCACCCTGGCCGTGCACGCCGAACATGCCCTGGGCCTTGAAATACGCGGTAAACGCGGCGATCTCGTGTGCCGTGCGTCCGGTCCCCGAAAAATAGGCGATGGTCTTGTCGTCGACCGGAAAGAAGCCCATGGTCGCGCCATACTCGGGCGCCATGTTGGCAATCGTCGCCCGATCGGGTACGGAAAGTGACGCCGTGCCTTCGCCGAAAAACTCGACAAATTTGCCGACCACCTTGGCCCGCCTTAGCATCTCGGTGATGGTCAGGACCAGATCGGTCGCCGTCACGCCGCCGCGCAACTTGCCCTTGAGGTGCACGCCAACGACATCGGGCGTGAGGAAATACACCGGCTGGCCGAGCATGCCGGCTTCGGCTTCGATGCCGCCCACGCCCCAGCCGACAACGCCGATGCCATTGATCATGGTCGTGTGGCTGTCAGTGCCAACCAGTGAATCGGGATAGAAAAGATTGCCGCGCTGGTGCACGCCGCGCGCAAGGTATTCGAGGTTGACCTGGTGCACGATGCCAATGCCAGGGGGCACGACCTTGAACGTATCGAAGGCCTGCATGCCCCACTTCATGAACTGGTAGCGCTCGCGATTGCGCTGGAACTCGACTTTCATGTTGAGATCCAGCGCATTGGCCTGGCGGAAATAGTCGATTTGCACAGAATGATCGACGACCAGATCGACTGGCACCAGGGGCTCGATCTTTTTCGCGTCCTGGCCCATGCGATCGGCCACGCCGCGCATCGCCGCGAGGTCGGCCAGTAGCGGCACGCCGGTGAAGTCCTGCAGCACGATGCGGGCGACGACAAAAGGGATTTCGTCGGTGCGCGTCGCGTTCGGCTTCCAGTTGGCCAGCTGGCGCACATGCTCAGGCGTGACCTTCTTGCCATCGCAATTGCGCACCACGGACTCGAGCACGATGCGAATCGACACGGGCAGGCGCGACAGGTCCTTGTTGAGCGCGCGGCCAAGTGCGGGAAGGGAATGGAACTTGCCGTTTTTTTGACCGATCTTGAAATCGGTCAGCGTGCCAAACGAATTGGTGGTCATGGGGGCCTTCGGTCTTAAGTGGGGTGCGAGTGGGCGGGCTGTGGAGGCGAAGCTGGAAGGGGATGGCTGTTGCGACTAGATCACGTAGAGATCGACGTAGCGATTGACCGGCATCGCCTCGAGCGTTTTCTGATCGAGCGATGCCTGGGCGATCTGCGCCTGCTGCTTGGCAGGAAAGCGGCGCGCGAGATTGATGCGAAATTTTTCCTCGAGAAGCGGGATGCCATCGGCTCTGCGGCGTTTGTGGCCGATCGGATATTCGACGACCACCTCGTCAAGCCGGGTGCCGTCGTTCAATTCGATAGTCAGCGCGTTGGCAATCGAGCGCTTGCCCGGATCGTGATAATCGCGCGTGAAATTCGGATCCTCGACGCAGGTGATCTTTTCGCGCAGCGCGTCGATGCGCGCATCGCTTGCGATGTCGTCTTCATAGTCGGCTGCGGTCAGCCGGCCAAACAGCAAGGGAACGGCAACCATGTACTGGATGCAGTGGTCGCGATCGGCAGGATTGGCAAGCGGACCCTTCTTGTCGATGATGCGAATGCAGGCCTCGTGGGTGCGAATGGTGATGCTGGCGATGTCGTTGGCGCTCTTGCCCTGCTTTTTTAGCAGGTCGTGTAGCGTCATGGCCGCCTCGACTGCGGTTTGCGAGTGAAATTCGGCAGGAAAGGAAATCTTGAAGAGCACGTTTTCCATGACGTAGGTGCCGTAGGGTCGCTGGAACTTGAACGGCTGGCCCTTGAAGAGGACGTCGTAAAAACCCCAGACCGGGGCGCTCAGGACAGACGGATAGCCCATCTCGCCGGTCTTTGCGATCAGGGCCAGACGCACGCCGCGGGCCGTGGCGTCACCTGCAGCCCAGCTCTTGCGCGAGCCGGTATTGGGTGCATGGCGGTAGGTTCTTAACGACTGCCCGTCGACCCAGGCAAGCGAGACCGCGTTGATCATCTCTTCGCGCGAGAGGCCGATCATCTGGCCCACCACGGCAGTGCTTGCAACCTTGACGAGCACGACGTGATCAAGACCGACCTTGTTAAACGAGTTCTCAAGCGCAATGCAGCCCTGGATCTCGTGTGCCTTGATCATGGCTTCGAGCACCGCGCGCATCAAAAGCGGTGCTTCGCCATTGGCGAGGCGGCTGCGCGAGAGCCAATCGGCCGTGGCGAGAATGCCGCCGAGATTGTCCGAGGGGTGGCCCCATTCTGCCGCGAGCCAGGTATCGTTGAAATCGAGCCAGCGAATCATGGCGCCGATGTTGAACGCAGCCTGGATCGGATCGAGCTGGAATTGCGTGCCGGGCACCTTCGCGCCGTTGGGCACCACCGTGCCGGGAACGATCGGTCCAAGCAGCTTGGTACAGGCGGGATATTCAAGTGCCTCAAGGCCGCAGCCCAGCGTGTCGATCAGGCAGTTGCGTGCCGTGTCGAGGGCGAGCTCGGACTCGATTTTGAAGTCAAGCACATAGTCGACGATGTCGGTCAGGACCTTCTCGGGCGCCGGGCGTGCAGTGGGCAGGTGTTGGGACATGAAAGGACTACCGGAAAATGCGCGGCACAAGGCCGCGCGTGGACAGGTGCGGCCCAGCGGGCGCGCAAGGCAAAAAGCAGGGGGCGCTGTCGCGCGCGGCTTGGCGCGGCCTGGGCTCTAGCGCGAGGCGGCCGAGATACGCGCCATCAGTTCGGCACCGACTTCCTTGCCGTGGGCTTTGATGAGGGCTGCACTGAGCTCGGGTTGCAGCGCCAGCAGTTCGTCCGAATTGGCACATTTTTCGATCTTGAGCTGCATGAAGTAGCCGCGCAGCCCGAGATAGTCGCTGACCAGTTCGTTCATCAGCGTGTAGAGGCGATTGAAGCGGCTCTGTGTGTCGTCGCTTTGCGCCTCGCTGGCGACGGCAGGCTCGGCTGCGACCGGTTCGACAAGCGGCATTGACGGCGGCCCGGGCGGCACGAGGGGCGCGGGCGCTGAAGCGGACTGCGCCTGCGACGAGGCCTGCGCCGCCTCGTTCATCTCGATCAAGCCCTGCCTGAGCAGTTGCTCGAGGGCATCGGCAGGCGCCTTGCCCCCCGAAATCAGTTCCTTCAGCTGGGCCACGCTGCGCCGGCCATCGACAAGCAGGAGGACGTTTCGCAAAGCGCCGGAGAGTTGCAGGGCCCGGGTGCGCATTTCTTCGCGGCCAGACTCTGTTTTTGAATAAATCTCCCGATCGTTCATCCACCCGCCTCCATTGACGCCTTTTGACCGCGCGCTTTGTGGTTTTCGGATGACGGCGCGCGCAAGTGGTCGTGATTATGCGACGAATCGCGCGATACGGCGAATCGCAAGACCCCGGGAAGTACCCGATTGCCGCGAGGCGAAGCGTGGCCCAGGACGTGTTGCTGCGGCGCAGCAGGAAGGCTTCGGGATCACTCCCGCCCTCAGGCTTTCGGATTCGCAAAAGGCCGCGCGTCGATCGCTTCACAAGACATCCTAGGCGCGCTTTGGCAGCGCAATGAACTTCTGGTCCTCGGGTCCGGTGTAGTTCGCACTCGGTCGGATGATCTTGTTGTCGATGCGCTGCTCGATCACGTGCGCGCTCCAGCCACTCGTGCGCGCGATAACGAAAAGCGGCGTGAACATGGCCGTGGGAACGCCCATCATGTGATAGCTCACGGCCGAGAACCAGTCGAGATTGGCGAACATCTTCTTCGCCTCCCACATGGTTTTCTCGATGCGCTCTGCGATGTCGAACATCTGCATTGAATGGGCTTCCTTGGACAGGCCGCGCGCCACTTCCTTGATGACCTTGTTGCGCGGATCGGATTCGGTATAGACCGGGTGGCCAAAACCGATCACGACTTCCTTGGCCTCGACGCGGCGGCGGATATCGGCCTCGGCGGCGTCTGCGCTGGCATAACGGTTTTGCACCTCGAAGGCGAATTCGTTGGCACCGCCATGTTTCGGGCCGCGCAGGGCGCCAATCGCGCCGCTGATCGCCGAATAGATGTCACTGCCGGTGCCGGCGATGACGCGCGCGGTAAAAGTCGACGCGTTGTATTCGTGTTCGGCGTAAAGATTAAGCGATGTGTGCATCGCCCGCACCCAGCTCGGGCTGGGTGTCTTGCCGTGCAGAAGATGCAGGAAATGACCGCCGATCGAGTCGTCGTCGGTCTCGATGTCGATGCGCTTGCCGTTGTAGGCGTAGTGATACCAGTAGAGCAGCATCGATCCGAACGAAGCCATCAGCCGGTCGGCGATATCACGCGCGCCGGGGGCGTTGTGATCATCCTTTTCGGGAATGACGCAGCCAAGCGTTGACGCGGCGCTGCGCATGATGTCCATCGGATGCGATGACGCCGGCAGCCATTCGAGAACGGCCTTGACGTTGGCGGGGATGCCACGCAGCGCGAAGAGCTTGGCCTTGTAGGCGGCGAGCTCGGCGACGTTGGGCAGCTTGCCATGGATAAGCAGGTAGGCGATCTCCTCGAATTCGCAGCTTGGCGCGATGTCCAGGATGTCATAGCCGCGGTAATGCAGGTCGTTGCCGGTCTTGCCGACCGTGCAAAGCGCGGTGTTGCCAGCGACAACGCCTGAGAGTGCCACGGACTTCTTGGGTTTGATGCCTTGCGGCGCCGCTGGTGTCACATCATTCTCCGTATGGTTTCGTGCAGCCGGCTAGTGCGAGCGGGCAAACAGTGCATCGAGTTTGGTCTCGTAATCGTAGTAGCCAATCGACTGATAGAGCTGATCGCGCGTTTGCATGGTGTTGACCACTTGCGCCTGGGTGCCGTCCGTGCGGATGTGGCGATAGACATTTTCAGCGGCACGATTGGCCGCACGAAATGCCGAGAGCGGGTAGAGCGCAATGCTCACCTTGGCGCTTTTCAGTTGCTCGAGGGTAAAGAGCGGCGTCGCGCCAAACTCGGTCAGATTGGCCAGCACCGGCGCATTCACGGCTTCGGCAAAGCGGCGGTACATGTCAAGCTCGGTCACGGCTTCCGGGAAAATCATGTCGGCGCCGGCTTCGATACAGGCGATGGCGCGCGCGATCGCAGGCTCAAGGCCTTCGACCGCGATTGCGTCGGTGCGCGCCATGATGACGAAGTCCGGGTCAGTGCGCGCATCGGCTGCTGCGCGGATGCGGTCGACCATCTCATCTTGCGAGACGATTTCCTTGTTGGGGCGGTGGCCGCAGCGCTTGGCGCCGACCTGATCCTCGATATGCATTGCGCCCGCCCCCGCCTTGATCAGGGAGCGCGTGGTGCGCGCGACATTGAAAGCCGAGGCGCCAAAGCCGGTATCGACGTCGACGAGCAGCGGCAAATCGCACACGTCGGTGATGCGCCTGACGTCGATCAGCACGTCTTCAAGTCCCGAGATGCCAAGGTCGGGCAGGCCAAGCGAGCCGGCCGCGACGCCGCCCCCTGACAGGTAGATCGCAGAAAATCCGGCGCCCTTGGCGAGCAGGGCGTGGTTGGCATTGACTGCACCTACGACCTGAAGTGGCGACTCCGCGGCGAGGGCAGTGCGAAATCGCTTTCCTGCAGAAGGGCTGGTCATGGTCGTTCCCGGTGTGGTCGGTCTGGCGGCTTCAGCCAAGGAGGTGCTTGACCCCGTCTTGCTCCTCTTGCAGTTCCTTCAGCGTCGCTGTCATCTTCTCGCGACTGAAGGCATCGATCTCGAGATCCTTGACAAGTGTCCACGTGCCGCCTGCGGTTGTCACCGGCATGCCGTAGATGACATCCTTGGGGATGCCATAGCTGCCATCCGAGGCGACGCCCATGGTGACCCATTTGCCGTTGCTGCCAAGCAGCCAGTCGTGCACGTGGTCGATCGCCGCGTTGGCCGCAGAGGCCGCCGAGGACAGTCCGCGCGCCTCGATGATGGCCGCGCCGCGCTTGCCAACGGTCGGGATGAAGATGTCCTTGTTCCAGGCGCTGTCGGTGATGAGCGGCAAAAGCGGCTTGCCCGCGACCGTGGCAAAGCGGTAGTCCGGGTACATGGTTGGCGAGTGGTTGCCCCACACCACCAGTTTTTCGATATCGGCCACGGCGCAGCCGGTCTTTGCCGCAAGTTGCGAAAGAGCGCGGTTGTGATCAAGCCTGAGCATCGCGGTGAAGTTTTCGCGCGGCAGATCGGGCGCTGATTTCATGGCGATGTAGGCATTGGTATTGGCAGGATTGCCAACCACCAGCACCTTGACATCGCGTGCTGCCGCCTGATTTAGCGCCTTGCCCTGGGCGGTGAAAATCTGCGCGTTTGCCGACAGCAGGTCCTTGCGCTCCATGCCCGGGCCGCGCGGTCTTGCGCCGACCAGAAGGGCGACGTCGGCGTCCTTGAACGCAACCAGGGGATCGGAAGTCGCAACCACGCCTGCGAGCAGCGGGAACGCGCAGTCCTCGATCTCCATGATCACGCCCTTCAAGGCTTTCTGGGCCTTTTCGTCGGCGATCTCGAGAAGTTGCAGGATGACCGGCTGGTCTTTGCCCAAAAGGTCGCCGTTGGCAATTCGAAACAGCAGCGCGTAGCCGATTTGGCCGGCGGCGCCGGTGACGGCGACGCGCTTGGCTTGTTTGCTCATCAGGATCTCCGAATAGGGTTGTTGCTTTTGCTTCGTCGGCCGGGGTCGTGGCCGGCCAGGCAAGAGCGGGATTTTTAGCGATGCATATTGTACTGCCGCGCCCGCATGCGACGCCCCAAAGTCTAGGCCGTCACCCCTTTACTGTCAATTTATATCTTATATCTTATATAAGACTTAAATCATGAAACTGGACTGGCAAGCCCGCTTTGTGCTGCAATGGCGGCATGCCCTCTCCTGCCGCTTCCTCAAGTGCAACGGCGCCTGATCCTGCCGATGCGACAAGCGGCTCTGCGACCTTTAGCCCGCTTTATCGCCAGATCAAGGGCCTGATCACGCAGCGCCTTGGCGAGGGCGAGTGGCGTCCTGGCGAGATGATCCCAAGCGAAATGGACCTCGCCGCACGCTTCAAGGTCAGCCAGGGAACGGTGCGCAAGGCGATCGACGAGCTCGCCGCCGAAAACCTGCTGGTGCGGCGCCAGGGCAAGGGCACTTTCGTTGCAACCCATCACGAGCCACGGGCGCAATTCCGTTTTTTGCGCCTCGTCTCGGATGACGGCGAGATCGGCCATGCCGAAAGCCGTTTTCTTGAATGCAAGCGGGTGCGGGCGCCAAGCGAGCTTGCGCGCCAGTTCGAGATCAAGGCGGGCGAGGCGCTGGTGATGGTGCGCAGGCTTCTGCTTTTCGATCAGCGAGCGACCGTGCTTGATGAAATCTGGCTGCATGGCGCGCTTTTCAAGGGCCTGACCGGAGAACGACTGGCGGACTACAAGGGGCCGATGTACGGCCTGTTCGAATCGGAATTTGGCGTGCGCATGATCTCGGCGACCGAGAAACTGCGTGCCGTGAGCGCCGACGAGGAAAGTGCCGGGCTGCTGGGCGTCGCCACCGGCAGTGCGCTGTTGAGCGTCGAGCGCCTGTCCCATACCTACGGCGAGCGTCCGGTCGAGGTGCGTCGCGGTCTTTACGTGACGAGTCATCATTACTACGAAAATACCCTTGGCTGATGAGCGAGGTGACGCGCGCTCAAGGGGGATGGTTTGGGTCCAGCCGGAAAATAGGTGAAAATATCGGTCTATCGCTTTTCCTCCTTCCCGCCGAAGCCGGCGCGCCAGACCAGACGCCTGATTTCACGTTGACCGTTTGCGAAGAATCCAAGGAATCCGCATGTCCGATCTGACTTCGAACGACCGCAAGATCTACCGCAATATCGGCATTGCGGATCTGGGTCATTACCGCCTGCCCCTGGCCGGCATCGTCTCGATCCTGCACCGGATCAGCGGCCTTGGCATGTTCCTTTTCCTGCCATTTCTGCTGTATCTGTTCAAGAAAAGCCTGACGTCGGAAGTCAGCTTCAAGGTCTTTCAGTCCTTCACCAGCCACTGGTACGTGAAGGTCATCCTGCTTGGCCTGATCTGGGCCTTCTTGCACCACCTTTTCGCTGGCGTGCGCCATCTTTTCATGGATGCACATCACTTGCTCGAGAAGGAATCGGGCCGGCACAGTGCGGCAGCCGCACTTTGCCTGCCGATCGTCATTGCCCTCATCGCGGGCGCCAAGCTGTTTGGAGCATTCTGATGAGCACCTCCTCGAATATCGGCGCCAAGCGCCTCGTGGTTGGCGCCCACTATGGCCTGGCCGACTGGCTTGCGCAGCGCTTTACGGCAGTTGTCATGGCGTGCTACAGCGTCGTCCTGCTGGGCGTCTTTTTCTGGATGCACGACTTCACCTATGACGGCTGGGCCGGTCTCTTTGCCATGCAGTGGCTAAAGGTGTCGACGTTTGTCGTCTTGCTTTCACTTTTCTATCACGTCTGGGTCGGCATGCGCGACATCTGGATGGATTACGTCAAGCCTGCCAGCTTGCGCATGGTGTTCCAGTCCGTAACCATCGTGTGGCTGCTCGGGTGCGCGGGGTACGCGCTACAGATTCTTTGGAGCGTCTAGCTCATGGCTGAAATCAAGCGGTCGATTCAAAAGCGGCGTTTCGATGTCGTTATCGTTGGCGCAGGCGGATCGGGCATGCGTGCCGCCTTGCAGCTGGCAGAAGCAGGTCTTGCCGTTGCCGTGCTGTCGAAGGTTTTTCCGACGCGCTCACACACTGTCGCAGCGCAAGGCGGCATCGGTGCCTCGCTTGGCAACATGAGCGAGGACAACTGGTACTGGCATATGTTCGACACCGTCAAGGGATCGGATTACCTGGGTGACCAGGATGCGATCGAATTCATGTGTCGCGAGGCGCCCAATGTCGTCTACGAACTCGAACATTTCGGCATGCCCTTTGATCGCAATGCCGATGGCACCATCTACCAGCGTCCGTTTGGCGGGCATTCGGCAAATTTTGGCGAAAAGCCGGTGGCGCGGGCGTGCGCCGCGGCCGATCGCACCGGCCATGCGCTCCTGCACACGCTCTACCAGCGCAACGTGCGCGCCAAGACACAATTCTTCGTCGAGTGGATGGCGCTGGATCTGATTCGCAACAGCGAGGGTGATGTCCTTGGCGTTGTCGCCCTCGAGATGGAAACCGGCGTGCCGATGATCCTCGAGGCGAAGACGACGCTGCTTGCCACGGGCGGGGCAGGTCGCATCTGGGCGGCGTCGACCAATGCATTCATCAATACCGGTGACGGCATGGGCATGGCCGCCCGCGCCGGCATCCCGCTCGAAGACATGGAGTTCTGGCAGTTCCATCCGACCGGTGTCGCAGGTGCTGGCGTGCTGATTACTGAAGGCGTGCGCGGCGAGGGCGGGATTCTTCTGAATTCCGATGGCGAACGTTTCATGGAGCGCTATGCGCCGACGCTGAAGGATCTGGCCGCGCGCGACTTCGTGTCGCGCTCGATGGACCAGGAGATCAAGGAAGGACGCGGCTGCGGGCCGAACAAGGATTACGTCCTGCTCAAGCTCGATCACCTCGGCGCTGACACCATCATGAAGCGGCTGCCGTCGATTCGCGAGATCGCCATCAAGTTCGCCAATGTCGACCCGATCAAGGAACCGATCCCGGTCGTGCCTACGATCCACTATCAGATGGGCGGCATTCCCACCAACTTTTATGGCCAGGTGGTGGTCCCGAACGACGCCGGCGCAAGCCAGCCTGTCGCCGGGCTCTATGCGATTGGCGAATGCGCCTGCGTCTCGGTGCACGGCGCGAACCGGCTCGGTACCAATTCGCTTCTTGACCTGGTGGTCTTTGGCCGTGCCGCCGGCAATCACATCGTCTCTGAGCACCTGAAGGACCAGCATCACAAGGCGTTGCCTGCCGACGCGGCAGACAAGACGCTCGCGCGCCTGGCCAGCCTTGACGCCCGCAGCGACGGCGAGAATACACAGGAGCTCGCCGACGACATCCGCCGCAACATGCAGTCGCATTGCGGCGTGTTTCGCAACAAGGATCTGCTTGCCGAGGGGGTCGAGAAGATCATGGAACTTGCCTTGCGTGCGCAAAATGTCGCCTTCCATGACAAGTCGATGGTGTTCAACACGGCGCGTATCGAGGCGCTCGAGCTCGACAATCTGGTCGAGACGGCCAAGGCCACGATCGTCTCTGCGGCTGCCCGCGAAGAGTCGCGGGGTGCCCACGCCCGCGCGGATTTCCCCGAACGCGACGACGTCAAATGGCTGAAACACACGCTCTGGTATTCCGAGGGCAACCGGCTGACCTACAAGCCGGTCAATCTCAAGCCACTGACGGTCGAGACCTTCCAGCCCAAAAAGCGCACCTTCTGATTCAAGGATTTTCGATGCCCCGTACCGCCAGATTCGAGATCTACCGCTACGACCCCGATTCGGGCGAAGCGCCGCGCATGCAGTCGCTCGAAGTGACGCTCGAGGATACCGACAAGATGCTGCTTGACGCCCTTGCGCGCATCAAGGCGACAGTCGACGATTCGCTGTCGATCAGGCGTTCGTGCCGCGAAGGCGTGTGCGGCTCCGATGCGATGAACATCAATGGCAAGAACGGCCTTGCCTGCATCACCAACCTGCGTGACCTGACCGAGCCGATCAAGCTCAGGCCGCTGCCCGGGCTGCCGGTGATTCGCGATCTGATCGTCGACATGTCGCTGTTCTACAAGCAATACCATTCCATCAAGCCCTACCTCATCAACGACGAGCCGCCTCCCGAGCGCGAGCGCCTGCAGTCGCCTGCCGAGCGCGAGGAGCTCAATGGCCTCTACGAATGCATCCTGTGCGCCTGCTGCTCGACGTCGTGTCCGAGCTTTTGGTGGAATCCGGACAAGTTCGTCGGGCCCGCAGGGCTCCTGCAGGCGTATCGCTTCATCGCCGACTCGCGTGACCAGGCGACAGGCGAGCGCCTTGATGACCTGCAGGATCCCTATCGCCTGTTTCGCTGCCATACCATCATGAACTGCGTCGACGTCTGTCCCAAGGGACTCAATCCCACCCGCGCCATCGGCAAGATCAAGGAGCTGATGGTGAGGCGCGCCGTATGATGCCGGCGTGAGTCACGAGCACCAGGCCGATCCGCTCAAGCGCCAGCGCCTGCGCTGGCGTGCCCGGCGGGGACTTCTCGAGAACGATCTCGTGCTCGCGCGCTTTCTCGACTGCAACGAGACTTCGCTTAGCGACGACGATGTCGCTGCGCTGACGCAGCTTCTCGAGATGCCGGACAATGACCTGATGGATCTGATTCTTGCGCGCAAGAGCCTCGGTCCGGACTGCGACACGCCACAGATGCGACGTGTCGTGGCATTACTGCAAGCGGCCTAGCTGGTTTTTCCTGTTCCAATCCACTCTGCCTAAGGAAGCGCAATGACTCCCGCTGACTACAAAGCCACCCTGTCGTTTTCCAACGGTGCCAAACCGCTTGAGATGCCGATCTACAAGGGCACGATCGGCCCGGACGTGGTCGACATTCGCAAGTTCTACAACGAGACCGGGCTTTTCACCTATGACCCGGGTTTCATGTCCACCGCGTCCTGCAATTCGACCATCACCTACATCGATGGCGACAAGGGTGAGCTGCTCTATCGGGGTTATCCCATCGAGCAACTGGCCGAACAGTGCGACTTCCTCGAGACCGCCTATCTGCTGCTCAACGGTGAATTGCCCACGCGCAAGGGCCTCGACGAGTTTGACTATACGGTGATGCATCACACCATGGTGCACGAACAGATGCAGTTCTTTTATCGCGGATTTCGCCGCGACGCACATCCGATGGCGGTGCTGGTGGGCGTAGTCGGTGCGCTCTCCTCGTTTTACCACGACTCGCTTGACATCAACGATCCGCATCATCGCGAGGTATCGGCCATTCGCCTGATTGCCAAGTTGCCAACGCTGGTTGCCATGGCGCACAAGTACAACATCGGCCAGCCGTTCGTCTACCCGCGCAACGACCTGTCCTACAGCGCGAACTTCATGCACATGATGTTTGCCACGCCCGCCGAGTCCTACAAGGTCAACGACGTGCTCGTGCGCGCGCTCGACCGGATCCTGATCCTGCATGCCGATCACGAGCAGAACGCCTCGACTTCGACCGTGCGACTGGCAGGCTCCTCCGGGGCCAATCCGTTCGCGTGCATTGCAGCGGGCATCGCCTGCCTTTGGGGTCCGGCGCATGGCGGCGCCAATGAAGCTGCGCTGAACATGCTCTACGACATCCAGAAGCAGGGCGGCGTCGCCAAGGTCGGCGAGTTTATCGACAAGGTCAAGGACAAGAATTCAAATGTGAAACTGATGGGCTTTGGCCATCGCGTCTACAAGAACTACGACCCGCGCGCCAAGCTCATGCGCGAGACCTGTCACGAAGTCCTGGGCGAACTCGGCCTGCACGACGACCCGCTCTTCGCACTCGCCCTGGCGCTTGAGAAGATCGCGCTGGAGGACGATTATTTCGTGTCACGCAAGCTCTATCCGAACGTCGATTTCTATTCCGGTATCGTGCAGAAGGCCCTGGGCATCCCGGTGTCACTTTTCACGGGTATCTTCGCGCTCGCGCGAACCGTAGGCTGGATTGCGCAGTGGAACGAGATGATTTCGGACCCCGAGCAGAAAATCGGCCGCCCGCGCCAGCTGTTTGTCGGCTCGCCAAGGCGTGACGTGACGCCGATGGACAAGCGCGGCTGATCGCCAAAGGCACGAGGCCGCAGCCGCTAGAGGGCGTGCCGCCGGACAAGGCCAGCACCCGCGGCGGCAACGGCAAAGACCCGGAAGTGCTATGCTTTAGCGTGCGTGTAGAAGGCAATTCGAACAAGGAATTCCTGCACAACGCAAGCGTTCGCAAGACGGTCAGGCCGTCGCGCGAAAGGTCGTCCCAATCGGGCCGGCCACATCAATCTCGAGATACTCGAAGAAAGGTGATGCATCATGTTGCAACAGTCACAAGCCAACTCGTACCTGTTTGGCGGCAATGCCGCATACGTCGAAGAACTCTACGAGTGCTATCTCGACAATCCTGGTTCGGTGTCTGAGGCCTGGCGCGACTACTTTGACCAGATGCAGCATGTGCCCGCGGCCGATGGCTCGCAATCGCCCGACATCGCCCACGCGCCTATCGTGCAGTCCTTTGCGCAGCGCGCCAAGGAACATCGCTTAACGCCGCCCAATGCCGCAGCCGACGAGCTGTCGACAAAGCAGGTTTATGTGCAGCAGCTGATCGCGGCCTACCGCTATCTCGGAAGCCGCTGGGCCAACCTCGATCCGCTCAAGCGCCAGGAGCGTCCCTCGATTCCCGAGCTCGAGCCGGCCTTCTACGATTTTGCCGAGGGCGATCTTGCCACGATCTATCCCGCGCCCAATACCTATTTCGGCTTTGACGATGCGTCGCTGCGCGACATCCTCAAGGCGCTGCGCGAGACCTATTGCAGCTCGATCGGTGCCGAATACATGCACATCAGTGACCCGGCCCAAAAGCGCTGGCTCCAGGAGCGGCTCGAATCGACCCGCGCCAATCCCAATTTCAGCCCGGCTGAAAAGATGCACATTCTTGAGCGCCTGACCGCAGCCGAGGGGCTCGAGCGCTACCTTGCCACCAAGTACGTCGGCCAGAAGCGCTTTTCGCTCGAAGGCGGCGAAAGCTTCATTCCTGCCATGGACGAGCTGATCCAGCGCAGCGGCACCCAGGGCGTGCAGGAGATCGTGATCGGCATGGCCCATCGTGGCCGCCTGAACGTGCTGGTCAATACCCTGGGCAAGATGCCAAGCGATCTTTTCGCGGAGTTCGAAGGCCGCGTCGGCGACGAATTGCCCGCGGGCGACGTCAAGTATCACAAGGGCTTTTCAAGCGATGTTTCCACGCCTGGCGGCCCCGTGCACCTGTCGCTGGCATTTAACCCGTCTCACCTTGAGATCGTAAATCCGGTGGCCGAGGGTTCGGTGAAGGCGCGCATGGAGCGCCGCGGCGATGTCGATGGCGCCCAGGTGCTTGCGATCCTGGTGCACGGCGACGCGGCGTTCGCAGGCCAGGGTGTGGTGATGGAGACGCTCAACCTGGCCCAGACGCGTGGCTATGGCACGCACGGCACGATTCATATCGTCATCAACAACCAGATCGGCTTTACCACCTCCGATCCGCGCGACTCGCGCTCGACGCTTTATTGCACCGACGTCGTCAAGATGATCGAAGCGCCGGTGCTGCACGTCAATGGCGATGACCCGGAGGCGGTCGTGTTCACCTGCCAGATCGCCGTGGATTACAGGAAGACCTTCAAGCGCGATATCGTCGTCGATATCGTCTGCTTCCGAAAGCTCGGGCACAACGAGCAGGACACGCCGGCCCTGACGCAGCCGCTGATGTACAAGAAAATCGGCCAGCATCCCGGCACGCGCAAGCTCTACGCCGACAAGCTGACGCTGCAGGGCGTGCTCGATGCCGAAGGCGCCGATCGCCTTGTCAAGGAGTATCGCGATGCCATGGACGAGGGTCGCTTGACCGTCGATCCCGTGTTGTCGAACTTCAAGAGCAAATACGCCGTCGACTGGCTGCCGTTTCTGAATCGCAAGTGGACCGATGCTGCCGATACCGCCGTGCCGGTCACCGAGCTGAAGCGGCTTGGCGAGCGCATCACCAAGATACCGCCGAATTTCAAGCTGCATCCGCTTGTCGAAAAAGTCATCGCCGATCGCGCGCAGATGGGTGCAGGCAAGCAGATGCTCGACTGGGGCATGGGCGAGCACCTGGCCTACGCATCGCTTGTCGCATCGGGATACTCGGTCAGACTCACCGGGCAGGATTCGGGCCGCGGCACGTTCACGCACCGCCACGCCGTGCTGCACGACCAGAATCGCGAACGCTTTGATGCCGGCACTTACGTGCCGCTGCAAAACGTCGCCGATAACCAGGCGGCCTTCACCATCATCGATTCGGTGCTCTCGGAGGAGGCGGTGCTGGCGTTCGAGTATGGGTATTCGAGTGCCGAGCCGAATACGCTTGTCATCTGGGAGGCGCAGTTTGGCGATTTCGTCAATGGCGCACAGGTCGTGATCGACCAGTTCATCAGCAGCGGCGAAGTCAAGTGGGGCCGTGCCTGTGGCCTGACCCTGATGCTGCCGCACGGCTACGAAGGCCAGGGCCCGGAACACTCGTCAGCGCGCATCGAACGCTTTCTGCAGCTTTGCGCCGACAACAACATGCAGGTATGCCAGCCGACGACGCCGGCACAGATCTTTCACCTGCTGCGACGCCAGATGATCCGCCTCTTCAGAAAGCCGCTGGTGATCATGACGCCCAAGCAGCTGTTGCGTCACAAGGAGGCGGTCTCTGACCTGACCGAACTCGCCAAGGGCGGATTTCATACGGTTTTGCCGGAAACTGCAGAGCTCGATGCGAAGAAGGTCAAGCGCGTCATCGCCTGCACCGGCAAGGTCTACTACGACTTGCGCGCGGCTCGAGGCGAGCGAGACGATGTCGCCATCGTGCGCCTCGAGCAGCTCTATCCGTTCCCGCACAAGGCTTTTGGCAACGAGCTCAAGAAGTATCCCAACGCGACCGAGGTCGTGTGGTGTCAGGATGAGCCACAAAACCAGGGGGCATGGTTCCAGATCCAGCACAATCTTCTTGAGAATCTGGAAGATTCGCAGCGACTGGCCTACGCCGGTCGTCCCGCATCCGCATCTCCCGCGGTTGGCTATTACGCCAAACACATGGAGCAGCAAAAGGCGCTCATCCAGGCTGCATTTGGTCGCGTCAAAGGCATTGTTCTGGCGAAATAACAGGAGCGAGGCAAAGTGCCCATGGACCTTTGCCTCGCCATCATAAGAAAAACGGAGTCACGCAATGCCGTTGATTGAAATCAAAGTTCCGCAGTTGTCCGAGTCGGTCGCAGAAGCAACGCTGTTGCAGTGGAAAAAGAAAGTCGGAGAAGCCGTCGGCCGCGACGAGATCCTGATCGAAATCGAGACCGACAAGGTCGTCCTCGAAGTTCCCGCACCCGACGCCGGCGTGCTCACCAACATCGTCGAGCAGGATGGCGCGACGGTGGGGTCGGGTCAGCTGATCGCCACGCTTGACACATCGGCAGGCGCTGCCACCCCGGCGCCCGCTGCCGCAAGCGCCGCAGCCGCCGCGCCCCCGGCCGTGTCCGCTCCCGCGCCAAGTCCGGTGGCTGCAGGCAACAAGGCAGCCGGCATCACCATGCCCAGTGCGGCCAAGATCCTGGCCGATCAGGGCCGCGATGCCGCGGGCATCGAAGGCTCGGGTCGCGACGGGCGCATCACCAAGGGCGACGTACTGGCCAAGCCCGCCGCAGCGCCCGCCCGGGCACCTGCTGCAACACCGCCTGCCCGTCCACCGCTTGCCGAAGTCCGCGCACCGATTTCCGTCGACAAGGTGTTGCAGGGGCGCACCGAACAGCGCGTGCCCATGTCGCGTCTGCGCCAGCGCATCGCCGAGCGCCTTTTGCAGTCGCAATCGAATGCGGCGATTCTCACGACCTTCAACGAAGTCGACATGCAGCCGGTGATGAACCTGCGCAACAAGTACAAGGACCGCTTCGAGAAGGAGCACGGCGTGAAGCTCGGCTTCATGTCGTTTTTCGTCAAGGCCGCGGTCTACGCGCTAAAGAAGTATCCGGTCGTGAATGCCTCGGTGGATGGCACGGACATTGTCTATCACGGCTATTTCGACGTCGGCATTGCGGTGTCGTCTCCGCGCGGCCTGGTCGTGCCGATCTTGCGCAACGCCGACTTGATGACCTTCGCCGACGTCGAGAGAACCATCGCCGAATTTGCGGCCAAGGCGCGTGATGGCAAACTTGCCATCGAAGAACTGACCGGCGGCACGTTTTCCATTTCCAACGGCGGCACGTTCGGCTCGATGCTCTCGACCCCGATCATCAATCCGCCGCAGTCGGCCATCCTTGGCGTTCATGCCACCAAGGACCGGGCTGTCGTCGAGGATGGCCAGATCGTCATCCGTCCGATGAATTATCTTGCCATGTCCTATGACCACCGCATCATCGATGGCCGCGAAGCCGTGCTGGCACTCGTTGCCATCAAGGATGCGCTCGAAGACCCGGCGCGCCTTTTGCTCGAACTTTAGGAGAACGACGTGTCCGTCGCCGAGGAAATCGAAAAGCTGGCCCGATTGCGTGACTCCGGGGCGTTAACGGCCGAGGAGTTCGAGCGCGCCAAGGCGCGCCTTTTGGACCGACCTGCTGGCAACATGTCCGAGCCCCAGCCCCCGCTACGGCCATTCCGACGTTCTGTTGACGACCTCTGGCTTGGCGGCGTGTGTGGCGGGCTTGGCCAATTCACCGGCATTGAAAGCTGGGTCTGGCGCCTGCTGTTCGTCCTCGGGCTGGTGTTTGGCGGGTTTTCCCTGCTGCCTTACCTGCTGCTGTGGATCTTTGTGCCGCGCGCAGCCTAGCGACTTTTTTCGCGTGTCGGGCGCACACGCCCACCGCAACTCCCTTTTTCCGGGCATGCCATGAGTCAAGCGTTCGATGTCGTCGTGATCGGTGCGGGTCCTGGCGGCTACGTCGCCGCGATTCGCGCCGCGCAGCTCGGATTTTCCACCGCCTGCGTTGACGATTGGTCCAACGCCGCCGGTGGTCCGGCCCCGGGTGGCACCTGCACCAACGTCGGCTGCATCCCGTCCAAGGCGCTATTGCAGTCTTCGGAGCATTTCGAGCACGCCGGCCACTCCTTCGCCGAACACGGCATCAAGGTCGAAGGCCTAAGCCTCGATCTCGAGCGCATGGTGCTGCGCAAGGACAAGGTGGTCAAGCAGAACAACGACGGCATCCTGTTTTTGTTCAAGAAGAACAAGGTGACGTTCTTGCACGGCCGCGCCAGTTTCGCCTCGGCAAGCGCTGGCCAGTACACCATCGATGTCGCCGGTCCGGGTGGCCAGACGCTCACTGCCAGGCACGTCATCATCGCCACCGGATCGACCGCCCGCGCACTGCCGCTCGCAGCCTTCGACGAGACGCGGGTGCTCTCCAACGACGGCGCGCTGCGTATCGCGGGGGTACCAAAACGCCTGGGTGTGATTGGCGCCGGTGTCATCGGCCTTGAAATGGGATCGGTGTGGCGCAGGCTCGGTGCCGAAGTCACGATGCTCGAAGCGCTGCCGACGTTTCTTGCCGCGGTTGACGAACAGATTGCAAAGGAAGCGTTCAAGTTGCTAACGCGCCAGGGACTGAAGATTTCGCTTGGGGTTGTCATCAAGAAGGTCGATGTCGGCGACGAAGTCACGGTGCACTACACCGACAGCAGCGGTGCCGACCAGAGCGCAAGCTTCGATCGTCTCATCGTCTCGATTGGTCGCATGCCAAATACAGAGGGCCTGAAGGCCGAGACCGTGGGTCTCGCCATCGATGAGCGCGGCTTCATCACGGTCGATGGCGAGTGCAGGACCAATCTCGCCAATGTCTTTGCAATCGGTGATGTCGTGCGCGGGCCGATGCTTGCGCACAAGGCCGAAGAGGAGGGCGTGGCGGTCGCCGAGCGCATCGCAGGCCAGCATCCGCACGTCGATTTCAATACCGTGCCGTGGGTCATCTACACGTCGCCCGAGATCGCCTGGGTCGGGCAGAGCGAGCAGGCGCTAAAGGCCTCGGGCCGCCCCTATCGCGCCGGCTCGTTTCCGTTCATGGCCAATGGCCGTGCGCGCGCGCTAGGCGATACCGCGGGATTCGTGAAAATTCTGGCCGATGCCGCAACCGACGAGATTCTCGGCGTGCACATGATCGGGCCGATGGTCTCCGAGCTGATTTCCGAAGGCGTGGTGGCGATGGAGTTTCGTGCATCGTCGGAGGACCTGGCGCGGATCTGCCACGCCCATCCGTCCTTGTCCGAGGCGACCAAGGAGGCTGCCCTGGGCGTGGACGGACGGACGCTGAATTTCTGACATCGCGGTGCCCAAAAGCGTAGCCGAACTCTACGACGAGGCGCTACGCACGCGCGGCTTTGTGCGCGATGAGGCCCAGCTGCTGGCCATCGCGCGCCTGGCGCAGCTTTCTGACGAACTTGCCGCTTTCAAGGAGGCGCGGCGCAACGCCTTGCGCCGCCTTCTCGCACCGCCCACGGTGCCGCGCGGCGTCTATCTGCATGGGGGAGTTGGCCGCGGCAAGAGCTTCCTCATGGACACCTTCTACCAGCAGGTGCCGATTCGTCGCAAGACGCGCATCCATTTCCATGAGTTCATGCGTTCGGTGCACCGCGAGATGGATACGCTAAAGGGCCAGGAAGACCCCTTGAAGGCCGTGGCATTGCGCATCGCGCGGCGCCACCGGCTGATCTGTTTTGACGAATTTCACGTCTCCGATATCGCCGATGCGATGATCCTTTATCGCCTGCTTGGCGCACTTTTCGATCTCGGTGTCGTGTTCGTCATGACGTCCAATTACGCTCCTGACCTGCTCTATCCTGACGGTTTGCACCGCGATCGCATTCTCGAGGCGATTGCGCTGATCAAGGCGCGCATGGACGTGATCGCGGTTGAAGGCGGCATTGACTACCGCCAGCGCGCCCTGGCCGAGGTTGACGCCTATCACTACCCGCTTGGCGAGAATGCCGAGCGTGCGCTGGCGCGCGCATTCGAGGCACTTCGCGAGAGCGCCGACGAGGAACCGCTGTTGCGCATTGAAAACCGGCAAATCGCGGCCGAAAAGCGTGCCGGAGGGGTGGTATGGTTCGATTTCGACACGCTTTGCCGTGGCCCACGATCGCAAAACGACTACCTCGAAATTGCCGCCCAGTTTCACACCGTGATTCTTTCGGGCGTGCCGCAAATGAGCGCCTCGATGTCATCGGAGGCGCGCAGGTTCACCTGGCTTGTCGACGTGTTCTATGACCACAGGACCAAACTGATCATGTCAGCCGAAGTCGCCCCCGAGGAGTTATACACTATGGGCGTCTTGTCCAATGAGTTCGTTCGTACCGTGAGCCGTATCGTCGAAATGCAGTCGACCCAGTACCTGCAATCCACGCGTCGCAGCATCGTGTCTGCGCTTTGACATGACGCTTAGCCCATTGCGCACGGCTTTCGCACTCGCTCTTTTGCTCCGGCTGTTGCCGGCCTATGCGCTTGATGCCTCTCCCGAAGCCCCCTTGCGCGCTACGTATCCGCCAGGCTCGATTACCAGCATGGAGAAGGCCGATGCGGCACTCGCTGCTGCATCGGCACGGCGCACGCTGATGGACAGCGACTATCTCGAGGGCGAGCGTGCCTGCTACAAGAAATTTTTTGCCAACGCGTGTATCGACGAGATCAATATCATCAAGCGCAATCGCAAGAGCGACATCGATGCCGTAGAACTCGAGGCGAACCGCTACAAGCGCCTCGCCCACGACGCCGAGAACCGTGCGGAAAAGGCGAAAAAGGACGCCGAGAAGGCCGCCAATGCGGCGCAGGATGCGGCGACTCGCGAGCAAAATCGGCTCGCCTTCGAGCAAAAGCAGGCTGATGCGGCACGGCATGCGGCTGAAAACCAGCAGCACGCCGCTCACGACGCGAGCAATGCCGCCGCCTATCAGGGCAAGGTCGCATCCAACGCCCAGACGGTTGCGAGCGACGAGGCCAAAAGGGCCACGGCGATGACCAACACGGACAAGGACGAGGCCCAGCAGAAGCAGCGCGAGCAAGATGCCGAGGCAAAGCGCCAAAGCTTGGCCAAGCATCGCGCCGAGAAGGCGGCCGATCGGCAGCGCCGCGCCGAGGAGGCGGCGCGCGCCGAGTCATCGGGGTCGGCGGGCTCGGTTTCTCCCTAGATCAGGAAAAATCCTGGCCGCGCGATACGCGCAAGGGCGGTGGCTCGTCAGGAGGCTCGAACTTGACGATCGCAAGCGTGCAGTTGTCACCCGCGCCGCGGGCGCGCTCGCGCGCAAGCTGGATCAGCTCCTCGGAGGCCTGGCGCGGGGGATTGTCGGCAAGAATGCTGCCGAGTTCGGTTTCGCTGAAGTAATGCCAAAGGCCATCGCTGCAAAGCAGGAAGCACTGCCCCTGGGCAAGGTGTTCGGTCCCTCCAAAACTGATCTGGGGCACCTTGGCCGTGCCAAGCGCGCTCGTGAGCAGGTTGCTCAGGCGGTGCGACTGGGCCTCCTCGGGACGGATCTTGCCCTCGGAAATCAATTGCTCGACGTAGGAGTGGTCAATCGTGCGTTCGAGCAGTTCGCTGTCGTGAAACAGGTACAGCCGACTGTCGCCGACGTGCGCCCAGTCCGCGCGTTCCGGCTGCAAGAGCATGGCCACGATGGTGCTGTGCGGCTCCTTCTCCGAAGAAAGCGCGGAAAGCTTGATGACGGTGTGGGCCTCGTGGACGATCTGCGTTAGCAGCGTATCGATCGACTCGTTGACCGGCGAGAACTCCTCGAAGAGGCTCTTTGCCGTGGTCATGACCTGTTGCGCCGCCATGGCGCCGCCGGTCTTGCCACCCATGCCGTCGGCAACCACGAAGAGGGCGCTGCCTGGCATGCGCCGCGAGGTGAAGATTCCGACGCGGTCTTGTTGTTCGGCACGATCGCCAACATGCTGGGCTGTGCAGGCGGCGACTTTGTAGCGTTGAGTCATGAAGGGGTTCGGGGATCCGCGAGCGCTCTCGCAGGCTAGGACATCAAGGGACAGTCGCTTATTATAGCTTGCCGGTCAATGGCGATTCGAATGGACAAACTGGGCATAACCACGCGCATCATCGAGTTGCAGGTGGAGCACCGCGATCTGGATCAGGTCATCGATCGGCTCGCCGCGACTGCCAATTGCGATGAATTACAGCTGCGCCGCCTTAAAAAACGCAAGCTGCAGATCAAGGATCAGATCACCATGTTGCAGATGCAGCTGGTACCTGACATTCCAGCATGATTGCGCATCACGGCGAAGGAAGAAAGTCGCGTTATGCGACAATTGACGCTCCCATCCGAGGTTTGCCATCGATTCGCCCGTTGCCCGCGCTGCCGACCAAAGGCGCGTCCTAAGTGAGCTGTTTGCAGAAGACGGTGCGCTTGCGCGCGAAATTGACGGCTACCGCGCACGCCCCGGCCAGATCGAAATGGCGCAGGATATTGCCGCGTGCATCGCCGCCAGCGGTACGCTCATCGCCGAAGCCGGCACCGGCACCGGCAAGACCTTCGCCTATCTCGCCCCGGCCCTGATCTGGGGCGGCAAGGTGGTCGTCTCGACCGGCACCAAGACACTGCAGGACCAGTTGTTCAGGAAGGACCTGCCGCTGCTCAAGAAAGCCATCGGCGCGCCG